>Ga0209969_1000144_pt1 | contig 9280 bp, 6 predicted proteins | sample InoplaM3PM_FD_187584 | JGI IMG/M metagenome (GOLD analysis project Ga0209969, IMG submission 187584) | Arabidopsis thaliana rhizosphere microbial communities from the Joint Genome Institute, USA, that affect carbon cycling - Inoculated... | ecosystem: Host-associated > Plants > Roots > Rhizosphere... | reverse complement strand
GCAACGAATGGGGATGACATCGAAAGCACCGGCTATTTCGCGCTCATCAATGCCACGGTAGCGTCGAGCATCCTGTTGCTAAATCCCCATTCGTTGTCATACCAGGCGAGCGCTTTGACGAGCGTGCCGCCGGTCACCTTGGTCAGCGTGGCATCGAAGATGCTTGAGGCCGGATTGTGGTTGAAATCGACGGACACCAACGGCCCGGTGCTGTACTCCAGCACGCCTTTCAATTCACCTTGCGCAGCGGCCCTCATCGCAGCGTTTACCTCTTCGACGCTGGTGGCGCGCGCCGCCGTGAACGTAAGGTCCACGATGGAAACGTTGATCGTCGGCACGCGGATGGCGAAGCCGTCCAGCTTGCCGTTCAATTCCGGCAGCACGAGGCCCACCGCTGCCGCGGCACCGGTCTTGGTGGGAATCATGGACATCGTCGCGGCGCGCGCCCGGCGCAGGTCCTCATGGTAGACGTCGGTCAGCACCTGGTCGTTGGTGTAGGCGTGCACCGTCGTCATCAAACCCTGCACGATGCCGATCTTTTCGTGCAGCACCTTCGCCATCGGCGCGAGGCAGTTCGTGGTGCAGGAGGCATTCGAAATCACGGTATGGCCCGCCTTCAGCATCTTGTGGTTGACGCCGTAGACGATGGTGGCGTCCACGTCCTTCCCGCCGGGCGCTGAGATGATCACTTTCTTCGCGCCGCCTTTCAGATGCGCCCCGGCTTTCTCCTTGCTGGTGAATAGCCCGGTGCATTCGAGAACCACGTCGACGCCCAGGCCACCCCACGGCAACTCCGCGGGATTGCGCATCGCGAGCACCTTGATGCGGTCGCCGTTCACGACCATCGCGTCGCCGTCCACTTCCACCTTCCCGGGAAATTTGCCATGGGCGGTGTCGTAGCGCGTGAGGTGGGCATTCGTCTCCGCGTTGCCGAGGTCGTTCAGCGCGACGATCTGGATGTCGTGCTTCTTTCCGCCCTCGTAGTGGGCCCGCAGAATATTGCGGCCGATGCGGCCATAGCCATTGATGGCGACCTTGATGCTCATCGATGTCCTCCGGTTGTTAGTGACTGTACTGCGCCAGGGTTCGACTTTCCTTGACCTATGACAAACCCGGGTGGACGGCGTTCTCGTGGACGCCGCCGCCGCTCAGGTCAGCTCTCTTATCGCCGTGACGACGTGCTCGACCGTGAAACCGAAAAACTTGAACAGCTGCCCGGCAGGGGCAGACTCGCCGAACCGGTCGATACCTATAACGCGGCCCTCGAGCCCCGCATACTTGCGCCAGTAATCGCTTACCCCGGCCTCAACGGCAACCCTCGGCACGCCGCGCGGCAGTACCCGCTCGCGGTACGCCGCCTCCTGACGGTCGAACACGCTGGTGCACGGCATGGAAACCACTTGTACCGGCACGCCTTCCGCAGCAAGCGCCCGTTGCGCGTCCATGGCCAGTTGCACCTCGGAACCGGTCGCGATCACAACGCAGCGCGGCGCGCCACCGGTCGCCTCGGAAAGGATGTAGCCACCGCGTGCGATTGCGGCCAGCGCTTCAGCGGACCGTTTCTGGAACGGCACGTTCTGGCGCGTGAAAAGCAGGCTCGTCGGTCCGTCACGGCGCTCGATTGCAGCTGCCCATGCGCCTGCGCTTTCCACCGGGTCGCAGGGGCGCCAGACGTCCATGTTCGGGATCAGCCGCAGGCTCGCTGCATGCTCGATCGCCTGGTGGGTCGGCCCGTCCTCGCCCAAGCCGATCGAGTCATGCGTGAAGACGAATATCGACCGCGCTTTCATCAGCGCCGCCATCCGCAACGCATTGCGCGCGTAATCGGAAAAAGTAAGAAACGTGGCGCAGTAGGGGATGAACCCGCCGTGAAGCGCGATACCGTTCGTCATTGCCGCCATCGCGAATTCGCGCACGCCGAAGTAGATGTAGTTGCCGCCGCCCTCGCGCCCTATCGGCTTTGATCCCGACCACAGGGTGAGGTTGGAGCCGGCGAGATCGGCGGAACCTCCCACGAGCTCCGGCAAGACCGGTCCAAAATTCTCCAGCGCATTCTGCGATGCCTTGCGCGTCGCGATGGTTTCCGCTTTCTCGTTTGTCTTGGCGATGACAGCGTGGCGCGACGCGGCCCAGCGCGCCGGCAACTCGCCCGCCATGCGCCGGCGAAATTCCGCCGCGAGCTCCGGATAGGCCTTCGCGTACGCAGCGAATTTTTCGTTCCACTGGGCCTGCACGCGCGCGCCCCGCTCGCGCGCATCCCAGCCGGCATAGACGTGATCCGGCACCTCGAAGGCGGCGTGGTTCCACCCTATGTTGGCGCGTGTCGCCGCCACTTCTTCCGCACCGAGCGGCGCACCGTGGGCCGCGCCGGTGTTGGCTTTTTTCGGCGCGCCTTTCGCGATAACGGTCTTGCAGCAGACCAGCGTCGGGCGACGGGTCTCCTCCTTCGCGCGTTGCACCGCGGCCTCGACGGCAGCGAAATCGTGCCCGTCGACGTCCGGAATCACGTGCCAGCCGTAGGCCTCGAACCGCCGTGGCGTGTCGTCGCTGAACCAGCTGCGAATTTGGGCCTTTTCCGAATCGATCGAGATGCCGTTGTCGTCGTAGAAAGCGATGAGCTTGCCGAGCCCAAGCGTGCCGGCGAGTGAGCAGGCTTCGTGCGAGATACCTTCCATGAGGCAGCCGTCGCCGCAGAACACATAGGTGTGGTGATTGACGACCTCGTAACCGTCGCGGTTGAACTCCGTCGCGAGCAGCCGTTCGGCGAGCGCCATGCCGACTGCATTGGCGAGCCCTTGCCCGAGCGGGCCGGTGGTGGTTTCCACACCGGGCGCCACGCCATACTCGGGATGCCCGGGCGTTTTGGAATGCAGCTGGCGGAAGCGCTTCAGTTCATCGAGCGGCAGCTCGTAGCCCGTGAGATGCAGCAGCGCATAGAGCAGCATCGACCCGTGCCCGTTGGAAAGCACGAACCGATCGCGATCGGGCCACAGCGGGTCGCGGGGATTGTGCCGCAGGTGATGGTTCCACAGCACTTCGGCAATTTCCGCCATGCCCATCGGCATGCCGGGGTGGCCGGAATTGGCTTGTTGGACGGCATCCATCGCAAGCGCACGGATGGCGTTGGCCAGATCGACACGGGAATTCATGGGTGATTGCCGCGAGATGCCGCGAAAAGCCCGAATTATAACGCCGCGACGCGCCCGCCTTCAGTCGTCGGTCTTGCGGTTGAGGCGGATCCCGAGCTGCTTCAGCTTGCGATAGAGATGCGTGCGCTCGAGTCCCACCGCGTCGGCCACGCGGCTGATGTTGCCTCCCTCGCGGGCGATATGATGCTCGAAATAGACGCGCTCGAAGGCGTCCCGGGCATCGCGCAACGGCAGATCGAACGGCAGGCCATGCGCCACCACCGGCGCGATCTGAGCGGGCGCCGGCTGCGGCAGCACGCGATTAACGTCATCGAGCGTGATCTGGTCGGTAAGCGCGGTCAGCGCGAGCGTCTGCACTACGCTCTGCAACTGCGCGAGATTGCCCGGCCAGTCGTAGTTGCGCAGCGCATTGAGCCCCGCGGTGCTGATCTGCCGGGGCGGCGTCTCCTTCGCCTCGATCATCCGCGAGAGCACGAGGTTGGCGAGATCCGGCACGTCTTCGCGATGCTCGCGCAGGCTCGGCACGCGTATGGTGGTCGCCGCGAGCGCGGCATACAGTCTGGCATCGAAAGCGCCCTGCGCAACCAGGTCGGGCAGCGCGCGCGTCGCGCCGCAGATGAGGCGCGCGTTGTAGCGGTCCAGCTTGGCGAGCAGCAATTGCAGCCCCTTCTGTTCGGCGCGGTTGAGTTCCGCCACGTCGTGAAAGAAGAGGGTGCCTTCGCGCGCCTGACCGAGCAGATCGAGCGGCGCCTGGGCCAGTACCGCCGCGCTTTCCGGTGCAACCCACGGTGCGTTGCGCGAGTGCAGGAAGCGCGCAGCCAGTTCGATGCCGCAGCCGGGCTCCGAGACCAGCAGTACCGGCGTGCGCAGACTGGCGATCCGTTCCAGGCGCTGCTTCAGGTCCATGACGAGCGGTCCGCGGCCCAGGCTCGCCAGCGAAAGCCCGGGCTGGGGCTGCTCGCCGCCGTGGCGCAGCGCCCGGCCCACTGTCGCCAGGAGCTTCTGCAGCGCGATCGGCTTTTCCAGGAAATCGTAGGCACCGATGCGCGTCGCCTCCACCGCGGTGTCGATGGTGCCGTGGCCGGACATCATGACGACCGGCATGGTGAGTAGCCCCGCGCTTGCCCACTCCTTGAGTAGCGTGATGCCATCGGTATCGGGCATCCAGATATCCAGGAGCACGAGGTCGGGTCTGGCGCGGCCACGAAAGGTGCGCGCCTCGCCGGCGTTTTCCGCGAGGAGGACCTGGTAACCCTCGTCGGAAAGGATTTCCGACAATAGCTCGCGGATGCCGATTTCGTCGTCGACTACGAGGATTTGTTGCATAAGTACGACACTAGTTTACACCCTGACATGCACGCCGGATGCGGGCGTCGCGGCACCGGTTGCGCCGGTGACGGGCAAATAGGCCGTTACGCGGGCACCGCCCCCGGGAAGGTTGGCGATGGACACTTTCCCGCCATGTTCCTCGATGATTTTCTTCACGATCACCAGGCCCAACCCCGTGCCGCCCGGCTTGGTCGTGACGTACGGCTCGAAGATGCGCGCCATGAGCTGCTCTGGAAAGCCGGCGCCGTTATCCGTCACCGAGAGCCGAACGCCGGCGTCCGCAGCCTGCGTGGCCACCACTATGCTGGGCTCGGCCACGCCCGAGAGGGCGTCCTGGGCATTCTGCAGCAGGTTGTGTATGACCTGGCGCAATTGCGCCGCATCGCCAACCACGGACGGCAAGTCCTGGCCCAGTTCGAGCCGGATCCGCGAGCCCATCGACTCATACAACGTCAGCACTTCGCGCACCACCGTGTTGAGGTCCAGCTGCCTCATGGAGGGCTCCGGCGTGCGCGCATACTGGCTGAATGCGTCCACCATGCGCTTCAGCGCCGCCACTTGGGTCACGATGGTTTGCGTCGAGCGATTCAGCATATCGGCTTCCGACGCGGCCAGTTTCCCGGAGAGCTTGGACTGCAGCCGCTCGGCCGAGAGTTGAATCGGCGTAAGGGGATTTTTGATCTCGTGCGCGAGACGGCGCGCGACCTCCGCCCAGGCTGCCGCGCGCTGCGCCTGCAGGAGGTGCGTCACGTCGTCGAACACCACCACGTACCCCGTATCCGCGCCTTGCGGCAGGCGCGTTCCGCGCAGGAGCAGGATCTGCGGTTCTCCTTTTCCCTTGCGCTCGATCTGCTGCTCCCACTCTTTTGCGTCCTCCTTCGCGAACGCTTGTGCAATACCGTCCGCGAGCGGCGCCAGTGTCGCGTCGCGTTCGCTCCACTGCTGCACTCTGACACCGTGCAGCGGTCCGCAGTCGATGCCCAGGATATGCGCGGCGCTGGGATTGGCCGAGCGCAAACGCAGACGGTCGTCGAAAGCCAGCACCCCCGCCGACAGGTTGGACAAGATGCTTTCCAGATGGGCCTTGGCGTAAGACAGCTGCGCCTGATTGCGCTCCGCCATCGCCCGCGCTTCCGCAAGCTGCCCCGTCATGCTGTTGAACGATTGGGTGAGCATTCCCAACTCGTCGCGGCTGGCTACGGCGGCGCGCGGGCTGAAATCGCCCTGGGCGACTGCGCGGGTGCCTTCCGCCAACACGTTGAGCGGCGCGGACAGCCGGTCGGACAGCAGGAAAGCCAGCGCGAGCGCGGACAGCAGCGCGAGCAGCAGCGTAAGCGTGAGCGTGATGCCGTACAACCGCTTCAACCCGCGGCGCACCAGCGTCTGCTCCTGGTATTCGCGATAACCCGACTGCACCGTTTCAGCGTCCTGCGCGAGCTGCTTCGGCACCTGCTGGATGAGCTGCAGCACGCGCGTCTCGTCCTGCAGAGAGACGACATTGACCGGTGCCAGCACCCGTAGGTACAGGCCGCGCTCGGGAATCGCCTCGATGCCGCTGTAGCTGCGCTGCATTCTGATCTGGCGCAGCGCTTCGGCGCTCGGCGGCTCGGGCATCAGCCCGGCCCGTTCGCTCGCCGAGTAGGCGATGACCTTGCCGCGCTGGGTATAGAGCGTCGCTTCGGGCACGCCGGTCTGCTCGCGCAGTGCGTTGAGCGCGCCCACGTGCTCGGACGCCGGGCGCACCGAAAGCGCAAGCGCCATGCTGTCCGCTTTCACGGTCAGCTCCCGCAGCATGTTGTCCAACGCGCTGCGGCCGAGATTGAGGCCGCCCTCCAGCGCGCGGTCGAGATTTACCTCGAACCAGGACTCGATGCCCTTGGCGAGGAACTGCACCGAGACGGTGTAAATCAACGCGCCGGGCAACAGCGCCATCAGCGCAAACAGCAATACGAGCCGCAGCGTGAGCTTTGCACCGAACACGCCCGCCCGCAGCTTGCGGCGCAGCGTGATCAACTGATACGCCACCAGCGCGGCGAGCGTGAATGCAACGCCGCCGTTGAGAAACAGCAGCAGTGTGTAATGCTCCGCGAAAACCGTAGTGCTGGCGCTCGCCGTGGCGAGCAGGAACACCGCCACGCAGCCGAGGCTTACGCAAAGCACCAGCAGATACTTGGTACGGCTGCTGGCGCGGCCGGCGATCGCGGATCCGAGGCTCATGGCACGACCGTCCAGCGATACCAGTCCGATGCGATGTTCCAGTCGCGCGAACCGAGCGCCGTAAGATGAAACGGCTTCGGAAGCTGTGACGTGTCGAGGCGCATGCGCACGGCTGCGGTGTAATTCGTGTCTTTCTTCAGGAGGCCCGGCTCGACCTCATGGCGCCGCCGCACGCGACTCATGACCGCAAGCGCATCGTCGAGGGTCGCGAAATTCTGGTAGAGCGTCCCGCTGCCCACGCGGTATTGCCGCGTGAGCGCGTTGTAGGAAAGGCGATACTGGTACTGCGTCTCGGCGATGCGCTCGTTGAACCAGTACCAGCGCGGGCGGATCAGCTCGAAATCGACGAGAAAGTAGAGCGAAACGCCCTTGTTGAGCACATCTTCGAGCGGCGGCGTGAGCGCGATCGCGAAGTCGGCTTCCAGCACGTAGGCGTCTTCGGCGACGGCGAGGCTCGCTTTCTTCACCTCGATGTCGGCGCGCGCGCTCAGCGCGACGCCCAGCGCAAGCCACAAGGCCGCGAGCGCCTTGATCCAGTCAGTTCTTCTGTAGGAGCGCGTAGAAGAACCCGTCATGCCGATCGTCCGGAAGAATCTGGCCCGCGTGTTCTTGTATAGGGGTGTCGTCCCCGGGGAGGGGCAGGCGCCGCGCGTCGCGGTGACGGTCCAGAAAGCGCTCAACCTGTATATGGTTTTCCTCGTGGAACACCGAGCACGTCGCGTACAGCAATTTACCACCACTCACCAGCAACCGCCACAATGCTGCCAGCATCCGCGCCTGCGTCTCCGCAAAGCGCCCGATATCGCCGGGGCGCCGCAGCCATTTGATATCGGGATGGCGGCGCACCACGCCCGATGCCGAACAGGGCACATCGGCCAGTATGCGCTCGAACGGGCGGCCATCCCACCACGCGTGAGGCTCGAGCGCATCGCCATACACCACGTTGGCATTCAGTCCCAGGCGCTCGAGATTGGCGCGCACGCGGTCGAGTCGGACCGCGTCGCGGTCCACGGCCGTCAGGGCAACATCGGCGATCTCGAGCACATGCGCCGCTTTGCCCCCCGGCGCGGCGCACGCGTCGAGCACGCGCTGTCCGTCTGCAAGGTCGAGCAGTGACGCGGCGCGTTGTGCCGCCGCGTCCTGTACGGAGACGGCGCCTTCGGCGAACCCGGGCAACTCTGCCACCGGCCTGGGCTGTTCGAGCATGAGTGCGTGCTCGCCAAGCGCTTCAGCAACGATGTTCTGCTCGCGAAGCAGCGTGAGGTACGCCATTACCGTGCTGCGCTTGCGGTTGACGCGCAATGTCATCGGAGGATGGCGATTTCCGGCCTCCAGTATCCCCGCGTAGTGTCGCGGATACTGCTGTCGCAGTTTGTCGATCCACCACTTGGGGTAGGAGTACCGCGCGCTCTCGCTGCGCCGCGCCCGCGTCCGCAGCTCAGCGGCCCGCCGCAGATAATTGCGCAACACGGCATTGACCAGCCCCTTCGCCGCGGGATGGCCCAGCCGCGCGCAGGCGAGCACGGCTTGATCCACGACGGCATGCGCCCCCGCGCGCGTGAAATCGAGCTGGTATAACGCTATGCGTATCAGGCTCGCCAGCTTTTCATCCCGCAACGGCTTCTCGACCAGCAAACCCAGCACCGCATCGAGGTAGCCATGAAATCGCAGCGCACCGAAACTCAATTCCTGCACGAGCGCGCGCTGTTGCGCCGAAAGCATGGAGTGTTCGCGCCACAATGCCGCCAGCACACCGTCGAGGCTGCGCCCGTTCAGTACTTGCGACACCGCGGTGCTCGCCAAGCGCTGCGCGTCCTGCATCGCCCCGTTCAAAGGAATTCGTTCCCCGGCACAAGCGGATGGCCGGCGAGGAACGCTGCCGCGGGCAGCCGTCGGCCGCCGGCGCGCTGCACCTCCAGAATCCGCACGGCGTTTTCGCCGCAGGCAACAACGATGCCATCTGCGTCCGCTCCCAGCACTCTGCCCGGTGTCGCGCGCATGCCCGGCTCGACGCGCACTTTCCAGATCTTCAGGATTTCGCCCTGCCACAGAGCGCATGCGCCGGGCTCCGGATCGAACGCGCGCACTTTGCGATCGATGTCTTCGGCGCGGTCTTTCCAGTCGATGCGCGCTTCCGCCTTCTTGATCTTGGCCGCATACGTAATGCCCGCAGACGGCTGCGGAGTTGGGGTGCGCGGCAAAGAAAGCGCCTCGACGATCATGTGCGCTCCGAGCGCTGCGAGCCGGTCGTGCAACGTCTGCGCCGTGTCGTCAGGCGCTATGGCGATCGCCTGCTGCAACAGGACGGGTCCCGTATCCAGGCCCTCGTCCATTTGCATAATGGATATCCCGGTCTGTGCATCGCCCGCGAGAAGGGCGCGCTGTATCGGCGCCGCGCCGCGCCACCGCGGAAGCAGAGAAGCGTGAATGTTGATGGCGCCGTGTCGCGGCACCGCGAGCAGCGCGGGCGGGATGAGCAGGCCATACGCCGCAACCACGAGGACCTGTGGCGCATGATGCGCGACGGCCGCGACTGTTGCCGGATCGCGCAGCGTCCCGGGTTGCATCACTTCCACTCCGCACGT
>Ga0209969_1000141_pt1 | contig 9345 bp, 10 predicted proteins | sample InoplaM3PM_FD_187584 | JGI IMG/M metagenome (GOLD analysis project Ga0209969, IMG submission 187584) | Arabidopsis thaliana rhizosphere microbial communities from the Joint Genome Institute, USA, that affect carbon cycling - Inoculated... | ecosystem: Host-associated > Plants > Roots >... | reverse complement strand
GCGGCCGCCTCACGGCGCAGGTCGTGCACGACCATCTCGTGGCCGCCTTTCTGAGCGTTCAAAGCCATCGCTCCGCCCATCGTGCCCAGCCCTATGAATCCGACCCGCATGTCGAAGCTCCTGTCTCTAATGTGGAGGACCGTTGTAGCCGAGGGTCGGCGTGAGTGTCAATTTGGGCCGCCTTGCTAGGCGGTCCGGGGGTGGGTAACATTTGTGCCAGCATGGCGTTCTGAGGAAAAATTCTGCTCGCGCTTTTTCAATCGGGAGGGAGCCACGCGGGGCATGCCGCGAAGCGCAGCGCCTGGCCAGCGGCCAGGGGCACGGCCTCCCGCCCCCCGGTGCCGGCATAAGGCCACATGGCCTCGATCACCAAAATCCCTGTCAGCACCGGCATTCTGTGGGTGGACATTCCCGCTGCCGATGTCCGCATTCTGTGCGGATGCCCCGAAGATTGCGTGAAGCACCTGTTGCGCAAGGGACTCATCATCCCGATAGAAGTGAACGGCGTGGCGTGCGAGACCGGCCCCAACGCGATCCTGCTCTCCGACCTCGCCATCCAGAACGGGCGCCTTTGCAGCCGCTCGGAGTTCCCGGTGCTGCAGATGCTCTACAACCAGGGGCTGATGGTGCCCCAGCATCCGCGCAACACGGGCCTGCTGCCGCTGCTCATCGGCTCGCGCCGGCAGGTCGAGGCGCAGATGGCCTACATCTTTCGCGGCAACTACGGGCTCACTTCGCGTGAGGAACTGATCGCGGCTGGCGTCGCGCGCACGCAGGCCGACGAACTGATGCGCATGAAGCTCGCCTTCGCCTTCGGCCGCATCCGGCCCAGCGCGGAGCTGGTGCAGCCCGTTTACGTGGAGAAAGAGCGCGTCGAGATTCGCAACGGCGTATATATCCGGCGTTTGAGGACCAACGTCTTCGAAATTTCGTACGGCGACGACAAGGTCGAAGTGGATCTCAATCTCGCGCCGGGCGACATGTACGAGTGCCCGTACACCCTCGGCAATCACCTGCTCCAGCGCGATTACTTCGCCATTGTCCACACTGGCGACGGCGACGGCTGGGACATGAATCGCCCCGCGATGGGCAGCATCGTGCTGTTCCAGGGGCGCGTCTATTTGATCGACGCCGGGCCCAACATCGATCATGCGCTCACGGCGCTCGGCATCGGGGTCAACGAAATCGATGGCATCTTCCACACCCACTGCCACGACGATCATCTGATCGGGCTCACCTCGCTCATTCGCGGCGATCGGCGCATCGCCTACTACGCCGTGCCGATGGTGCGCGCCTCGGTGGTGAAGAAGCTCGAGACCATCATGCGCATTTCGGAGAAGGACTTCGGCGCGCTCTTCGACGTGCACGATCTGGAGCTCGAGAAGTGGAACGACATCGAAGGGCTTGAAGTGAAGCCGATCCTCTCGCCACACCCGGTGGAGACGACGATTTTCTATTTCCGGGCAATGTGGGAAGGCGGCTACCGCAGCTACGCGCATCTCGCGGACATCGCCTCCTTCGACGTGCTGCGCAGGATGGTGACGACGGAGGAGGGCAAGCCCGGCATCACGCAGGCGCGGTTTGACAAGACGGTGCGCGATTACACGCAGCGCGTGGATGTGAAGAAGATCGACATCGGCGGCGGCCTGATACACGGTGCGGCGATCGATTTTCGCGGCGATCCTTCAGGAAAGCTGATTCTTGCGCACACCGCGCGGCGCCTCACTGAGGGCGAGCGCGCCATCGGCTCGGGCGCGCCGTTTGGCACCGTGGACGTGCTGATCGAAGGCATCTCTGACGAGCTGCGGCGGCGCGCGTTCGGCTATCTGCGCGATTATTTCCCGGAAGTGCCGATCTACCGCATCCGGCATCTGATGAACAATCGCATCCTGGTGATGAACCCCGAGGTCATCCTGGTGAAGGAAGGGCAGCCGGTCACCGACATCTACCTCATCCTGAGCGGCACGGTCGAAATGCTGCGCACCGGGGTGCCGGGAAGCCATCTGCTCTCCGCGGGATCGATCATCGGCGAGACGCCGGCGCTGCTCGACACGCGCGCAGACGAAACCTACCGCGCCGTCAGTTTCGTGCAGGCCATGCGCCTGCCGCGCGATCTCTATCTCGATTTCGTCAAGCGCAATGCGCTGTACAAGGAGGTGGTGGAATCGCGCGACGAGCTGGAATTCCTGCGTTCGAGCTGGCTCTTCGCCGACGGCGTGTCGTGCATGACGCTGAACCGCCTGGTACGGGCGACCGAACCGGTGTCGTTCGAGATGGAACGTACGATGGCGCTCCCGCAGAACGATCTCATCGTGATGCGTTCCGGCGAAGCGCTGCTGACGACTTCCGCGGGCTACGAAGAGCCGCTCAAGCCGGGCAGCTACTTTGGCGGAGCGGCGCTACTCAACCACGCCAACCATGATGCCCAGGTGCGCTTTCTGCAGAACACCGACGCGTATCAGGTTCCGCTCGGCAGCATCCTGGACGTGCCGGTGGTCCGCTGGAAGATGCTCGAGACGCACCGGCGCCGCTACCAGGACTAGCCCTTACTGCAGCGGCGAGAACGCCGCCGGCATCACGATCTTGTTTTCCTGACGGACCAGGTGGTAGACCTCCAGGCCCGCTTTCTTCGCCGCGACTGAGGGCGGCCATGCCCCGGCGGCCTGCGCTTTCTTGCGCGTTTCGTTGCGCGCGTCGAGGGTCGGATACGGCCAGATGTGCACGAACCTGTTGAGCGCCCCCAGCTCGGAATGCCACACCGCGGTGACCGGGCCGAATTCGAGGCGCGCCGGCAGGGCATGCTCCCAGCATTTCGTGAGCTTGGGCAGCTCCCCCGACGCAAAAGTGTAGATCCGCATCTCGAAATACGGCCCCTGCTTGCCAGGCTTGATCTCCGGCGAGAACGCGAACGGGATCATGATGTCGGACTGCTGATTGACGATGAATTCACTGGTCTTCGGCGGCCAGGCGCCATCCTTGACCGCCGCGGCCCGGATGCGCGCGCGTTCCTCGAGGTCCTTGTAGGGCCAGACGTGAATGATCTGGTTGAGCGGCCCGATTTCGGTGTGCCAGAAGGCGGCAAGTTCCGAGTATTTCTTGCGCTTTTCGTAGGCCTCGCCAAAACGCTTCTCGACTTCGGGCAGACTGTGCGGCTTCAGATCGTAGGTTCTCACTTCGTAGATCATGGACGAGCCCTTTCCGATTGGGGTGGGTATTCGGTAAGCCGGCGCGCTGAACGGCTCGAGCCGGCCGGAGGCGGCCAATTTACTCCGAAGCCCGCGCGTTGACCAGCCGCCGCGGGCCCGTGATCGTAAATCGGGCGTTTGGTATCATGCGCCCTCTTACCGACAACCCAATCCGCAGAAGGCGACGCGATGGCAACTACCAAGAAGGCGGCTCAGAAATCCTACTCCTCCAAACCGACGGGGCTTACGTTCGCGACCCTCGACACCAAGCGCGGCTACCGGCTCGGTATCAAGACGGATCGCGGCGTGCTCGATGTCGAGGCGGCGTCGAAGCTGCTCCGTATCAAGGCGCCGGTCACCATAGACGAGGTGCTGGGCGGTGCGGACTGCGCGCCGCTTAAGCGGCTCATCGACAAGGCGCTGGCGGACAAGCGCGCCAAAAGCGTGATCGTGCCCGAGGCGCGCGCGAAGTTCGGCCCCGCCGTGCCGCACCCCGAGAAAATCATCTGCGTGGGCCTCAACTACCGCCAGCATGCCAACGAAGCCGGCATGCCGATTCCGAGCGTGCCGATCCTGTTCAGCAAGTTCCACAACACGCTGACCGGGCATCGCAGCAAGGTGAAACTGCCGACCAAGGTCGATGAGAAGTTCGACTACGAGGTGGAGCTGGTGATCGTGATGGGCAGGAAGTGCGCCGATGTTCCGGAGGAAAAAGCGCTGTCGTACGTATTTGGCTATGCGACCGGCAACGACCTGTCGGCGCGCGGCCTGCAGCTGAAGACCAGCCAGTGGCTGATCGGCAAGACCAGCGACGGCTTCGCGCCGCTCGGGCCCTATGTCGTTTCGGCCGATCAGATTCCGGATCCGCAGAACCTGAAGATCGCCACCTACGTGAACGGCGAAGTGCGCCAGAGTCTGAATACGTCGGACATGATCTTCAACTGCGCGCAGATCATCAGCTACACCTCGAGGATTTTCCCGCTCAAGCCCGGCGACGTGATCTACACCGGCACGCCGCAGGGCGTGATCCTCGGCTATCCGCCGGAGAAGCAGGTGTGGCTGAAAGCCGGCGACAAGGTCGTCGCGGAAGTCGAGAAGTGCGGCGCTCTGGAAGTCACGCTCGCGTAGCCGTAAAGAAGGCCGGGGTCGATTGAGCGACTGAATCGACCGTGGGCTTTTTTGGGACGGTCCCGGTACCGCGGGATGCGGTTTTCCCCGCGGCATGACCATGCTCTTGGAGTTGCTCTAGAGTCCCGTCATGCCTCGAAAGAGCAAACGCGCGGTCATCATCGGCGGCTCGATGTCGGGTCTTTTCAGCGCAGCGTTCCTGCGCCAGATCGGCTGGTCGGTCGATGTCTACGAGCGCTCGCCGGTTGAGCTGGAAGGCCGCGGTGCCGGCATCACCACGCATCCTGAGCTCATGGAAGCGCTCGCGGCAAGCGGCGCCGGCACCCACGATCTCGGCATCGAGGTGCCGAAGCGCTTCGCGATCGACCGGCAGGGCCGTATCACCGGAGAGCGGCCGCTGCGCCAGATCCTGACATCGTGGGATCGCCTGCAGCGGTTATTGCGCGAGACGATCGACCCCGCGCACTACCACCTCGGGCGCACCTTCACGCGCGTCGAGCAGAATGGCGGCGGTGTACGCGTTCATTTCGCCGACGGCGGCACCGAGAATGCCGAGATTCTGGTCGGCGGCGACGGCATTCGTTCGAGCGTGCGTGGTGCAGTGGCGCCCGAGATTCAGCCGCAGTACGCCGGCTATTACATCTGGCGCGGCGCGCCCAACGAGGCAGAGCTTGCACCGAAGACGCTGAAGGAAATTTTCCCGTATTTCGTCTTCTACCTGCCCCCGCGGCAGGAGGTCATCACTTACCCGATTGCCGGATTCAACAACGACCTGCGACCCGGCCATCGCCGCTACAATTTCATCTGGTACCGGGTTGCCGACGCGGCGCAACTGCGCGAAATGAACGTCGACGAGAACGGCGTGCAGCACGAATTCTCGGTGCCGCCGCCGCTGATCCGCCGCGAGCTGAAGGCGCAGATGCTGGCCGACGCGCGCGACATCATGCCGGAAGTGATGCTCGACTGCGTGATGAAGATCCCGCAACCGTTCATCACCCCGATCTACGACTTCACCGCGCCGGCGATCGTGTTCGGCCGCGTGGCGATAGTCGGTGATGCTGCGGCCAATGCACGACCGCACATGGGCTTCGGTGTCGCCAAGGCGGGGGGCGACGCGCAGGCGCTCGCCCGCGCGCTGCGCGACCACGACGACATCGATGCCGCGCTCAAGGCCTACAACGCCGAGCGCCAGCCGATCGGCAACATCATCGTCAACCACAGCCGCAAGCTCGGCACCCATCTCGGCGTGAACCTGCGCACCGAAGAGGACCGCCGCATGCACGCGCTGCTGCAGAGCGACGAGGCGATGCTCGACTGGATTGCGGTGCCGAATTTTCTGGATGCCTATAAATGAACGACCTGCCGAAGCCCGACTACGCGCGCAACCTGCGCTTGATCGGCCATTCCGACCAGGGCGGCCGGCCCGATGGCGTGCAGATCATGGTGCATCGCGGCTACGCCTATGTCGGGCACATGTTCTCCAAGGGCTACTCGGTGATCGATGTGCGCGATCCCAGGTCGCCGCGCCCGGTGAACTATCTCGGGGCGCCGGCGAACACCTGGAATATTCATCTTCAAACCCACGGCGATTTGTTGCTGGTCATCAACGCGCGCGACATGTTCGCCGCGGCGGAATTCGCCGACGAGAAGGCCTACTACAAGGGCCAGCTCGGCCAGGTCGTCGGCACCGCGGACAGGAAATCGGGCGATCGCAACTGGACCGCCGGCATCTCTGTTTACGACGTTTCCGATGCGGCGCGCCCGCGGCGGATCGGATTCATGAGCGTCAACGGCGGCGGCATACATCGCATCTGGTACACCGGCGGGCGCTGGGCCTACGCCTCGGCGCTGATCGACGGCTTTACCGATTACATCTTCATCACCATCGACCTGAGCGATCCGGCGCAGCCCCGAGAGGCCGGACGCTGGTGGATTCCCGGCATGAACGCGGCGGCCGGCGAGACGATCTCGTGGGCGCCGACCGCGCGGTTCGGCCTGCATCATGCCATCATCGATGGCAATACCGCCTACGCGGCGTGGCGCGATGCCGGCATGGTGGTGCTCGACGTTGCGGATCGTGCCAGACCGACACTGCTCGCGCATCGCGACGGTGCGCCGCCGTTCGGCGGCGGCACGCACAATTGCCTGCCGCTGCCCGACCGTGACCTGCTGATCGTGCTCGACGAAGCGGTGCTCGATCATCAGGAAGACGGCGTCAAGAACATCTGGGTGATGGACAATCGCAACCGGACGCAGCCGTCGATCATCGCCAGCTTCCCGCAACCGACCGAGGCCGACTACAAGGCGAAGGGCGGGCATTTCGGCCCGCACAATCTGCACGAGAACCGGCCCGGTACCTTCGTTTCGTCAGAGTTGATCTTTACCACGTGGCAGAACGCCGGCGTACGCGTGTTCGAGATCAGTGACCCGAAGACGCCCACCGAGGTGGCCGCTTTCGTGCCGCCCGCGCCGGAACGCATGATGGATCACCGGCCCAACCGGGCGCAGGTGATCCAGTCAGCGGACGTGTTCGTGGACCAGGCCGGGCTGGTGTATGCGACCGACTACAACGGTGGGCTTTATATTCTGGAGTTCTGCGGGTGATGCTACGCGAGCGGCGTGCCGCGGCAGTGAACGTCCTCGTATTCCTGCTAGGATGCTGTCCTTGAACAAGCGAGAGGGATCCGCATGCCCGTTAAAGAAAAGTGGATTTTCACCGCCGCCATGGATGTCGATCCGGACAAGGAGGCGATATTCAACGAGGTCTACGACCAGGAACACGTGCCGCATCTGCGCCGGGTCCCGGGCGTGATTTCCGTAACGCGAGCCGTGCTCGACACGCTGCGCATTACGATGGGCGGGGAAACAAAGACCGCCGACACAGAGGGTGTGCCGCGTTATGTCTGCATCCTCGAACTCGAAAGCCCGGATGTGTTGACCAGCGCCGCCTGGGCGAGGGCAGTGGACGCGGGACGCTGGCCGACGCAGGTCCGGCCTTTTACGCGAAACCGGCGGCATACGCTGCACAAAGTGTTGCGCACCGATTAGATCGAAACAGACCTCATCTTCCTGAAAGGACCAGGCCATGCCATTCTTCAAGTTCGACGAGCTGCCCAGCGCGGTGGTGGCGCCGGGACATTCCACCGCCTACGGCGCGACTATCACCGGGAAGGAACTGGAAATCGGCTGGTACACCGAGCCCAAAGGCACGGGGGCGAAGCCGCATCACCACCGCAGCGAGCAGATGATGCTCGTCATATCCGGGCGCCTCAAAATGCGGATCGGGAACGAGACGCGCGAAATGGGTCCCGGCGAAGTCGCGCTTATCCTGAGCGACCAGGAGCACGAACAGACCGCGCTCGAGGAAGGAACCCGCTTCGTGAGCTTCAAGTGCGCGACGGGCCAGCTGCCCGACGGAGAGTAAGTCTCTGGACGTCCATGGCTCTGAAGAGGCTCCCCTGATCGCTCGTATCCCTCTGTAACGTGGTGCAGGCATAGCGCCCAACCAAGAAACGGGCGTTTTTAGGCATAAGGCGGCTGCGATTTAAGCGAGAGGCTTGGCGTGACCGCCCAGGCCACTGCCGCATCGACCGCACCTCATCCGGTTCGTGACATTTGCACTGTGGCTCCATATTCGAGCCTTGATAACGTGCTAGCACCACACAAAGGAGGGCCGGATAATGGACACCTTAAATTTGCTGTGGCAGGCCACTCAAATCCTAAGCGCTGTAGCTATCTGGTTCGCAGCTATACAGACAATCGGTCAAGGCGCCGACGGCCGATAGTTCCCTGGTAAGGCGCACGTTTGCCGTTTGGCTGAACGATCGGACATGCCATGACTGAAGGCGTGAACGAGCAGCAGGATAGCGGCACGGACGACACATTGTTGCTGTGGATCGCAGCGCTATTCCTGACCCTGATAGGGGCGGTGCTCATACTGTGGGTCGTGGGTTAGCTCGTTGAATAAGGAACGGATATTTCCGAGCTACGGACGCGACTGATGGCATGGGCACCACTGTGTTGCACCGTAGCTCATGGGTGGATTTCTCCCGCGACGCACATAAGGCGACCGCTCGGTATAGGATGCGTAACTCATTTCAACATCGAGCGTCATGCCTTGGCTGTGGTTGAGGCATAAAACAAAAGTGAGGAGGAATGGATTATCTCGACTCGAAGTTCGCAGATTGGCTGGACGAAGTCGATAAAGAGGCTGAAAGGGTCAAACGCATGGCGGATTATCGACAGCGGCAGGCAAGTGAACTGCTGAATAACGTCAATAGGGCGCGAATTTTCGTAAATCGTGCGCGGAGTGCGCCGGAGACTGATTTCTCAGAGATTGAAGCGCTGATGGAAAAGATAAAAGAACTGCGGGCAAAGATCGGCAAGTAGGGTAGGCGTGCGGGTAATCCCGCACACCACCCGGTGTTGTAAAGATTCGCAGTCAGGTCGATTTCAGATATTCATCTCGAGGATGTAGAGCCCGCCGGTGAAGCGATCGCCGATGTACACCAGCTGCCGGTCATCCACGTAGACGTCGTTGATCTGCACCGAGCCCTTGGGCGAGAGCTTCGGCGCGCCCGGCACGAAATACGCCACTTCCTTCGGCTGGTACGGATTCGCGAGATCGTAGACCCGCAGGCCGCCGTTGAAGAAAGTGCCGAGGATGATGTTGTCGGAGCGCCACGACACGTCGCCGGGATAGTTCTCGTAAAGGTTGTGCGCGCCGAACCGGCCGCCGCGCTTGGTGAAGACTTCCGCGGGCGGCAGCGGCAGCGTCGCGATCGGCACGGGATTTTTTTCTTCGCGGATGTCGAACACCCAGCCGAGCTTAGGCCAGTCGATGCCGTCGTCCTTGGTGCACTCGTCGGTCACGATCATCAGTCCGCGAGAAAAAAGCGGCAGCGCCGTGTGCGTGAAGCCGTTGTACGGCGGGGAATAGTTGTAGCGCGAGATTTCCTTTGGTTTCGACTTGTCACTGATGTCCAGTATCACCACGCCGCCATCGATGTAGGCGACGTAGGCGCGGTCCGGC
>Ga0209969_1000138_pt1 | contig 9482 bp, 7 predicted proteins | sample InoplaM3PM_FD_187584 | JGI IMG/M metagenome (GOLD analysis project Ga0209969, IMG submission 187584) | Arabidopsis thaliana rhizosphere microbial communities from the Joint Genome Institute, USA, that affect carbon cycling - Inoculated... | ecosystem: Host-associated > Plants > Roots > Rhizosphere... | reverse complement strand
TCGCCGCGGGAGTTCACCGTCCTCTGCCGACCCTTCGTCTGAGATGTCGTTCTCCACGCTGAACCTTATTCCGGAACTGCTGCGCGCCGTAAGCGACAAGGGCTATGCGGAGCCCACACCGATCCAGCAAAAAGCCATTCCCGCAATCCTTGACGGGCGCGACATCATGGGTTGCGCGCAGACGGGCACCGGTAAGACCGCAGGTTTCACGCTGCCCCTGCTGCAGCTTCTTGCGCCGCAGGCGAACGCCAGCCCGTCACCCGCGCGTCACCCGGTGCGCGCGCTCATTCTCGCCCCGACGCGCGAGCTTGCCGCACAAGTTGAAGAAAGCGTGCGCACCTACGGCAAATATCTGCCGTTGCGCTCCACCGTCGTCTATGGCGGTATCGATATCGCGCCGCAGACCCGCGCTTTGCACGCCGGCGTCGAAATTCTGGTCGCGACCCCGGGACGCCTGCTCGATCATCTGCAGCAGAAAGCGGTAAACCTCGCGCGCGTGGAGATACTCGTGCTGGACGAGGCGGACCGCATGCTGGACATGGGGTTCCTGCCGGATATCAAGCGCATCCTCGCGCTGCTGCCGCGGCAGCGCCAGAACCTCCTTTTTTCCGCCACCTTTTCGGACGAAATACGCAGGCTCGCCGATCAGCTTCTGCACAGTCCTACGATGATCGAGGTCGCGCGCCGCAACGCCCCCGCGGATCTCGTGTCGCATCAGGTCTACGAGGTGCCCGCGCCGCGCAAGCGGGCGCTGCTCGCGCAACTGATACGCACCCGGCGGATGTCACAGGTGCTGGTTTTCGTCCGCATGAAGCGCGATGCCAATCGCCTGGCGCGTGAACTCGTGCGGGATGGCATCGCCGCCACCGCGATCCACAGCGACCGCACCCAGACGGAACGAGAGCTCGCGCTCGCCGATTTCAAGATCGGCAAGGCCACCGTCCTTGTCGCAACCGATATCGCAGCGCGCGGACTGGATATCGAGCAACTGCCTTTCGTGGTGAACTACGAGCTGCCGTATGTCGCTGAAGATTACGTGCACCGCATCGGTCGGACCGGCCGCGCCGGCTTGACCGGTGAAGCCCTGTCGCTGGTCAGTCCGGACGAACTGCGCCTGCTGGCGGAAGTGGAGAAGCTGCTCAAGCGCAAGCTGCCGCGCGTCGAAGCACCGGTTTCAGAACGTCCCGCGGCCCGCCCGCGCGAGCGTCACCACGAAAAACGCGGCGATCGCAGCCGCCCGTCTTCAGTGGTCACAGAGACCGCGGTTAATCACAACCCCGAATCGACTTTCGATTTCAGCAAGCCCTACGAGCCGGCCGAAACCTCGACCGAGCGTGCCGCGCATCCCATACCGCCGCCCGGTCGCGGACGCCCAGCACGCCCGACCCCTGCCCTGCTGGGCGGCGGGCCGGCGGGACCGCACAAGCCCAGAAAATAAGCACGGCGCCAATGGATGCGCTGAGCATTCCGCAACTGGCGTTTTTCTGTTTCGTCATCATCGTTTCATATGCGATTCGCGGCAGCGCCGGATTCGGCGGTGTGACGGTGCCGTTGCTCGCCTGGGTCATTTCGCTCAAGACCGTGGTGCCGATGGCGACCTTTCTCGGCGTTCTGTCCTCGGCGGTGATACTGCGAACCGAATACCGGCATATCGTGTGGAGAGACCTGTGGCGGGTCATGCCGTGGTGCGCGGTCGGCGTGGCGGCGGGCCTGTACTTCTTCAAGGTTCTCGATTCGGGCACGCTCGCCCGGGCGCTCGGTGTATTCGTGATCGCTTATGGCGCCTACTCCTTTTGGGCGAGCAGCCGACCGGCATTGAAGCTCAAGCTTCCGATGTTTGCCATAACGCCCACCGCGGGCACGACAGCAGGGTTTGTGGGCACGATCTTCGGCTCGATGGCCGGCATGTTCTTCGCCATCTATCTCGACCTGCTGAAGCACGCGAAGAGCGAGTTTCGCGCGACGGTTGCCGGTATCCTCTTTGCGCTCGGTCTTTTTCGCGGCGCGGGTTACATCTCGGTGGGGGCCTATGACAGGGACACGATTATCGCCTGTGCGGTAGCGCTGCCCATGATGGCGATCGGGATGTTCATCGGCAACCGGGTTCATGCCAATCTTGCCCCGCTCGCGTTCAAAAGGCTGGTGGCCGTGATACTCATAGCAAGCGGCGTGCCGTTGCTCGTGCGTTAGAATTGCCGCATGTCCACCCGGCAAGTCAGCCCCCGTGCCCTTCAAGCCATGCTGCACGACGGCGGCGAAGTGGCGCTGCTCGACATCCGCGAAGCCGGCCAGTTCGGCGAGTCCCATCTGTTGTTTGCGACACCGTTGCCCTACAGCCGCCTTGAGATCGACGTTCCGGGGCTGGTACCGCGCAAATCGGTGCGCATCGTGTTGTGCGACGAGGGCGCGGGCGGCGTAGCGGGCCGCGCGGCACGGCGCTTGCTGGACCTCGGATACTCCAATGTAGCCGTGCTGGACGGCGGCACGAAAGCATGGGCAGCAGCCGGCTATGCACTGTTTGCCGGCGTAAACGTTCCGAGCAAATTGTTCGGCGAGCTGGTCGAACAGGTTTATCACACCCCGCGCCTGACGCCGCAAGAGCTGTTGCGCATGCGGGAGGCCGGTGAAAACTTCGTGATCCTGGACGGGCGACCGTTGAGCGAGCATCACCGGATGACGATACCCGGCAGCACCTGCTGTCCCAACGCGGAGCTCCCATACCGCTTCGCGACCATGGTGCGCGATCCAACAACCAAGATCGTGATCAATTGCGCCGGCCGCACGCGCTCCATACTCGGGGCGCAGACGCTCATCAATTTCGGTGTGCCGAATCCCGTTTATGCGCTCGAAAATGGCACGCAGGGCTGGCGGCTCGCCGACCTCGAACTCGAGTACGGCTCCTCGCGCGGATATCCACCGGCCATCGACCCGGCAACGCTCCCCGCGCAACAGGCAGCGGCGCAGGCGTTGATGGCGCGCTATGCAATTAAAACCGTCACCGCGGCACAGGTCGAGGCCTGGTTCCAGGACGCAACCCGCACGACCTACCTATGCGATGTTCGAACGCCGGAAGAATTCGCAGCCGGCTCGCTGCCTGGCGCACTGCACGCACCCGGAGGACAGCTCATCCAGGCGACCGATCAATGGGTCGGTGTGCGTAACGCACGCGTCGTGCTCGCTGATGGTGGCGAAAACGTGCGCGCTCCCGTCGTTGCCAGCTGGTTGAAACAACTCGGCTGCGACGCTTATGTTCTGGCTGGTGGCGTAGGTTCGGGTTTGTCGGTCCCGCACGTCCCTCCACCTGCGCTCCCGCACCCCGAGCCGATGCCCGCGTCCGCGCTCAAGCAAGCGCTGGACGACAAGTCCTGTATCGCCCTCGATCTGAGAAGCAGCATGGCGTTCCGCAAGGCGCACATTCCCGGCAGCCGCTGGAGCATACGGCCGCGCATCGCCTCGACAGTGCAGGAGACGCGCCAGCCCGTGGTGATCATTGCCGACGATCCGGATCTCGGACGGCTCGCCACAGTCGATCTTATCGAACTCGGCATTGCGGAAGTGCGTCAGCTGACGGGCGGAATCAGTGCATGGACTGGTGCAGGCTACGCTATCGAAGGCTCGAACAACATCCCGCCGGATGCCGAGTGCATCGACTACCTGTTCTTTGTCCACGATCGCCACGCCGGCAATCGGGAAGCCATGAAACAGTATCTCGCCTGGGAAACCGGTCTGATCGCACAGCTTACCGCGGAAGATCGAGCGCTGTTCAGGGCCGGCCTGCCGGCGGGCTGAATCCGCGCCACGGTTGACCGTCTCAGACGCGATCAACTATTGAAGTATGATTCTGCCGCGCATCGCTATCGAAAAAAGGAGGAGCCATGATACGAGCCGCAATAGTAGGCCTGGGCTGGTGGGGTAAGACCATTGTCGAGGCCGTGCAGGGCAAGACCGACAAGATCAGCTTCGTCGCCGCCAATACCAGGACCCGCGCCAAAGCGGAGGATTTTTGCCGCGACAGGAAGATCGATCTGCGCGATGACCTCGATGCCATTCTGAACGATCCGAAAATCGATGCTGTGGTCTACACCACGCCGCACAGCCAGCACGAGGAACACATCCGCCGCGCTGCACAGGCCCGCAAGCATGTCTGCGTGGAAAAGCCGTTTACCCTCACGGCCGCAAGTGCCAGGGCGGCGATTGACGCCGTGAAGAAGGCGGGCGTCGTGCTGGGCGTGGATTTCCAGCGCCGATTCCATCCTTCGATTGGAGAAATCCGCAAGCGCGTGCGCGACGGCAGTCTCGGCACGATCACGTTCTGCGTCGGCGAAGTGTCCACGCTGAGCGGCATGGCGCTGCCCCGGGAATCCTGGCGGGTCAACCCCGACGAAACGCCCGCCGGCGCGATGACGGGATTGGGTGTGCATCTGGTGGATGGCTTTATCGATCTGTGCGGCGAGGTGGACGAGGTCTACTGCATCAACGCGCGCCGCGCCGCCCCGCTGGTGGATGACACGACGGTGTTCACGATGAAGCACCGGAACGGCGTCATCTCGACCAATTACTGCACGCTGGCGAGCGCTGCCAGTTATTGCATCGCCGTGTTCGGCACCAAAGGAATCGCCGAAACCATGCGGCCGAGCCTCGACAATTTCCGCTTTCTGCCCGTCTCCGACAAGCCGCATGCCGCTGGTCAGCCGGAAATCATCGAGCACAAGGGATTCAATCCGGTGAAGGCGGTGATGGAAGCCTTCGCCGCTGCAGTGCAGGGCGAGGCCCCCTACCCGGTCACGCACGACCAGATCGTGCACGGCGTGGCGGTCTTCGAGGCGATCGTGAAATCGGCTCAAACCGGGCAGCCGGTAAAGGTAGCGCAGTAAGCCATGCAGTACCGCGAAGTGAGCGAAATCCGCGACGGCATGCGGATCGACTGGGACGTGGCGATCGCCATGGACGACGGTGTGGTGCTGCGCGGCGATGTCTTCCGCCCGGTGGAAACCGGCCGCTACCCGGTTATGCTGACCTACGGGCCGTACGGCAAATGGCTGCATTTCGACGACCTATACCACGACCAGTGGCAGCGGATGTGCGAGGAGCACCCCGACGTGCCGAACGGCTCGTCCAACAAATATCAGAACTGGGAGGTCGTCGATCCGGAGAAGTGGGTGCCCGATGGTTATGCCGTCGTGCGCGTCGATTCGCGTGGCGCCGGGCGCTCTCCCGGGATTCTCGACATGTGGTCCCTACGCGAGGCGCAGGATTTCTATCAATGCATCGAGTGGGCAGCGCAGCAACACTGGTCAAACGGCAAGGTGGGTCTGAACGGCATCTCGTACTACGCCATGAACCAGTGGCAAGTCGCGGCGCTGCAGCCACCGCATCTCGCGGCCATCTGCATCTGGGAAGGCGCGGCGGACTATTACCGTGACATGAGCCATCACGGCGGCATCTACTGCACTTTCGCCGATACGTGGTTCCCCAAGCAAATTCTGGCGGTGCAGTATGGCAAGGGCGTGAACGGCTATCGCAGCCGGATGAACGGCGACTGGGTGTCCGGACCGGAAACCCTGACCGAAGAGGAGCTCGGTGCACGGCGGCGCAACTTTCCTGCCGACTGCCACGCGCATGCGCTTGCGAGCGACGACTACTGGGTAACGCGCATGCCGGATTGGTCGAAAGTTACCGTCCCGTTGCTTTCTTCCGCGAATTGGGGTGGCCAGGGGCTGCACCCGCGCGGCAATTTCGAGGGCTACGTGCGCGCCGCTGCAAAAGACAAATGGCTGGAAGTGCACGGCATCGAGCACTGGACCGAGTTCTATACCGACTACGGCGTCAGGCTGCAGAAGCGCTTCTTCGGTCATTTCCTCAAGGGCGAAGACACCGGCTGGACCAAGGAGCCCAAGGTACGGCTGCAAGTGCGGCACCCGGGAGAGCGCTTCGTCGAACGCGGCGAAAACGAATGGCCGCTCGCGCGCACCCAGTGGACCAAGTTCTTTCTGCACTCCGAAAATCTTACGCTCGATGGCAAGGCACCCGAGAAGGAAACAAGCGTCACCTACGGGGGCTTCTCCGACGGCGTGACGTTTCTCACGCGCCCGCTGGAAAAGGAAACCGAAATTACCGGGCCGATCGCCGCCAAACTGTGGGTGTCATCGGCGACGACAGATGCCGATCTTTTCCTGGTGGTACGCGCGTTCGCGCCCGACTATCGGGAAGTGACTTTCATGGGCGCGCTCGATCCCCATACGCCGCTCGCACAGGGCTGGTTGCGTGCCTCGCATCGCAAGCTCGACAAAACGCTGTCCCTGCCCTATCGGCCCTACCACACGCACGACGAAATCCAGAAACTGCGTCCGAACGAAGTGTACGAGCTGGACATCGAGATCTGGCCTACCTGCATCGTCGTGCCGAAGGGTTATCGAATCGGACTGAGCGTGCGCGGGCGGGACTATGAGTACCCCGGCGGCTCAGCAAAGGGGCTCGGCAATCTCAACGCGGTATTCACGGGTGTGGGGCCGTTCCGGCACACCGACCCGCGCGACCGCCCGGCGGCGGTATTTGGCGGCGACGTCACGCTCCACATGGGACCCCAGCGCCAAGCCTGTCTGCTGCTTCCGCTGATTCCTGCGCGCTAGGCGAGCAAGGCCTGCCGTTTTGGCCGAAAACGGCACCCCCGCATACCAGGGCGCATGGCTTTCGCAGTTCCCGTGCGCATGAGGATCGTCTTGGGCTCGGTCCACGAATCGGTGAAATCGTCCACCTGATAGAACATTTCGAGGTCAGGCGCGCTCTGGAATACGGGCACAAAGGCCTTTATAGACTAAAGGCAGTGCCCGGTCACGGTCTCAGCAGCCCCAGTTTTTCGAAACGCAGAAACAGTTCCCGGCACGCCCAGGCATCCGTCGCAGCGTAGGTGATCTGCGCCGCAGAGAGCGCTCGCGCGGCCCAGTTGGATGTGCTGTTCCCCTTCGGAATCCGAAAGCCGAGAAATATTCCTGCAAGATTGCGCACGCCGCTCTGGTCAAGCCCGCAGCGGCGGGCCACGTTACCGAGATCGACAACGTTTCGCTCGACGAAGGGAAATACCGCCTTCAGCTGGCGCAGGTCGTGTGCAAGTCCCACCCCCGCTTTGACGATGCGCGGCTCGGCAAGGATTTCGGCTAGTGCCGGAAAGACGTTCAGGCCGCGAAACTGGAACAGATACACCGCACGCGCGGTAGCCATCTGCACCAGGCAGGGTAGATGGCTCTCGCCTTTTCTGAACGCGGGCCGCGTCTCCGTATCGAGCCCGACGAGCCGTTCCTGCCGCAGATCCGCGAGCGCCTGCTCCAACTCCTGCGGGGTGGTGACGAGGCGCACGGCGCCCTCATAGCGCCGAATGGGCAGGTTCGCCATCTCCTCCCTGGAAATGGAACCTACGAATTCGCCGTCCTGCGGCCATGTGTTCGCGCGGTTCATGCAGGCGGTATCATGCACTGAATGGATTATCATCGATACAGTTTTATGCTCGCGTGCAATCGAAAACGGATGCACAATGCGCCGGCTTGCAAAATAGAATAGACTTCCTGCAACACAGGGGGCGACGGGCGCCAGAAGAACAAGTGCGATGCCGCTGAGGCTGTTGATCGTATTGCCGTGCGTTCTGACATTGGCTGGATGCGCCAGCCACGGCACCACTCCCGCCCGCCCCATATCCGGTCCGGTCACCGCGGCGCAGCTCGCCAAGTCCGACATCGACCGGGTTGCCGAAGCGCATCACCGCGAGATTTTCGAAAACCTCAGGCTCCTCACCGAAAAGCTCTACCGCCGCAATCCGCGGGAACTGCAGAAGAGCGGGCGCACCACCGTGGACGCCGGCGTGGCGCGGATCTTCCATACGCCGCACCGCTGGCGCTTCCCCGAGCTCAAGGGCGCGCGCAGCATCGATGCCATCCATCTCGCGTTCCGAGACGATTATCAGGGCGATCGCGTGCTCGCGTTCGTTGCCGGTCTGGGCGGCATGGTGCAGCGCGCCTTCAACGACAAGGTCGAGTTTTTTCTGCTCGACGATCTCGACCCGCAGCGACTGTACAACGCCGCGCGCAACGTCGAGATCGCGGTGTGGAAGCTCTCGAACGCGCATGCGCCGGGCGGCGAGCTGTACCTGATTTCGAACGAGCTGAGCGGGCCGGTGCGCAACCTGAGTTTCGAGCGCGAGTTCGGGAAGGTGATCGCCAGTCTCGACGTGCTCTCGAAGATCGCCGCCGACAAGGAAAACCGCACCGTGGTGAAAGCGATTCAGAGTCTGGCGACGGCCGTTTTCCTGCCCATCAAGTAGCGTTAAAGCTTGGCGGCCGGGCGCCGCATCAAAAGCGCGCTCCCTGCATACGCGAGCACCACCAGGCACAACCATACCGTGCCGCCCAAAGTGATGCGTTGCCGCTGCCTTGCCCGTACCGCGGCGAGCTGTCTGCCGTAGTATTCATCCACGAGCGCCATCTCGAGCACCATGGAGGGAATGGAGCGCTTACGCGCGCTTCTCTCATGCACCCGTTGCACGTCGCTGCGCACTCTCCGGATGACGGCATCGTCGTCGAGTCCCCGATACAACACCTCCCTCAACGCTTCAGCCGAGGGCCACTCGCGCTCGTCGTTGCCCTTGACGACGAGCAACGCTGCGTTGGCCCATGCGTGCTTGACCGCCTCGTCGCCGGGCAGTGTGCTCCAGATCCACAGCGCGATCGGGACGACGAGCGCAAGACTGATTGCGATCCAGCGTCTCTGCCAGCCGTTCAGGACCATGAGCGCCCGCCTTTAGTTTCCTGCCGGCCCGGTGAGCGCGACGTCGTCGTGGCAATATGCCACGCCGCTTCTCCTCCGCGCCCTGACGGCCGCTAAGGCCGGGCGCTGCGCGCTTTCCTGCCGATTCCGAAGAAATCGCGCAGCGCCTTGCGATACTCGTCGCTGCCGGCACGCATTGCGTTGTTATGCGAGCCCCCCTCGATCAGCAGCAGTTTCTTTGGCGCCACCGCGGCCTGGTACAGCTGCTCGCTGAAACGGTGAGGAATATAGCGATCGTGAGTGCCGTGCACCAGCAGCACCGGAATATTGACCTGCGGTAATTTGTCTATCGAGTCGAACTTCTGCGAAATCAGCCATTGCAGCGGCAGGCGGGTACTGGTCAATGCAGCCGCAACCTCGGCAAGCGAGGTAAAGGATGACTCCACGATCAGGCCAGCGGCGGGTTTTCTGCTTCGGCCGGTCGTCTGCTGCCCCAGCGATCGCGCCAGCTCGATCGCCACTGCGCCGCCCAGCGAATGCCCGTAGATGAATCGCTTCTTCCCGTCCGGCTGCAGCCGGGCAAGGCGCTCCCACGCGACGCGCGCATCCTCGTAGACGCTCGCCTCCGAAGGCGGCCCGCCCCTGCTCTTGCCGAAACCGCGGTAGTCCACGGCGAGCACCGAGAAGCCGAACTCACGCAGCTGCTCGATGCGATAGAGCTGTCCAGT
>Ga0209969_1000127_pt1 | contig 9734 bp, 9 predicted proteins | sample InoplaM3PM_FD_187584 | JGI IMG/M metagenome (GOLD analysis project Ga0209969, IMG submission 187584) | Arabidopsis thaliana rhizosphere microbial communities from the Joint Genome Institute, USA, that affect carbon cycling - Inoculated... | ecosystem: Host-associated > Plants > Roots > Rhizosphere... | reverse complement strand
CAGGACACATGCGCAACAAGATCAAGAAAGTAGTGCTCGCGTATTCCGGGGGCCTCGATACCTCCGTCATCCTCAAATGGCTGCAGGAAGAGTACGACTGCGAAGTGATCGCGTTCACGGCCGACATCGGCCAGGGCGAGGAACTCGGCCCGGCGCGCCGTAAAGCCAAGGCGTTGGGGGTGAAGAAGATTTACATCGAGGACCTGCGCGAGGAGTTTGTGCGCGACTTCGTGTTTCCGATGTTTCGCGCCAACGCGCTGTACGAGGGCGAATATCTTCTGGGGACCTCGATCGCACGGCCGCTCATCGCGAAGCACCTGGTCGAGATCGCTCGCAAGACCGGTGCCGACGCCATCGCGCACGGCGCTACTGGCAAAGGCAATGACCAGGTGCGTTTCGAGCTGGGCGCTTATGCGCTCATGCCGGAAGTGAGGATCATCGCGCCCTGGCGGGAGTGGGATCTCACCTCGCGGGAAAAGCTGCTCGACTATGCAAAGTGCCACCGCATCCCGGTGGACTACAGGAAGAAAGGCGCGGCCCCCTACTCCATGGACGCCAACCTGCTCCACATCTCGTATGAGGGCGGCATACTCGAGGATCCGCGCTACGAGCCCGAGGAGTCGATGTGGCGCCTCACCGTTTCGCCCGAAAAAGCGCCGAACCGACCGGAGTACATCGAGTTGACCTATGCCAAGGGCGACATCGTTGCGATAAACGGCCGCAAGATGAGCCCCGCCCAGGTGCTGGGCACGCTCAACCAGCTCGGGGGCAAGCACGGCATCGGCCGCCTCGACCTCGTGGAAAACCGCTATGTGGGGATGAAATCACGCGGCTGTTACGAGACGCCCGGCGGCACCATCATGCTCAAAGCCCGCCGGGCGATGGAGTCGATCACGCTCGACCGCGAGGTACTCGCGCTCAAGGACGATCTCATGCCGCGGTATGCGCGGCTCATCTACAATGGCTACTGGTTCAGCCCCGAGCGCCGGCTGCTCCAGACGCTCATCGACGAATCGCAGCAGCCGGTCAACGGCGTGGTGCGCGTAAGGCTCTACAAGGGCACCGTAATGACGGTCGGTCGCGAGTCGAAAACGCATTCTCTCTACGATCCGGCCATCGCGACGTTCGAGGACGACAAGGGCGCCTACGACCAGGCGGACGCCGCCGGGTTCATCAGGCTCAACGCGCTGCGCATGCGCATCGCCGCGAGCCTCAACAAACGCAAATGACGCGAGGCCCCGGGTGACTACGATCGCGGTCGTCAGGAAGAACGGGTATGCCGCCATCGCCGCAGACACGATGACCAAGTGGGGCACCGGCAAGGAGACCGCCGAGTACATCATCAATCACTGCAAGATCCTCAAGGTCGGCGGCAGTTACATCGGCGTCACCGGCAGCGCCACCTTCAAAACCATACTGCAGGACTATTTCGGGCGCTCGCGCGCCTACGCCCGCTTCGACACGCCGTTCGACATCTTCAGGACCTGGCAGAAGCTGCACTCGGCCCTCAAGCAGGATTACTACCTGGTGACCGGGCACAGCGAGGAGGACGCGCTCGAGTCGACGCGGATGGACGCCCTCATCATCAACGCGCGCGGCATATTCGGCGTCGCCGCGCACCGCACGGTGCAGGAATTCTCCAAATTCTACGCCTTCGGCAGCGGCGGCGATTTCGCGATGGGCTCGATGCATTCGACATACAGCGAGCAGAGCCGCTCGGCGGAAAACGTCGCGCGCGCAGCGATCGAGGCCGCCGCCGAGTTCGACGACAGCACCGGCGTGCCGGTCACCTCGTTTACTGTAAAATTGGCGCGACGCTAATTACAGAAGAAAGAGGAGGCGCGGGAAATGCCATCCTTCGACATCGTATCCGAGGTAAACCAGGTAGAGGTTCACAACGCGGTAGACCAGTGCAACAAGGAAATCGGCAACCGTTTCGACTTCAAGGGCTCGGACGCCCGCGTGGAAGTCGATGAAAAGCAGAAAAAGCTGACCGCCTACGCCGACGACGAGTTCAAGCTCGGCCAGCTCCGCGACGTGCTCACCGGCAAGCTCGCGAAGCGCGGCATCGACGTGCGCTGCCTGCAGCTCGAGAAAATCGAGAAAGTCAGCGGAAACAAGGTGAAGCAGGACATCGGCGTGCGCGCGGGAGTGGAACAGGAACTCGGCAAGAAGATCGTGAAGCTCATCAAGGACAGCAAGCTCAAGGTCCAGGCGAGCATCCAGGGCGACGCCGTGCGCGTGTCGGGGTCGAAGAAAGATCTGCTCCAGGAATCGATCGGGCTCGTGCGCAAGTCGGTCACCGATTTCCCGCTGCAGTTCAAGAATTTCCGCGACTGAACAACCCGCGTCGCCTAGAGCTTCAGATTTTCGATCCAGCCACCGTAGAGGCGGTCGGCCACCGCATGGAGCGCGCGCACCCGCTCCTCGACCCGTGACATCATCTCGTCTGGTGTCTGCACGCTCGGCACACGTGCAGCGAGCGCCGAAACCTCTTTTCCCCAGTCCTGGCACCAGGCGCGGATCAGCTCGGGGGTCATTTCCACGTGACACTGCATGCCCAGATGCGGCCCCAGCGCGAACATCTGGTTTTCGCAATTCGAACTGGAGGCGAGGCGCGTCGCGCCCGGCGGTATCGAGAACGTTTCGCCGTGCCAGTGGAACGACTCGAACGGGGCGAGCGACGCACCGAACCAGCGCACGGTCTCGGGATTCCGTACGAGATCCACCTTGCCCCAGCCGATCTCCTTCACCCGGTTGCGCGTCACCACGCCGCCCATTGCTTTCGCCATCAGCTGACCGCCCAGGCAATGCCCCACTACCGGGATATCGGCCGCCACAGCGTCGCGTATCAGCGTGAGCGCTTCAGCGATCCAGGGCAGATCGTCATTGACGCTCATCGGCCCGCCCATGAATGCCAGCGCGCTGCATGCCTGCGGATCGCGGGGCAGCGGCTCGCCCGCATCCACCTTCACGATCCGCCATGGAATCTCGTGCCGCTCCAGGTATGTGGCAAAATAGCCCGGGCCCTCCGTGGGCGCGTGGCGCATGATGGCGACCGGTTTCATACGCGATGCATGCAAGAATGCTTGAATGACGATGCGAAATGTTAGTCCACTGCTGGCGCTTTTCCTACTTGGCGCCCAGCATGCCGGCGCAGCGGACATCAACGTGCTGGCGCTCATGTCCGGCAAGGCGGTGCTCGTCATCGATGGCGGCAGGCCGCGCACCGTGTCGGTGGGCCAGACCACGCCCGAAAGGGTCAAGCTCATCAGTGCCAGCAGCGACGAAGCGGTGGTGGAGGTCGCGGGACAGCGCCGCACGCTGACGCTCGGTCAGCGCATCTCCATGGGCGACAGCGGTGGCGGAAGTTCTCAAAGCGCCACCCTCACCGCCGATGCGCGCGGTCATTTCTTCACGACGGCCGCGGTCAATGGCATCTCGCTGCGCTTTCTGGTCGATACCGGCGCTTCCGTCGTCACGCTGAGCGCCGCGGATGCACGGCGGGCCGGTGTGCCATATCGCAACGCATCCAAAGGTCTGTTGCAGACCGCGAACGGGGTCGTCGCCGCCTATCGCGTCAAGCTAGACACGGTGAGCCTCGGGCGCATCACGCTGCACAATGTGGACGGCGTGGTGGTGGACAGCGACATGATGGGCGGCGTCGCGCTGCTCGGCTTGAGCTTCCTCAACCGCACGGAGATGCGGCGCGACGGCGACACGATGATCCTGACCCGGCGCTACTGACTTCGCGTCAGCTCCGTTTCACGCCGTCGGGGACTTTTTCTTCTGCTTTTTTCTCTGCGCCGCCTTCCGCAAGCAGCGACAACAGGTGGCCGAACCGGGTGCGCTTGGTCTCGAGATAACTCCGGTTGGCCGAGCGCGGCGGCGCCTCGATAGGCACGCGCTCCGTCACGGTGAGGCCATAGTCCTCGAGAGCGGCAACCTTGTCGGGGTTGTTGGTCATCAGGCGCACCGCCTTGATGCCGAGGTCGAACAGGATATGCGCGCCGGCCTTGTAATCGCGCATGTCGGCGGCAAATCCGAGGGCGTGATTGGCATCGATGGTGTCCTGCCCCTGGTCCTGTAGCGCGTAGGCCCGCACCTTGTTGAGCAGGCCGATGCCCCGGCCCTCGTCGAACATGTAGACGAGCACGCCGCTGCCCTCGCCCTCGATCATGGCTAATGCAGTATCGAGCTGCTCGCCGCAGTCGCAGCGCTCGCTGCCGAACACGTCTCCCGTCAGACATTGCGAGTGCAGGCGCACCAGCGTGGGCCGGTCACCCGCGATGTCGCCCTTGACCAGCGCCACGTAGAGCGTGGTTTCCAGATTGTCGCTGTAGACGCAGAGGCGGAATGCGCCGGCCTTGCGCGTCGGCAGGACCGTTTCGGCGCGGCGCCGGATCAGACGCTCCATCTCGCGGTATGCCACCAGGTCCGAGATGCGCAGGATGTTGATGCCGTGCCGTGCCGCAAAACGCTCGAGCTCCGGCATGCGTGCCATCGTGCCGTCCTCGTTCATGATCTCGCAGATCACGCCGGCCGGCTTGAGACCGGCCATCCGCGCGAGATCCACCGCGGCTTCGGTGTGACCGCGCCGCGCCAGAACGCCGCCGTCGACCGCGCGCAGCGTCTGCAGGCGTCCGGGGCGTATCAGATCGGCAGGGCGGGTGTGGTCCGCGATCGCAACCTGTATGGTACGCGCGCGGTCGTACGTCGACATGCCGGAGCCGACGCCTTCGCGGGCGTCGATCGGCGTCGCGAAGGCGGTCTGGAACTTGGTGGTGTTGATCTGATCGTCCGCAATCAGCGCAAGCCCGAGCGCGCGCATGCGCTCTTCGGTGAGTGCCAGCGACACCAGTCCCCGGCCGTGCTGCGCCATGAAATTGATGGCCTCGGGCGTAGCCTTCTCCGCCGCGACGAACAAGTCGCCTTCGTTCTCGCGCTCTTCGCTGTCCACGAGGATAACCATGCGACCTCGACGCACGTCAGGCAGGATACCCTCGACGATGAATTCGCTGGTCGGGTGCGCCATGATGCTCGCGGTCATGAGCCGGCGCGCGTAATGAGCCGCATGAATTCCGCGCGCGTCTTCTCGGCGTTGAATTCACCGGTGAAGGCGGAGGTCGTCGCCACCGAATGCTGTTTCTGGATGCCGCGCATGATCATGCACAGGTGTTGCGCCTCGATCACCACCGCCACGCCCAGCGGCTTGAGCGTCTCGTCGATGCAGTTGCGGATGTCGACTGTGAGGCGCTCCTGCACCTGCAGGCGGCGGGCGAATGCGTCCACCACGCGGGGTATTTTCGACAGGCCCACGATGTGGCCGTTCGGGATGTAGGCGACGTGCGCCTTTCCGAAAAACGGCAGCATGTGGTGCTCGCACATCGAGTAGAGCTCGATGTCCTTCACGATCACCATCTGCTGATATTCCTCGCGGAACATCGCCGAGCGCAGGATCCCGGCCGGGTCGAGGTCGTAACCGTGGGTGAGGAACTGCAGCGCCTTGGCGATGCGTTCAGGTGTCTTCAGCAGGCCCTCGCGGTCGGGATCCTCTCCGATATCCTGCAATATCGAGCGATATTTGTCCGCAATACGCCGGACGGTGACCGGGTCGTACTGGTCGATCCGGGCATATCCATCCATCTCGTTCTGTTCGAGCATCTCACGGGTGAGCGACATGACTGCCTTCGCCGGTTGGTCCATTTATTCTACTCCCCGAGTCGTGCGCGGATCGCTTTCACGATGCCGTCAGCGTTGAGACCGCATTCGGCGAGCTGGATTCCCGGATCGCCCTGGTCTATGAAGCGGTCCGGCAGCCCGAGTTGCAGCACCGGCGTGGTTTTCTTGTTCGCTTGCAGCGTTTCGACGACGGCGCTTCCCGCTCCGCCCATGATGACGTTCTCCTCCACGGTCACCAGCAGTGCGCAGCTTTCCGCAATCTCCAGCACGAGCGCATCGTCGAGCGGCTTGACGAAGCGCATGTTCGCTACCGTGGCATCGAGTTCCTCCCCCGCCTGCAGCGCCGGTGTCAGCATGGAGCCGAAAGCAAGCATGGCGATCCGGCCCGCTGCGGCACGCCGCCGGATCTCGCCTTTGCCAACAGGGAGCGCCTGCATCTCCCTGGACACGGCCACACCCGGCCCGCTGCCACGCGGATAGCGCACAGCCGCCGGCGTGCTCAAGGTGAATGCGGTATAGAGCATCTGCCGGCATTCGTTCTCATCCGCCGGCGTCATCACCGTCATGTTGGGCAGGCACCTCAGATAAGTGAGATCGAAACTGCCGTTGTGCGTGGCGCCGTCGGCGCCCACGAGACCGGCGCGATCGATGGCAAAGACGATCGGCAGATTCTGGATCTGAATATCGTGAATCAGCTGGTCGTAGGCCCGCTGCAGAAATGTCGAATAGATCGCCACTACCGGCTTGCAGCCTTCGCAGGCAAGGCCCGCGGCGAAAGTAAGCGCGTGCTGCTCGGCGATGCCGACATCGAAATAGCGCTCCGGGTAGAGTTCCGCGTACTTGACCAGCCCGGAACCCTCGCGCATGGCGGGCGTGATGGCGACCAGCCGCTGGTCCCGTTGCGCCATGTCGCACAGCCAGTCGCCAAAAATCTGCGTATAGGTCTGCTTGCCTCCCGGCTTGCCGCCCGAAATGCCGTTCACGCGGTCGAACTTCGATACGCCGTGATAGAGAACGGGATCGGCTTCGGCGAGCTTGTACCCCTGCCCTTTGCGCGTCACCACGTGCAGGAACTGGGGACCCTTGAGCTGCCTGATGTTGTTCAACGTCGGGATGAGCGCATCGAGATCGTGGCCGTCGATCGGTCCGATATAGTTGAAGCCGAACTCCTCGAACAGCGTGCCCGGCGTCATCATGCCCTTGACGTGCTCCTCGGCGCGCCGCGCGAGCTCGCCCAGCACCCGCTCCCCCAATCCCTTGGCCTTGGTATAGAAGCGTCCGGACATGAGCTTGGCGAGGTAGCGGTTCAGCGCGCCCACCGGCGGCGAAATCGACATGTCGTTGTCGTTGAGTATCACGAGCAGGTCGGTATCGGAAGCGCCGGCATTGTTGAGCGCCTCGAACGCCATTCCAGCCGTCATGGCGCCGTCGCCAATGATGGCAACGACGTGCCGCCTCTCGCCCTTCAAACGCGAAGCGACCGCCATGCCGAACGCGGCGCTGATGGACGTGCTCGAGTGGGCGGTGCCGAAAGTGTCGTACTCGCTCTCCTCGCGCCGCGGAAATCCCGAAATGCCGCCCCACATCCGCAGCTTGTTCATGCCCTCGCGACGGCCGGTCAGCACTTTGTGCCCGTAGGTCTGGTGGCCGACGTCCCACACCAGACGGTCGTGCGGCGTATCGAAGACGTAGTGCAGCGCGATGGTGAGTTCCACTGTGCCGAGATTGGACGAGAGATGGCCCCCGGTCTGGCTTACGGACTCGAGTAGGAACGCGCGCAACTCATCGGCGAGCCGCGCGAGCTGGCTTCTTTCGAGCCGGCGCAGCTCGTGAGGCGAATTGATGGTTTTAAGGAGTTCGTACACGGGGCAGCGGTGCGATGCGTCAGAATTTGCGCAGCACGATGAAGTCGGCCAACTGCCGCAGCCGCAACGCCCGGTCGCCGAAACCTTCAAGCGCGGCGAGCGCCTGCAGCCGCAAGTCTTCTGCGAACGCCCTGGATTCTGCAACGCCCATCGTGCTGACGTACGTGGGCTTGTTCTGCTCGGCATCCTTGCCCGCGGTCTTTCCGAGCGTCGCGGTGGAACCTTGGGCGTCCAGCACATCGTCCACGACCTGGAAGGCGAGTCCGATGCACTTCGCGTAGCTGTCGATGCGGCCGAGCGCCCGGTTGTCCAGCTCGTCCCCGCATCGCAGCCCGAGCAGGATCGCCGCGCGGATCAGCGCGCCGGTCTTGTGGATGTGCATGAACTCGAGCTCGGGCATGCTCAGCGCTTTCCCGACCGATTCGAGATCGATCGCCTGCCCGCCCGCCATTCCGCGCGAGCCGGCCGCAACGGCGAGCAGCTTGACCATCTCCAGCTGCCGCGCGGGTTCGTTCGCGAGGCGGTATTCCGAGAGCAGCTGGAACGCGAGGCTTTGCAGGGCATCGCCCACCAGCAATGCAGTCGGCTCGTCGTACTCAACATGGCAGGTGGGGCGCCCGCGCCGCAGCACATCATCGTCCATGCACGGCAGATCGTCGTGCACCAAAGAATAGGCGTGAATGCACTCCACCGCTGCCGCGGCAATGCCGACGCGCTCCTCGTCCGCGCCACTCAGCTCGCCCGCGGCGAACGCGAGCAGCGGCCGCACCCGCTTGCCGGCGCCGAGAACCGCGTAGCGCATCGCCTGGTGCAGGCGCTGCGGCGCGATGTCCGGCGCCGCAAGCACCGTCTCCAGCACGGACTCAATGCGAGTCTGCCGGGAATGGACCCAGCTTTGAAAGTCTGCGGGAACGGTCACTGTTCGGTGGGGCCGAAACTCTTCAGCACGCCGTTCTCGAGCAGCTTTACCTGCTGGGCGGCTTCCTGGAGCGTGGACTGGCAGAATTTGAGCAGTTCCGCGCCGCGCTTGTACGAGGCCAGGGATTCCTCCAGCGACAGCTGCCCGGATTCCATGCTGTCGACGATCTTTTCGAGTTCCGCCACTGCCGACTCAAAAGTTTGTGTATCCTGCGGCTTGGGCGGCTTGGACATGATGCGAGACTGCGGCTGACAAACCGAAAGGGTAGCCCAATCAGAGGTTTGCGGTCAACGTAAGCGATGTCCACCCGGCGCGACCAAGAACCGGTGTCCGCCCTTGGCGCCGCGTAACCCGCCAGCGGCGTAACCGCCACGGACAATCCTGCGAATAGATCTGAGATTACGCCTCTCATACGGAGCGAAGAAAATGCGAGCAACGCTGCCCTTGATGGAGATCACCGATTTCCCATCCATACGTCGCCGGCGGCTCGATACGCTTCAGGTCAACATGGGGTACAAGTGCAACCAGGCTTGTGTGCACTGCCATGTCAATGCGGGGCCCACGCGCACCGAAATGATGGCGCGCGAGACCGTTTTCGAAGTGATGGCTTTCCTCGAAAGTTCGGGCATCAGGACGCTCGACGTGACGGGAGGCGCGCCCGAACTCAATCCCCACTTTCGCACGCTGGTGATCGGGGCGCGCGACCTTGGCGTGCGCGTGACGGACCGTTGCAATCTCACCGTACTCGAGGAACCGGGACACGAGGACCTTGCGCAGTTCCTGGCCGGTCGTAGTGTGGAAATCGTTGCATCCCTGCCCTGTTACCTGGAAGACAACGTGGACCGCCAGCGCGGCAAGGGCGTTTTTGAGGCAAGCGTGCGCGCGCTCAAGCGGCTCAATGCACTCGGTTACGGCAAGCCCGGCACCGGGCTCGCGCTCAACCTCGTTTACAACCCGCAGGGCCCGGTGCTGCCGCCCGCACAGGACAGGCTCGAAGAGAACTATCGCGTTCATCTGGCCGAGCGCTACGGCATTTGCTTCGACCGTCTCTTCGTGCTGACCAACATGCCAATCCAGCGCTTCGGCAGCACGCTGATTTCGAAAGGGCAGTTCGACGATTACATGACGCTGCTCAAGAACGCCTACCAGCCCCGGAATCTGGAAGCGGTGATGTGCAGGACGCTCGTCTCGGTGGACTGGCGCGGTCACGTCTACGATTGCGACTTCAATCAGATGCTCGCGCTCGGGCTTCAGTGGCGAGGCAAGCC
>Ga0209969_1000125_pt1 | contig 9769 bp, 9 predicted proteins | sample InoplaM3PM_FD_187584 | JGI IMG/M metagenome (GOLD analysis project Ga0209969, IMG submission 187584) | Arabidopsis thaliana rhizosphere microbial communities from the Joint Genome Institute, USA, that affect carbon cycling - Inoculated... | ecosystem: Host-associated > Plants > Roots > Rhizosphere... | reverse complement strand
CGCATGGGATCTCAAGGTGTTCGGGTTCATCAACCTCACGCGCGAGATCTATCGTGACATGTGCGACCGCAAGCGCGGCGTCATCATCAACGTCATCGGCACGGCGGGCGCGCGACCGACCGCCGCCTATCTCGCGGGCAGCATGGCGAACTCGGCTTTGATGACGATGTCGTGCGCGCTGGGCGCGGACAGCACGCGTTACGGCGTGCGCGTGATGGGCGTCAATCCCACCGCGACGGCCACCGACCGCGGCGTCGCGCGCTGGCGCAACCAGGCGCAGAAGGAACTGGGCGATCCCGAGCGCTGGCGCGAGATGACGAAGAGTTTCCCGTTCGGACGCCCCGCCACGGTGGAGGAAGTGGCCAACGTGGTGGTGTTCCTCGCCTCCGACCGCGCCTCCTACATGAGCGGGAGCGTGGTGAACGTGGACGGCGGCGCCATCTGGCGGCGCTAGATCAGAAAAACCCGGTGAATTGACGCCACAGGCGCTGCAGCGGATCGATATACAGCGCCTCGCCCGCCCGGCGCGAGACGCGGAGATAGGCTTCGTGATCGATCCATTCCACGATGCCGAGACCGACCGCGGCCACCCCGCCTGCAATGAGAAGAAGGCCGAGCAGCGTCTTGGGCACGCGCACCAGCAGCGTCCAGGCCACGCCGTGCCCGACGCGATTGAACATGAGCAATGCACCGGCGCCACAGGCAAGCAGCCCGCCCGCCGCGATCGCCGGTCCCGGGCGCCGCGCAATGGCGTTCACCGTGGAGCGCCAGAGACCTTCCTCCATGAGGTAGGCGGCGGCAATGACGGCGCAACCGACTGCGAGCAGCATCGCGCCCCAGATCACCGCCGGCGCCCCGCCATAGATCCCGCTGTGCGTAACAAATCGAAAGCTCATGCGTCGCGTGAGGAGCGATTCGAGTCCGCCGAGCGCGAGCCCGGCGCCGACGCAGAAAATGCCCAGATGGAAGCCCTTCGGAAGAAAGAAGAACCGCGCCGCGATCATGCCGATCACGCCGACAATGACAAGTGTATATTCGAGCAGGGCAAGCAGCCGCATGCCGGGAGTTTAGCTCAAGCCGTCAGCCCGTGCGGTTACCGGAACCGCCACGTCACACCCAGTGTGGCCAGTGTCGTCCTCGCCTCGCCATCGCGCACGTTGCGGACGATCCCGAGCGCGAAATCGAGGTCCTTCGACGGCGAGTAGATCGCGCCGACTTCCAGGTAACCGAAGTACCGTTTCGCAGTCCGATCGGGATTCGTGACGATGCCGGCGTCGAGCGCGAGCTTCCACTGCTTGGTGACGTCCCACACCGGCGCGAGGGAAGCCCGGTAGCGCGTGCGCCGCTCGGCCGCATCGAGCGCGGCATCGGCGTAATCGATTTTCTCTGCAGCGAGATTGGCATGCACCGCGCCAAACCCTGTCTCCTGCGTCAGCAGCAGACCGAGCGCATATGAAGCGCGTGCCGCGCCGAGCCCCCGCGACTCCCTGTTTTTCGATACCGGAAACTGAATCTCGGGCTTCAGTGCGACGCTGAGCTTGCTCGTTTCATTTTCGTAGAAGCGCCACTTCGCACCGAATGCGGTGTTGCCCCATCCGCGCTCCGTCGGCGTGCCATCGGCGGTCAACCTCTGGTAGGCGCCGCCGAAGTAAAGGTCGAGCGCCTCGGTCATGCCGCGGGTATAGACCAGGGGCACTTCGTGGACTGCCGCCCGTACGCCGGCTGCCCGCTCGACGGTGCGGTTGTACGCCGCCTCGATCTGGTTGCCGCCGGCGCCCTGCGTGCCGGTGTCGTCTGTCACCAACGGTTGAAACGCCCCGCACAGTCCAGGCCATGCAGCCGTGCAGATCAAGGCGACGGATTTGGTATAGCGGGTCATGGCGAAGCGCATTATACGTTTCCCGTCGCGGCGGCACCGGGAACCGCGGCAACGCAGCGCAATCTTATGTATGACCGAGCGGCGACCGTGGCCGCTCACTTTTCTCTCCCGGGATGGGCAGTCGTCTGCCTGCTACATCCACATTGTCGGAGCAACGTTATGTCGATCGCGACGCGGCGCATCCTGATATCCGTGGCGGTGGTGCTGCTCGTCGTTCCGGCGCTGCTCATTCTTGGCGTCATAGTGGCGCTGCAATCGGAGCGAACCGAGCGCTGGGTCGAGTCGCGGCTGGGCGATGCGATGGAGCGCGAGGTGCAGGTCGAAGGAATCGACTTTCAGCTCGGCTGGCCGCCGGCGATCAACGTCCAGCATTTGAGGATCGGGAACCCGCCCTGGGCCAAGACGCCGGACCTCATCGAGGCCTCCGATCTGCACGCGCGCATTGAGCTGGCGCCGCTTTTCAGGCGCCTTGTTGTTATCCCGTATTTCAGCGCCCGCACCGCCACGGCCGGGCTCGAACAGGATGGAGACCGCGCCACATGGCGGTTTGGCGACGGCGGCGACGCGCAGCGCAGCCCCTTCCTCATCAAGCGGGTGAACGTCGAGGACGGCAAAGTTCTCTATCGCAACGCCAATGACAATACCGCGCTCGACGTGGCGGTGAAGGGCGGGCTTGGAGAAGGCGCCGAATTGAATCTGACTGCGGCCGGCAGGCTGAAGGGTGAGCCGGCAAAGGGCACCGCGCGCGTGCCTTCTCTTCAGCCTTCTCCCGACACGCCGATCGAGATCGATGCCAAGGCAACAGTGGGGCGTACGAACATCGCGGCCGCCGGCACCTTCGCGGCCGACCTCGCCAGCATAGACATGCGGCTGCGGCTCGCGGGTCCCACGCTGCGCGCGCTCGATAAGGTCACCGGCATCAAGTTTCCCGACACGCCTCCCTACACGCTGAGCGGACAGCTGCGCCATACAGGCCAGGAATGGCGGTTCGACTCGTTCGAGGGCAAGGTGGGAGACAGCGACCTGCGGGGCCAGGTGGCTTACCGTGCAGGGGGCAAGCGTCCCTACATCCAGGCCGATCTCAAGTCTAAGCTGCTCGATCTCGATGATCTCGGTCCGCTGCTCGGCACGCCGCCGAAGACGGGACCCGGCGAAACCGCCTCCGAAGAACAGAAAGAGAAGGCGGCGCTGCAGAAGAAAAAGCCCACCGTCCTGCCGCACGAGCCGTTCAATACCGGCGCGTGGACCACGTTCGATGCCGACGTGAAGCTGGAAGCGCAGCGCGTGATGCGGCCGAAGCAGGCGCCGATCAATTCCTTCGCGACGCACATGATGCTGAAAGATGCGCTGCTCCAACTCGAGCCGGTATCCTTCGGCGTGGCGGACGGCACGGTCAAAGCCAACATCGTGCTCGATGCACGCAAGGATCCCCTGGTTGCGAACATGGACATGGACCTGCAGGGCATCAGGCTCGAGCAGATCTTTCCCGAGAAAAAAGGGATGCAGCCCACGCTCGGGACGCTGTACGGCCGCAGCAAGCTGAGAGGGCACGGTGTCTCGGTCGGCGAGCTGCTCGCGACCAGCAACGGCCAGGTGAGTGTTGCGGTGGACGGCGGTCAGGTAAACCTGCTGCTGGTTGAACTGCTCGGGCTCGACCTTGCTGAAGCCGGAGCGTTGCTCGGCGCGCGGAGGAAAGAGAAGGTTGAACTGCGCTGCGCGGTCGCCGACTTCTCGGTCTCCGATGGCGTGGCAAGCCCGGATGTCTTCGTGATCGATACCGTGGACACCATCGTTCATGTCGAGGGCACGGTAAACCTCGAAGTCGAACAACTCGACCTTGTGAGTTATCCCGAGCCCAAGGACATGAGTCTCTTCTCGCTGCGCTCGCCAGTGCAGATGGAGGGTCCCTTCAAGGACCCCAAAGTGCGGCCGAAGGCGGGCCCCATCGCCGCGCGCGGCGCAGCAGCAGCGGCGCTGGCGGCCATCAACCCGCTCCTCGCGCTGCTGCCCTTCATCGAAACCGGTCCCGGCAAGGACAGCGACTGCGGCCAGCTGCTGAGTCACGCGAAGGCGAAGGGCGCGGTCAAAAAGCAGGAGTGATCCAGAGCACAGACCGTCCCACCGTGCAGCCAACGAAATCAGGCTTTCCCGGACGGACGCGGACGCCTGACAAATGTACGGAACGTGACCGAGTAGCGCAGCGCGCCCACGGCCGGGACCGAGTGCTGCCAACGCCACCGCGCCACGCCACTGATCAGATAAGCCGAGCGCGGCTCCAAATCGAAATCGAAATGCGGCCCCGCTTTGCCGCGCGGGGGCGGATAAGGACGAAAGCGCATGCGGCACGGCGCACCCAGCGAGACGCCGACCACGATGTCGAACTCGGGCACATCGCGATGCCAGCCCAAAGCCGTGCCGGGCCGGTATTCGGTCACCAAGGCGTGGGCGAAGCGATCTGCAGGAACCGCAAGCCAGTTCGAGACTTTTTGACGCAAAGGCAGCAGGAATTCCGGGACGGGGTCGCTTTCCGTTAACCGGTTCGTCGTGAAATCATAGTGCGCACCAAAGCTCACCGTCCGCCGCCTCGCCGTGTACTCCTTGTAGCGCGCCTCTAAAAGCGGCAGCGCACGGAACGTTTTGACGAGGTGAGTTTGCTCGGCCGGCTCGATGAAATCAGGGACGTACGAAAGGCCCTCGGGAAACGGCGCATCGAAGAGGTTGGTCTGCATCGCGAACCATCGAAGCATGCACCGTGCCTGTGAAATCAATGACAACAGGGTTGTCGTTGATTGACCCGCACTCATGACGGCGGCATACTGCGCGCTCTTGAGGGACAGTAGGGGTTCCTCGAGAAGATGTAATAACACCCCTATCGCCCCCGGTTCGCCATCGGGGGCTTTTTTTTGACTCGCGCAACAGCGCCCGCCTTACGTCAAGGCGTGGCGTAGCGGACGAAATCCCGCGTTTCGAAGGCAAAGATGCCTATGGCGACGACCGTGCCGGGGTTCTGGTCGTCGTATGCATGCACGCTGACGTGGAGCGGATCGGTCGTGGATCGCGCGATCAGCCATGCACCCGACGGGATGTCGCGATTTACCCGCGCGCAGTTGCCTTCCGGCGGCTGCATATCGGCGGGGCGCCCGGGAAACCACAGCCGGCATTGCCCTACCGAAGGGAGATCCTTTCTGCGGATACCGAGGTTGGCGTAGCCCTTTGCATGGAAATACGAAGTCGCCTCACTCTTGTCATGCACCTTCAGTAAACCCCGTGCCTCGGAATCGGCAAGAGCCCATGCGGCGTGACAACAAGCGATGGCCGTGCAAATCCACTTGAGCAAGATGAGCGCCCCGGTTGGGACAAGCTGACGAGCATGACCCGGCGGCCGCTATCGTGAATGTGCCGACTTTCGCGAAACTTACGTACAGCCCGGGCTGGGCAGGAACACACCCGCAGGAGTCCGCGGGTACGAGACAGGCCGCGTCGAATGCCGACGGCCGAGCGAGCCCCGCACAGGGCTGGCAAGCTGCCTGGCGTTACTTTAAAACTGATCCATTACATGTGGATACGCAAAGCCGAACGTACCGAGGAACGCCACGAGCTTGAGCAAATGCAGCATCTTTTGCCCGCCTGTCATTTGACTGAACTTCAGCTCTATTGCTGCCGCTTCCGGGCTCCCGCCCGCGGCTTTAGATTGCTCTGACATGTTTTTCTCCATGGTTGTGGGTGGAATAGTCAGGCTGCCGAAAAACGCCGCATACGGACGTTCCGCCGGCGATGTGCCGGCCTAATTTCAGGAGAGCGCCCTACCGATTGGACCTCATGGGCTGACCTCCGCTGATAGCCCGGTGCGCAACTCCGCGCGACCTGCTCCCCGCCAGAATACGGACCGGCGATAAACTTCTGCTGACTGCAGCGTGAAGGAATGATGACGCTGATATGAAGATCAGCCTATGTGCGGCTGAACTTCAGGTGATGCACGTGTGAACTAGACCTTACGATAATCGGCGGCGCCTGCCGCGCAGCCTGCGGGAAATACAACGCTGAAACGGTTGCCGACGCCGTCGGCGTCCTCGCCAAGCGTGATGGATGCGCCGTGCAGTCGAGCGATTTCCTCGGCTATGGCAAGTCCGAGGCCGCTCCCTTCTCGGGAATTACCAAGCAATCGATGGAAGCGCTCGAAAACCCGCTCGCGCTCCTGCGGAGGGATGGCCGGACCGTCGTCGCTCACGGAGACGGCTGGCATCGGCCCGTCCGAGACCCACACCGTAACGCGACCGCCGTCGCGTGAATAGCCGATCGCGTTGTCGAGCAGGTTGTCGAGCAGCTCACGTAACCGCACCGGGTCCCCCTGAACCGTGACCGCCGCTGCGGCACCCTCAAAACCGAGATCGATCTGTTTCCTCAGCGCCTCAGGCACCCACGCGGTAGCCACCTCCAGCGCCACCTGGTTGAGATCGAGTGGCGTCATCGTTATCGCGCGCACCGCCTCAGGCTCGTTGCGTGCCAGCGACAGCAGCTGCGACACAAGGCGCGACAGTCGGGCAAGACCCGGCTGCAGCCTGCGCACCGAGGCACGCAGGCTTTCGGGATCCTGCTCTCGCAACGTCACCTCGCACTGCGCCTCGAGCGCTGCCACCGGCATCTTGAGCTGGTGGGCGGCGTCGCTGACGAAACGCGACTGCAGCGTGAGCACCCGGTCGAGCCGAGCGAGCAGCTCGTTGAGGGAGCGCAGCAGCGGGCTTAGCTCGCCCGGCACGTTGTCCACCACCACCGGGCTGCAATCCCGGTGCGAGCGCTGCGCGACAGCGCGCTGCACGCGCTGCAGCGGGGCGAGGCCGTGAACGACGCCGGCCCATACTACGATGCCGACGATAAAAATCAGCAGCAGCTGCGGCACCACGACACTCAGCAGGATCTCCCGGGCAAGTTCATTTCGCTTCACCTCGGTCTCCGCTACCCGGACCACCGCGGGCGGACGTCCGGAAGTACCCTCGCCCTTGATGTTCAGTTCCACGACTCGCACCGGCTCCCCGTGCACCCGCCCATCGTAGAATGTTTCCCCCCGTGAGCCGCTGTCTGATCGCGGGCGCTCGATCGGCTCTCCGGCCACGCGATTCCCGTCGACCGTGGTCACTTCGAAGTAAATCCGGTCCACAGGATCGTTGAAGAGAACGCGATGGGCTTCGGGCGGGAGATTGAGCACCAGCCCGTCTTTCGCGCCCTGCAAGTGCAGCGACACCTCACGAGCAATCTCGACAAGGGAGCGGTCGTAGGCGCGCTGGGAAAAGCTCAGCGCCACCAAATAACTCACGAAGCTGTCGGCGATGAGTAGTATTAACAGTGGAACGGCAAGCCATACCAGCAGCTGCGTGCGCAGCAGCGGCTGCTCACGCGGCATGCGCTTTCTCGATGAGATAACCCATGCCGCGCACCGTGCGAATGTCGACGCCGGAAGGCTGCAGCTTGCGGCGCAGTCGATACACAAAAACCTCGATCGCGTTGCTGTTGGAGACCTCTTCCCAGCCGTAGAGGTGATCGATGATCTGCTGCTTGGTGACGACCTTGCCCTCACGCATCAGCAGCAGCTCGATAACTGAGAGCTCGCGCGCTGACACGTCGACCGGCTGGTCGTTGCAAAACAGGCGGCGTCCTGACATATCGAACCGCAGCGGGCCGTGCGTGATATCGGCAGTGCCGATCCCGTGCGCGCGGCGGATGAGCGCGCGCACGCGCGCCTCGAGCTCCGAGAGGTGGAATGGCTTGGTCAGGTAATCGTCGGCACCCGCGTCCAGGCCTGCGACGCGGTCCTCCAAAGCGTCGCGGACTGTCATCATGAGCACCAGCACGCTTGATCGGCGCTGGCGCAGGCGTCTCAACACCTCGAAACCATCGATGTGCGGCAGCCCCACGTCGAGCAGCACCAGGTCGTAGCTGTGCGTGAGCAGCGCCCGATCCGCCTCGGTACCGCTGCGTGCGCCATCAACCGTGTGCCCCGACTGAGTCAACGCACGCGATATCGCCTCTGCGAACATTACATCGTCCTCGACCAACAGTATCCGCACGGCACCCTCCGCTTCGGACACGCTCCTGCTCCCGCCGGGTCGACTGGCAGAGCGGTCCAGGACAGCAATTATTGGGGCGCGGACAGCTGGCTGCAATGGCATTTACAGCCTGGAGTGATAAAAAAGTTAGGCAATTGTAAGCTGGCGTTCAGCTTCACCCCTTTTCGCCAGCTTCGCGTCATTTCACGGACAGCTGGCAGTCATCTCCCCTTCGTATCCTAGGTTCATCTCACGCGGCCCAGTGCCGTCATCGGGAGCGAGCGCATGGAGACTCTTGGCACTTCTGCTTTCTGGGTCATTCTCGCCCAGATCATGATGATCAATATCGTGCTGAGCGGTGACAACGCAGTCGTGATCGCGATGGCGAGCAGGGCGTTGCCGCCACGGCAACAGAAACAAGCCATACTGTTCGGAAGCTTCGGTGCCATCATTCTCCGCGTGATCCTGACGTTCTTCGCGGTGATGCTGCTGGAATTGCCTTATCTCAAAATGATCGGTGCCGTGCTGTTGCTCTGGATCGGCATAAAAATGCTGTTGCCCGAGGACGAGGAAGACGAGCTCGATGCCCATTCGAACATGTGGGCAGCAATCAAGACCATCATCGTCGCCGATTTCATCATGAGCCTCGATAACGTGCTCGGCGTAGCGGCTGCGGCCAAGGGTAGCCTGCTGCTGCTCATCATCGGCCTCGCAATCAGTATTCCGCTCATCATTTACGGCAGCACACTGATACTCAAGCTGATGAATAAGTATCCCGTGGTAGTGACGGTTGGAGGCGGCATTCTCGGCTGGGTCGCGGGCGAGATGCTGATTACGGATCCCGCCGTGAACCCCCTCATGTCGGGCGATACTGAGTTCCTCCACACGGCCGCACCGGCACTGGGAATGTTTCTGGTGGTTGCCGGCGGCAAATGGCTTGGGTCCTCGAAGGCGGCGAGCAGGCCCGCACCGGCCAATGCGGACGGCGCCGATTCCGGCCAGCCCGAGCCTGAGGAAGAGACCGCGCCGCCACCCGGTTATCACTGGGTCACACGGCGTTGGAAAACGCTACCTGATGGAACCCGGGACTACGCAGCCTTCCATGGCGAGGAATCGTATCGCGTCCTCGTTCCCGTCAGCTCTCATATGCATTCGAGCTCACTCGCGCAGAGATACACGCTCCATTGAGCGGCGGTACGCGCCCGCCAGCGCGAGGCGGTCGTATTTCTTTGCACTTCTGATTTGCCGCCTCCGCGGTTCCAGCAGGTCCTTGTTTTCCGAGTGGGTCTGGTTGGATTCGAACCAACGACCAAAGGATTATGAGTCCTCTGCTCTAACCGGCTGAGCTACAGACCCCAGGAGCGCGCAATTATACCGGAGCAGTGCGCTGGCCCCGCGCTGCGCTTTTCCGGCATCACCCTCACGGATCCACGCTGCCGGCCTCGCCTTTTGTTGATGTACGTCAACCCAACGCCCCACCCGGCTCCGAAAATAGGCGCTACCAACGGCAAGGGTGCGATCGATGTTCCAGGTGCGCATACACGGACGGGGCGGGCAAGGTGTCGTGTCGGGTGCGGAGATGCTTTCCATTTCCGCATTTCTCGAAGGACGCCATGCACAGGCTTTTCCGAGCTTCGGGTCCGAGCGCATGGGTGCACCGGTGATGGCCTTTTGCAGGATCGATGATGCCCCCATAGAGCTGCGCGAGCCCGTGATCGAGCCCGACGCGCTCATCATTCAGGATCCCACGCTCCTGCATCAGGTCGACCTGTTCAAGGGGCTGCACGCAGAGGGCTATATCATCATCAACTCCACGCGCGGTTTCGACGAGCTCGGTCTGGGCGAATTT
>Ga0209969_1000121_pt1 | contig 9895 bp, 10 predicted proteins | sample InoplaM3PM_FD_187584 | JGI IMG/M metagenome (GOLD analysis project Ga0209969, IMG submission 187584) | Arabidopsis thaliana rhizosphere microbial communities from the Joint Genome Institute, USA, that affect carbon cycling - Inoculated... | ecosystem: Host-associated > Plants > Roots >... | reverse complement strand
GTAGGTGAGCCCCCGCTGCTGGCACTCTTTCACGTCGAAGGGCGGCTCGCCCAGGGCATAGCTCACGAACTCGAGCCGCGCGTTGCGGGAGTGGCTCTCGATCGGGAAGATGCTCCTGAACGCCGCCTGCAGGCCTTCGCTCTTGCGGTTCTCGGCCGAAACGTGCTCCTGCAGGAAAGCCGCGTACGACTCGAGCTGCGTCGCCAGCAGGTAGGGCACCGGCAGCACGCTCTCGCGCTTGGCGAAGCTTTTGCGGATACGTTTTTTCTCGGTGAAAGAGTACGCCATATCAACTCCACAAAAGAGTTCGGGGTCCGGCGGCGACGCACAGTGGCCCACGCCGCGGAAGTCCCGCGATGCATGCCATGTGTCGTGACCGTCTCAAAAAAAGTGGGTCGGCCGGCAGTTTCCCGCCGGCCTACGCTCCGTAGTGCGGTTACTTGATCTCTATCGTTGCGCCGGCTTCGGTGAGCTGCTTTGCGATCGCGTCGGCATCGGCCTTGGCGATCCCTTCCTTCACCGGCTTGGGTGCGCCGTCGACCAGGTCCTTCGCCTCCTTGAGGCCAAGACCGGTGATCGCGCGCACGACCTTGATGGTGTTCACCTTGTTCGCGCCAGCGTTGGTCAGCATGACGGTGAACTCGGTCTTTTCCTCGGCCGCTGCGGCGGCCGCGCCACCGGCGGCACCGGGGGCGGCCACGGCAACCGTGGCAGCGGCGGCGGAGACGCCGAATTTTTCCTCCATGTCCTTGATGAGCTGCGAAAGCTCGAGCACCGTCATGTTGGCGATTGCGTCGAGTATTTCTGTTCTGGCGAGTGCCATTCCTGACTCCTGTCAAATCGTGAATTTGATGAAAACGGTACCGTGTTCCAGCGTTTACGCAGCCGCTTTCTGTTTCTGATCGTGCACGGCAGCCACCGTGCGCACGAACTTGCCCGGCACCTCGTTCAAGGTGCGGACCAGCTTGGCGACCGGCGCCTGCATCGTACCCATGAGCTTCGCGAGCAGTTCCTGACGGCTGGGCATGCCGGCGAGGTCGGCCACTTCCTTCGGCGACATCACCACGTCGGGCATGGCGCCCGCCCGGATCACGAACTTCTCGTTGGCTTTGGCATACTCGTGCAGCACCTTGGCAGCCGCCACCGGATCGCTCGAAATGCCGTAAGCGAGCGGACCGACCATCTTGTCGGCCAGCCCCTTGAACGGCGTCTCGGCCACCGCGCGGCGCGCCAGGGTGTTTTTCAGAACGCGCAGGTAGACACCCGAACTGCGCGCCTTCTTGCGCAACTCGGTCATCTCGCCTACCTGCAGGCTGCGGTATTCGGCCAGCACTACGGCCTGGGCCTTGGCCAGCTGAGCGCTGATTTCGGCCACTACCGCCTGTTTTTGCTCAAGATTTAGACCCAAGGTCTACTCCTTTCAGCTTTCAGGAATGAAAGCCGCAGGCGGGGACAAATCAAATTCATATTCATCCCGCATCCCGCTTCCCGCTTCCCTCATTCCAGCTATACGGCGACCTTTGGTCCAGGAGTGGTAGATCAACCCAAATCCCAGTTTTTCGGGTGCGCCGTCTGCGTAGGACTTTTGAGAACGGTCTTCGAAACGGCGGACAGCGACCCGGAGAGCCTCAGACCCGCAACCCCGCATTCCGTTCCCCAAAAATTAAACCTCTCGGCTCCTACGGTCTTTGACAACCCGCCGGGCACACCGCCCGACGGCCCAAAGCCTGTCCCGGATTTCTCCGGGGCGATCCCGGAGTCAATCCGGGATCCATATTCATTTCGCTAATGCGCCTGCTGCTGCGTCACGCTCGACTGGTCGATGCGGACACCGACGCCCATCGTGCTCGACACGCTCAACTTTCTGAGATACACGCCCTTTGCGCCTGCCGGCCGCGCCCTGTTGACCGCATCGACCAGCGCCTTCAGGTTCTCGCTCAGCGCCTCGACGCTGAACGAAGCCCGGCCGATCGTGCATTGGACGATCCCGGCCTTGTCGGCGCGATACTGCACCTGCCCGGCCTTGGCGTTTTTGATCGCGGTCGTCACGTCCTGCGTGACTGTTCCGACTTTCGGGTTTGGCATCAGCCCGCGCGGTCCGAGTATCTGCCCGAGTCCGCCCACCACCCGCATCGCATCCGGGGTCGCGATGACGACATCGAAATCGAGCTTGCCGCCCTTGATCTCGTTCGCGAGGTCCTCGAAACCGACGATATCCGCGCCGGCCTGTTTGGCCTGCTCCGCGCGGTCGCCCTGCGCAAACACCGCGACCCGTACCGTCTTGCCGGTCCCCTGCGGCAGCACGATCGAACCGCGCACGGCCTGATCCGATTTCTTGGCGTCGATGCCGAGATTCATGGAGACGTCGACCGACTCGTTGAACTTGGCGGTGGCGTTCTCCTTGACCATCTTCAGCGCCTCCTGCACCGGGTAGAGCTTGACGTGATCCACCTTCGCGCGAAGACCGTTGTAACGCTTGGATGCATGCGCCATTACAAGCCCTCCACTTCGATGCCCATGCTGCGCGCGCTGCCGGCGATGGTGCGCACCGCTGCCTCGAGATCCGCCGCGGTCAGATCCGGCGTCTTCAGCTTCGCGATCTCTTCCGCCTGCGCCCGCGTGATCTTGCCGACCTTGTCGGTGTTCGGACGCGCGCTGCCGGTCTCGATCTTCGCGGCCTTTTTGATCAGCACCGACGCGGGCGGGGTCTTCATCACGAACGTGAAGCTCTTGTCCTGGTAGGCGGTGATGATCACCGGCACCGGCATCCCCGGCTCCATCTTCTGCGTTGCCGCGTTGAACGCCTTGCAGAACTCCATGATGTTGAGGCCGCGCTGGCCCAGCGCAGGGCCGATGGGGGGCGAGGGATTCGCCTTGCCCGCCGGCACCTGAAGCTTGATCAGGCCGACTACCTTCTTTGCCATGACTTGCTCTCCTGTGGGTCCAAACGGGCACGCGAAATGCCCTCCCCGGGTTAAATGCGACTACGCCTTTTCCACCTGTCCGAAATCAAGCTCCACCGGCGTCGAGCGGCCGAAGATCGTCACCGACACCCGCAGCTTGTTTTTGTCGTAGTTCACGTCTTCGACGTTGCCGTGGAAATCCGCGAACGGCCCATCCTTGACGCGCACGGCCTCTCCGACCTCGAACAGCACCTTCGGGCGCGGTTTCTCCACGCCCTCCTGGATCTGGTGCAGGATGTTCTGCACTTCCTTCTCGCTGATCGGCGTGGGCTTGGTTGCCGTGCCGCCGACGAAGCCCGTGACCTTGGGCGTGTTCTTGACGAGGTGCCAGGTGTCGTCGTTCATTTCCATCTCGACGAGCACGTAGCCGGGGAAGAACTTGCGCTCGCTGATGTTCTTCTGCCCGCTCTTCATCTCCACCACTTCCTCGACCGGAACCAGGATCTGCCCGAAACTCTCCTGCATGCCGGCGCGCTGGATGCGGTCCTGGAGCGTGCGCAGCACGCTCTTCTCGAAACCCGAATACGCATGGACCACGTACCATTTCTTGCTCATGAATCCTGCCCCATCAGCTTCCTGACCACCCACAGCAGACTTGCGTCCACCAGCCAGAGAAAAAGCGCCATTACGATGACGAAGACGAAAACGATGCCCGTCGTCTGCAGCGTCTCTTTTCGGTTCGGCCACACCACCTTCTTCGTTTCGGCGACCGATTCCTGCGCATACACGTAGAAGCGCTTGCCCGGCTCCGTCGTCCAGAACACCGCCGCACCGGCGGCAAGCCCCACCAGGATCGCCACGAAGCGAATGACGGCCGGGCTTTCACTGAAATAGTAAAAGGCCGCGAGGCCCGCCACCGCCAGCAGCGCCGCCAGCGCAATCTTGATCTTGTCCGCCATCGTTTCTAGGCAGTCCTGGCAGGCCAGGAGGGTCTCGAACCCCCAACCTTCGGTTTTGGAGACCGACGCTCTGCCAATTGAGCTACTGGCCTAATCGTCACTCGATAATCTTCGCCACCACGCCGGCGCCCACGGTGCGTCCGCCCTCGCGGATGGCAAAGCGCAAGCCCTCTTCCATCGCAATGGGCTGGATCAACTGCACCGTGATCGACACGTTGTCCCCAGGCATCACCATCTCGGTGCCCTGCGCCAGCTCGATCGACCCCGTCACGTCGGTCGTGCGAAAGTAAAACTGCGGCCGATACCCATTGAAAAACGGCGTGTGCCGCCCGCCCTCTTCCTTCGAGAGCACGTAAATCTCGGCGGTAAACTTGGTGTGCGGGGTGATCGAACCGGGTTTGGCCAGCACCTGCCCGCGCTCCACCTCTTCGCGCTTGGTGCCCCGCAGCAGTATCCCCACGTTGTCCCCCGCCTGCACCTGGTCGAGAAGCTTGCGAAACATCTCCGTTCCCGTGCACACCGTCTTGATCGTGGGCTTCAACCCCACGATCTCAATCTCGTCTCCCACCTTGCACACACCACGCTCCACCCGTCCGGTCACCACCGTGCCGCGCCCGGAGATCGAAAACACGTCCTCCACCGGCATCAGAAACGTCCCCTCCACCGCCCGCTTGGGCGTGGGAATGTAGGCGTCCAGCGCCTCGGCCAGCTTGAATATCGCCCCCTCGCCCATCTCGCTCTTGTCGCCTTCCATCGCCTTCAAGGCCGAGCCAATCACAATCGGAGTCGTGTCGCCAGGAAATTCATACTTCGAAAGCAGCTCGCGCACCTCCATCTCCACCAGCTCCAGCAGCTCCTTGTCGTCCACCATGTCCGCTTTGTTCATGAAGACAACGATATACGGCACCCCCACTTGCCGCGCCAGCAGAATGTGCTCGCGCGTCTGCGGCATCGGACCATCGGCCGCCGAGACCACCAGTATTGCCCCGTCCATCTGCGCCGCACCCGTGATCATGTTCTTGATGTAGTCCGCGTGCCCCGGACAGTCCACGTGCGCGTAGTGCCGCTTCTCCGTCTCATACTCCACGTGCGCCGTGTTGATCGTGATCCCGCGCGCCTTCTCCTCCGGCGCCGAGTCAATCTGATCGTAGCTCCTCGCCTCCCCTCCATACTTCTTCGCCAAAATCATCGTCATCGCCGCCGTCAGCGTCGTCTTCCCATGATCCACGTGACCAATCGTGCCCACGTTCACGTGCGGCTTCGTCCGCTCAAATTTACTCTTCGCCATGATCGTTTCCTCTGTGCGGCTTACTTCTTGTTGATGATCGCTTCGGCGACGTTCTTCGGCGCTTCGGCGTAATGCTTGAATTCCATGCTGTAGGTCGCGCGGCCCTGCGTGAGCGAACGCAGCGTCGTCGAATACCCAAACATTTCCGCAAGCGGCACTTCGGCACGCACCACCTTGCCGCCGCCCGGCATTTCATCCATGCCCTGTATCGTGCCGCGGCGTGAGCTCAAATCGCCCACGACGTTGCCCATGAAGTCTTCCGGCGTCTCGACCTCTACCGCCATGATCGGCTCGAGCAGCGCCGGGCTTGCGCGGCGCAAACCCTCCTTGAATGCGAACGAGCCTGCCATCTTGAAAGCATTTTCGTTCGAGTCCACCTCGTGGTACGAACCGTCGAACAGCGTGACTTTCACATCCACCACCGGGAAGCCGGCGAGCACGCCATTCGGCAGTGCTTCGGCGATCCCTTTTTGGACCGCAGGAATGTATTCGCGCGGCACGGCGCCGCCCTTGATCGCATCCACAAACTCGTAACCGGCCGGGTTGGGCTCGACCCTGAGCCACACGTGCCCGTACTGGCCGCGGCCGCCCGTCTGCTTCACGAACTTGCCCTCGACCTTGTCGCAGACCTTCCTGATCGTCTCGCGATAAGCGACCTGCGGCGCGCCGACGTTCGCCTCCACGCCGAATTCGCGCTTCATGCGATCGACTATGATCTCGAGATGCAGCTCGCCCATCCCGGAGATGATGGTCTGGCCGGACTCCTCGTCGGTGCGCACGCGGAAAGAAGGATCTTCCTGCGCGAGCCGGTTGAGCGCGATGCCCATCTTCTCCTGGTCGGCCTTGGTCTTCGGCTCGACCGCGACGTGGATCACCGGCTCCGGGAATTCCATGCGCTCGAGGGTGATGATCTTGTCCGGCGCGCACAGCGTGTCGCCGGTGGTCGCTTCTCTGAGCCCCACCGCCGCCGCGATATCGCCGGCGCGCACTTCCTTCACTTCCTCGCGCGTATTGGCGTGCATCTGCAGGATGCGGCCCACCCGCTCCTTGCGGCCCTTGACCGGGTTGTACACGGTGTCCCCGGACTTGACCACGCCGGAATAGACGCGGAAGAAAATGAGCTGGCCCACGAACGGGTCGGTCATGATCTTGAATGCGAGCCCCGAGAACGGCGCCTCATCGTTCGCCGGACGCTCGTCGGCCTCGCCGTTTTCCTTGACGCCCTTCACGGGCGGGATGTCCGCGGGCGAAGGCAGGTAGTCGATCACAGCGTCGAGCATCGCCTGCACACCCTTGTTCTTGAACGCCGAGCCGCACAGCATCGGAAAGATCTCGTTGTTGATGGTGCGCGCGCGCAGCCCCCGCTTGATCTCGGCCTCGGTGAGCTCGCCGCTCTCCAGATACTTGTTCATCAGCTCTTCGTCGGCCTCCGCGGCAGACTCGACCATTTTCTCGCGCCACTCCTGGCACAGCTCGAGCATGGCGGCCGGGATGTCGCGGGCTTCGAACTTCATGCCCTGGGTGCTCTCGTCCCAGTAGATCGCTTTCATGCGCACCAGGTCGATCACGCCCTCGAACTTGTCCTCGGCGCCGATGGGAAGCTGGATCGGAACCGGCGTGGCTTTCAGCCGCGTCTTGATCTGGTCGTAGACGCGCATGAAGTCCGCGCCCGAGCGGTCCATCTTGTTGACAAAGAAGAGCCGCGGCACCCGGTACTTGTTCCCCTGCCGCCATACCGTCTCGGTCTGCGGCTGCACGCCGCCCACGGCGCACAGTACCGTGCAGGCGCCGTCGAGCACACGGAGGCTGCGCTCTACTTCGATCGTGAAGTCGACGTGTCCCGGCGTGTCGATGATATTGATGCGATGCTCGGGATAGCTCGATTCCATCCCTTTCCAGAAACATGTCGTCGCCGCGGACGTGATGGTGATGCCGCGCTCCTGTTCCTGCTCCATCCAGTCCATGATCGCGGTACCGTCGTGCACCTCGCCCAGCTTGTGCGACACCCCGGTGTAGAACAGGATGCGCTCGGTGGTCGTGGTCTTGCCGGCATCGATGTGGGCCGTGATGCCGATGTTGCGGTAGCGTTCGATTGGCGTCTTGCGTGACATCAAAAACCTTTTGCTAGAACCTGTAGTGGGCGAAGGCCTTGTTCGCCTCCGCCATGCGGTGCACTTCCTCGCGCTTTTTCATCGCGCCGCCGCGGCCTTCCGCGGCTTCCGACAGCTCGCTCGCCAAGCGCGCGCCCATGGATTTCTCGTTGCGGCCGCGGGCTGCGTCCCGCAGCCAGCGCATGGCGAGCGCTATCCGCCGCACCGGACGCACTTCGACCGGCACCTGGTAGTTCGCGCCACCCACGCGGCGGCTCTTCACTTCCACCATCGGCTTCACGTTGGTGACCGCCTGGTTGAAAACCTCGAGCGGGTCCTTGCCGCTGCGCTTCCTGATCTGCTCTAGCGCGCCGTAGAGGATGCGCTCCGCGACCGACTTCTTGCCGCGCGTCATCAGGACGTTGATGAACTTGGCGACGTCCTGACTGGTGTATTTTGGGTCCGGCAGCACTTCCCGCTTCGGAATCTCTCTGCGACGTGGCATCTCTGGGAATCCTTCCGTTTATCTCACGCGCACTACGCGGCCTTGGGTCGCTTGGCGCCGTACTTCGAACGGCCCTGCTTGCGATCCTTGACCCCCGCGGTGTCGAGGCTCCCGCGCACGACGTGGTAGCGCACGCCCGGCAGGTCCTTCACCCGTCCGCCGCGGATCAGCACCACCGAGTGCTCCTGCAGGTTGTGGCCCTCACCGCCGATGTAACCGATCACTTCAAAGCCGTTGGTGAGCCGCACTTTTGCGACTTTGCGCAACGCGGAATTCGGTTTTTTCGGCGTCGTGGTGTAGACGCGGGTGCACACGCCGCGCTTCTGCGGGCTGCCCGCGAGCGCCGGCACCTTGCTCTTGGTGGCCGGCGACCGGCGCGCGCCCCGCACGAGTTGGTTGACTGTAGGCATGTATCTCGCTGATTCCTATCGGTTCTGCTTAATTCGGCGCGCCGCGTCCGGCCGGGGCCGGCACGCTGTTCGCGGTTCACAAAAAAGCGGGGACGGCGTCGCCACCGTCCCTGCCTGATCCCGTTCGTTGTCGCCGCTGTCCGGACGATATGCGGTCAGCGGCTAAAAAGACCGTGGATTCTATGAACTTACGTAATCTCTGTCAAGCAACCTGCTCGTGTGTTTCCGTCGTAACTTCCGCCGCCGGCTCGATCGCTTCGCCCATATCCGTCCCGGCCGCCTGCTTGCGCCGGATGCGGTGATATGCGAGCCCTGTTCCGGCCGGGATCAACCGCCCCACGATGACGTTTTCCTTGAGGCCGCGCAGCTCGTCGCGCTTGCCCATGATGGCCGCCTCGGTGAGCACGCGCGTGGTCTCCTGGAACGACGCCGCGGAGATGAACGAATCGGTGGAGAGCGAAGCCTTGGTGATGCCGAGCAGCATGTACTCGTACACTGCGGGCTTCTTGCCATCGGCCGCCACCCTCTCGTTCTCCTCCAGCACTTCGGCGCGCTCGAGCTGCTCGCCGGTGATGAACCGGGTGTCGCCCGGATCGACGATCTGCACCCGGCGCAGCATCTGACGTACGATCACTTCGATGTGCTTGTCGTTGATCTTGACGCCCTGCAGGCGGTAGACGTCCTGAACCTCGTTGCAAATGTAACGCGCAAGTTCCTCGACGCCGAGCAGCCGCAGGATGTCGTGGGGATCGGCCGGGCCGTCCACGATCATCTCGCCCTTGTTCACCACCTGTCCGTCATGGGCCATGACGTGCTTGTCCTTCGGGATCAGGTACTCGTGCGCGACGCCGTCGAGATCGGTGATCACGAGACGCTGCTTGCCCTTGGTGTCCTTGCCGAACGAGACCGTGCCGGTGACTTCGGCGAGCATGCCGGCGTCCTTGGGCGAGCGGGCTTCAAAGAGTTCCGCCACGCGCGGCAGACCGCCGGTGATGTCGCGGGTTTTCGACGTTTCCTGCGGAATGCGCGCCAGCACTTCGCCCACGCCCACTTCCTGACCGTCGCGCACCGTGATGATGGAGCCGATCTGGAAGGTGATGTTGACGAGCTGGTCGGTGCCGGCGATTTTGATCTCCTGGCCCTGCGCATCGAGCAGCTTCACCTGCGGACGCAGGCCTTTCGCCTGCACGCTGCCGCGGCGCTTGGGATCGACCACCACGAGGGTGGATAGTCCGGTCACTTCGTCGACCTGCCGCGCCACCGTGACGCCTTCTTCGACGTTCTCGAACTTGATGCGGCCGGCATACTCGGTGATGATCGGCCGCGTGTGGGGATCCCAGGTCACCAGTATCTGGCCCGCCCGCACTGCCTCCCCATCGCGCGCCATGAGCGTCGCGCCATAGGGCACCTTGTGGCGCTCGCGTTCGCGCCCGTTCTCGTCCTGGATCACCACTTCGCCGTTCCGCGAGATGGCGACCAGCTCGTCGCGCGAGTTGGTCACATAGCGCATGCCGGCGCTGTAGCGCATGACGCCGTTTGACTTGCTTTCCACCTGGCTCACCACCGCGGTCCGCGATGCGGCGCCGCCGATGTGGAAGGTGCGCATGGTGAGCTGCGTGCCCGGCTCGCCGATCGACTGCGCGGCGATGACGCCCACCGCTTCGCCGGTGTTGACCGGCGTGCCGCGCCCGAGATCGCGCCCATAGCATTTGGCGCACAGCCCGTAGCGCGTTTCGCAGG
>Ga0209969_1000119_pt1 | contig 10015 bp, 9 predicted proteins | sample InoplaM3PM_FD_187584 | JGI IMG/M metagenome (GOLD analysis project Ga0209969, IMG submission 187584) | Arabidopsis thaliana rhizosphere microbial communities from the Joint Genome Institute, USA, that affect carbon cycling - Inoculated... | ecosystem: Host-associated > Plants > Roots >... | reverse complement strand
CCCATGCGCGGTTCCGCCGTGTCGCGGTCATCAAAGGATAGCTAAAGTGAGCACCGCCAACGCCAAGACCTGGCCAAAATTGACGAGCGCGGACGAATTTCGATTCCTCGCCGACCTCGTATTGAAACGATCAGAGGCGGACCATACCGTGATCAACTGTCATGATCAGCACGGCGGAACGACACGGTTCGCGAACAGCCGCGTCGTCCAAAACGTCGATACCAGACGAGGCACGCTGACGGTCGCCGTGGCCTTCGACCGAAGACGCGGCTCGGCCACCACCACGGATTTTACGGCCGGTGCAGTCCAAGACACACTTGACCGGGCCGAACGCATCGCCCGAGTATCTCCGGAAGATCCTGAGTTTCTCCCTCCGCCGGAACCGCAGGTCTTTCCGACGCCCTTGACGAGCCGGCCGGAGACGACGGCGGCCGGACCCTCCCGGCGGCTTGAATACGCCAACGAGGCCATCGGTCAATGTCGCATTGAAAATCTTCAGGCCGCCGGCATCGTCTCGTCGTCAGTCGCCTCGGTGGGCATCGCGGCGAGCAGCGGCTTGTTTGCCCAGGAGGAACGTACCGAAGCGCGTTTCAGCCTCACGGTACAGGCCGAAGACGCGACCGGTTGGAGTGCAGCCGCTCATCGTTCCATCGATCACCTGAAAATCCAGGACCGGACCTTGTCAGCGATCAACAAGGCGAAGCGAAGCCGTGACGTTCAAGAGCTGGCGCCGGGGCGCTACCGGGTCATTTTGGAGCCGGCGGCAGTGGCGGGTCTGTGGAGTTGGATGCTCTGGACGCTGGATGCAAAATCCTATGACAAGGGCACGAGCCCATTCGCAGGACAGCTGGGCCGTCAGATTCTGGACGAACGGCTGACTCTTCAAAATCTTCCCGATCATCCCGACCTCCTCGGCACTGGCTTCACGCACGAAGGCTTGCCGAGTGAAGACTCGGTCTGGATCGAAAAGGGGGTATTGCGACAGCTGGCCTACGACCGGTTCACCGCTCAGCAGCACAAGATTAAACGCATCGCGACACTTGAGGCGCCCTGTGTCTCGGCATCAGGCCCCGCCGCATTTAAAACTCAGGAACTCATCAAGCGGTGCGAACGCGCCATCCTCGTCACCAACTTTTGGTATATCCGCACGGTGAATCCGACCGATCTGACGCTGACCGGCATGACACGGGATGGCACATTTCTCGTGGAAGACGGCCAAATCACCACGGCCGTGCGGAATTTCCGTTTTCACGAAAGCCCATTGCGGGTGTTCAAACAGGTGGAGGCCTTTACGGAGCCGGTGGAAGCCGTCACCTCCGAGACTGGCAAGATGTTGGTCCCCGCAATGGTCCTTCCCGATTTTCATTTTTCCAGCGTCACCAGATTTTGAGGCAAACCGGTGAGTGCCGATCGAGGATGGGCTACAAGACCTGTCATGTGCGCGCTCGGAGTTTTGCTGTCCCTGTGGGGGGCTCCACCCCTCGTGGCTCACGGGAAGCCGCAACTGTATGACGACCTCGGCACGCTTCATCATCCGATCAGCACTTCGTCTGAGTCGGCGCAACGGTATTTTGACCAGGGATTGCGGCTGGTCTATGCCTTCAATCACGAAGAAGCCATTCGCTCGTTCGAGGAGGCGGCCAAACTGGATCCAGGCGCGCCCATGCCCTATTGGGGAATCGCACTGGCGCTGGGACCGAACATCAATGCGCCCATGTCGAAGGACGACGGACGCCGGGCAGTCGAGGCCGTCAAGCAGGCGCAGGCCCGACTGTCCACCGCGACTGCGGCCGAGCGCGCCTATATCGAGGCCTCAGCGAAGCGCTATCTCGGTTCTCCCCGCGCGTCGCGCGCCGCCTTGGACAAGGCTTACGCGGACGCGATGCGGTCCGTGTGGAAGACCTTCTCCGATGACGCGGACGCGGGCGTGCTGTTCGCCGAGGCCATGATGGATCTTCGGCCTTGGGACTTTTGGACCGCGGAGGGGGCCCCGAAGCCCGGGACTCAAGAAATTGTTTCGACGCTCGAGGCGGTTCTCGACAAGCAGCCAGACCATCCCGGCGCCTGTCATTACTATATTCACGCTGTCGAAGCTTCGCGTGAACCGCAGCGCGCGCTGGCTTGTGCCGACCGTCTTCCCGGGCTCATGCCCGGCGCGGGCCACTTGGTCCATATGCCGGCGCATATCTACGCTCGCATCGGGATGTATCACCAATCGTCCGAGCGCAATGCCGAAGCGGCCCATGCCGATGAACGGTATCTGGCCGGCGCGCATTTGACCGGCGATTATGCCGATGGGTATTACAGTCACAATCTCCATTTTTTATGGTCTTCGCTGATGATGGAAGGACGCAGCGCAGAAGCCCTGAAGGCGGCCACCTCGCTCGTCTCCACCATTACGGACGAAGAAGCGAAAGCAAACCGCAGTAAAGAAGCCTATCTCACGACGAAGTTGTTTACCCGGATCCGTTTCGGCCAATGGGAAGACCTTTTGCGGGAACCTCCGCCTGCGAAAGGCCTGCGTCTTCTCGAGGGTGCCTGGCGACTGGGCCGTGGAATGGCCTTGGTTGCGACCGGTCGCGTACCGGGTGCGGAGGGCGAGCGCCAGGCACTGCTGATGCTCACAAAACAGTTCAGACGAAGCAGGAATCAGCAGGATAAGCTCGAGCGCGACCTGTTAAAAATCGCCGAGCGCCTACTGGCCGGTCAAATCGCTGCTCAACGCCGTCGTCATGATGAAGCCATCAAGACGTTGCGGGAGGCGACGAAAATCGAGGACTCGTTGCAGGGCGCCGAACCGCCGCATTGGGCGCTTCCCGTGCGCCACTACCTCGGCCCCGTCTTGCTGCTCGCCGGTCGTGCTTCGGAGGCTGAAGCCGAGTACCGGGCCGATCTGAGATGGTACCCGGAAAATGGGTGGGGATTGTTTGGCTTGCTCCAAAGCCTGAAGGTTCAGCGAAAGGATGCCGACGCCGCCGAGGCCTCTGACCGGTTCGAAAAAGCCTGGGCCCATGCCGACGTCACGCTTGCCGCCTCGCGGTTCTAGACCGTTGCCCTCCTGCTTACCTCGCGTCCATCCGCTCGTGCGGGCCCTTTTTTGACAAACGCCGCATGAAAGCGGCTACAATCTTCGCACGTTCAACCTTAGGGGCAACAGGGTGCGATACGTCGTCGGAGTCATGGGCCCGGCCAAGGCCAGAAGAAAAGATGTGGAAAATGCGCGTGCGCTCGGAGAACTCATTGCCAGGCGTGAATGGGTCTTGCTCACGGGCGGCCGCGATGTGGGCGTCATGCATGCGGCGAATCAGGGAGCCAAGAAAGTCCCTCGCAGTTTGACGGTTGGAGTGCTTCCGACGACCAGGGACAGGATTTCAAAATACGTGGATGTGGCGGTCATCACGGAAATGGGCAATGCGAGAAACAACGTCTGCGTCCTTTCGAGTCAGGTGATCATCGCCTGCGGCTTAGGGGGCTCTGGCACCGTGTCGGAAGTGGCGTTGGCGCTCAAGGCCGGAAAGGAAGTGGTGCTGCTCGGCGCAACGCCCACCGAAGAAAAATTTTTCAAACACTTAGGCGGCCGGCTCGTGTCCAGTGTGCAGACACCGGAAGATGCGATCAACGCCATCTTGAAACGTTTTGAGCGCGGCAACGGCTCGAACATGCAGGCGCCTCAACCATGGGGAGGCTGTTGACGTTTGCAGCCATCCACCGGCAGGGAAGGACCGTAAAGAGGGTGGAGGGACTCGACGGAGTCGCCAAAGGAGGATAACCATGACGGCCTCGCGATGGACGATGAGCCTCATACTGTCAGGCATGGCTCTAGCAGCCGTGCATTTCGCCTTGGCCCAACCGCCCAGCTCCGGAACAGCCCCGGTGGCCAAGGCCTATTTTGCCGGTGGGTGCTTTTGGTGCATGGAGGAGGCCTTTGAGAAGGTGGATGGTGTGCGTGAGGTCGTGTCGGGGTACATGGGGGGCACCGTCAAAAATCCCAGTTACGAACAAGTCTCGGCAGGACAGACGGGACATGCCGAATCGGTCGAGGTGCGCTACGACCCGGCGAAAGTGACGTATACCCAGTTGCTGGAAGCCTTCTGGCGCAACGTCGACCCTGTGACCCCCGACGCGCAGTTCTGCGATCACGGGAATCAGTACCGGGCGGCGATTTTCTATCAGACCGAAGAGGAGAAGCGGGCGGCGGAGGAGTCGAAGCGGGCGATCGAACAGTCCAAACGGTTTTCAACGCCGATCGTCACCCAATTGACAGCCGCGTCGGAATTCTATCCGGCCGAGGATTATCATCAGGATTTCTACAAGAAAAATCCCATCCGTTACAAATACTACAAGTTCACCTGTGGCCGTGCGCAGCGTCTCGAAGTCCTATGGGGAAAGTCATAAGCGGTGAGGATCCCTCAGCCGACTGCCTCAAAAAGGAGACATTCGTTGCACACTCCTGTGCAGCTCACTGCACATGTCGAGATGAACGTTTGCCTCATCTTTCGCGGTGTTGCACGAAATCGACCCAGGCATGGATGTTGAGCGCTTCATGAGGGATGGACTGGTGGGACAACCCTGTCTTTCGAAGAGCAGCTCGCGGCAGCGGCATTGGCCTCCTCGCCGTGCTGATGGTCGTCCTGGCTCCGGTTGCGACAATTTCCGATTCCGAAAATCGCCTGCACTACTCGAAGCAAGACATTCGACGGGCAATCACCTTTTATGCGAAGCGTTACCGTCTTGATCCCGCGTTGTTGCGCGCCGTGATCAAGGCCGAGTCGGATTTTCGTCAACACGTCGTCTCAAAGAAGGGAGCCATCGGCCTTATGCAGCTGACTCCCGACACGGCAGCCACCTTGCGGGTGGCCAATGTGTATGATTCCGTCGAAAACATCCGCGGCGGTGCCAGGCAACTCCGCCACCTGCTAAACCGCTATCAAGGGGATCTTCCGCTCGCGTTGGCTGCGTACAACGCCGGTGTGCATCGCGTCAAAGGAGGCCGGGTGCCACAGATCCGAGAGACGCGTCAGTATGTGAGGAAGGTGCTCCGCTACTACCGTCAGTTGCACGCTCCGCCACGGGCACTCCGAGAACCCCCCGGCAGAGTTCTCCCTGGTCGGAATGGCTCGGCATCCAGAACGGTGGCGTGAGGGTCAGGCCATTAGAGTTTGACCTTCATCAAAATAGACCGGAGCCGTTCGCGCTGTGCGGGCCTGATCCCAGTGAATTCCATTCCAAAACTTTGGCCATCCACCCATCGGACCAGCGCATGATCAATCCGTAACGGCCACTGTTGATCCTGGAGAAACAATGACAATTTCAGAGATTGGCCGACCTTCACTTCCGTGAGGGACGTGGCCTTGCAGCCGTTCGTGGAAATGTCCAAGACCGTGGCTTCGCCTTCGAATTCCCCCTCGCCGAAAAAGAACAGACGACGATGCATCGTGAGCCGTCGGCCACGACGCTCGAACAGCGGGTCTTCCTCGGGGCTCCGGAGCGTCTGATCCTGTGTCGGCTTGCTCATTCGATCAACCCTCAGCATTCCGTTTCACTGGTAAGCACACACTAGGGCTCACCTTGAGTATAGAGGGTTGATTGTTACACGCATTCCCCATGAGCAGTACCTCAAAGGGGCTAGCAGTGACTTTAGCATGCAAAGAAGAGAGTGCCATAATAAATACGTAAGGTAAATTGATAACAAATAAGGTGCCGAACCGCTTGACGGACGTAGGATTGCTCTGCGACAAGGGGTATGTAACGAGCGCATTGATGGATGCTAAACGGATCAATCAACGAATGGCCGAGTTAGGCCAGTCCGAAATCCGGGCGATGACCCAGGCATGCGTGGCGGCGGGAGGCCTCAACATGGCGCAGGGCGTCTGTGATACGCCTGTCCCGCCTGTCGTGCTCGCAGCCGCAGCAGAAGCGATGGCGGGCGGAAAGAATACGTATTCTCGTTTTGATGGGCTACCCGAACTCCGGGCGGCGTTGGCGCACAAACTGGCACGCGACAACGACATTCACGCCGATCCCGAGACCGATATTACGGTTAGCGCCGGCGCCACCGGATCGTTTCACGCCGCCTGTCTGGCCCTACTGAACCCGGGCGATGAGGTCATCCTGTTTGAACCCTTCTATCAATATCATGTGAGCGCGTTGCGGGCCGTTGAAGCGGTTCCAGTCATCGCAACACTTGCGGCTCCAGAGTGGACCCTGTCTCTGGACGCCGTCGACCAAGCCGTCACTCCTCGGACCAAGGCCATCATTGTCAACTCACCTGGGAATCCGTCGGGGAAGGTCTTCACCAGAGAGGAACTGGAAGGCATCGCGCATATCGCGCTGCACCATGATCTCTTGATCTTCACAGACGAGATCTACGAGTATTTTCTCTACGATGGTCGCCGCCACGTAAGCATGGCCTCGTTGCCTGGCATGGCGGAGCGGACCATCACTGTCGGCGGATATTCCAAAACCTTTAGCATCACTGGCTGGCGCATTGGCTACAGCGTGGCAGCGCCGCGGTGGGCGCAAGCCATCGGCGCAATGAACGACCTGCTCTACGTCTGCGCACCCACACCTCTGCAGGCAGGCGTAGCGGCGGGCATTGAAGAATTGCCGGCCGCGTTCTATCGCCAACTGGCAAAGGAGTATCAGCACAAACGCGATCGCTTCTGCGCATCCTTGGCCCAGGCAGGTCTGCCTCCTGCGGTCCCACAGGGCGCCTATTATGTGCTGGCCGATGCGACGAGGCTGCCGGGCAAGAACGGCAAGGACCGCGCCATGCATGTCCTCAAGCGCACCGGCGTGGCCGGAGTCCCCGGTGAAGCATTTTTTTGCGGCCGTGAGGGATCGCGGTACATCCGCTTCAGTTATGCGAAGACCGATGCAGATCTCGACGAAGCCTGCCGGCGCATCACGCGCCTTTCTTGAGCAAGGGCTTTTGAGAACTTGTCCGGATCCTCCTCCCGTGATATGAACACATCTATGCGTCACGCGATGTGGAAGCTCGCCTTGTCGGCCGTCCTAGTCTTGTCGGCCGCGGCATGCACGACGCCCTCAGGCCACGAGGGAGTCGTGCCGCCGCTGATCATGCCTTCTGAAGCGCAGGAGGATCGCCGCGTGTTGGCCGGTGAGTGGGATTATGAAGAGGGGGCGGTCGTGACCTTGATCCTCGACGAACAGGGAAACGGCACGTATCCTTGGAAGGGCGGCCGGTTCGAAACGCATTCGCTGTCCGACCATACCTGGCACGGCAGGTGGATTCAGCAGGACAACGACCGCGAGGGAGGCTTTACCGTGCAATTGTCTCCGGATTTCTCGAGCGGTGAAGGCCGATGGTGGTACACAAGAATTGAGAACGATCCAGCACCGACGCAAAAAGGCGGGACGTTCCAGCTGACGAAAAAATCTTCTACAGTGAACGGTAGTCCTCCCACTCCCTGACATGCAAGAACGCAAGCACGTCCGGTTTGCGGTACAACGGCCCGTGTCATTCCGAGGAGATCTCGTGGCCGGCACCGGCACTATCCTCAATATTTCCCGGCAAGGGTGTGCCATCGTCTCCGACTCCGTCGCGGAAACCCAGGCGTATCTGCAACTGCAAGTCCAGCTGCTCGAGGAAGAGGAACCGGTACAGGTGGATTTGGCCGCCGTGCGCTGGTCGAGCGCCAGGAGGTTCGGCGTGGAATTCATCAAGATGCAGCACGATGTAGGAGAACGGCTCAGGAAGTTCGTCAAGCTGCTGGAAGCGGAAGGGTAAGACTGCCTACTTCATCGCGATAGCTCTCACCTGTTCGAAGGTCGTGAGGCCTCCGAGGGCTTTCAGAATCCCGTCCTGCATCAGCGTAATCATGCCCTCTTTTTTTGCCAGGCTTGTCATGTCCGAGGTTTTCGCGCGGTTCTGGATCAACGTCTTCATTTCATCGGTCCCCCGCATGAGCTCGTGCAGCGCGACCCGCCCTTTGAACCCTGTCTGGCGGCAGTGGTCGCAGCCGCGGCCGCGATAGAGCCGAAATCCGTCATCGTAGGCGGGCAGTTTCATGGTGTCCCACGAGGCCGGACCGTACTCGCGCAGGATTTTGTCATAGTCCTGCATGGACGGATGATACGGCTCTTTACAATGCGTGCAAATCCGCTTACAGAGCCGTTTTGCCAGGATGCCTTGCATGGCGTCGGCAAAATTGAAGGGATCGCATCCCAGGTCGAGGAGACGGATCACCGTTTCGACCGCGCTGTTGGTGTGCAGCGTACTCAACACGAGATGTCCCGTCAGCGAAGCCTCGACTGCCACGTCCGCAGTTTCCCTGTCGCGCATCTCGCCGATCATGATGACATCCGGATCTGCGCGGAGAAACGACCGCATGGCCGCGGCGAACGTAAAGCCGATCTTTGGCAGCACCTGGACCTGTCTGAGCCCTTCCTGCGTGATTTCAATCGGATCCTCCGCGGTCCAGATTTTCCGGGCATCCGTATTTAATCGATGCAGTACCGCGTGAAGGGTCGTCGTTTTTCCTGATCCGGTGGGGCCGACGCACAAGATGATGCCATGCGGCTTTTCAATAATCTCTAAGAGGGCCGTGAGAGTCGACGGCGCAAATTCCATCGATTCAAGTGCCATGGGCTCTTTCGCGGTGAGGAGCCGCATCACGATATCTTCGTTGTTGCCGGCGGTCGGCAGCGTGGCGACCCTGACTTCGATCTCCTTGTCGCGGTTCAGCTTGAACCGAAGTTTGCCGTCTTGCGGTTTCCGTCGTTCGGCGATATCCAGGCTTGACATGATCTTGATGCGTGACACCAGAGCGCGGCGATAGGTGGCCGGAATCCGCATATAGGTCGAACAGGTCCCGTCGATGCGAAAGCGGATCGCCGTTTCCTTGCGGTCGGAGTACGGTTCGATGTGGATGTCAGACGCTTCATGCCGGTAGGCCTCGGCAATAATTTGGTTGGCCAGTCGGACAATGGCAGAGTCGTTCTCGTCGATTTCGCCGGTGTCGGCATCCGAGGCTTCCTCGATTCTGGCGTCGTGAACAAGCTCGCCAAGAGTATCTTCGATCGATCCGGTCTCGGTCATTCCGAGCGTCGATTGCAGGAAGCGCTTGATATCGCACTTCAGGCTTACCGCGTACCGGATCGTCATGCCGGGAAACGCCCGCTGAATGTCATGTCCCCTGACGATGTCATGCGGGTCGTCGATGAGCACGTCGAGGACGCTCCCATGCGTCTTCAACGGCAGCCATGAATGTTTCCACAGATAGTCTTGGCTCAAATCTTTTGTGAGTTGGGGATCGACGATCGTCTTTTCGTCGTAGGGAATGTAGGGGCAGTCGAAAAACTTGCTCAGGGCTTTGCCGAGCGCCGCCTTGGGCACTCGATACTTGTCGAGCAGCACGTCTTCCAGATCGACGCCCTGCTGGAGGGAGTCCTGCACCGCTTTGATCAGATCGCCCTGACGGATGAAGCTTTCATCGATCAGCAGATCGAAGGCGCGCGGGTCGATCGTTCGGCTTACTGTCTTCTGCATCGGTCAATGGTTCAACGAATGAAGAACGAACATGTGATGGGCGGCGTAGAGGCCTGGGGCGCCCGAAAACACCTCTCAGGACGTGCCCAACGCCGTCCCTCACGCCGCCTGTGAATAGAACCGAGTATACGGGTCCGGCGTCGATCCTCAATGAATAAGTGAAAAGAAACCGAGTCGCGGCGAGACCATCAGTTGTCAGAAGAGCGGCGAACCGGACGGCGGCTGGCGCCGAAGAAGCGCGGGCCGAAGAGGAAGGCGAGAGCGGATGAATTTAGTAAACTGTCACCGTAATCGCCAATTTAGTAACTATTACCCCATTTTTTAATTGGTCTTACATGGCATTTTCAGCTTCAATCTCCGCTTGGTCGGCAGGTTCTTGGGCTGGCTCAGTTTCGTAGGCTTGTTCTTCCTGACCGACCGGGCTTGCAGCCACGTCTTCCATGATGGGCTCGGAATTAGCAGCAGTCTGTGCGGCTGGATCGTTCTTGGTATTGGCGGTAATGT
>Ga0209969_1000115_pt1 | contig 10161 bp, 7 predicted proteins | sample InoplaM3PM_FD_187584 | JGI IMG/M metagenome (GOLD analysis project Ga0209969, IMG submission 187584) | Arabidopsis thaliana rhizosphere microbial communities from the Joint Genome Institute, USA, that affect carbon cycling - Inoculated... | ecosystem: Host-associated > Plants > Roots >... | reverse complement strand
CGCATTCTCTATGAGATGGTTGAACGCTTCCTGCATGTGCTGGCGGTCCGCCTCGACCAATGGGAGGTCCGCGGTCAGTTCGGTGATGCAAGCCACGTGCTGGCGATCGCATTCTGTTCGGAACAGACTCGCGCACTCCCGCAGACAGTCGTTGATATCGATCTTCTTCCGCACCGGCGGCGCGCGCCTGGTATACAGCAGCAGGTCCTGAATGATGCGTGACGTCCTCTCGATCTGGGCTTCTACCGTTTGCAAGCGCCCTCTGACCTTGGAAGGGAGCGACGAATCCTCCATGAGCAATTGCACGTGGCCGGAGAGCGCGGTCAGCGGCGTGCCAATTTTGTGGGCAACGGTGGCAGCGAACTGACCGATGGCCGAGAGCCGCTGGGCCCGCGCGGCCGCATGCTGTGCTGCCGAAAGCATTTCGTTCGTGCGCGCGAGAGCTTCATTTTTCGCGCGCAATTCCTCGCTCGTATGGCGCAAATCGGCTTCTGCCTGCTTGCGGTCGCTGATGTTGCGTGCGACGACGGCGAGGCCGGAAATCGTTTTATCAGAGCCCATCACGGCAAACGCCTGTACATGCAGCCACTCGGCGTGGACGTCGTTCTGCCGGCATTGAATTTCGTAGGCCAATGGTTTTCCCGTCTCCCGAAGCTGTTGGAACCGGTCGGCCGGCAGGCCGAGCGAAACCCACAAGGAGGCCGGCGGCTCGACGCTCAAGAGGGCATCGCGCGATGGGCCAAAGAGCCGCACGAACGCGTCATTCACCTCGAGGAGCCTCCCGTCGAACGTGGCGTAAGCGATGGCATCGTACGAGGAGTGGAAGATGCTTTGGAACCGTTCCTGCACCTCGTGAAGCGCCGCCTCCGCGCGCGCCCGGCCGTGCTGTTCCAACAGAAGGCGATAGCGCCCTTCGCTTTCACGCAATGCCTCTGCGATTCGACGGTACTGCAGAAGAAACAGACCGGTGAAGAGCAGCACGACAAGCCCGAGCCCGCGGTTAATCAAGGCCAGCTCGTACGAAATTCCTTCCTTGGAGTCGAGCATGCCGATGAGCAACAGCCCGCTGCTGATGCCCAGTGCGACGCCGGTGTATTGAGGCAGAAGCTGCGTCGTTAGGACGACCGGAACGAGGTACAGTAACCAGACAGCGACCCCCAACGGCAGGATGCGATCCGCCGCGAACGTCGCGAGCGTCACCGTCAGGAGAAGGATGATCGTTACGGCCATCCTGCTGCCTCTATCGATACGTTCTGGTCTTTCGGTGTCGGTTGTCATGTCTCCGTTCGGGACAAGTTGTCCAGGCACATTGTCCGATCCAAAAGTGAAGTATGACTCTTTTGTGGGATTCTTCGTCGTAATTTCAATGATCTATACCCGAATCGCACGCCTGGCAGTCTTTGTGCTTTCCCAGGGGATGAGCGATGGCGGACTGAGACAGCGTACCGCCGGGCAATAAACCTTTCCTGAAGAAGGAGACGCCAGCATGAGCTGTGAGCGATGCGGAGGTTTCAAGGTGTTCGATTACTTTGACGGTCCGTTTCATTGCAGCGGATATCGTTGCATCAACTGCGGCGCGATCACGGACATGCGGATTGCCATGGCGACGCAGACGAGGACAGTCGTTCCACCTCGGCGGACAAAACCTGTCCGGGGCACATCACTTGGTACGCCCCAAGCCGGGGCTACTCATCCGGGTCAAACAGAACACCAGCCATGAATCCACACCCCGACCCGACCGTGCCGGTTGTTGACGGACGCCGGCACGCCGGAGGGTCCCTGAACTAAAGAGTTTGGGTACCAGCAATGACGAGCATGGAACCTTTTGAATGGGAGCTTTCATAGGAAGCCTCCTTCCCGATCCCACCGATTAGCCGAGCTTTTTAAGGCCAGTGTCCTCGAAGACTAGGGGGGAGTACACTGGGACAACCCCTAGGCCCAATTCTGGATCCTCACTTTCGCGATCAGTGCAGGCCCGTTCAAACACACAGTCGAGCCATGGGGCCGAGCGGTATTGCCGTGACCGGTCGTCCGGCCAAAGTGCGGCGATGACCCGAAAAAGCGCGTTCACGGTTCTCTCTTCCGCGAGGGCCCACCAGGCCAGATGCCCGGGCGGAGTGAAGACGACTTGGTCCGGCACACACGTGGCCAGCCGAAATCCGTAGGATTCCGTCAGATACTCGAGCTGGGGGGCTGAATAGCCGTACAGATAGGGAAATGTCAGCAGATTGTTGCAGGCCAGTGCTACATCGAACGGTCGGCGACATCTCCGAGGCAGAAGAGAGCGTATCCGCAGCATCCACGCGAAACAGGCGCCGTTCGGCACGCGCAACACCAAAACGCCGCCATTGCGCAACAAGACCACAGCCTGTTCCAAGAGGGGACGGGGGTCCGGCAGTTGATCGAAGGTGTTCCACACCACCACCGCGTCGAATGACCCTGGCGTGAATCGCGCCTCGTCGAGCGTGCCTTCGAAAATTGGAAGCCCGCGCTCGCGACAAAATGCCGCCACATCGTGGCCCGGATCAACACCGACCATGTCCCAGCCTTGCGTTTGGCCTTCCAGCAGAAAGCCCCCGACAAAACTGCCGACTTCCAGGATTCTCGGCCGTGACCGTTTCGCGCATTGAGCCAAGTACCTGGCCAGCAGCGGTACTTTCATCCTCGCCCAACGCTGCTGAGTGGCGAGCTCGGCGCGAAGATATTCGTCATCATATCGTTCTGTCGTGTAGGCCTTGGTGACGGCCTGGGCGGGTGGACGGGGATTGCGATACAACAGGCCGCAGTCCGTACAGGTCACGATCGCGGTCGAATAATCCTGAGTAAAATGGACGCGGTCGGTGGCTGTGGCTGTAGTCTGTCGGGACCAGTGGCTGCGATAAAACGACTCGAGAAATTGATGCTGCGCCGCGATATCCTCGGCGGAACACACGAGACGGAAATGGCCGGACCCGCAGACCTGGCATGCAATCCGCACACGGGGCTGTCGTTCAAGATCGATTGCGCCAGCGCTGTCTTTCCCTGCGATGGATCGCATGTCTCTCCGCGGCTAAATCACACTCTAGGCGTCAGTTTCTCACTCGCCAACTGGGCAGAACCCAAGAACGTCGATTCCTCGCCTCCGAAAAGCCGGAGACCCGAGGCCTGTTGAAATGAAGGCAAGACAAAAAAGAAGGGAGCGAATATTTTACATTCGCCAGGCGAAAACTAGGGAACCACCTAGTGTGTTCGCTGTGGCGTTCGCGGTAGCGTCCTCTTGGTTGAACCCCTTAGGAGAGGAGGAGAACATGAATCGATTGCCCACAGCTTCTTCTTCTTTCACCCCAAACTATGCCGGCATGTCGAGCGACATCACCGGGAAGATTGTCCAGATGGTGAAGCACCGACAGGCGTGCGACATGGAAGACTTACTGGAGGCGTGTTCCTCGTACACGTGGAATCAAGTTTTCCTCGAAGTCGACCGCTTGAGCCGGACCGGTGAACTGCGTTTGTTTTCCAAGCGGGCCGGAAAGTACACCGTCACGCTTCCGGCCGCGTAACACGACACATTCCTTCAGTCCATCGGCAGCACTTTCTGCGGTGCTCGATTGGCATGCTCATAACGCCTGAGTGCCTGCGGTAACGACTGCGCAATCTGTTCCATACGATGATCGTAAGTGAAGTGCAGCAGTACTTCATCACGGCTGCCGTCTTGCTCTCGTTTCATCCGCTCCCAGAGTCCCAATAATTCGCGTGGGTCATAACCGGCATCCGCCATGAGTTTGAGACCCATGTCGTCTGTCTTTGATTCTTCCTCGCGCGTGAACAGTGGCGGCGGCTGGCCTGTCGTACTGACGCAGACCGGTGACACTGGAATCTCGTCCTGGGCCAGTGCCTGTATCAGCTCATGGCTCAGGATCGCGGCCAATCCAGATTCGGTTTCGGCAAGGCGGAACGTGCCAGTAGACACCACAATCCCGCCGTCCGGCCGCACAAATGAACGGGACAGCGTAGGAGTATTGTAGACGGAAATCACCCAGCACAAGGCACGCGCTCGCGAACCATAGTCCGATCGCCGTGCCGCTGCGATGAGGCGTGAGGCGACTCGCACAGCCGGTTCAAGAATGCGCAGGTCGCTCACCAACGGAGCACTGGCCGATGGACTCGTCTCGCTTGCTGCGCTCTCCTTCGTGAGAATTCTGATCATGGTCGGCGCATGTACGATAGGGTCTCTGGCACAGGCCTGTGCAGCGATGCAGACCGCAAGCACCCACAAGCCGTAATGACCATACCCTCGCATATGACACCCTAAGGCCGATTTCGCAGACTCCAAAACTGGGGGATCGCCTAGTGGAGGATGCGGCAGGCATACGGTGTAGTGAAACCAAGGGTCACGAGGGTTGCCGGACGGAGGGGACTCATGCGACAGAGGCTCGTGCTGCAACAGCGCGTGTTGACCGCGACTCTGACTCTGATGGCGGTCGTGGTCGCGTGGTCCATGTTTCCCTTGACCCTTCCCGAGCATGCCGTCGCGCTCGAACAGCCCGAGGCTCAGCTCGAGGTCACAGGGACGCTCGCCAAATTGGATCTTTCGGCAGGAAAGGGCATGCTCATGACCGACCTGCAAAAGCCGATCTTTTTCCGCCTCGACCGCCCCGAGCTGTTCGAGCGATTGTCGATTGGAGATCGCGTGACGATGCAACTCGACGACGAAGGACGTGTGCTCAAAGTCATCGAGACGTTGCCGGCGGAAGTGCATGAGCCTCCGCCTCCCTCCAAATAGGATTGGAGCTTCTGTGCTGGCGCTGACACGGGCATTCCTGTGGGCGTCGATCGTGCCGCTGCTTGCGTCCTGTACCATTCCACGCGAAATCACGAGGACCGCCCGCAGCGCCATCGAACAACTGCTTCTGGCAGAAGCCGTCAATCGCAGTGTGCTCGACGTCGCACTGCCGCTCTCAATCGATGAACCTCTCTACATGGAAGTCAGCGGCCTCCAGTTGGGCTACATGACTCCGTTCGTGCCGCTGCCATCGGTATCATCCTCAGGCGAAGCGAATACGATCACTTCGTCCACGAGCGGAGTGTTTTCACCAGCCGGCGATCTCGCCTTCGTCAAAGATGCAGTCGCCGCTCATCTGGGCGTGTTGGGCTACCGCGTTGCCAAGCGTGAAGAAGAGGCGTCCTATCTCGTGCGTGTAGTCGTGCAATCGTTCGGCACCAGTCAATCGATCTCGTTCTTCGGCATGCCGCCAGTTCAAAGCGTGATCATTCCATTTTCGTTGCCGCAATTGACGATCTACCAAAATCTCGCTCAGGACGGGTATGTCCGCTATGGCGTTCAAGTCATCGAACGAGCGTCCGGTCGCCTTTTCTATTCGACTCCCTGGCATAGCCACCGCACCTATCACGATCAGTACACCTTCCTCTTCTTCTTTACGTTCCGTGTCACTGATTTGGAGGAGGCGCCGTAATACTCCTGAATGGTATGATGGCCTAAGAAATGAGTCTTTTCGAACATTGAAATGCGGGTCATCGTACTAGGGGTATCCCTAGTAGGCAGGAGAGGCGACCCGGCCATAGTGTGCTCGCCTATTCCGTGCTTGTAGGTGTGCGCCACATCCGTGTCGGTGGGCACTACACCAGGGGGCGCAATCCGTCAGCGCGACCGATTTATCCATGACATGAAGGATTTGAACGTCGTTCGCTGAACGACGAGAGGGGCATTGTATGACCGCAGAGATGGCCACGATCCTCAACATCGACGATCAGGAACCTGGGAGGTATGCGCGGCGGCGCATGCTGGAGCGTGCCGGCTATCGCGTCATCGATGCGAATTGCGGGGCGGATGCCTGGCGCGTGCTTGAAACAGTGCGCCCCCAACTCGTCCTGATGGACGTGAATTTGCCGGACATCAGCGGATTCGATCTGTGCCGGCGCATTAAGAGTCGGCCGGAGCTCGCCGACATCATGGTCCTGCACGTGTCGGCGTCTCGCGTCAGCGGAACGGATCGCGCGGCGGGGCTCGAGGTCGGTTCTGACGGCTACCTGGTCGAGCCGATCGATGAAAAGGAATTGCACGCCGCTGTCCGCTCGCTCCTGCGCTTGCGGGAACGGCAGCAGGAAAACGAAGGCCTGTTGGCCCGCCTTCGCCGCAGTGAAGAACTGTTCCGTGGTCTGTTTGAACAAGCTGCGGTGGGGATGTGCGTCGTCGGCTCGGACGGACGTCTGTTGCGCGTCAACGATAAACTGTGCAGCATCACCGGGCGCACCGAGCATGATCTCATGAAGCAGGAACTGCGCGACCTGACGTACCCAGACGATCGTGCCGAACACGAAAGCCAGGTGGGAACGCTCCTGCTCGGCGGTATTTCCGAGGTCTCGCTTGAACAGCGTCTCATGCGGCCGGATGGAGACACCATCTGGGTGACGGTCACGCTGTCGATTCAATGGGACGCCGGAGGCCGCATCCAATCCTTGATCGGCGTGATCGAAGACATCGATGCGCGTAAGCGGGCAGAACTCGACCTCAGGACGCATACCGCCCGCCAGCAGCTGTTGAGCAAAACGATGGACCAGCTGCTTCGGGTCGACGACCCGGCCGACGTGATGCAGGACATCTTTACCTCCCTGCGGACCAGCGTCGGCCTGGATACGTTCTTGGATTATGACGTGACGCCGGACAACGGCGGAATTCGCATGTCTGCCTGGGCGGGCATTCCCGAAGAGGCGCTCGAACCCTTGATGTTCCTCGAGTTTGGACAGGCGCTCTGCGGCACGTCGGCCGTGTCGCGAAAGCCGGTGATCGTCGAACGCTTGCAGTCCTCGACCGATCCCAAGGCGTCACGCATGCAAGCCGTCGGCTCCACGGCCTATGCCTGTTTCCCCCTGATCGTCGGCGATCGGCTTCTCGGCACGCTGGCGTTCGCCAGCAGCCACCGCCAAGCGTTCGATCCAGATGACCTGGAATTGCTGGAGGCCGTCTCCAATTATGTGGCGATGGCGAAGGAGCGCCGGCGCCTGCTACATGAGACCAGGCAACGCGCTGAGCAAGTTGCGGAACAGGAAGAACGCCTCCGGTTTGCCACGGATGGAGCCGGCATGGGTACCTGGGATGTGGATTTGCGGACCGGACGGGTCGTGTGGAACCGCCAGAATGCGCTGTTGCTTGGGTACGATGCGGAAGCGTCTCAGGCCTCGATCAAGCGCTGGTGGGCGCTCGTGCACGAAGACGATCGTCCGGCCGTCCGACAGGCGATGAAAAATGCCAGAAACAGCGGAAGCCTCTACCAGGCGGAGCACCGTATCCGTCGGGCCGATACGGGCGAACTGCGGTGGCTCGCTCCCTACGGCCGTATCCATTATAGCGGCGACGGACGTCCCATGCGCTTCGTCGGCGTGACGTTTGACATCACTGAACGTAAGCAGACGGATATGCAGCGGCAGGAATGGACCAGGGAATTGGAGCGTCGTGTCAATGAACGGACGAAAGAGCTTGTCCGTACGCACGACCGCCTCCGCGGACTGGCGCAGGATTTAACACTGACAGAGCAACGAGAACGTCAGCGAATCGCCGGAGAACTGCACGACTACCTCGCGCAAATGCTGGTCGTGACGCGTCTGAAGATGAATCATGCGTCTCAGATGATCGCCCCACATCCCGCATGTACCGTGCTGCAGGAGGCGGATCAACTGATCGATCAAAGCCTCACATACACGCGCACGGTCGTGGCCGAACTCATGCCGCCGACGTTGCGGCAATTCGGATTGGCAGCAGGTCTGCGCTGGTTGGGCGACCGGATGGAACAGCAGGGTCTCATCGTGCATGTCGAGGTGCCGTCGGTGGCTCCTCCGCTGTCGGAAGACCACACCACGATGCTGTTTCAGTGCGTACGAGAGCTGTTGTTCAACGTGCTCAAGCACGCAGGGACCGATCGTGCGTCGATTACGATGGTGGAGGACGGTCAGGACAAGCTCAAGATCGTCGTCCACGACGACGGCGTCGGGTGTGATCCTGTTGCCCTACGAGAATCGGGAGGGGACAAGTTCGGCCTCTTCAGTATCCGAGAGCGGATGGAAGCAATCGACGGATGGATGGATCTGGAGTCGCAGTCTGGCGCCGGCACCACGGTGACCCTCGGCATTACCATCGGCGCCGCCATGACAGAGGAGGCAGCCGACGGCAGTGCGGACCAGCCGATGCTTGCCGCTCAGCCGGGGGGAGCCACGCCGCTCAATGCTAAACAGGCCGTTCTCGAGCGGCCGGTGCGCGTGCTGCTTGTGGATGATCATGCGATGGTGCGGCAGGGACTCCGAAGCATCCTGGATGGGTACCCCAATCTGGACATCATCGCCGAGGCCGGGGACGGAGAAGAGGCGATCACGCTCGCGCGTCTGCTCAAGCCTGATTTGATCGTGATGGACGTCAACATGCCAAGGCTCGACGGCATCGAAGCGACCAGACGAATCCGGGAAGAATTGCCGAGCACCTACGTGGTCGGCCTGTCGGTGAATGAGGCGGAACACATCGTCAAATCGATGAAAGCTGCCGGCGCCGCCGCGTTCCTCACGAAAGAAAGCGCGGCCGATCACTTGTACGAAACGATCGGGGCGGTCACACGAAAGATCAATATCGAATGTTCAATGGATGCCTCCCTTCGGTAGGAACCCATTGGACGTCCCCGCAGTGGAATTGCTCTTTCGATGACCGACTCCACGTTATCATACAACGAGTTGCTGCAAGAAAACGCTTCGCTGAGAGCGCAATTGGCGGAGCGGGAGACCTGCGCTGAACACCGCCGACGGGCGGACGAGCAAGCTCGCATCAGCGAGGGCGTACGACGCGTCGCCGCAGAAACCGCCTTGCGTGAAAGCGAGGCACGGTATCGGACGCTTGCCGATACGATGCCGCAGGTCGTCTTCATCGCCACCGCGTCCGGATTCGTCGAATACGTCAACCGGCCGGGCCTTGAATACATGGGACTCCGGCTCGATGAAGCGATCGGCTTCGGCTGGCTGGGAGCCATTCATCCCGAGGATCGCCAACTCGTGGCCGACCACTGGCTCGAGTGCTTGAACCTCGGAAACACCTACGAGTTCGAGCATCGCCTTCGCCGCGCCGACGGCCGGTATCGCTGGCAATTGGCGCGGGCCGTCCCGATCAGTGGAGACTCGGGAACGATTGTTCGCTGGATCGGGACCTCCACGGACATTCACGACCACCGGCAGGTCGAAGAAGAATTGCGAGAAAGCCGAACGGAAGCTGAGCGCCATGCCCAAGAGTTAGACCGCCTCTACCAGACGAGCCCCGCCGGTCTGGCGTTCATCGATCGAGAACTGCGGTTTATCCGCATCAACCAAACCCTTGCCAACATCAACGGGTTCCCGGTCGACGCGTATATTGGGCGCACGCTCAGGGAAATGCTGTCCCCATCTTTGGCCGATCGACTCGAGCCGGTGCTTCGGCGCGTGGTGGACGAAGGTGAGCCGGCGATGAATATCGAAATGGAAGGGGAGGCCCCGGCCGAACCTCGCAATTTCCGGTACTGGCTTGCGAATTACTATCCGCTGAAGCGACGCGACGGCATGGTCCTCGGCGTGAATGTCGTGGTGCAGGATATTACGGAACGGAAGCGTACGGAGAACGCCCTTCAACAGTCCCATGCCTTCATTCGTCAAATCATCGACACGGATCCGAATTTCATCTTCGTCAAAGACCGGGAAGGGCGGTTCACGATGGTGAATCAGGCGGTCGCCGGCTGGTACGGCACAACAGTGGAGGAATTGATTGGGAAGACCGACGCCGATTTGAACCCGAATCCCACGGAGGCGCTGCACTTCCAGGAAAAGGACCACGAAGTGATCGACGGCCTCCGCGAACTCTTTATTCCTGAGGAAGTCATTACGGACGCCTCGGGCAATCGCCGTTGGCTTCAAACGGTGAAACGCCCGATTTGCAATGCATGCGGCGTGGCCACCCATGTTCTTGGGTTCGCCACGGATATTACGCAGCGACGGCTGGCCGAGGAAGCGTTGCGCCGCAACGAAGAGCTGCTGCGCCTGGTCATGGACAGCTCCCCGATCGCGATGGTGTATTGCGACGATGAGGAGCAGCTGCGCTTCGTCAACCGTGCGTACATTGATCGATTCGGACTCTTGCCGGAGGACGTCATCGGGCGATCC
>Ga0209969_1000113_pt1 | contig 10228 bp, 7 predicted proteins | sample InoplaM3PM_FD_187584 | JGI IMG/M metagenome (GOLD analysis project Ga0209969, IMG submission 187584) | Arabidopsis thaliana rhizosphere microbial communities from the Joint Genome Institute, USA, that affect carbon cycling - Inoculated... | ecosystem: Host-associated > Plants > Roots >... | reverse complement strand
CGTCAGGCCGCTGACGAGCAAGGCGGCAAAGATAGCCCAAGAGGCACGCTCGATGTCGACGCCGGCCGCGCGCAACACGACGATGGGCGTGAGCGCGATGCTGGCGATGATGAGCATGACGACCTGCAACCCGAGCCCCGCGGCAAGCAGGTGCGGAGGCACTTCGTCCACGGCAAAACGGATGGTCGATGAGCCAGCCGGACGCGACGCCTTCATGACGGCGACAGACTTAGCATGCCATGACAGCGATGTCGAACATCGTTCGCCGGCCTCTCAGCAGACCCTCTGAGTGTTGACATCTCGTGACGCCAGCCATATCGTCTCGTTGGCCTCAGTCGGGAGTGAGAACCGTGAGTCACCTCTTTGAAATCGCCGCCACGCTACTGGCCGGGCTCGGATTGTTCTTCGTCGGTCTCAAGGAGGTCTCTCGGCAGCTCACCGCCATGGGAGGCTCTCGGCTCCGAGAACTGGTCACCCAGGCAAGCGGCAACTCCGCTGTCGGAGCGGTGTGGGGAGTCGTTTCAGGCTTCTTCACGCAGAGTGGACGGACCACGTCCTATGTGGTGGCGAGCCTCGTTCACACCGGTGTGCTGCCCATACGCCGCGCGATGCCGGTCGTCCTCTGGGCCAACACCGGCTGTTCCCTCATCACGGTGGCGGCATTCCTTCCTACCGAATCACTGATCCTCTTGCTGGTCGGCTCGGCGGGGCTGTGTTACGCCTACGAGATTCCTTCTCGATGGCGCAACGTGTCGGGCGCACTGTTCTCGCTCGCGCTCATACTGTTAGGGCTCCTCCTGATCAAAAAGGGCTCCTCTGAACTTCTCACAATCTCCTGGGCTGCGACACTATTCGAACTCATCGGCGATTCCGGGCTCATCGCATTCGTCACAGGCGCGCTCCTCACACTGCTTGCCCAGTCGCACATTGCAATTATCCTCCTCGCGATCGCCATGGCCCAACCTGGCGTCTACGAATCAGAGCATATTTTCATGCAGGTGTACGGCACCTATGCCGGCTCCGCCGTCCTGACGTATGTGCTTGGGGTGAGCTTCAAGGGCGTCGCACGGCAGATCGTGATTGCGCAGGCGTTGTATGGCCTTCTGGGAGCGGCGCTCTTCGTCGGACTGTTCTACAGCGAGGAACTGACCGGCATTCCCTTGGTACAGGCGGCAGCCACTCGGGTGTCCGGACAGATCGCCGTCCAGACGGCGTTCGTGGCCATCCTGTTCAGTGTGGTCACCTCCGTACTCCTGACGCTAGTGGCGAAGCCGTATCAAGCGTTCATCGCACGCTTCTGGCCATCCACCGAAGAGGACATGCTCGCGCATACCCGATACATCAATGAGGACGCCCTGAACCAGCCGGAGACAGCCCTCCTCCTCGCAGAAAAGGAGCACCTGCGACTCGCCAAGCGGTTTCCGCTGTACCTTGACGCGCTCCGGAGCGACCGATTGGTCAGCGGACAGCCGGACCCGTCGGTCTATCATGCGGCGTTTCTTGGTATCGGCGAGCGCCTCGCAGGCTTTCTACGCGACGCCTTGCAACGCACCGATTCTGTAGAACTCGCCGAAAGACTGTTGAACCTCCGTAACCGTCAGGACCTGCTTAAAATCATCGAAGAGGACCTGCTGCAACAGTACGAAGCGTTGCGCGCCCGGCCTGGTGGCGCCAAGGCCGCTCAACTGTGTGCAGCGATCGTCGAGGTCCTGGATACCATGTTGCAGACGACGCTTGAGGCAGCCGAAACCGGTGATCGCGACGAGCTTGCACTACTCGGCGCCATGACGTCGGACCGGGGCGAGATGATGGAGCGGATCCGCAAAAAATATCTCGCAACCGAGGAAGAAGTGACGCCGGAGGATCGGGCGGTGATTCTCGATGTCACCCATGGATTCGAGCGAATCGTGTGGTCCCTTGGGCGGTATGGCGAGCTGCTGGGCCGAAATACGACACGGTGAGGAGAGGGCGGGTCAATCTTCACGACAGCACGATGCCCACACCGAGCGACACGGCCGGCATGACCAGCCTCCTTCCCTTCGCTGATTAAGACAGCGGGATGCGGCTTTTATTTTGGGCCAACCATGTGTCAAAGTTTTGCAGCGACGGATTGAGGCCACGGGCAATGGCCGGGTTGCGCGGCCCGCAGAAGACCTCCTGGAAATCACGCTTGAACTGGAACATGTTGCCGAGATCTTCCGCGCCAGGGAACCCAAACTTCCGATACGCGTCCGGCGACACGTCGTTGTATCGCACTTCTTGACCCAAGGCCTTCGTCAGCGCGGCCGCCATCTGTGCCCCTGTCAGATGCTCGCCAGCGATCCCGACGGTCTTGCCGATAAACTCTTTGCCCTTTTTGAAAATCGCCAGGGCACTCTTGCCGATATCCTCGACCGCAATGAGGGGGAGTTTCTTGTCGGCCATCGGGAAGGTAATTGCCAACCTACCGTCCGGACCTTTCTTGGGGCCCATTCCAAAGTAAATGAAGTTTTCATAATAAAATGAAGTGAGCAAGAAGGTCGTCGGGACACCGAGCTCGGTAAACAGGTGATCCGCCTCGCCTTTGGCGTCAAAGTGCTCCACCTTGTACTTGCCCCTCAACGTCGGCATCCGGTTATCGCTGAGCGGCACCCACCGCCTGGTGTCCTCGAGTGTGGACCAGATGACATGTTGGACGTTGGCCTGCTTCGCTGCTTGAGCCATGTTCTTCGCTTGCGCAAATTCCTTCTCTGGCGAGAGGTGTTCCCAAAAGCTGGTAAGGAGAAACGCGCCGTATGCGCCGGCGAACGCCCGCTTCAGCGAGTCCACGTCATCCAGATCAGCCGCCACCACTTCGGCGCCCAGCTTCGTGAGCTCTTTGCCCTTCTCAGAATCTACCTTGCGCGTGAGCGCCCGCACCGCGAAGCCGCTCGCTGGATCGTTCACGATGGCATGCACCAACCCGCCGCCCTGCGCTCCGGTGGCACCAACGACAGCGATGATCTTCTTGTCACCCATGGTTGACTCCTTTCCCCTCTTTATACAAAGTAGTTGTCGTGACGCACACAGATATCCTTCCACTCCTCGTCGCTGAACGTTTGGCCGGCAGCTTTCGCAGCGAGAGCCTCGAAGTATCCCTCCCGCGGCGCACCTGGTGCAAACAGAATCAGCATGGACGACGCTTCGTCGGAGTCATTCTGGAAGCCATGCACGCCGCCTTCCGGAACAAACAGAAAATCTCCTGCCGCTGCGTCGATCCAGCGTTCGCCGTTGAATACCCGGACGTGACCAGCGAGAACGAAGAACGATTCGGACATGTTTTTGTGGAAGTGCGCGGCAGGCCCCGGCGTGTGCGGTTTCGCATCCCACCGATACAAGCCGAATTGTCCATGCGTCGAGGCACCGGTAGCTAGATAGCGCACGGCGGTCCCCGACCCGATCGTCAGCTCCGGCTTCTGGGTCGCCGGTCGAAAATTCGCGCTGATCTCGCCCTTCTCACCTCGATATCTGGGCTCGGGATAGGACATGCGTCAGTCACTCCTTTCTGGTCTTCCACGAGATCTCTCAGCGATCAAGCGGACGTTCCATGGTGAGGCAACGGCTGCAGGCCGATCGGTGCATGTTCATGGGCTTCAGGCTGTCCGCTCGTGGACTCAGACCACAAGGCCTTTCTCCTTATGAAGTACCATATCGAGGAGACAATGAGGCCTGTATTTCCCAGCACAAAGGCCCAAGATCCCACATACAACGCCAAAATCACTACGGCGGGATCGAAGGATCCTAGCGTCTCCATGACCAGGATATTCAGTCCCCCACCAATGACCACCAAGGCGGTGGCAATTGCCACGGTCCGTTGGATGTTGTTCAGTGTTTGAGTGTGCATGGGGGCCTCCTTTCTAACGTCTTGAACTCGTTGGTGTCCCGCGATCTCTGTCCTCTCTATAGAGAGCCCTGTGAGCATATGGCGTTCCGCAGGAATGATTGCCCGGTCAGAGGCAGTGATGTCGTTGAAACTGGAAGGGGTTTCGCAATTTCGGTCGTCCGGTTTTAAAGAGGAAACGCGGCAGTGACGAAGAAGATCTGCCGATCCCACGGCGCGCTGCCGATAGAACGGCAGTGCGATGCGTGATTCCAAATCTTAAGCTGCACAGGGACTTGCACGTCCAACCTCCACCCTTCCGCGAGCACAAGAACTGACCAGGCTGATCCATCCCATTCTGGCGTGCGCGTCCCTATTTTAAGGCGGCCTTCTGCGTTAGTTTCTGATCCACCGTGTTGGCGGTGACTGCTGTCGGCGACCACCCTCCGCCCAGAGCTTTGTAGAGCTGAACCACCGACACGAGATGCAGTCGGCGCGTGGAGGCGAGCGAGAGTTCGGCGTCGAAGAGGTTGCGCTGCGCAATGAGCACATCCAAATAATTGGCAATCCCGCCGGTGTAGCGCAGATTCGCCAGATGCAACGCCGACTGCAGCGCCTTGACTTGCTTTTCTTGCGCCGTCACCTGTTCAACCGCGGTCGTCACCGCTACCAACGCGTCCTCCACTTCCCTGAAGGCGACAAGGATCGTTTGCTCATATTGGGCGACGGCCTGACCGGTTTGGGCTTCCGACGCCTCCTGTTGAAACCCCAATATGTTGGCATTGAGCAGGGGGCCGGCCAGGCTGGGACCTGCCACCCCAAAAAAGGTCTCGTTGGCCACCAGATGGTTCAACTGGGGACTAGCAATACCCAGAATGCCTGTGATGCTGAGCTTAGGAAATCGGTCGGCCTTGGCCTGTCCGATCCTGGCCGTCGCCGCTGCCAACTGCTGTTCCGCCTGGACGACGTCCGGACGGCGCTGCAGCAGCTCCGAGGGAAGGCCGGCCGGGACGAGCGGCGGCATCACTTGTTCGGTCAGGGCGCGCCCCCTCGTGATTCGAGTGGGATTCCTCCCCAGTAAGACGCTGATTTCGTTTTCCTTCTGCACCATCTGCCGCTTCAGCTCGGCGATGCGCGCTGCGGCGTTCGCCTGCTCGGCTTCGAACTGATCGACATCCAGTTGGTTGATGTAGCCCACCCGGAACCGCGCCTTGGCAAGCTTGACGGACTCATCCCACGCCCGCAACGTCCGCGTGGCGATTTCGAGCTGCATGTCGAACTGCCGGAGCTCGAAATAGGCTTGAGCCACTCCGGCCACGATCTGGAGGATGACTGCCCGCCGGTTCTCTTCCCGAGCAAGCAAGTCTCCCAGCGCCGCCTCATTGGAGCGGCGGATCCGTCCCCAGATATCGAGTTCCCAAGCGAGATTGCCCTGGACATAGTAGTTGAACGGGTTGGGGAATCCGGGGAAGGCGACATTTCTCGTGTTGCCAAAGCCCGGCGCGTTGACCGTCGCATTCATCTGCGGCAAAAAATCGGTCTTGGCGACGAGCATCCGCGCGGCAAATTCGTCCACGGTCGCCACCGTCCGTTTGAGATCCTTGTTTTCCTCCAGTGCGACGCGGATCAGCCGTTGAAGTTCCTCATCACGATAGAGGTCCCACCACGGAACGTTGGCCAGGGACTGCACATCCTTTTGTGCCTCGGCCATTCGGAAGGAGTCGGACACGGGAATGTCGGGACGGGCATAGTCAGGTCCGACTTTGCAGCAGGGCAGCACCGACAACAGCCCCGACAGCACTAAACGGTGGATGATGGAAGACATATTCCTCACCTCCGGTTCGCCCCAGGGGAAATAATCGGTCAGACGGTCTTCTCTGCGACAGGCCTCTCGCGGGGCACGGCCGGCGGCTCGACCACCACCCTCCCGGTGACCCACTGGTTCATTTTTCCGATGAGCACAAAGAACAGGGGCACGAAAAAGATGGCGAGGAATGTCGCCGCCAGCATGCCGCCAAGCACGCCGGTGCCGATCGATCGCCGGCTGGCGGCGCCGGCACCGGTGGCGATCACCAGCGGCAGGACGCCGAGAATGAAGGCCATCGAGGTCATGATAATGGGACGGAAGCGCAGCCGCGCAGCGTCGATCGCCGACTCGATCAGCGGGCGGCCGCGGTGATATTCCTGGCTGGCAAATTCGACGATCAGGATCGCATTCTTCGCCGACAGTCCGATTAGCGTGACGAGCCCGATCTGGAAGTAGATGTCGTTATTCATGCCGCGCAGCCACACTGCCGACAAGGCGCCAAAGACCCCGAAGGGCACCGCGAGGATCACGGCAAAGGGCACCGTCCAACTTTCGTACTGCGCGGCGAGAACCAGAAATACCATCAAGAGACCGAACGCGAAGGCAAGAACCGATTGAGTGCCTGCTTTCCGTTCCTGGAAAGAAATCCCGCTCCAGTCGATCCGATACCCCTGCGGCACCAAGACGTCCTCCGCCACCCGCTGAAGCGCGTCCAGGGTTTGTCCGGAGCTGGCACCCGGACTCGAAGCACCGAGGACCAGGGCCGTATTGAATCCATTGAAATGCGTCACCGGATCGGGGCCGCTCGTCGATTCGGTGCTTACCACCGTGTCGAGCGGAATCATGGCATGGCCTTGGCCCTGGCCTTGGCCGTTCGCTCGCACATAAATTTTGGAGATGTCCTGCGGCGCCGAGCGATATTGGGCTTCCGCTTCGGTTTGCACCCGATAGACCCGGCCAAATTTCACGAAGTCGTTGATGTAGAAATTCCCGAAGTAGGCCTGCATCGTATCGAAGACTTCCGAGATCGGGACCCCGAGGGCTTTGGCACGGTCGCGGTTGATCGTGGCGTACAGTCGCGGCGCGGTCACCCGAAAGCTGGTGCTGATGCCGCCGATCGCCGGGTCTTGCTTGGCCTTGGCCACGAACTCTCTGGTCACGGCCGCAAATTTCTTGAAATCGCCGCCGCTAGGATCCTGAATCTGGACGGAGAACCCTCCCGTGGCACCGAGGCCCCGGATCGAGGGAGGGTTGAAGGCCAATACGACCGCATCGCGGTATTTCCCGAATTCCCGAAACGCCCCCGCGATCAGCGCCTTCGCATGCAGTTGCGGATCCTTCCGTTCATCCCAGGGCTTCAGCGGCACGAACGTCGTCGCCATGTAGGTCCCGCGGGTATTGAAGACGAAATTCTGACCGACCAGTGCATTCGTGCCGTAGACAGCCGGATTCGAGAGAAAAAATCCCTCGACGCTGTCCATCACGGCGAGCGTCCGTTTTTTGGAGGCACCATCAGGAAGCTGAGCGACCACGATGATGTATCCCTGATCCTCGTCAGGCAGAAAGCCCGAGGGGGTGACCCGGAACAGCGCCAGCGCCACGAACGCGACCATGCCGAACAAGGCGAGCGAGAAGAGCGAGCGTGCGATGGTGTGACCGACGGCGCCGGCGTAGCGCGTTTGGCCCCAGACGAAGAATCGATTGAAGTATGCGAAGACTCCTTTTCTAGCAGCATGACGCGGTTTGAGGATTAAGGCGCACAATGCAGGGCTCAGCGTCAACGCCACAAAGCCGGAGATCATGACGGAGATCGCAATGGTAATCGCGAATTGCTTGTACAGCTGGCCGGTAATGCCGCCTAAGAATCCCACCGGGACAAAGACCGCGCAGAGGACCAGCACGATGGCAATCACCGGGCCGGTCACTTCCTCCATGGCCTTTTTCGCGGCTTCATTGGGCGACAGACCGTCTTCGATGTGACGCTCGACGTTCTCGACCACGACAATGGCGTCGTCCACCACGATGCCGATCGCCAGGATCATGCCGAACAATGTCAGCGTATTGATGGAGAAGCCCAGCGCAGACATGCCGGCAAATGTCCCGATGAGCGAGACGGGCACTGCCACGGCCGGAATCAGCGTGGCACGCCAGGACTGTAAGAAAAGATACACGACGAGGATGACCAGGATCATCGCATCGCGCAAGGTCTTGACGACCTCTTCAATCGACACTTCGATAAATCGTGTCGTGTCATAGGGGACGTCGTACGAAACCCCCGGTGGAAAAGTCTTCGCCAATTCATCCATCCGCTGGCGGACTTGTTTGATGGTGTCGAGCGCGTTAAATCCCGGCGCGAGAAATGTCACGAGCAGGGCCGTGGGCTTGCCCCGATATCGTCCTTCCAGGTCGTACGATTGCGCGCCCAGTTCAATCCTGGCCACATCTTTCAAGCGGATCATGGAGCCGTTGGGCATGGCCCGGACGATCATCTCCTCGAAGTCCTTCACCTCGGTCAGGCGGCCCCGCGTGATGATCGGAATCGTGAGCTCGTTCTGTTGCGGGGTGGGTTCTCGTCCGATGAGCCCGGCGGGAAAGTCTCGGTTCTGTTCGCGCACGACGGTGACAATATCACTCGGGGTCAGGCTGAGCTGCGCCATGCGCACTGAGTCGAGCACCACCCGCATGCTGTAATTCTGCTGCCCGAAGATATAGGCGTCGCCCACGCCCGGGATACGCCTGATGTCGTCGACGAGACGGACCGTCGCGTAGTTGGCGAGAAAAAACGCATCGTACTTGGGATCCGTCGACTGTAAGATTAAGACGCCCAACAGGTCGGTCGAGAGTTTCTTCACCGTGACGCCCTGACGAATGACTTCCGGTGGCAGTTGGGGCTCGGCCAGCTTCTCACGGTTCTGGGCTTGCACCTGCGCAATGTCGATGTTGGTGTTGATCTGAAACGTCAGGCGGAGGGTCATGTGCCCGTCATTGGTGCTGGTCGAGTCGTAGTACAGGAGGTTGTCGATGCCCGGAATCTGCAGCTCAATGACACGGGCGACGGAATCCGCCACGGTCTCAGCGCTGGCACCGGGGTAATCGGCGTCGATCTGGACGACAGGAGGCGTGATCTGCGGGAACTGCGCGATGGGCAGGGTCACCATTGCCACGAGGCCGATCACCACGATCACGATCGAAAGGACCGAGGCAAAGATCGGCCGATCGATGAAAAACCGCGGGCTCATCTGGGCGCTTCGGTCTTCGGCCCTGGGGCTTGAGCCCCTGATCGTTCGACCTCAACCGGTACCGGCTTCACGGTCGAATCGGGGATGATGCGTTGCAGACTATCGACGACCACCTGTTCGCCTGCGGCCAAGCCTTCTTCGACGAGCCATTGGTTTCCTTGCCAGACGGTCGCCTTGACGTCTCGCATCGCCACTTTGTTGTCGGCACTCACGACATACACGATCGGGCCTTTCGGCCCTTGCAGCACGGCTCGTTGTGGAATGAGCATCACGCTGCTCCTCGAGACTCCATGAAAGCGAATCGTCACGAACTGACCGGGAATGATGATGCCGTCACGATTGGGGAACGTGACTCGTCCCGAGCGTTCGCCGGTGTCGCTGCGCAGCCCCACATCGAGCAAATCCAGCGTGCCTTCCTCCGCATACTTGCTGCCATTGAGAAAAATGAGCGTGCCCGTCAGTTTGTACACTCCGGGATGCTGGATCTTGTTGGCGGCAAGATCTTCCCGCCGCTTGATCAAAAACGCTTCCGGCGCATTGACGACGACATACATCGGATCAATCTGGTGGATGATCGTGAGCAAATCGGTCTGTGCGGAGACCAAGCGGCCTTCATACACGCGTGTTCGCTCGACCAATCCCGTGATCGGCGCCACGATGACCGTATTGTTGAGATCAAACTTGGCTTTGATCAAATCTCCTTTCGCGGTGTCCAGAGCAGCCTTGGCTGACAGTTCTTCCGCCACCGCATCGTCGTAGTCCTTTTGACTGACGGCGTGCTCTGCCAGGAGCGGTTTCACGCGCGCCAAGTTTTGCCTGGCCTGCACGAGGCGCGCCTGCGACTGGGACACTCGGCCCGTGGCACTGGCCGCCGCTGCGCGGAAGGGCACCTCATCGATCCGATAGAGCCGATCGCCCTTCTTGATCTCTCTCCCTTCCTGGAAATACCGCTCTTGGATGATGCCCGTCACCTGCGATCGAATTTCCACGATTCGGGACGCTTCAGCTTGACCGATGAACTCCGGCTCGTCGGGGACTGAGGTCGGTGTCACCGTCAGTACCCCGATTTCCGGCACCTGAGGGGAAGGCGAGGACTGGACTTCTCCTTTACAGCTCAGCAGGAACAGCGCGGCCCCCATCGTGAGGGCACACGCGATCTCAGGTAGGACCGTCTTCCCCTGTCGATTCATGGGCGCTTCTCACTCATGAGCCAGCGTGCTCACTCAAATGGGAATTTGGCATGTGAACGTCGTCATGTGGCGCACTCCTCTGCGTGACCGACACGGTGTCGCGTTAGTTCATAGTGAGCACCATGCGAAACCGCGCCTTGCCGCTCAGCATCTG
>Ga0209969_1000109_pt1 | contig 10335 bp, 6 predicted proteins | sample InoplaM3PM_FD_187584 | JGI IMG/M metagenome (GOLD analysis project Ga0209969, IMG submission 187584) | Arabidopsis thaliana rhizosphere microbial communities from the Joint Genome Institute, USA, that affect carbon cycling - Inoculated... | ecosystem: Host-associated > Plants > Roots >... | reverse complement strand
CTGTCCCTTGCCGTCGTTGAACGCGCCACCCATGAAGTAGGACTTCTTCCCGCCGATCATGTCCATCGAATTCCAGAAGTCAGGCGTGCGCATCTGATAGGCGACGTCCTTCAGCATGCCGACGATCTTCCCGCCCTTGATCTCATAGAAGACCTGGCCGCCGAACTGCGCGTTGTATCGCTGCTGGTCGATCGAGAACGATCCATCGCCCACGATTCCAATTCCGCGATCGGTTGCGGCAATGATGTCATCCCAGCCGATGTCCTTGTCGCCGGGAAGAAGTGAGACGTTCGGCATTCTCTGGAACTGAACACTCGACCAGTTGTCCGCGTTCGAGCAGCCATGCGATCGAGTCGGGCGCTTGTTGGCGTCATACCACCACTTGAGCCAGTTCGCCTGCTCGCGTGTAGTCTGATAATCGTTCACGACACCATTCTTGATGATCATGAACTCCTCGGGCTTCACGCCTTCGTCGTCATAGCCGATGGTCGCGCAGCCGCCAGGCTGTGAGCGATCGCCCTGAATGTTCATGAACTCTGGACCATATTTGAGCTTGCCGAGCACCTTCTCGGGCGGCGCGACGAACGAAGTCCCGGCGTAGTTCGCCTCGTACCCAAGCGCGCGATCGAGCTCCGTCGGATGCGCGATCGATTCGTGAATCGTGAGCCAGAGATGTGTCGGGTGAAGAACCAGATCGTAGCGACCCACTTCGACCGACTTTGCCGTGAGCTTCTGCGCGGCTTCTTCTGCCCACTTTGGCGCGTTGCCGACCAGATCCTGCTCGAGAACGTATTCCCATCCACGGCCTGCCGGCGCTACTCCATTTCCGCGAGTCTGGAAATCGGAGCGGTCTTCAGATACCGCTGTCACAGTGAAAGGCACTGATGTCCGCACGATCGTCTGCGTGATCACGGACCCTTCGGTTGATGCGAAGTTGCGATCTTCCTTCACGAAGAAGAGCCCGGAGTTGACGAAGCGAACGCCTTTTACCTTCATCGCTTCGGCATTCGCCTTGAGCAGGAGATCCGCGCGCTCCTCGATTGGAATCGTGAAAGGATCGATCTTGAAGTCGCTCTTCCACGTCGCGTTCGGATACGCCTGCACCGGGGAGAGCACGACAGGCTGGTCGCGAGCGATGCGATTTGCCTTCGCGATTGCGACCGCCTCACGCGCGGCGGCGGCAACTCCGTCCCGAGTCAGGATCTTGGTGGCGCCAAAGCCCCATGTTCCGTCAACGAGGGCGCGAACGCCGGCGCCGATCGAATCAGTATCGGCTGTCTGAATGATCTGCTGCTCGCGAGTGAACACGATCGAGTTGCGATAGCGGCCGATGCGCACGTCGGAGTAGGTTGCGCCCAGACCTTTCGCGGTATTGATCGCGGCCATCAGGAGCTCGCGGATCGTGTCCTCGGCCGGCATTTCCTTAGCGCCGGGAACGAACCCTGACATGGCCTCTGCGGGGTTGATCATGCCCGCGGCGGCAACGGCCGCAGCGGCCATTCCGCCTTGCTTGAGGAAGTCTCGCCTGGTTTTCACTGGGTCTGGTGGTTGGGGTAGACTCCGAATATCGGAGTGGTACACGCCCCTCGCAATCTGCTGGTCAGCCTGTAACGTGATGTTAGGGCTGATCTTACAAAAGAATTACAGTTCCCGGTCGATGCTTCAGGCACTCTGTCGCGGTAGGTTAACAGCTACGGGATTCAACCGCCGAGAACGCCGGGAACGCCGGGAACGCCGAGAACTTCAGTAAGGGCTCTTAAGTTTTCAACTACGCAAAGGCGCTTTGCGTAGTTAACCAATGAAGAGGCGCCGTTCTGGTCTTTCGGCGTTCTCGGTGTTCTCGGCGGTTAAATCCCCGTACTTCCGGACTGAACACGATCATAGAGTTGAGCTCAATGGCACTACAGTCAGTATCGACGAAGTCTCTAAGCTCCCGCGAAGAATTGCTTGCCGCAGCATCGAGACTGCGCCAGGAAGTCGCGCGCAGAATCGTCGGGCAGGAAGCAGTCATAGAGGAGATCCTCATGGCTCTCCTCGCCGGCGGACATGCGCTGCTCGTTGGAGTGCCCGGTCTCGCGAAGACGCTCATGATCCGCAGCGTGAGCGAGGCGATGGACCTCGAGTTCCGCCGGATTCAATTCACGCCCGATCTCGTTCCAAGCGACATTACGGGAACCGAGATAATGGAAGAGGACACGGCAACGGGCAGCCGCTCTTTCAGGTTCGTCAAAGGTCCGATCTTCGCGAACATCGTTCTTGCCGACGAGATCAATCGTGCGCCACCGCGCACGCAGGCAGCGCTTCTCGAGGCAATGCAGGAACATCGGGTGACTGCCGCCGGCGAAACCATGCCGTTGCCCGAACCGTTCTTCGTTCTCGCGACACAGAATCCGATCGAGCAGGAAGGAACGTATCCTCTTCCCGAAGCTCAGCTCGACCGATTCCTGTTCGACGTTCGCGTTGGATATCCCGATGAAGATGCAGAAGTGGGAATTCTCCGCTCGACCACTGGAGCTGACTTCGAGCCGCTGCGTCCGGTAATCGATGGAGAAGAAACGCGCGCGTTGCAGCGGCTCGTGCGAGACATCCCAGCCGCTGACCCCGCTTTGCGATTCGCCGCTCGCCTCGCGCGTGCAACACGTCCCGCCGAACCGGATGCATCCGAAACGGTCAGGAAATACGTGCGATGGGGAGCAGGCCCACGCGCCGGACAGGCATTGATACTCGGCGCAAAAGCACATGCGCTGCTTGCGGGAAGATTCGCTGTATCCCCCTCAGATATCGTCCGCGTCGCGCGGCCAGTGCTGCGCCACCGCGTGCTTCCGAACTTTGCCGCCGAGGCGAAGGGAATCACCGTCGAGCAGATAATCGACGGTCTTCTCGAGGATGTGAAGCCGCCGAAGAGCGATATCAAACTCTAGCGGGTCATGGCTCGCTGGAAGGACGGTCGCGAGTCTCGAGCCGCTCGATTCGAGGAGCCGGATTACGCGGCGCTCCTCGATTCCGTTCGAGGGATTCGCTGGCCTGCGCGCTCAGCGGTGCGCGGCGGAATTCCCGGCGCGCACACCTCGCGAATGCGAGGCAGCTCAGCCGAGTTCACGGAGTATCGTCCGTATCGTCAGGGTGACGATCTTCGGCGAATCGACTGGAAGCTTTTCGCACGGAGTGATCGCGCATACATAAGGTTGTCGAACGATCGCGCGATCCTTCCAACGACGATCGTTCTCGATGCCAGCGCGTCGATGGCATTCCCTCTTCCGTCATTAGGCAAATGGTCGCTCGCGGCGCAGGCTGCGATAGGACTTGCCGCTGTCGCCCGCAATTCAGCCGATCCCGTGGGACTTGTGATCGCGCGGGCCAGCGAGATCGTCCAGATTCCGCCGCGCACCCGGCAAAGCGTGATCAACGAGATGGTTCGCGCAATCTCGGAAACCAATCCGTCCGGCGATCATCCGATTACGCCGGCGATCGATGCCGCCGCGCGAATGAGCGGCCGGATCGTTCTGATCACCGACTTTCTCGGGGATGGCGAGGATCTTCTGGCGAGCGCATCGAGAGCTGTCGTCGCGGGAAAGGAAATTCACGCCCTGCACGTGCTTGCGCCCGAGGAGATCGACCCACCACGCGAAACGGTTCTCGTATCGGACCCGGAGCGAACGGACATCAGGCGTCCGTTGACCCCTGAGGCGCGCGACTCTTATCTCGCTGCGTTCAGCGCGTGGCGGGAGCGCACGGCGCACGATTGGAGCGAGTCGGGAGTTTTGTATTCGGTTGCGATTGTCGGCGACGAGGCGCCGGATCATCTAGTAAGACGGATCGCGGCTCCGCGCGGTGTGGCGGCGACCGCATGATGTTCCTGGCGCCGGGCTTCTTCTTCGCGTCGCTCGTGGTAGCAGCCGCAGTCGTTGCACTGCATTTCATCGTCACGCGGCAGCCGCGCGCGGGAGTTCTGCCGACTGCGCGGTTCGTTCCGAACTTGCCGGCGAACGCGACGGCTCGTGCGACGCGTCCGTCGGATCTGTTGCTGATGCTTCTGCGTGTGCTCGTTGTGCTTGCGGCAGGAGCCGGCCTCGCGAAGCCGATAGTAAAGCCCTCCCGCAGTGCCGAAGCACGGGTCATTCTCATGGATGTGTCGCGGTCGGTGAGCGATTCTTCTGCACTCCGTGACAGTGTGCGCGGACTTTATCGGAATCACGATGCCGTCGTCATGTTCGACTCATCCGCCCGCGTTGTCGCTGGAAACGCGGTTGACTCGATCCGGACCGCCGGATTCACACGCGTGCGCGGAAATCTTTCCGCCGCACTCGTTGCAGCGATGCGAGCCGGCAGCAGTCTTCGCGACCGGGCCGACAGCATCGAGCTTGTAATTGTCTCTCCCTTCGCCGCGGAAGAGCTCGACGAGGCAACTGACAGCGTCCGAAGTTTGTGGAAGGGGAGAGCGCGCCTTGTAAATGTTCGCGGTTCAGCGGATTCGCTTCGCGGGAGCACTGCGCTCGAGATCACGACTACAGCGAACGATCCGCTTCAGATCACCGCCCTGAAATCGCGGGATTTGCCTGGCGCAACGGGAATGATCGTGCGGTCCGGAGTCGTCGATCCAGCGAGTGCCAGTGACCGGGCGCTCATTCAATGGCCTGCCGCGGAACGTCCGCGTTTTGCTGTCGAAAGATCGGTGCGAGATACGATAGGAGGCGTAATCGCAGGCGACGCGCTCGTCGTTGCTGCATTCGAGAGACGGTGGAGCTATCCCGAAGATTCAATCCGCGGATCGGAGGTTGTCGCGCGGTGGATCGACGGTCAGCCGGCTGCTCTCGAGACAGCGACCGCCACCGGATGCGTGAGATCGGTAGCAGTGCCTGTCGCGCCAGTTGGAGATCTCGTCATCAGGCGCGACTTCGTCAGGTTCGTCGCTGCATTGGCAGGAGACTGCGCTTCGCGTACGGCGATGCGCACCGCCGATGCTCAGGCTGTCGCGCGACTCGCCGGAGCGGGTGGGCTCGCCTCGCGCGATGCATTCCGGCCGCGCGGCGACATTCGATCTGATCTCGCGCCATGGCTGCTTGGTATCGCAATCGCCGCCGCAATTGCCGAGCTGTTCGTTCGACGGCGAAAGACTGCCGATGCAACAGCGCTCAAAGAAGGGAATGTTCCGGAGAAACGCGCGGCATGACTGCGATCGAGCGGGTAGCGCGCACTCAACGTCTTCTTGGCGGAGCGGCAATCGTCCACGCCATCGGCTGGGGGTCGGCGACCGCCTTCGGCATTCTGGGAATGATCTCGTTCGCGGCGCTTCTGTTTCCAGGTCTGGAGCAGGACGGGTCGGCTCATTTCGCGGTCGCGCTCGCTGCCGGAGCCATTGTAACCGCAGTCCTGCTGTGGAGATCGAGGCATTTTTCGTCTCGAAACCGCGTGGCTCTCTGGATAGAGGAACGCGTTCCTGATCTTCAGTATTCGCTCGTCACGGCGATGGAGTATGCCGGGTCGCCCTTTTCGCGGGGAATGGAGGCTCGGATCGAGCGCGAGGAAGTCGGCCGGGCCACCGTAAAGGCGCTTCGGAGGACCGTCGGAAATGCGCTCGGCGCATTCGCAATCGGCGCTCTACTACTATATGTATCGCCATCAGCCGCTTTCGGGCGGGCGGGGCTCTTTCCGCGACTTGGAGAACGGGGGCCAGGGGCGAAGGAACTCGTAGAAAACCGCCTGGCCTCGATCCGCGCGCGCATCACGCCTCCCCCCTACACGGGGGAGCAGGCAGAGCTGCTCGTGGATCCGACGTCGATTGCCGGACTCACAGCCTCGAGCGTCGTCATTCAGGGAGACGGCGCGCCCGCGGGAATCTCGGCATTCGGCGCGGGGAAGGCGCTTCGTGTATTCGAATCCAGCGAAGGATGGTCGGTCTCGTTCATCATGCCGGAGAAGCCCGCGGCCCTGACGCTCAGGGACAGAAACTACGAGCGCATCGTCGTACTGGATCCGCACGCCGACGCGCCGCCAAAAATCGCGCTTGTTTCACCGGCCAGGGACACGACTCTTCGCGCTGCCCAGCTCGTCATTCACCTGAATGCGACGGCGACTGACGACATCGGATTGCGTGGCGCGTATTTCGAGTATCTCATCACGTCTGGATCGGGTGAAGTCTTCAACGCGCGGACAGTCACGACTCCAATCGTGAATTTCAACGGCTCAAGGCGCGGATCATTGACCGCGACGCTCGATCTCGCTTCACTCAGGCTGAGTCAGGGCGACGTCGTCTCGATCCGCGCGATTGCCCAGGATGGCAACACACTGAGTGGTCCGGGAACGGCCACATCGGACACCCGGACTTTCCGAATCGCGCGAGCGGAAGAGTACGATTCCGTTGCCGTCGATGCCGCTGCTCCACTTCCTGTCGACACCGCCGCCGTCAGTCAGCGCATGCTGATCATGATGACGGAGAAGCTCGTGAAGGAAAAGAAGAGCATTCCGAGACAGGATCTCGTGAGGCGTTCGGGCGAGATCGGTGACCTGGAGGACAAAGTCCGGAAACGCGTCGAGTCGATTCTTTACGAGATGGAAGGCGGGGCCGAAGAGGCTGAAGAAGCAGGTACGCCCCCTGATCCATCGAAGACGCTCGAAGGTGAGGAGTCCGATCAGGTTCGCGCGGTGAAGAACCCCGATTTGTTCGAGGCGTTCAACGCATTGTGGGCAGCCGTCCGATCTCTTCAGATAGCGGAACCGGATTCGGCTCTTCCCCCGATGCGCGTTGCGCTCAAGGCGCTGGACCGTGCGCGACTTGCCAACCGACTCTACCTCAGGGGCATGCCGCCGAAAGTAGTCGTCGACATCGCGCGCGTCAGGATGTCGGGCAAGGAGAAGGGAACAGCGAGCACGAGGACACCGCTCACGCCACGTGATTCAATGCGTGTGAATCTCGAGAGACGATTCAGTGACGCAGTAGAGCTGATTCAACCGAAGCCACAGGAAGCGGTGCGTGCGTTCACCTTGATGCAGGTGGACGCGCTCTCAGTCTCACCACAGGTTGCGACCGCGCTTGGCGAAGCGATCGATGCATTTCGAAAGGGACGTGATGCGACATTGCCGCTTCTGCGCGCGCGCAGGGCGCTGACCGGAGATCCGTCAGGCACACCGGGCCTTCCCGCGTGGTCGAGTGGATGGTGAGCGACTTCATTTTCTGCACCGGCCGGTATGAATCGGGAGATTGGGACAGCGCTCCAACGCTTCCCGCCAATCTCATCGACTCTGTCGCGCGCTACACTGAAATTGCGTGCGCTCCCGCTGGAGTGGTGGTTCCGCTCTCCTCCGAGCGCATCCTGGAGTATCCGTTCGTCTATCTCACGGGCCATCTGCCGTTTCGATTCACTGAAGCCGAGCGCCGAAACGTCAGAAAGCTGGTGGATCGCGGCGGGATGATTTTCATCGACGACCACAATCACGACATCGGCGGAGTCTTCCACAAGACGGCAATGGAAGAAATCACACGCACGTTCTCGGCGCCGATCGATCTTCCGAACACTCACGCGCTTTACAAGTCGTTCTTCCAGTTCGACGACGGTCCGCCCGCAACGAGCCACGAGCTCAATGGATGGGGCGACAACCTCGTGCACAAGAATCTCAAAGCCGTGCTGCGCGGCGATCGCATCGCCGTGCTCTACAGCAACAAGGATTACAGCTCGGAGTGGAACTATCACCCCGACAACAAGCGCTTCTCGACCGTGGACAACACGCGCTTTGGCGTGAACATCATCGTATATGCCCTCACGCGCTGACGTCCGGGCCGGTATCGAGACTGCGCTGCGCGCGCTCAGCATCGCGATCCTCGCAATGATGCTCTGGCTCTCGCTCGACCGTGGACGCCCCGAGCGTGTGGTCTCCGCGCGCTCGGCGAATCTCGGCACGGCGCTGCGTGACTGGTCGTCATCAGGCCTGGGCCCTGAGCGCATCTCGCTGCAACTCGAGCAGACACCCACGCCTGCCTATCGCGACTGGATACGGGCGCTGTCACATTCGGGTACGCGCCTCGCCTGGAAGGGCAATCTTCCATCCGCGGCGGTGACAGTCGATCCGGTTCCATCACCGCGCGGAGGCTTCACCGTGCTTGCGGCCGCACCAGCTGCGAACAGGGTGAGCATCGAAGACGACCTTGGGGTGATAGAAGGTGAAAATGCCGCCGCCGGCGGCACGAGGTTCTTTGTGCCGAGCGCGAGCGGCAACGTGATCGCAAAGGTGGGCGGAACTACGGCGCGCGCCTCGCTTCCAGACAGCGTACGGATCGGGCGTATTCTCGTCATCGGAAGCGCAAACTGGGAAACGAAGTTCGTGACGGCGGCCCTCGAGGAGGATGGATGGAAGGTCGATGCCGACATTCGCGTTGCTCCGGGCGCGAACGTAACACAGGGCAGCTTCTCGCAACTCGATACTGCGCGATACGCGGCGGTGATCGCGCTCGATGCGTCAGCCGCATCGCGGGCATCCGACATCGCGCGATATGCATCATCGGGTGGCGGGGTTGTGCTCGCGGGCACAGCGCCATCGGTTGAAGCTTTTGCTCCCATTCGCGCCGGCTCCGTGGGAAGAATTCAGTCACCTTCCGCCACCGAAGGGGAGGCAGGCGCGGTGACTGCGGCATCTTTGTCAGTCGCGCCCGTCGTTTCACTTCGTCCCGATGCGACCGTGCTTGCATCGGAGAATGGCCTGGTAACGTCCGCTGCGAGGCGACATGGAGCGGGGCGAATTCTCCAGACAGGTTACATCGATACCTGGCGCTGGAGAATGAGTGGAGGTCCGAGCTCCCCGGCTGAGCATCGACAGCAATGGACTCGCGCTGTTGCCAGTGTCGCATATGCTCCGACTGTCCGAAGCTCCAGGACAGTGACCGACAATGCTCCAATTGCCGGACTCACAGCGGCCCTTGGGCCATCATCGCAGCAACCGGGACCGACGCTCGCTTCAGCCGCAGGGTCGATATCATTATGGTTGTTGTTCGCGATCCTGTCCTTGAGCCTGCTCGGTGAGTGGGCGTCTCGCCGCATGAGGGGATCGCGCTAAGAGCGAATCCCGCAAGCGGAGAGCTGATGGACATTCTGTACGGATACCTGAAGAACTACTGGCGTTATGTCGCCCTCGCGCTCGTCCTTGCCGCGACGAACCAGGTATTCTCGTTTCTCGACCCGCTGATCTTCAGGCACGTCATCGATTCGTACGCGACGAAATACAGTCAATACACGACGCAGGAGTTCATCAAGGGCGTATCGCTCCTTCTGGGGGCTGCTGTTGGCGTCGCGTTCGTTTCACGCGTTGCGAAGAACTTTCAGGACTACTTCGTCAACGTCATCGTTCAGCGACTCGGCGCGGAGATGTACTCGGATGGAATCCGGCATTCCCTCGAGCTCCCCTATTCAGTGTTCGAGGATCAGCGAAGCGGAGAAACGCTCGGCAAGCTTCAGAAAGTCAGAAGCGACGTAGAGAAATTCATCACTCTCTCCATCAATCTCATCTTTACGACACTGGTGGGACTGATATTCGTGATGATCTATGCGGTCAAAGTGCACTGGGTAATTGCGCCTGCATTTCTTCTGACTGTTCCGCTGCTCGGCACACTGAGCTCACTGTTGAGCAGGCGCATCAAGACGATCCAGAAGGTGATCGTCACCGAGACCACCGCACTCGCTGGATCGACGACCGAATCGCTCCGCAATATCGAGCTTGTAAAGAGTCTGGGTCTGGCGGAGCAGGAGGTAATCAGGCTCAACGCGACAACAGACAAGATCCTCAAGCTCGAGCTCAAGAAGGTCCGATATCTCAGAAGCCTCAGCTTCATACAGGGGACATTCGTAAATCTCCTGCGGACGTCGATCCTTTTCCTGATGCTTTACCTGATCTTCACGCAAAGGATCACTGTCGGGCAGTTCTTCTCGCTCTTCATCTATTCGTTCTTCATCTTCGGTCCGCTTCAGGAGCTCGGGAACATCATCAATACGTATCGCGAGACCGAAGTGTCGCTCGAGAATTTCCGGAAGATCCTCGCGATTCCAAAGGATCCGAAGCCGGCCAATCCCGTCCCGGTTGATGATCTGGAAACGCTGGAATTCCGGGACGTGAGCTTCATGCACCAGACCGCGGTGTCTCCGGCGCTGAGCGACATCTCGTTCAAGGTCAAACGCGGGGACACGATTGCGTTCGTGGGCCCATCGGGTGCGGGAAAGACGACACTCGTGAAGCTGCTGGTGGGATTGTATCCGGCCAGATCCGGATCGATTCTATACAACGACTTCCCGAGTGAGGTGATCGATCTCGATCGGTTTCGGGAGCGGATCGGTTTCGTCACTCAGGATGCGC
>Ga0209969_1000107_pt1 | contig 10448 bp, 10 predicted proteins | sample InoplaM3PM_FD_187584 | JGI IMG/M metagenome (GOLD analysis project Ga0209969, IMG submission 187584) | Arabidopsis thaliana rhizosphere microbial communities from the Joint Genome Institute, USA, that affect carbon cycling - Inoculated... | ecosystem: Host-associated > Plants > Roots >... | reverse complement strand
AAATCTTGCCTTGGCGTTGAAGGAGGTGCCGCGGCCGGGGTCGTGTTCAGTGCAATGCCTGCGCATCGCTGGTTGAGATATGTAATCTGATTTCGCAGCTCTGTGTCCGTTTCAGTCGTGCGTGACAACGCGTCAGCCGTGGCTGCGCACCCACCCTGTATATCGTTCTTGTCGAACATGGCTCTCGCGCTCCAGTAGCTCGCGCGTGCGCGTGCCGGGCTCTCGGGGTGCTCCGTTGCAAGCTGATTCAGATGCCTGAGCGCGCCATCGTAGTTCGCCCGCGCGATTTCGAGCTGTGCAAGTCGAATCAGCGCATCCTCGACGCGTGGTGACCTTGGATAATCAACGACTATCCGCCGATAATCGGCCTCTGCCTCCGCTGCCGTCGATGAGAGCACTGCTCGCCAGTATACGGCTTCCGCATAATCGTTCGAGCCTGGTGCGGCGACCGTGATCATCGAATCGATGAGCGCTCGACCCGCTGCAACGTTCCCGTCGTTCACCATTGCCTGTGCCCGCCTGTAGACGGGATCTACAGGAAGCGCTCCCTGTGCCTCTGCGGTTACGGATGCGGCGACAAAAAACAGAACAAAACAGATTGCCTTCGACATTTTACTGCTCCTGACTGCGTTATGCTGCAACTCTCTCTTCTTCGACACACATCGAAAGAACGAGCGTCGCCATTATCTGCTCCTCTGACGATATCCTCGTTTCCTTGAGCATTCTGTCCGCCTCGAGTAGTGCGTCGAGCGCATGATCGAGCGAAGAGTTGCTCCATCGATCCGCTGCAAGCGCCCACATCGATGCCGCGGATCCCCATGGCCGGCCAGTGTACGCACCGCCAGCCTGTTTGAGGAATCCGAAGTACTCACCCTGGAGCCTGCTTTGCGAAAGGCCTTCCTTGAGGCGTGCCTTTCCCCATGCGAGCGCAATTGTCTGAACAGTCAGCGCCATTATCAGCTGCACAGCTGAAACCTTCGGCTGACCGAGGATGACAGGCAGAAGCTCCAGAGCCTTCGAGACATTTCGCTGCGCGACCTGATCGAGAAAGTCGGCCATGGTTTCCCCCCGTCTCACTCCGACGACTGCGGCAACATCTTCTTCGGTGATTTCGCGGCCGTTTGCGAAGCTTGCAAGCTTATCCAGCTCTGAAACGAGCTGATGCAGGTCGGTTCCGACAGCTATCTGCAGCAGATCCGCAGCAGCGGGAGCAACCTTCGCGTGGAAATGCGTCGAGGCATAGTGTGAGATCCATCTCGGGATTCTGTCGGCACTCAGATTATCGAACTCGAGCGGTGTGGCGTTTTTCGCGAGATCCTTGTCAGTTTTTCCACCCGGTGCTTCGACGAGAATTACCAGAATATCGGGCGACGGCTTCTCGAGATACCGGTCGAGGACTTTGCGCGCATCCTTCTTGAGTAAGCTGACGTCGCGGATGACGACGATGCGCCTGTCTGCCAGCATCGGAAGCGCTGACAACGCAGCGTCGAGCGATTTTGCATCTGCCTCCTGCGCGCGCAGGACCTCCATGTTGAAGTCACGCATGGCCGGCTCGATACCGGCGTCGACGAGTTGCTTCACTGCATCGTCTTTCTGAAAATCGTCTTCGCCGTGAACGTAGTAAGCCCCGTCGAAGGTTTCCCTTTTTAAGGCGTCATGAAGGGTCTTGAGGGCTGAGTTGGCGGGCACGTTGCAAATATATAGGCCCACCCGAAGCCTGAGGCTTCGTCAGTGCGCGTTGGAAGCGAGCTCTATCGACGCAAAGTGTGCTGATGTCTGCTCGGCGAAAAGGGCCGCAGTCCAGATAGGCAGACCTGCTGACACTGCAGCGATCATTTCCGGCGCGGGGCCAGCGGACGAAGCATCGGATGTCGCGATTGCAACTACAGGCGGGAGGATGATGTCCTGCGGCGTATCGACCTGGCGGAGAGAGATTCCAATGTAGGTCAACATCGCCGCACTCGTGACCGTCACTGCCGCGGCGAACTTCCGGCTGCGGCCACCGCTTGCTGCCGCCGCATCTGCGAGCTTCGCCTCGCGAAGTCTCATCTCGAGTCTCTTTGAGAAATCCGGTGACGGCTCGATTCGCGGAAGATTGCGAAAGAGCATCAGCGATCGGCGGATCGTGGCATCATGCCGGGCACATTCTTCACACTCCGTCAGATGCATCTGCATGCGGACGAGCTCGACACCCGGAAGAGTGTCGTCGACGAAGCAAAGATGTTGATCCAGGAATTCCCGACAGTCCATGTTGCAAGCTTTGAGGGTTCGGATACCAGTACCCGCATACGGGCGTCCGGTTCCGAACCCTTAAGCTGTCACCAGGACCACGACTAATCCATATACGGCGCTACGATTTCCGCAAATGAGTTGCGCGCCCTGTTCAGCCTCGATTTCACCGTGCCGAGGTTGCAGTCCGTGATTTCCGCGATCTCTTCGTACGACTTTCCCTCGAGCTCGCGCAGGATGAAGACATTTCTGTGATGCTCAGGAAGCTTTGCGACCGACTCCTCGACGATCTCGCGAAGATGACGCTTCCGGTACATGTCATCGGGCCGCGAAGTGCTGTCCTCGAACTGCAGCGGACGATCGTCTTCCTGCCAGTTCTTCTGCACCGTCTGGAAAAGCACGAGTGGGTTTCTCGAGCGGTTTCGGAGCTCGTTCTTGGCGAGGTTCGACGCAATCGTATACGCCCACGTCGAGAACTTCTTCGAGCGGTCAAACCTGTGAAGGTGCCGGTACACCCGGATGAACACCTCCTGAACGAGGTCTTCCGCCTTCTCCCTGTCACCAATGGTGCGATATATGAAATTCAGGAGACGCGTCTGATATCGGTCGACCAGCTCCGAAAACGCTCTCTCTTCTCCACCCAGGAACGCGGTCACCACGCCTGAATCGTCCATCGCGCGAAGCTGTTCCCGGACACTCGCTCCCTGCTCTCGAACTGCATGCTTACGAGCGATTATTCCCATGATACTACCCCCAAAGAATTAGAATCTGACGAAGAAAGGACCTGTTAGAAGCCTCCTTGTTGAGATTCTCTGCGGCATTTACGGTTGCAGACGACATGCCTGTCTTGGAACATTAGCTAAACTCTTACAGATCAAAGGCTTAGCCGACATGGGTGCCAACCGTTGTCCAGTAATGAACCATTGTGTGTCCACTGGAGATGACACACTCGTTAATAAATGGTTCTACGATGGTTGGATGCTTTTGGGTCTCCGGAGGTTTACCCTCGACGGATGAATCGCTCGGCGAAAAGCACCCCGATCATGCTCTTTCCGTCAACCAGCTCGCCCGAGGCGATCATGGCCATCGCACGGGATAACGTCACCGGAGCGAGATCGAGAACTTCGTCAGCCTCTACCCTGGAGTTTCCTTCGGTAAGACCCGATGCGGCAAAAAGGTGGATCTGCTCATCGGTGAATCCCGGAGTGGTATAGAACGTCGTCAACCGGATGAGGTCGCTCGCTGAATATCCCGTTTCTTCCCTGAGCTCCCGCGCGGCACAGTCCTCTGGCGTTTCACCCGGATCAAGACGGCCTGCCGGAATCTCATAGACGTACCCATTTGCCGCATATCGATACTGGCGAATCAGAAGTATTCGAGGGTCGGGGCTGTCGAGTGGATCGAGGAATGGTACGACGGCGCTCGCCCCTGGATGCCGCACCATTTCGAGCTCTCCAATCAAATCATTCGGAAACCTGACCGAATCGACATCGACCGAGATGACTTTGCCCGAGTAGACTCGCCTCGAGGAGATGCGTGCGCTCACTCTTCCGATGCTTCCCGGACTGAGAGCCCCCCGAAGTTCAGGGCTTCGATTGGTTCACGAATGACATCAGGATTCCCGACGACGACGATCTGCAGCTCTTCGGGTCGTACATGCCTTCTCGCAGCTTCGAGAACGTCATGCGCCGTGACAGCGGAAATGTTCGAGCGATAGGTATCGAAGTAGTTCTCCGGCAGGTCAAATGTCACCATGCTTGCGAGCGCTGATGCGATGGCCGCGGTTGTTTCGTATCGAATCGGGAACACGCCTTCCAGATAGCTCGTCGCAAGAGTGAGCTCGTCGTGACTGATCTCACTCGCCCTCATCGAGTCGATCTCCTTCAGCGTTTCCGAGATTGCGTCTGCCGTAACCTCGCTCTGAACGGCCGTCGAGATCACGAAGGGTCCCGAGTGACGCCTCCAGTCGAAATAGGATGATGCTCCATAAGTGTACCCGTGAGCTTCACGCAGATTCAGGTTGATTCGCGAGGAGAAGAGGCCGCCCAGAACGGCGTTCATCACGACGATGTTGAAATAATCAGGATGCGTCCTCGGCACCCCGATATGCCCGATGCGAAGCTCCGACTGGGCCGCATCACGCTTTGCGACAATCTCCAGACTGCGGGTCGTGTGCGCAGCTCGATCAGGCTCGATGGCGAGCCTGGAATGTTCGCCCTTCCACGCGCCGAGCCTGAGCTCGACAAGCTTCACAGCTTCGTCCGATTTAATGTCTCCCGCGAATATCACCGTTGTGGACGACGGCAGATAACTCCGCTGATACATCTGCTGCACGTCGTCACGCGAGATGCCCCTCACGGATTTGCTGCTCCCGCTCATTGGCACCGCATATCGTGCCCCTCTCGCGTAGAGGAACCGCGAGAACGACTCATCCGCAAGACCGCGCGGCTCGTCGAGCAGCTGCATCCGCTCCGCGAGTCGCTCCGCCTTCAGCCGTTCTATGTCCTCGTGACGAAATGCCGGCGACATGAGTGTTTCCGCGAATATTTCGAATGCCTGATCGAGATTCGCCCTCAGCACTGTCATGCTCAGGACGGTGCCGTCCCAATCTGCCCCAGCCTCTAGAGAAGTACCCAGTTTTTCCAGGTCGAGCGCGAGCCGCACCCCGTTCCGCTCTTCCGTTCCTTCCCTCAACGATTGCGCTGTAAGCTCGGCCAGTCCCTCCTTTTCACGGAAGTCATCGAGGGCTGTGGCATCTATCACTGTCGCAACACTGACGAGTGGGAGTTTCGTTACTCGCGCTACAATTACGGTAATTCCATTCGCAAGGACACTTCGTGTAAACGCAGGGAAATGATACTCGCGCGCAGGGCCGGGTGTGGGTCTCGTGGCGATTGTCATGAGGCCATCGCTTCTACGATCTCTGCTTCAGCTTCACCCTCTTCCCGTATTCGGGGAACGTAAATGAGCTTCGCCCGGTTGTCGGCGCCGAGTCGATCGCGCGCAAAGGCATTCACGCTCTCTCTCGTCACTGCGCCGTATTTGTCGGCCTGCGTGTTGATCAGTGCAGGATCACCGAGAAGCGTCGCGAACATCGAAATCCGGTCGGCCCGCTCGCTTGCCGATTGAAGCGCCGTAATGATATCGGTCTGAATGAGCGCGATTGCACGCTGCACTTCCTCGCCGGTGACCCCCTTCTCGACAAGCTCATCGACCTCGCGCTCCACTTCACTCTCGAGTTGTTCAGCCGATGTCTCTGGGCGGCCGGTAACGTCGAGTATCAGGAGATCGCTCCCTTTTGCAAGATCGAACGTGAACGCTGAAGCATCTGCTGCAATCTGCTTTTCACGCACGAGGGATCGGTAAAGCCTGCTTCCCTGCCTCATTCCCAGAATTGCACCTGTTATGCTGGCGACATAGTAGTCCTCACTTCCGAACACGGGCGACCGGAACGCGAGATACATACGCGGAAGGCTCACATCATCCTCCACGACTGCTCGCAGTGTTTCGCCGAATCGCTCAGCCACCTCGAGGCCGACGAGAGCCGGCTTGCCCTTGCCACGCGGAATTCCACCGAAGTGGTTTTCCACGAGCCTTCGCGCTGCAGCAGCATCGAAGTCACCCGCAATCGACAGCACGGCATTATCAGGCGTATAGAAAGTTCTGAAGAACTGCTCTACATCTTCAAGCGATGCTTTCGACAGATCTTCCATCGAGCCGATGAGCGAGTGATGGAACGGATGTGACTCCGGAAAGGCGAGAGCAGGAAGTTTTTCCCACCATGTCCCGTACGGCTGGTTGTCCACCGACCACCGCCGCTCGTTCTTCACGACATCCCGCTGAGTATCGAGCTTCTTCTGCGTCATCGCCGGAAGCAGCGCTCCCATGCGATCGGCCTCGAGCCACAGCGCAAGCTCCAGTTGATTCGAAGGGACGGTTTCGAAGTAATTAGTCCGCTCGAGCCACGTGCTGCCATTCAGCGTTCCGCCTGCTCTCTGAACGAGCTCGAAATGCTCATTCGCCTCGACATGCTCGGATCCCTGAAAGAGCATGTGCTCGAAGAGGTGTGCGAAACCGGTTCGTCCGGCTTTCTCGTTCGCCGATCCGACGTGATACCAGAGGTTCACCGCTACGATCGGCGCAGTGTTGTCCTGCGACAGCGTCACGAGCAGTCCATTATCGAGGCAGAACGTTTCGATCGGTATTTGCATGTCCGTAAATTGATTGGTGCTTCTGGCAGAGTAACCCAATCGGGCTATGGCCTCAATCGTTCGCCGGAGTGTAATGACAGTCGTCGCGGTGTTGGCCGGTGTTCCCCTCATCCTGATTGCCTGCGTTTGGATTTTCCAGGAGAGGATCGCGTTTCAACCCGAACGTCCGCCATTTCCAGATCCCGGCAATGCAGCACGCGCCGACTACACGGCACCTGACGGACAAAAGCTGTTCGCATACATCGTCGGAGATCCAGTCCATGCATCAGGGCTCGTCATTGCCTTCCACGGAAATGCCGATCTCGCCGTTCGATGGCTCGACTGGGCGAAGGAAGTCGAGGCGCGAACCGGTCTTGCCGTGATGCTTCCGGAGTATCGTGGTTATATGGGAATCGAGGGCCGGCCGACTTATGAAACTGTCGGGTTCGACGCAGAAGCTGCATACCTTTTCGCCTGCGACACTCTCAGGATCTCGCCCAGCCGGTTTGCGTTTTTCGGCCACTCTCTCGGCAGCGCCGTTGCAGCCGAGTTGGCTGTGAAGCACCGGCCTCAGGCACTTCTTCTTGAAGCGCCTTTCACCTCAGCCCATGACATGGCGATGAGGATCGCCGGCCGATGGTTGGTCCTGGGGTTGTGGCGCCGTGTTTCGCGCCTGCACTTCGACACTGAGCGAATAGTGGCGTCATTTGATGCGCCAGTGTCGGTCGTACACGGGGGCCGGGATATGGTAGTCCCGCCGCGAATGGGCGAGGAGGTATATCGTGCCGCGAAGATAAAGGGCGAGCGACTTTTCCTTCCCACAGCATCTCACAGCGACGTGCGATATGTCGATCCAGAACCCTACTGGCAATGGGTCGTTGCCGCCTTGCGGCCGCTTGCGGTGCATGAATGAAAAAGAGGCTCAGCATTGAGCCGAGCCTCTTGATTTCAACCGCCGAACAGGATCACGGCGTGATTGGCTGACCAAAGAAATCGCGGATTGAAATCGGACCCGTGTTCACTGCCTTGAGCCCTGATTCGATGCTCTTGCGATCACCGACGATCACTATCGCGAGTGACGATGGATTGACGTACTGCCTGGCGACACGCTGCACATCGGCCTGTGTGATGTTCTCGATATTGGCGACGTAGCTGTTGTAATAGTCGAGAGGCAGTCCATACAGTACGACCGGGATGAGCTGATTCGCGATCTGCTGCGTCGTCTCAAAATCACCTGGCATGCTCAGCTGCAGAAATCTCTTCGCCTTGTTGAGCTCCACAGTCGGCACAGTATCCCTGATGGCATTGAGCTCTTTCATGAACTCCACGAGTCCTGAATCCGTTTTGGCTGCAACTACTTCAGCCGATGCGGTGAAAGGCCCGGCCGATTGCCGCATGTCGAACCTCGAGCGCGCTCCATAGGTATAGCCATGAGTCTCTCGAAGATTCTGCATCAGCCTGCTGGTAAAGGTTCCGCCGAGAATGGTGTTCATCACGCTGAGCGCGAAATAATCCTTTGTCGATCGCGGAACGCCGACAGATCCAATACGGAACGACGATTGCGCGGCGCCCGGCTTGTCTATGAGATACACCGTCGTTGGTCCGGCTTTCGGGGCATCACTGAACGTGAACGGAGTGACGGGCCCTTGTTGCCATCCTCCAAACAACGCGGCGATTTTCTGCTCGACCTGTGACGGAGTGACGTCACCGACTACGATCAGCGTCGCATTGTTCGGGAGAAAATTCGCACGGTAGAACGACTGCAGGTCAGCCGTCGTCATTCCCGTCACCGACGCTTCAGTGCCAAGCAGATTGTGCCCATATGGATGTGATGCCCCATACAGAATTGCGGCATATGCCTGGTCGGCGATCGCAGTCGGCCGGTCCTTCAGCTGAACGAGGCTCGTGAGGCGGTTCTTCCGCACACGTTCGAAATCTTCGGACCGGAAAGCGGGATGAAGCACGACGTCCGCGAACAGAGCGAGTGCACTGTCGAGCTGCGCCATCGGTGTGTGCAGGTTGACTATCGCTGCATCCCAGTTGCTGCTGGCTCCCAGGCCAATTCCCAGATAGGCAATTTGATCGGCTATCTCCAGGGCACTCCGCGAGCCAGTGCCTTCGGTGAGCATCGATGACGTGAGATTCGCGACTCCACCCTTCGATGCGGGATCCATGGTTCCCCCGCCTCCACCTACGACGAGCACGAAATCGGCAAGCGGAAGCTCGTGCTGCTCGACGATCATCAGCTTCAACCCGTTGGGAAGCTGGCGGGTCACAATCGGAGGAAGCGCGACCTTCGGTGGAGGGCCAAGTACAGGTGGCCTGGAGCGATCGATTGTCTGCGCGCCGCCAATCGATGCGGCAGCGACGACCCCAAGCAACGCAACCGCTGTATTCATGCGCCTTTTCACTGGGCACCTCCGTTTGCCGTGAGCATCATCTCGCGCTTGCCTTCAGGCACAACGGTGAGAACCACTTTGTGCTTGCCGAGGTATTGCCTTGCGACGCGCTGCACATCGGCCTTGGTGACGGCCTCGTATCTCGCTGCATCCTGCTGCACGTAATCGGGGTTACCCGCCATGTAATTGTATGAATTGAGGATTTCAGATTTACCAAGCACTCCCGAAAGGCGATTCAGAAAACTGGCCTTGAAGGAGTTCTGGACTCTCTTGAGCTCACGATCACTGATCGGCTCGGTCATCACCTTTTGAAGCTCTTCCTGAACGACCTTGTCGATAGCCGCGAGACTCTGTCCGGGCTTGGGCGTGATATCGATCTCGAATCGTCCGGCCAGCTTGCTCGACTGCTGCGAGGCAAATACCTGCTGTGCCACCTGCATGTCGAAAACGAGTCGCTTGTACAGGCGTGAGTTCTTCCCGCTCGCCAGAACCGATGCGAGCACATCGAGCGCCGCGTCGTCCTTGTCGAAGATCCTGACTGTCGGCCAGTCATAGAATGCTCGCGGCAGCTGCACGCGATCCTCGAGAACCATGAACGTGTCTTTTGCGAGAACTACCGGGGCCACGTTTGGCCGGGCCGGCATTGCAGGTCCCCGCGGAATGCTGCCGAAGTAGAGCGCGACCAGTTTCTTCGCCTCTGCGGGATTGAAGTCACCTGCGATCGTCAGCGTCGCGTTGTTTGGCGCATAGTAAGTGCGAAAGAAATTCTTCACGTCGTCGAGCGACGCAGCACCCAGATCCACCATCGAGCCGATTACCGACCACGAGTACGGATGTCCCTTCGGGTACAGCGCCGCGAGAATCATCTCGTCCCCTCGGCCATATGGAACATTGTCCACCCTCTCACGACGTTCGTTCTTAACTACTTCTCGCTGAAGATCGAGCTTGGCCTGATCCATCGTCGGAAGCAGGAATCCCATCCTGTCCGCATCGAGCCAGAGGGCCAGCGGAAGCGCGTTGGAAGGAAGGTTCTCGTAGTAATTCGTCCGGTCTTCCGTCGTGGATCCATTGTTGTCCGCTCCAGCTGCTTCCAGCTCCTTGTCGAACATGCCGGTGGGCACATGCTCCGAGCCCATGAACATGATGTGCTCGAAAAGGTGCGCGAATCCCGTGCGCCCTGTCTTCTCGTCACCGGATCCGACTTTGTACCAGGTATTTACCGAAACGATGGGGGTCGAATGATCCTCGTGAAGAATCACCTCGAGTCCGTTCGGAAGGGTGTACTTCTCGAATTTGATCTTTGGAACCGCCTGGCCTCCAGCCGCGGTTGCCGTTATTAAGTATCCTGCTGCTACTAATAGTGCTCGTCTCACTGTTTCCTCTCGAATAGGAATGCCAATGGTGCTTTTACCGATTCGCCCAGCATGTACTTCCAGCGTTTCTCCCGATTAGGCGAGATCGGGCTCGTGCGCGTTGGCGACGTATAGGGAACCAGCCCGAATCTCCTCCCTATGATTGACAACCTGAGCATGTGAAAAGGATCGCTCACCAGTATCGCAGTCCTGATTCCACGCTTTTGAAGCAGCTCTGCCACACCGAGCATCGACTCACGGCTCGTTCTGCCTTCTTT
>Ga0209969_1000106_pt1 | contig 10470 bp, 6 predicted proteins | sample InoplaM3PM_FD_187584 | JGI IMG/M metagenome (GOLD analysis project Ga0209969, IMG submission 187584) | Arabidopsis thaliana rhizosphere microbial communities from the Joint Genome Institute, USA, that affect carbon cycling - Inoculated... | ecosystem: Host-associated > Plants > Roots >... | reverse complement strand
GCGGCGTTGCCAGATGAGCCACAAGGTCGCGATCGTCGCCAGCATGAGAAACGGCAACGATCCGAGATTGACGGCATGCCAGCCGCTCGCATTGAGCAGCAGGCCCGAAGACAGTGACGAAACGGCCATCGTGACGAACACCATGAAATCGTTTGCGGCCTGGGTCTTGGCGCGCTCCGCCGGCGTATGGCATTCGGTGAGCAGGGCCGAGCCACCGACGTACATGAAATTCCACCCCACACCGAGCAGAAACATCGCCACCCAGAAATTGAGCAGCGTCGTCCCGGCAAGCGCCGCCGCGATACACGCTGCCAGAAGCACGATCCCTGCCAGGATGATGTTGAGCACGCCAAAGCGCTGGATCAGCGCCCCCGTGAAGAACGACGGCCCGTACATGCCGATCATGTGCCATTGCAGCACGAATGCGGCGTCGTTGAAGTGGTGGTCGTGCGCCCGCATCGCAAGCGGCGTCGAGGTCATGAACAGATTCATGATGCCGTAGGACAGCATCGATGCCAGCGCCGCAACGATGAAAACCGGTTGGCGCATGATCGCGCCCAGCGGGCGCCCGGAGTCCTTGCGCTCGTGCTCCGACAGTTTCGGGATATCGAGGCCGATCAGAAACAGCATCGCGACCAGGCAGACGACGATGAGCGAGAGATAGGAGCCGAGATAGGCATGGTCAGTGAAGAGCACGCTCGTGCGCTTCGCCATTTCCGGGCCGAAAATGCCGCCCACGATGCCGCCCGCGAGCGTGAAGGAGATGGCCTTCGCGCGGAACTCGACCTTGGCCGCATCGGCCGCGGCAAACCGGTAATACTTGCCGAACGCCGTGTAGATGCCGAGCACGAACATGCCGGCGCACAGCAGCCAGAACGCGGCGAGATACATCGCGAGCGCGCTTGCAGCCGCACCGAGCATCCCCAGCGCTGTGCCCGTCTGAAAGCCGGCGCGGCGTCCGGCGCGGTGCATCAGCAGCGACGCCGGTATGGTGCTGACCGCCGACCCCAGCACATAAGCCGTGAGCGGCACAGTGGCGAGCGCCTTGTCCTCCGCCAGCGCGAATCCGGCCAGCCCGGTGACTGCGATCATGGTCGTGCCGACCGTCTGCAGCGTCGCCTGGCAGCCCGAAAGCACCAGCACGTTGCGGTATTGCCGTTCCATTATGTGGAAACCATCGCGGCGACGCCGCGGTAGAACAGAGCAGCGTCACTATACCGCAGATGCGGCGCTGCAGTGCGATCGAAAGTCCAGTATGCGAACCAAGCAGCGGGGCGCCGCCGCGCGCGATCAGGCGAGAATGTCTTCGGCCTGGTTACGCCGCAGCAGCTCGTAGATGAAGTCTTCCAGTTCCGGGCCCAGCGCGTCGCGCGCCGAGATCATACCCACCGGCCGCCCGTTCTCCACCACCGGGACATGGCGGAAGCCGCCCTCGTACATGACGTGCAGCGCATCCGCGAACGGCTTGTCGGGATGGATGGTCTGGGGATTCCGGGTCATCACATCCGTGAGCCGCGTCGCCTGCACGTCGCGGCCTTCCGCAATCACGCGAAACAAGGCATCGCGTTCGGTGAACACGCCCGCAAGGCTGCCGTCATCCTCCACCACGATCACCGCGCCGACATGGTTTTCCTTCATGAGACGCGCGGCGGCGATCACGGTGGTGTTGCCGGGCGCGGTAATCACGTCCTGCTGCTCGATGATCGTGCGGATGGTCCGATGGGTCATGTGCGCCTCCTTGCCGGACTGTTGATGCTACGCCCGCATGTCGGCGAAGGTCAAACGCGCGCGCGAAGCGATGCGCGAGCGCTGTGATAGCATCGCCGCGGGCTGCCAGGAAAAACAGATGCCACGCGTTGTCGCGCTCTACCGCTATCCGGTGAAAAGCTTCACCCCGGAATCGTGCACCACACTGCAGATCCTGCCCGAGGGACGGGTCGCCGGCGATCGCGTGCTCGGTTTCAGATTCGCCAACGCCCCGTTCCCCGACGAAGCGTGGAGCCGCAAGTACGAGTTCGTCGCGCTGGTGAATACGCCGGCGCTTGCGCGCCTTGCATTGCGCTTCGATGACCGCGCGCTGCGCCTGCGTATCAGCAACGGCGATGCAGTACTGGCCGATGAGGGCCTGGATCGCGGAGGGCGCGCGCGTCTTGCGGCCGCCGTTGCCGAGTATGCGCTCGCGCAGGAGGAAAATCCGCTTGCGGGCCATCCGGAGCGGTTGCCGCTGCGTTTGGTCGGCGACGGGGTGTCGCCGCGTTATCAGGACAACGAAACGGGACAGATCACGCTGCACAGCCGCGAAAGTCTCGCGGCGGTTGCGGGAGCGGCCAACGAAGCACGGCTCAGCGAGCTGCGCTTTCGCTCCAACGTGGTGATCGAGGGCGTGCCGGCATGGGAGGAGCAGTCGTGGCTGGGCAAGACATTGCGCATCGGCGACGTGCTGTTCGATGTCGCGCGCCCGAAAGTGCGCTGCCTGGCGACCCACGCCAATCCCGCGACCGGGATTCGCGACGTGCCGCTGATGCCCATACTGGTGCAATCGTTCCGGCAGCAGGAACCGACTTTCGGAGTGGGGATGCTCACGCGCGGCGCCGGCGGCGCAATCCGGCTCGGCGACACCTGCCACATCGCCGATTGAGCTGACCTGCAATCTTCAGTTGAGCGGGTGCGCGCCGGTGTACTCCAGCGTGTACAGGCCGCCGCGTGCACGGTCTGCCGCGTAGATGATGCCGCGGTCGTCCACGAAGACGTCGCTGATGCGGCAGCCGCGCTGGCCCTCGGGCGTGTCCGGAAGGAAGGCGGCGATCTCCTCGGGCCGGAATGGATCGGCGATGTCGTAGATCCGCAGCCCGGCGCTGAACCACGTAGCAACTACGGTGTTCTGCAGCTTTGCGCTGCCGGGCTCGGGCTCGTTCTCGTGAATGTTGTGCGCGCCGATGCGGCCGCCAATGCGGTGCAGATCGTCAAAACCTTCCGGCGTGGGCATGCTCGAGATCATCACCGGGTTCGACTCCACGCGCGCGTCTACCATCCACAGCCGCTTCGGCCAGTCGATGCCCTGATCGCCGGTCGCCTCATCGGTCACCACCAGCAGATCGCGCTCGAACAAAGGCAGGACCGTGTGGGTGAAACCGGGAAACGGCGGGTGGTAGTCGAGCCGGCTGATGAGCTTCGGTGCGCTCATGTTCGAGATATCGAGTATGACGATGCCGCCGTCGATGTAGCCCACGTAGGCGCGGTCCGGCCGTTCGGGATAACAGAGCGTGTGATGCGGGCGATACGCGAAATCGAACGGCTCGGCATGGCGCGGCGGCAGTTTCTCCTTGTCCCCCTTGCGCTGGCCCGGCATCCACCATCGCCCGACCTCCGTGGGCTTCGAGGGATTGGCGAGATCGACGATCATGTAGAACTGGTGATCCTTGGGATGGTCAGGCTCGAAATCCGGCGCCCCGGTCGTGATATGCGCGTAGCGGCCGTCCATGAATGACACGAAGTGCACGCCTTGGGACTGCCCGCCCGACATGTCGAAGAACGCGACTTCGCGCGGCTCGACCGGGTTCGATACGTCGTACACCTGGAAGCCTGCGGGCTTCAATCCGGCCTTGTTCACCTGGTAGGCCATGAGCAGCGTGTCGCCGCGCAGTGCGAGCGAGTTGCCGCGCACGTTGCGGTGCGGAAGCGGCAATTGCCACAGCAGCTTCGGCTCGCGCGGCTCGGTCACGTCGAAGATCGAAAACGACATCGGCGCGTGCTCGTGCGCGATGTACATGATGCGCCGCCCGTCGCGCGTTTTCTTCAGCGCCATGCCCTCGCCGAGATTGGGCGCGCCGCCGGCATCGTGGCGTCCGAGCAGTTTCAGATTGTGTGCGATCCGAACTCCGTCCATGACCTCTCTCCTGTTCCGGCTGGATGTCCGCGGCGTGTTGTCACTTATCGTGATCATGCCAGCAACCGCGCCGGGCTGCCAAACTTGCGCCGGCGCTTCACTACGGCATGCACGCCTTCGCACACCCTGGCCATCGCGGAGGAATGGCTGACCGGTAAATGCGCGGCGCAAGACATGGGATTCCGTGCACTGGGTCACACGAGCTGGCGAAACAAGCTCCGAAAAAGCGAAATATTCCGCTTCCATAATGCGCAGCCTGCTGTAGAATTTGCGCGGGAGGTGGGAGTATAAAAATTCCGCGTTCGTGCATGCCTTGCGGCCGCCTCGACCACGCATCGGCCGCCACCGCTTTCCCGCGTAAGCGGACGTTACCTTTCTCACCTCTCGACTCCGGCGCTTCCGGAACCATCCCGGGCACGTGTGCTGCGCCATGTTGGTTACCGTAATGACGATCGACTCGACCACCGTTCTGGAAATGCAGGCTGCCGTTCTGGCGCGGGAGCGCTTCGAGGAGGCCGCCGCCACGCTCGCAACGCGTCTTGCTCAGGCGTTCGGCTTCGAACGCGTCAGCATCGGTTTGCAGGACTATGGCCATGCGCGCCTGGTGGCCGTCTCGCACGGCGCCGCCCTGGATGCCACGCTGGACGTGAGCCGTGACGTCGCAGCGGCGATGGACGAAGCCATCGATCAGGCAGCGACCATCTGTTACCCAGCCAGCGCTGAGAGCCGGCCCCGCATCACCCTCTGCCATGCAACGCTTGCCCGCCGAGAGGGCGTCGCAGTCTGTTCGATCCCGGTCGTCGATCTGGGTTCGGTCATTGGCGCCGTAACGATCGAAACGGCGCCCGACCGCGTGTTGAATCCAGCAGAAATAGAGCTGTGCGAGCACGTTGTAAGCCTGCTCGGGCCGGTACTGTCGCTGAAGCATCAGAACACACGGCACTGGTGGGTCCGGACCCGCAACAGCTGGAGGAACAGTTTGGCGCGGCTGAGGGGGCCTGGAGATTGGGCGCTCAAGCTTGCCATTGTTGCCCCGCTCGCCGTCGTGGCACTGCTGTCTTTTGTCCCTTTTCCCTACCACGTGACGGCGCCCGCCCGCCTCGAGGGCGCTATCCAGCGGGCGCTGGTCGCGGCGTCGGACGGGTACATTCAGCAGGTATCCGTCCGGCCGGGTGATGCCGTGAAGCAGGGACAGGTTATCGCAGAACTCGCCCGGCAGGACCTGCTTCTCGAGCGCAGCAAATGGGAGAGTGAGCTTGCCCAGCAGTTGAACGCATACGGAACAGCGCTGGCGCGCGCCGATCGGCCCCTGCTGATGGTCAAACACGCCAAGGCCGCGGAAGCGCGCGCGCAGCTCGAACTGATAGACAAGCAGATCGAGCGGGCACAGCTCAAGGCGCCGTTCGACGGCATTGTCATCAGCGGTGATCTCACCCAATCGCTCGGTGCGCCGGTGCGTCGCGGCGACACGCTGATGGTGATTGCGCCACGGGACCGCTACCGCCTCATCGTCGAGGTGGACGAGCGCGATATCACTGACGTCCGCACCGGTGCCGCCGGCCGCATCGTTCTCGCAGCGCTGCCCGGCCGGCCGTTCACCTTCCAGGTGGAGCGCCTCACCCCGGTGGGCGCTACGCGTGAGGGGCGTCACTTCTTCGAGGTCGAAGGGCGACTCGACGCGCAGGCCGCGGCATTGCGTCCCGGGCTGCAGGGCATTGCCCGCATCGAAGCAGAAGCGCGACCGCTCGTGTCCCGGCTTTTCGGTCGCCTTGCGACCTGGGCCAGACTGCAAGCGTGGGCATGGGGTTTGTGGTCATGAACGGCCCGCTTCTGAGCGAGGCGTGGTACAAGGTGGCCGAACTGCGGCCCCGCCTGCGCCCGCATGTGCGGGTGCACCGCCAATGCTACCGCGACCAGATCTGGCACCACTTGACGTCCGGCACGATCGGGCGGCGGCACAGGTTCAACCGCGCCGCCTATCGCTTCGTGGGGCGCCTCGACGGGCGCAGTACGGTAAGTGAGATCTGGACCGAGATCGTTGAAGCGCACCACAACGAAGCGCTGTCGCAGGACGAGGTAATCCGCATACTCGGCCAACTCAATAGCGCCGAGCTGCTGCAATGCGAGATGACCCCGGATATCGAGGGTCTCTTCCGACAGCATCGAGCGCGCGTGCGCCGCAGGCGCTGGCTGGAACTCAATCCGCTCGCCATCAGGGTTCGCCTGTTCGACCCCACCCACCAGCTCGCCGTCTTCGACTCGTGGCTAAGCAGGTTTTTTTCCCCTTACACCCTTGCGCTCTGGACCGCTGCGGTCCTGCCTGCGCTGCTGTTCGCGGCCATTTACTGGCCTGAGCTGACGGCCTATGGCGCGCTGCACATCGATACGCCGCGTTATCTGCTCATCGGGTGGATCGCCTATCCGCTCATCAAGGCCGGGCACGAATTGGGGCACGCACTCGCAATCCGGCGCTGGGGCGGCGCGGTGCACGACGTCGGAATTACGCTCTTCGCCGTCATCCCGGTGCCCTACGTCGACGCCTCTGCCGCGGACAGTTTTACGCGTCGTTCGCAACGGGCGGTGGTGAGCGCGATCGGCATCATGGTCGAACTCTCCATCGCCGCGCTCGCGCTTTATGTCTGGCTCAACGTCGAGGCAGGATGGGTGCGTGACATCGCGTTCGTCACCATGCTGATCGCTTCTGTGTCGACCGTGCTGTTCAACGGCAATCCGCTGCTGCGATTCGATGGTTATCACGTCTTGTGCGACTTGCTCGATCTGCCGAACCTCGATTCACGCAGCCGCGCCTGGTGGCGCAGCGCGATACACCGCCACCTGTTCCGGTTCGAGACAATCGCGCTGCCTCTCGCGCGCGGGGAACGCAAGTGGATCGTTCTCTACGCGCCGCTGGCCTGGCTTTACCGGCTCTACATCGGGTTTCTCATCGTGCTCTGGATGGCCGCCAAATCCGCCGCCCTCGCCGTAATCATCGCGGCCGCGCTCATCATCACGCTGATCGTCGCTCCGGGCGTTGCGTTAATCCGCGCGGTTCTGCGCCACCCGCGGGAAACCGAACGGCACCGCGGAAAATGGATACTGGGTGGTGCGTGTGTCGTGGCCGTCGCCGGGATTGGATTTGTGCCGGTCCCATACGGGACCGTCTCGCCGGCGGTGGTATGGCTCCCGGAGCATGCGCAGATCCGGACGGAAACCGACGGTTTTGTGCGTGAACTGCGAGTCAGAAACGGCGAAATGGTCGCGTCCGGGCAACTGCTCGCCATACTCGAAGATCCCGCCCTGACCGCGAGCCATGCGGAAGCGCACGCGCGTCTTCTGGGACTGCAAGTGCGGCAATACCACGCGCTGCAGATCGATCGCAGCCAGGCGCCCAGCGTGGCCGAGGCAATCAATCACGCCCGGGCGGAGCTGGCTCGCATCGAAACGCGCATCGCGCAACTCGAGGTAAGGAGCCGGGCTCCGGGGCGCATCGTTTTCGAGCGCGACGAAGACCTGGTCGGCCGCTACCTCAAGCAGGGACAGACGCTCGCCTACGTGCTCGAGGCCTCTGACCGCGTGGTGCGAACCGCCGCCCGGCATGGCGATGCTGCGCTGATCAAAGAGCGCTCAACGGGGGCAACGGTATGGATGGAGGAGCGCGTGGGGATGGTTGTCGCCGGACGCACGACGCGGGAGATTCCAGCGGCTACGTTCAAGCTTCCCAGCCCGGCGCTCTCGGAAAGAAACGGGGGAACGATCGCAACGGACCCGAGCGACGGCCAGCATACGCAGGCACTGGAGCCCATTGTGATTGTGGATGTCGCCGTGCCGCACGAAGCCGTGTCGCGCATTGGTGGACGGGCGTGGGTACGCTTCGATCTGGGGCACGCGCCGCTCGCAATGCAATGGACGCGGGCGCTACGACAGTTGCTACTGCGGCATTTCGACGGGACAGTCTGAGCGGACGCTACGCCAGATGAAAACGGCCAAAATGACCACCCCCGGCATCCTGCTCGGCATTTATCCCGAGCGGTCGATGCATCGCTCCTGGTCGCGCAGCCGGTTCAGAAGTCTTCTTGCCCGCCTGCCTCAGGTGCGATCGTCTTCGCAGGCTTCTGTCAAATCGATACGCACGCTGGAATACGGACTGGCGCACCATCCCACCGAACGACTGCAAGAGCGTCTGCACAACTTGCGTGCGACTATGGGGCGCGACGGCTGCACCGATGCACTGGTAGCCGAGTCCCTCGCCGTGTTGTCGCTGATGTGCGCGCGCACGCGGAACACCGTGCCCTATGACAGTCAACTTGTCGCGGCGCGCATCCTGCTCGATGGTCATTTCGCGGAAATGGCCACGGGGGAAGGCAAGACGCTTGCCGTCGCGCTCGCGGCCGCGACCGCCGCGCTCACCGGCATCCCGGTGCACATCGTGACGGCCAACGATTATCTCGTGATGCGCGATGCCGCCGCGCTGCGGCCCTTCTATACGGCATTGGGACTCAGCGTGGGGCATGTCACATCGCAGCTCGACTCGCAAGCGCGCCGCGCCGCGTACGCCTGCGACATCTGCTATTGCACCGCCAACGAGCTGGTCTTCGATTACCTGCGCGACAGGATATCGCGGCCGCCGCGCGAAGACCTCGAGGAGCGTGCCGCGCGCCTCGGAAGACGCGCCGTGCATTCCGGTCTTCTGAGAGGTCTTTGCATGGCCATCATCGATGAGGCGGACAGCGTGCTCATCGATGAAGCGCGCATGCCGCTCGTGCTATCGGGACCGGACTCGGCGCGGGACGCGTCCTTGCTGCGCGAAGCGTGGCGGCTGGGTTGCGCACTGGAGACCGGCCGGGATTTCGTTCTGGATTCGAACGGCCGCAGCGCGCGCCTGACCGCAGCGGGCCGCATCATTTTGCGCCGGCTGTCCGCAGCCGACGCGCGCGGCTGGCTCTCGCAACGTCATTGCGAGGACATGGTGGCCCTGGCGCTGGCGGCACGCCATCTGCTTCAGATCGATCGCGATTACCTCGTGAAGGATGGTGCAGTACATATCATCGATCCAACGACCGGCCGAACCGCCAGCGGCCGCTCGTGGGCGCGAGGTCTGCACCAACTCGTGGAAGTGAAGGAAGGCATGGAGCCCGGCGTTCAAGCCAAGCCGCTCGTTCAAATCACTTATCAGCGCTTTTTTACGCGGTATCTGCGCCTGTGTGGTATCAGCGGAACGCTTGCCGAATCCAGAAGCGAACTCGCCCGCATCTATGGCACGCGTGTCGTCGCCGTGTCCTTGCGCTGTGGCGATCGCCGCAAGCGACTGCCCTCGCGCGTATTCGTCCGGCAGGCGCCACAGTTCGCCGCGATCGTAGCCCGGGTGAAAGAGCTGAACGCGAACGCTCAGCCGGTCCTGATTGGAACCGACTCGGTATGCGACAGTGAAACCCTGTCGCGGCTGCTCGCGGCGTGCGGACTGCCCCATGCCGTGCTCAACGCGCGCCAGGATCGCGCCGAAGCAACGATCATCGCGACAGCCGGCCGCCGCGGGGCGATCACCGTGGCGACGAATATGGCCGGACGCGGCACCGACATCGTGCTCGGCCCGGGGAGTGCCGATGCGGGCGGTCTGCACGTCATCTGCTGTCAGCAGAACTGCTCGCGCAGGATCGATCGCCAGTTACTGGGGCGTTGTGGCCGGCAGGGCGATCCGGGAAGTTTCGAAACCTACATTACGCTGGACGGGCCGCTCCTGGCGGACCACTGGCTCGGGCGTCTGCTCAAGGCATGGGCGCCACGCCCGGAGTCGCGGCATCCGTGGCTGGGCGCGCTGGCGCTGCGGTTAGCTCAGCTTGCGCGAGAGCGCTGCGACCACAGGCAGCGTGAATGGCTATTGCGCCGCGACGAGGAAACCGCTGAATGGCTGACCTTTGGCGGCCGGGAAAAATAGGGAGGAAAACATGAATCCAGGAGGTGTGCGTTTCATCGCGGCGGCCGCGCTTGTGTCAGCCACTGCTCAGGTGGCGTGGAGCGCGCAACCACTCGGCTGCATCATAGAGCCGGAGCGCGTGGCCGATATCGGCAGTCCCGTCATCGGCGTCATCCAGGCGGTACTGGTGGAGCGCGGCGACCGGGTGCGCAAAGGCCAGACGGTTGCCGTGCTGCGCAACGACGTCGAACGCGCGGCGGTGAGCCTCGCGCAGAGCCGGGCGCGCATGGATGCCGACGAAAAGGCAGCGCTCGCCAGTCATAACTTCGCCAAACAGCGGCTCGCACGCGCCCAGGACCTTTTCCGCAAGGAATTCATCTCCAAGCAGGCGCTCGACCAGGCGATTGCGGAGGCGGAAGTGGCCGAGCAGCGGCTTGCCCAGGCCCGCGAGCAGCAGTTCGCGCTCGCCAAAGAGCTGAGCCTCGCCCGTGCGCGGCTTGATGAGCGGACGATACGCAGTCCCTTCGACGGCATCGTGGCCGAGCGCTTTCTTTCCGCCGGCGAGCGCGTGGAGGAGAAGCCGCTGTTGCGCGTCGCCAAGGTGGATCCTCTGAAAGTGGAGGTCATCATGCCTAGCAGCCTGTTTGGCACGATCGCGGCGGGCACGACCGCT
>Ga0209969_1000090_pt1 | contig 11164 bp, 9 predicted proteins | sample InoplaM3PM_FD_187584 | JGI IMG/M metagenome (GOLD analysis project Ga0209969, IMG submission 187584) | Arabidopsis thaliana rhizosphere microbial communities from the Joint Genome Institute, USA, that affect carbon cycling - Inoculated... | ecosystem: Host-associated > Plants > Roots >... | reverse complement strand
AATGATCGGACGGCTCGTGACCCGTTGTGTTCAAGCAGGGCTCTCTCGTTCTGCCCGGTGGTATCAGACCCGCTCACGTCGGGCCGACCGCCCTCACGCGCCAGCCTGAGAGATCCCTTCTCTACCATTCCCTCTCCAGTGTTGAGCTCTGCCCCACACCAGCAAGGCCTGCATCGATGCGCCTGCTACACTTCTCGCCAGTTTCAATAAGGAACGGGACGATGAAAGGACGCATCGCCAAAGATGATTCAGCCCTCGAGTGGCCAATTTTTGCCCAAACGGCATCATTTTGTCGCAGCCTGAACAGTCATGTGACGAACGAGGATGAACGATGTTCCTGTGTAGAGTACGTAAATCTCTGAAAGGCCAAGTGTTTTGTGCTCGGTATTCACGTAACTGCCTCTCGAAGACTCATAAGCACAACCTTTGCAGAGTGGGGCGCAGGCTTCGAAAGGGATTTGTGTACGGCGAGAGACGCATGCAGCGCCTGCGAAAAAATAGTTATTGCTAGGTGATGAACGCGAAGGATGAGAAAAGGAACGAAGAATCCGATCAAGTGACATCACGAAGGAGGATGGGTATGAACGCGACATGGTGGAATTGGCGGATGGTGGGCGGGATTGCGGCGGTGGCTCTGCTGTGTCAGGCGAGCCCGGTGCGTGCGGGCAACGAGGCCGAAGTGGCGGAACACTTGATCGATCTCGTGAAGATCGGCCGTGGCGTCCTGTCGGAACAGATGGGAAACATTAACGATCCTTCAAAGGCCAACAAGGGTTTTACCGGCGACTATGTGGCCGGTCAAGTCATCGAGCGGTTCAAGAAGAAAACCAAAATCGATTTGAGAATTCCGAATGCCGTTCCCCAAGCACCTCTGTATCTAGCGTTGGTCGAGGCCGAAAAGGAAGTCGTGGATGAGTCGCAGCCGGTGATCAACCGCCCTGGCATTGGCTTCAAGGGTTTCATCCCCGCCGTCTTTGCCCGCAAGACCGGAGAAAACTTCTACAAGAAGACCGGTGTGAAGTTGAAATTGACCGGCATCGATTATCGCAACGTCAACAACCGGCCCGATGATTTCGAAGCCGAGGTGCTGCGGATGTTCAACGATCCGCGCCACCCCAAGGGCCAGACCTATGTCCGTAACACGGTGCTCGACGGGCGACCGGTGCTGCGTATGATGGACCCGGAATATGCGGCGGCGTCCTGTTTGTCCTGCCATGGCGCACCAAAGGGTGGAAAGGACATCACGGGCGGTCACAAAGAGGGGTGGAAGGAAGGGGATCTGGCCGGCGCGATCAGCGTCGTGCTGCCCCTGAAGTAATCGCGTCGTCACAGGTATTGGGACATCATTCATAACCAGAACCAAGGAGAGCACCGATGAGCAAGATTGTTGTCGTAGACGATTCCTACGCCGAATTACAGGTCATTGAAGGAGTGTTGAAAGGCGCGAACCACACGGTGGTGTCCTTTCCCAATACCGAGAAGCTCGAGGACAAGGTGGTCGGTGAGAAGCCCGATCTGATTGTGATGGACGTCGTCATGCCTGGCCGCAACGGCTTCCAGGCCTGCCGTGACCTCAAGAACGACGACCGAACCAAGACCATCCCCATCATTCTTTGTACCTCCAAAGGCAACGAAAGCGACAAGTTCTGGGGTCAGCAACAGGGCGCCAATGCGCATATCGTCAAGCCGTTCAAGGGCGAAGAACTGCTCGCGGCAGTGAAACGGGTGTTGGGATAACCATCATGGCTGCTGAGCAGAGCGCAACCTCCCTCGCAACCCAGAATGCCAATACCCAGACTGGCGGTCAGGGCAAGGCTGCCCCGACGACGGGAACGGGAACGATGCGTGCTGCGATCGTCTCCTTGGGGGGCGAACAATTCACGATCGATCTACAGAATGTGCGGGAAGTGTTCGTGGTGGAATCCATCACGCCGGTCCCCGGCATGCCGGCCGGCTTGGTCGGCGTCACGAACCTCCGCGGATCGGTCGTGCCGTTGCTCGATTTGCGGCAGATGATCGGGCTCGCCGCTGAGAACGCCCTGAGGTATGCCGTCGTCGTCAAGCACGGCAACTGGCAAGTCGGGGTCTTGGTGGATACGGTTCCCGAGATTCGCACCTTGTCGAAGGATCAATTTTTACCGGCTCCGGTCGGCACGGGGGACGGGGGGAATCCCTTCGTATCGACCGTCGTGAACCTGGAAGACCGGCTGCGTGGCGTATTGGAGACGTCCGTCGTTCTTTCTCATTTTGAGGGCACAGGCTGATTGGAAGATCGTCAAGACAGGGTGTGAGATTCAAGGTTCGATCGTCTCGCAAGCGAGAAGGAGGAGGTTCCCATGTTCAGGACAAATTTTTTCAGATGGTTTGAAAACTTAAAGACCCAAGCCAAACTGCTGACGGTGTTCGGCTTGGTCGGTGTGATCATCGCCGCCATGGCCGGCGTGGGCATCGTGACCAACGGCCGGTTGTCCACGCAAGCGGAGACGGTGTACCTCGACTACACGGTTCCGTTGACCGAGTTCAACCAGCTCCTCTTCAACGTGAACCGTTACCACGAATCTCTGGTCGACGTCGCAAGGACGCCCCGCGCCTCAGACTTCGAGATCGAGTTGAAGGACATCGCGCCCTACCGCGGGGAAATCGAACGACTGATCAGCAGCTACGAAAAGACGACCCTCCGGACGTCGAGCACGGGCCGCGATGAAGCGAAGGACTTGGCCGAATTGAAGACAGCGCTAAACGAGTTCTTTGGTCAAGGCGACGCGGCGATCAACACCATCAAGGAGAGCTTCGAAAACAAGTCGTTGTCCTCCGGCCAGGCATTGGCTATGCGGGAATTGGGCGCTCTCGCCATCACGGTGAGCTTGAGTCCGGCGTTCGAAAAGGTGACGCAGCGCCACGCCGAGCAAATTAAGACCATGTCAGAAGTCGCCAAGGACCTCTCGGATGAAGCGAAGGCCATGGCGTCCAACGCGACCTGGATTCTGGTCGTCGGCGGTGTCGCTGCCGTGTTGTTGGGCTTGGCCCTCGGATACTGGGTGGCCCACAAACTGTCTCTGGGTATCGGCCAGGTTGCCAGCGTTGCCCAACAAGCGGCGAGCGGTAACTATCAAGCGCGAGCCAAAATCACCTCGAAGGACGAGCTGGGCCAGATGGCGACCTCGTTCAACACCATGTTGGACCGCATTACGGCCCTTGTGACGTCGGAAGGCGAACGCGACGAGATGCAAAAGCGGTTGATGAACTTCCTCGTGCTCGTGTCGGATGTCGGTAAAGGCGACCTCACGAAGCGCGGTGAAGTCACGGCGGACATGTTCGGCAACTTGGCCGACGGTTTCAACCTCATGATCGGCCGGTTCGGACAGCTGCTCAAACAGGTCCGTGAGGCCGCCGAACGCGTCAACAAATCAGCCGGTACGCTGCGCGACAGCGCCGGTCAGATGGCCGGTACCGCCAAACACCAGGCGGACGAATCGGTCAAGACGCTCACCGCCGTCGAACAGTTGGCCTCCCAAATGCGTCAGGTTGCCGAAACAGCCGGCGCGTCGTCCGAATCCGCCAAGCAGGTGTTGCAAGCGACGGAACGCGGCCGTGTCGCGGTGCAGGAAACGGTGCAGGACATGCAGAGCATTCGTGCAGCGGTGCAGCGCATGTCGAAGCAGGTCAAGGGCCTCGGCGACCGGTCATTGGAAATTTCGCAGATCGTGTCGACGATTCGAGATATCGCGAACCAAACCAACCTGCTCGCGCTCAACGCTGCCATCGAGGCGGCCGGTGCCGGCGAGGCCGGAGCGCGATTCGCGGTCGTCGCCGATCAGGTGCGAAAACTGGCCGAAAGCTCCACACAAGCGACAAGAGAAATTGCGGATCTCGTGAAAGTGATTCAAACCGAAACCCAGGACGCCGTGGTCGCCATGGAGCAGGAAACCCAGGCGGTGGAAGCGGGTTCGGCTTCCGCGCTGCGTACCGGTGAGGTGTTCAACGAAATTTCAGGGATCGCGCAACGCTCCGCTGAATTGGCGCAAACCATCGCCAGCTCGGCGGCGACGCAAACGGCATCCACGGATCAAGTGGGTCGCTCGATTAAGGACTTCACCGGCGGTGCCGTCGCAACGCAAAAGGCGACTGATGCCGCGCGGTTGACCGTCGAAGACATGGCCAAGCTCGCCGATGGTCTGTCGGCGTCGGTCGCGCAGTTCAAGCTGGCCTAAGGTCTGGTGCCCGGAGCGCCCTATGGCGCTCCGGGTCAGAAAGGATAGGATGAGCTCCGAACTGGACCGTCAAGGCCTCCTCGATATTTTCATCATGGAGGCGGCGGAAGCACTGGCCGTTCTTTCAACAGCCGTGAATCCCCCCGGCGATGCCCTGCCCAGCCCCCAAGAACTTCAGAACCAGTATGTGTGGGCGCACAAAGTCAGGGGCGCCTCCGGCATTTACGGCTTCAGCGGCCTCTCGCTCCTGGGAGAACTCCTCGAAACCACGTTGGAGCAGTCCACGTCCATCGATCCGGCACTCTGGCTGAAGACGGTGGGTATTCTCCGCGGCATGGTGGAAGCATTTCAATCTCAGCTGGAAGTCGTGAAAACAGGCGGCAACGAAGATCCCGCCGTGAGCCTCCACTGGAAAAAGGAGGTGGCGGCCGTGTTACCAGCCTCCCCCCCTGCGGAGGGGATGGAGGGATTGTCCCTGGAGTATCTGCTTCCCACAATCGATGCCGAAGTGCTGTCCTATTTCGCGCCGGAAGCCGATGAATATCTCCAGACCCTCGAGGTGCTGACGAATCGTCTGAGAGAAAATCCCGGCGATGCCGAAACGATCCAGTCGCTCTATCGCACCGCCCATACGCTCAAAGGCTCGGCCCACACCATCGGATTCAAGGTGATCGGCGATATTGCGCATCCGATGGAAGGCTGCATGATCGCCGTGCGGGACGGCAAGATTCCGATGTCGTCGGCGCTGCTCTCGACGATCGGCGAGGCGGTCGGTGCGATCAGGCTCTTGATGAAACGGGACGACAGCAAGCTCGAGCAATTGCGGCAGAATGTTCCCGGCATCACCCAGACGCTGCAGCAGATTCAACTGGGGCAGCCGGTCGGTGTGCCGGCTCCGGCCGCAGCGGTCGCTTCTGAGCCGCCCGCGGCCAAGGTCGCGACGGCCGTGCTTGAACCACCGTCCGACACTGCGTCCACGGCACCGGCTGGTCCGTCGCTGACGGATGAATACCTGATGCCGCAGCTGGACCCAGAAGTCCTGTCCTATTTCGCCCCGGAGGCACAGGAGTATCTGGAAAGCCTGGAAGCGCAGCTATTACGGCTTGAGAAGGAACCACAGAATCCGGACCTGATCAACCAACTATTTCGCACGGCACACACGCTCAAGGGCTCGGCCTATACCGTCGGATTCCAATCGATCGGCGACCTCACCCATTATATTGAGGATTTCATGGGCGCGGTGCGTGAAGGCCGCGTCAAGGTGCTGCCGGGTCATACCGACGTGCTTCTCCGATCGGTGGACGTCGTGCGCCTGCTCATGCGCCGCGATCCGACCTTGACGGGAACTGTCCGGCAGCGGTTTGCTGCGGCCATGAAAGGGCTCAAGCAGCTCGAGCAGGTGTCGACGGCCGTTGAGACGGTGGCGAAGGCGGCGCCCGTCCAGACGGCTCCCGAACCTGCCGTCGTCGAGGAGAAACCCCAGCCGGAGGCCGAGCAAACGAAGGCCAGAGAAACGGGCAACGAAGACCGCGAAGTCATTCGTGTCAGCCGTGATCGGCTCGAGCGCCTGCTGAACCTTGTCGGTGAGCTAGTGATCGGCCGGGGACGACTCGAGCAGCGTCTCAGTGTGTTGGAGCAGCTCTCACAACAGGTCTTGGCTTGCAAAGTTCGATTGACAGATTCTGTTCGCTCATTCGAAGAAAAACACACCTTTACGCTTCCAACCTCCGCCGGAGGCACAGCGGATCAGGCAAGGACGGGTAGTGCTGCGGCGGCCTTCCAGGGGTTGAGCGATTTCGGCAGCCTGGAATTCGACAAATACGACGACTTCAACATTCTGGCCCGGCGCATCAGCGAGGTGACGGCCGACATCTCCGAATCGATGACGCAGTTGAGTTCGTCAATCCGCCGGTCGCACGAAGACATGAGTCAGCTGCAGCAGCTCACGCTCGGTATGCGGGATGAGATCGCCCGCGCCCGGATGGTGCCCGTCGGAACACCATTCACCCGGTTCCGCCGGGCGACGCGTGAGATGGCCAGAGCGACAGGAAAAGAAGTCACCTTGGTGACGTCCGGTGAGCACACAGAAGTGGACACAGGCGTGGTCGAGCGACTGGTCGATCCGTTGGTGCACTTGGTACGTAATGCTGTCTACCACGGCATCGAACCGGCGGCCATGCGTGTCTCGAAGGGCAAGCCGGCGGCCGGGACGATCTATCTGCATGCCTCCCATCGCGGCAACGCCGTCTTGATCGAAGTCGAAGACGATGGCGCTGGACTCGATATCGAAAAGATTCGCGCCAAAGCGGTCGAGCGGGGACTGGTCCGCTCGGACATCGCCAAGAACATGCCGGAAGCTGAAGCGATCAAGTTCATTTTCCTGCCGGGATTTTCCACGGCCGAACAGGTCGGCGATCAAGCCGGCCGCGGGGTCGGCATGGATGTCGTCAAACGAGTGATCGAGAGTATGAACGGACACATCGACGTCGAATCCGTGCGGGGCGTCGGCACCAAATTCACGCTGCATCTGCCGCTCACCCTCCTGATCGCGACGGCGCTCATGGTCCGGTGCGGTGAGGAGCGCTACGGGATTCCCTTGCCGAGCGTACGCGAGGTCACCATGCTGACCTCCGGATCGCTGCAGCAGATGGGGGAGCGCTCCATGCTGCATATCGGCGACGAAGCGATCGACGTCCAGCCCTTGCAGCAGTTGGTGTATAGAAACGGTTCGGGGCGGGTTGAAATCGGCAAGCCGGTCGTCATTGTGCGCACGGGCACGGGCCCCATCGGCCTGGCCGTGGATGAATTGCTCGGACGTCAGGAAATCGTCATCAAGCCCATTGGAGCACTCAAGTCTTTGGAGCGGTCAAGCTTCGGCGGCGCGACCATCGATCCCGAAGGGCGCGTCGTACTCGTGCTTGATCCTGCCAGGCTGTTCTCCGGCGGCGAGAAGCCGGTGGCGCCCTTGGACGCGTCGAATGAGGCGGCGACCGGTATTGCCACCGAAACGCCGTTTGAGGAATCGCCGCCGCAGTCGGAGGTGGAGCAAAAGATTCTGCTAATCGACGACTCCTTGAGCATCAGAAAATTCGTGGGACGCATGCTGGAAACAGCAGGCTACGAAGTGGACACCGCGGTGGACGGAGAAGAAGGGCTGCGCAAAGCGTCCGCGAAGAATTATCGGTTGATCCTCACGGACCTCGAGATGCCGAAGTTGAACGGGTATGAAGTGATCCAGGCGTTGCGCAGCAGGACACAGACGCAGCAAACGCCGATCATCGTCATGACGACTCGAGCCGGCGATAAGCACCGCCAGATGGCGTTGAACGTCGGCGCTAGTTCGTATATCGCCAAGCCGGTGGAAGAACGGGCGTTGATTCAAGAACTGGAACGGTGGATTGGACAAGAGTCCCCTGCGCGGAAAGGGTAGGCCTTCCGTAGGCGTCGGATCGTCCGATAGGCCGGCAATGCCGTTGAGATTCGAATGAGTTTGCGAGGTCATCATAAGGTCACGACTGCCGTGGTGCAGACGGCCAGATTGCTGGTCGTGCGCTTTGGCAAGCAGTGGAGCGCCTTACCGTCTCAGGGTGTACGGGGTGTGCTCACACCGCAGGAGGCCGGCAGGGCAGGCCGGGTCACGTTTGTCGGCGTGACGTATGAGGACGTGGACTTGGCCGGCCGATTGGGCACGACGCTGGATACCTCCAACCCGGACATGCGTGTCGTCCTCTACTCCAACGGGCAGACCCATGGCGCCGTGCGCGTCGAGGAAGTCATCGGCATGATCGAGGTGGAACGCGCGGAATGCCGACCGCTTCCGTCCCACTTCCAAAAGGAAGAACGCACCTGGATCTCCGGGACGACCGGCTACCGCGACCATCTGGTCCTGATTCTCAGCCCGGAATGGGTCTTAGGCGAACTGGGTGAGGTCGTCGGCAGCGGCGTCAGTCCGCACGCCGTATCAGTTTCATAGGGGCAGGATGTTACGTACGAGCCGGCAACAAGACCAGGCGGTCAGTGCCAAGCGATCATGGAACGTGGTCGTATTTTCCGTTGGGGGGAAGAAACTCGCGGCACGCACCGAGGATGTCGGCGGCGTGTCCCCATGGATCGATCCAGTGCCGGTTCCGAGCCGTACGCCGTTTGTCGGGGCCATGCTCAAACGCGAAAAAGACGTGATGCCGGTGTATGACTTGGCGACCCGGCTCAGCCGGGAGCTCGAAGGCGATCCGCTCTTGTGTCTGGTCGCGCGTCATGTCGACGGTCCCTTGGCGATCTGCATCGATGGCGTCATTCCCTCGCTACACAATGTGGATGTCGCCCACATCGTCCCGAGCAAGCGCCTGGACCTGGAAACGCTGGGAACCTTCACCGATGAAGGACAAGAGATCGACATTGTCGCGCTCCAACGGCTGGGGCGCAGCCGCCAGGACCATCTCCGGTCATAAGGTGTTGAGAGAAAGGAACAATACATGCCGAAGATCCTGGTCGCAGACGATAGCATTGCCGTTCGCAAGGTTGCCGAACGGCTGCTGACGGAGGCCGGGTTAGGCGTGACATTGGCGGCCAACGGCGAGGAGGCCTTGGCGTTGCTCGCAAAAGAGGTCCCTGACCTCATCGTGTCCGATGTCATCATGCCGGACAAGAGCGGGTATGAGGTCTGCGCATTCGTACGCGGACAGGCCGCACTAGCGAAGACGCCGGTGCTGCTGATTTCCGGCATCGTCAATGACGAAGTCACCAAGCAGGCCGAGTCGTGTCACGCCGATGGCGTACTGAAGAAGCCGTTCCAAGGCACGTCGCTCAAAGATCGGGTGCTGGACCTCCTGGGCAAAAAGCAACAGGCGGCTCCTGCCAAACCCGCCGGGGCTTCAACGACGCCCGCCCCCAGCATTGCGATGTCAGCAGAGCCGGACCCCTCTTCCCCGGCGCTCGAGAAACTCAAACAGGTCGAAGCAGAGCTAGAAAAGGAACGTCGTCAAAGGGCGGAATTGACGCAACGTCTGTCTCAACTCGAGGGTCAGGCCGGTCGCGTCAAAGACCTGGAGGTCCAAGCCGCGCGGGTCAAAGACCTCGAAGTCCAGGCAAGCCGGATCAAGGAACTGGAAGTCCAGTCGAGGCGCCTCAATGAGCTGGAAGTACAGGCGGGGCGTGTCAAAGAACTTGAATCGTTGCTGGCCAGCGAACGTGAGCATGCCGCGCAGGGAAAAAAGGCCGCAAGCGAACTGGCCAACGCCACTCAACGGCTGAAAGAGCTGGAAACGCTCTGGAAGAACGAGCGAGAACAGGCGGCACAATCCAAGAGGCTCGCTGCAGACTTGCAAAGCCAGGCGGCTCGCGCGCAGGAGCTAGAGGGCGCGCTGCAGAAAGAACGGGCACTGACGGCGCAGCAGACACAGCGCATGAACGAACTGCAGAAATCCGTGAGCAGGGTACAGGAGCTTGAGGCTGCCTTGAATGCCGAGCGCCAAGCGGCGACGCAGTTGGTGCAACAAATGACGACGATGGAGAAGGCGGTGAGTCGCTCGCATGAGTTGGCCCAGCAATATTCCCGCGAACAACAGCGTGTCGAAGAGCTCACCCGTCGTTTGGCAGACACCGAGAGCAGCGGGGGAAAAGCGAAGGAAGTCCAACAGCTCTTGGAAACCGAGCGGGAACGCAACGCGGTCCTCGCCCGCCGTGTCTCAGAAACCGAGATGGCTGCGCAGCAGGCCACGAAGCGGTTCGAGGAAATGGCCAAGAAGTTGGGCGAGATTGCGGGCTTGGCATCCCAGCTCGGAGGCGGGTCCAAGCGGGCCTGATGCGTCTGTGCTCGTCCGGCTCATGCGGGCCTCGATGTCATCCGCCGGTGATTCTCCCTTGCACACCCGCAGGCAACCGACCGCTCAGCGCAACGGCTTTTCCGTGGGGTCCCGCCGCAGTGAGGGAGTGAATGCATGTCGGGCGATACGTCAGATGAATTTCAAAAAGAGCTCGTCGATCTCTTTGTCCAGGAGGCCCACGAATGGCTGCAGAACATTCATGTGGCGCTGGACGAACTGCAGCAGGGGCCGCCGCCAGAACGCCATCACGCGCTGATCGGGACCCTCACGGCTGGAGTCACCAATCTCGGGGGATCCGCCGCCACCATCAATCTCCCCGACGTGGAACAGGCCAGTTTCGCCGCGTTGCCCTTCATCGAGGCGATCAAGGACCCGACAAAGTCGTTGTCCGTGCAAGATTTCCTTTCCCTCTGTAAACAGCTCGGACAGATCCACACGGCATTGACGAACGCCACGGGCGTGTCCTTCGAATCGGTCGCCGAGACGGAAGCCGTGGAGCCCGCACCTGTGGTGTCCCCGGCAGAATTCCTCGACACTCTCCGCACACTCCAGTCGACGCAGAGGCCTCCGGAGGGTCCGATGGAACGAAACCTGATCAAGACGCTGATCGATCAGATGGAAGGACAGGTACAGGCCGGCGTCCAGCAAGTCGGCGTCGATGTCATTCAGGGCTACCTTGACCGCATGGCGGCGTCCGAAGAGGCCTTTGTCCAGGTCATCGATGCGCAGATGCCCGGCTTGACGGCGAAGCTCACCGCCTTGGCCGCCGATCCTGCGGGTCCCGGTGAGGCCTTGGAGGCATCCCTTCAAGATGTAGCGCAGTTACGCGCCGAGGCGCAGCAGGTCAATGTGACGCCGGCCATGACCTTCTTCGGCGGATTACAAAGTCTCTTGTCAGTCGTTGCCCAGCACCGCGTGCGACTCGCCGGCACCCGCGTGCAAGCGGTGATCGGCCGGCTGGCCGCCATCCGCGAATTGATTCATCAGTGGGTCGAGCACGGCAGGGCCGAGCGAGCGGCCATCGGACAGGCGCTGCCGGCACGATGACCCACCATTGGCCGCCGCTCTGCGCTGACATGCTTCCCATCGATCGCATGCTCAAATGAGGGTCCATGCGTCGCGGATAGAGCG
>Ga0209969_1000084_pt1 | contig 11619 bp, 12 predicted proteins | sample InoplaM3PM_FD_187584 | JGI IMG/M metagenome (GOLD analysis project Ga0209969, IMG submission 187584) | Arabidopsis thaliana rhizosphere microbial communities from the Joint Genome Institute, USA, that affect carbon cycling - Inoculated... | ecosystem: Host-associated > Plants > Roots >... | reverse complement strand
CGACGGATACGCCACTGTATACATCGACCGCGGTCTCTGGGGTGAGCATGCCGCGGCACATCCAGCATCGGGAGATCAAGTATCCCATGGGAGGTTTTTTTTCAGTATGGCTGTCCATGCTTTCAGCCTACGCCCCACGGAGGGGGAGTCGACTATCAGGAAGGACCCGCGAGGGGATCTCACAGCGGCAGCAGGTGAAGAATTTGGAAGGTCAGGGCTGCGCTGCTGAAGTCTCAGGTTATGGGAAAGAGAAGGGTTTCTGTCAGGATCGTCGTTAATGTGTAAGCCGCTCTGCGCGGCCCGATCTTCTCAGTCTTCACTGGCGCCTCGCAGGTGCTAGCCGGTCGGCCGACGAGGGCAATCACAAAAAACAATTTTCTAAATGCAATGGGGAAGACGGGACTACCAGCAATTTAGGTGCTGAGGAAAAGTGCATGTTTTCATGAAGTTACAAGATTTCTGCACGTCAAAACCGCAAACGGCTTCATTAAGATCAAGGGGTTGCAAGGTGGGTTGGCAGCTAAGATTTTGTCTAGCAGGCTAAAGATAACTCTCAGAGCCCTATCGCACATAGAGTCCGATTCGAACCCCCCATTCAGTTTGTTTAGAAGGATTGGCGGAGAGGGTAGGATTCGAACCTACGGTCCGGCTGGCCGGACAGCAGCCATAAGGTTGCTACGATTACAGCCGCTCTCGCACCTCTCCGTTTGACGCGTTACTTCGATGGGCCGACAGTGGTCGATAAGCACTTTAAGTGAAACTGTGTCAACCCGGCCGCTGGGCCGGATAGTATTCGACTCGTCCGCACTTGTCGCAACGCCAAGCGTTTATCATTTTGAGTTTTTGGAGCTCAGGAGAAAGATATAATTCTGTTCTGAGCATGCTTGCCCCGCATCGTTCACATCTCATGATGGCCTCCCATTGGTTCCGCGGGTTCAGCAGAAGGGAACGCATTCCGCTGGATCAACTAGCAAGGCTCATACCGTTTTCTCTATTCAAAAACTGCCACAGACCGACGACTTTCTTAGGCCATCTATACCCTAAGTGGGATGCCTTGTCCGCACTATGGAACAAAGTGTCTCCTATTCTTTTTGGGGGATACAGGGAAAAATTGTGCATAGAACTTATAAGGAGGAAGAACTCCTTGAGCTTTCACATCACACGCTATCTCTGCGTGCCCGACAGTATTGATCCTCAGCCAAAGGGCCCTTGAGGAAGCAGATGCTTAGTCCTATTTAGGCGCCAGAAGGGAAGAAAAGCGTGTGAACCAATCTGCCTCGTGGAGTTACCGGAGTCCCATCTGCCCATGTCGTGGCGACCGTTCCTGCTCTAGTAGGGTAGGTATTGGAGGCGCCGGACGGAGTTGAACCGCTGGTGAACATCACAGTTTTGCAGACTGTGCCCTTCCACTTGGGTACGGCGCCATAGGACTGTTTTAGCCCGCCTTCGATCCAGGCACCTTCTCGTCAATGATACGCTGGCCATACGCGATGCCATGGACATCGGCTTCTTGCTCGGTTTCATAGACGGTAGGTCCTGAAAAGGGCTGCACGTTCAACAGACCATCAGTCCGCGAGTAGATCACAATCCGTAACTTCCATTGCCCTGAAGCGGCGACCGGTTCAGGGTTGGACTTGATGATGTAGTCCTTGTAGTGAATTCGCCTTCCCACTACGCAACTTTATGGCCTAGGCGTCTGAGTGACAACCCACCAAACGGATTGCGGGAATATACGGTGGCTGTTCATCCGGGCGGAAGCCACTGAGGCAGGCTGCTAGTGCTTCGACGAAACTGCAGGTATGGAGCGGTGTTGTAAGTAAATCGAGGAGAGAAATGTAGTTTTCGAGGGAAATTCGATCAAGATCAGTAAGCCGCAAATCGCCATTACATCACATCGTCATCGAAAAACTCCTCGGGCGTCGGCTCCCCGGTACAGGTGACTTATACATCCATAATTGGGATGCGCGCTTACGCGAGGCGGTTACTCGGCTCGGTGTGCTGACAGAGCAGAAATTACTCGAGGAAAATTCTGGGATACAGATGAAAAGGCCGTTCCAGGTGCTACTAGAGGTGCCACCTTCCTATGTAGAACTAATTTCAAACGGTGTAAGTAGTGGAAAAGTGGTGCCGAGGGACAGAATCGAACTGTCGACACCAGCCTTTTCAGGGCTGTGCTCTGCCAACTGAGCTACCTCGGCACATCGAAAGACAAGACGCGGCACTTTTGCAGAAACGACCGACGAAAATCAAGGCTCGAGTAATTTTCTCAAGCTCAAGCATTACGATGGTTGAGAGTGGAAGCAATGGGCTCTAGGTCGAGCAAGCTTTGTTTGGCGGAGAGGGGCGTTGTTCCCGTCGTTAACTCAAGCCCTCGCTATATTACAAGACGTTGCGCTGATCGAGGCACGCTAACGGATCGGATAGGAGGGTGTCAAGGCTACGGCCGAGCGGTCGAGCGTTCCGCAGTGTCCTTAAGCTCGTCTCGTACGCTTGCGCTACCCAACCTGCACGAACATCCTCCTCACACCTGAAACATTCCCTGGTCTGGGGATGTTGTCCTGGCGCCCCGCTTAGCGAAACATACTAATAGATTCTTCCGAAGATTTTTACACAGGTTTTACCGTTCATGGACGATCGTGAACGCCGCTGGTGCTATGGTCCGCGCCGCACAATGGCTGAGCGGCTCTTTGTGGGAGGTGCACCATGTCGGCAAGATCGTACTACCCAAAGTCCGTGCGCGCCGTAAGCGCGTTGGTGATTATCGCGCTTCTTGGTCTGGGGCAATCGCTTTTCGCAGCCACCGCTCCCACCACTTATTCCGCCTACACAGGGACCGATGCAAAAGTGATCCCATCCGCTCCGGCGCTCGGTGCGGCTAACTCGATCATCAATGATCCGACGTTCGGTTCGCGCATCCTGCGTGCGACCGATGCTAATACTGCAAGCGGGAATTCCTTAATTCCCGAATATGCTGGTTTTTATCGGACGTGGAATGCCAATTCAACAGCGCTGAAGCTCATGAATGGCCAAGGAATATCCTATTGGCTTGAGTTCAACCCTTCAACGTTCAGAGTCGGTGATGGGTCCGCCCGTCCAAGCTTGCATCCCCTAAGCTTCGCCTGGACATGGGAATGGTCCGCCGTCGATCCCGACATTATCTACTTTTTAAACGGGAACCAGCTGGCGAAGTACAACAAGGTCACTACTCTAGTTACCAACCTTGGAGGTCCGCCTAACGGCGATACAGTCACCATGCACGTGGCCGTGGTGGGGCAGGATAGCTGGGTTTGTTCAACGGCGGGAGCCGGGACCCAGAATAGTTATACAAAGATTTATTGTCTGAATCCTAATAACCCATCGCAGACCAAATTCATCGATGTCTTGAATAAGACCATCAACGGCATTGTCCAAAGCGATCCTAAGTGGCCGACCTCGGCTGCCGGCCAAACCATCGGGATTCATTCGATGTATGGCAGTGCCGCTGGAACCTGGCTCGACGTCGTCTTCCTTCAGCAGAGCTGGGGAGCCAATGGTGATTCTGTGTTCAATCTTGCGACGAATACCTGGTCCCTGGTGACGAATTCCGATACCCGTTGGTCTGGACACTCCTCCATGGGCAATGGCAAATATGTCAATGGCTCAGGATCGATCAATGGGATGGATTCTCGCGGTGCTCTTCTCCGAGATCCGAACAACCTCATGGATGCCACAAAGTACTCCTTTATCATGCAGCCGCCCTCGACCGCGGGGTGGTATGATGCCGAACACAGTTCGTGGTTCAACTCGTCAACGAATCCCCAGGCGCCTGTGCTGTTTTCACGATATAACTGCACGGCGCCTCCCGGGCCCCTCACCTGGTATGGAGAGATCATTGCGGCGGCGACAGATGGTTCCAATACAGTTTGGCGCTTCGCGCACAATCACAATGGGGGCCTTGTCGGTTTCGCTGGTCAGTCCTTTGCGCAAATTTCAAATGACGGTCGCTGGGCGCTGTTTTCAAGTTACTGGGATGGCACGCTGGGCGCAGCGGCGGGCGATTTTGGCTTCTCAAAGCGCATCGATACATTCATCGTTGATCTGGTTACGTCGGCCTCTCCTCCCACTCCATCTCCAGGGCCGACATGCTTGCGATATAATCCGAACGGCCGGTGCCTGAAATGGAGCAATTAGCCTGCTTGTTGCGGATTTCGTGGCGTTAACGACGGTGGCGGAGAGAGAGGGAGACAACGCCAGACCCTCACTCCGTTCCAGTCCGCAGCCAGAGCCAGTGAGCCGCGAGGATGCTAAGTCTCATTACTGTCTTTGTCAGGCTTGAATGGAGGGAAGGGAGGCAGTCGAACAGTCTGGCTAGGCTTCTGCGCCTTCGCTTTCTTAATCTGTCTGTCGAGAAGATAGCAGTAGACCTCTAGAGCATGAAGATCCGCTCGGCTTAGAGTCTCCACTTCCTCCGTACCAAGTCGTAGTAGTACACCCTTGATTTCCTCAGCAAGATTGTAAACGGCGACTCGCAAGTCCATATGAATCCTCGCAAGCCATGTCGAATCTGTATAAATCTGAATATTAAATGCTCCAAGCGGCGCTGAGCCACTGGTATTTTTGACAGGGGTACACTTGCCCAGGTCGGCTTCAAACGCGAGAATCGAAGCCAGTCTGCCACAAGTTCTGCCACAACTCTTCGCAAACTAGCGCCAGTCAACGAGTCGCAAGGGATAACGAATCCTGTGCGGCTGTGATCGAGTGGAAGTGAGCGGCTGAGAGCTACGGTGGAGCTACAGAACTTGAAGGGTCTGGTGATCCAGATTCGCTGAGAAATCACTTTGGGCGGGATTTGGCGGAGAGGGAGGGATTTGAACCCTCGGTAGAGGTTTTAGCCCCTACAACGGTTTAGCAAACCGCCGCCTTCGGCCACTCGGCCACCTCTCCACAACATCAAGACTGTATCCTGTTCTGGGGTTTTCCTGTCGTCGATGTAGCTAGGCGATGACGTTAGGATGACCGACTAGCAGGGTGTTCCCCACAGCTCGTTGTGCCCTTCGCATGGGCGCCTGCCCCATCAACAAAATCCCTCTGCAGAAGACATGGCTCGGTACTGGCGACAGGCAATGGCGAACAGAGGACGTTCTGTTCGGATTGTCCTCTTCATTCACCATCAGAGTGAGGCGTGATCATACCTGACGGCTCCATGAGGTACAAGAGTACGCCCGGAGCCTTCGTGCTGCGATTATTGCTCAATCTGAAGACGTGATGGTTTGACCGTGAGGACGAATTGATGCAGCTTTGTCCACTCGAAGCCGCCGGAGCTCTGGTGTGCGACCGAAGTCACAGGCATGGATGTTATGTTCAGGCGTTTGGTTTCCTGACGGTAGAGCGCGTCGACGTGCGACGATGGTTCGAAGTAGCGGGGTTCAATGTGGCCGAGCCGGATCACGCCGCTTGCAGAAAGCATATGCAGGACGGTCCGCACTTGCCTGCGCCTCGCTCGCATTTTCCTCACATAACGAAGCGGTGAGCTGAACATCCGCATGGTGCCCTCAACAATAGTGCCAATGGTTCACATCCAGAGAATGCGTCCGAAGTCTTCGTCGATCTCGCGGGGCCGATGACATTGGGTGCAGCGGGCGAACAGCTTTCCTACTTGGGACTGGTTTACGCTGCGAAGGACGAGCTGATAGCTTCGGCTGCCACAGCAGGAACAAGCTTTCCCGTGCACATTTCTTCGAATCGCTCCGATTTTTCCCTCTTGCTTGAACATGGACTACCCTCCAAGAGATAGGTCACGCTCGGATGGTGTCCATCTTGTGAGCAGTCATGGTCGTTTGAAAATACCGTAGAGGTAGGCAGAACCCATCCTAAAAGGGGGGCGTCTTGGCGGGGGAAAAAGGGAGGCGGAGGCAGGTCTCCCAGGAGGGAGCAGAGACCACTTGTCGCTCCAGGGTGGGCATGCCGGAAACGACACCTCCGCCCACCTCCACTAAAACAAAGACTGCGGACGGATTCAAGGCGGTAAAACTCTAGTCTGCTCAAACAGTTTCGGGCCAGAAAGGGAGTATTCCGTTTCACCAGGGTGATTCCTAGAGAGGTTGCATACAAACCTCTGTCTTCCATCTCCTACGTTTTTCTACCTTGGTGTGGTTGCTCGGTACACACTGATTTGGCAGGAGATATCTGTTCGCTGTGAACGCTTATAACAGGGAGAGCGCGCACTATGCGCGGAATGAGTCGTGCTCGAAGAGGATAAATAGCTGAGACGAATGACCGCCGAGCAGCCGCAGAAGTTTCAGGCCGCGGCAATCCGATTCATGAACTGTGTGTAGCAGCTCGGACAATAGGTATGAGTTAGGCGGTAGGCGGAATGATCAATCCCATGAGTTTGTCGAAAGACTTGTTTCGTAACCCATGATTCAGTCTCTGATCTCGGTTCCTCCCTGATCAGCCCACAGACGCAGCAGATGGGCAGAATCACCGTCTGTGTAACTGTTGCCATGGAGGACTCCTGACGCTCGGGTTCAGATTAATCTGATACACGATACGGCAAGCAGGCGTAATGCGCCCCTAGGAATTACCCCAGTTACTCTACGGACGGTCCAGTGGGAATAGACCGCAACTTAGTGACCGGTCGTCGAGCGCGCGTTAATTGCCGCCTGAATCTCCACGTACAGTTGTTCAACGGCCATATATTTAGATATGAGCGTTGTGGCACCGGCGGCGGTCATCGCCCGCCGATGCGCATCACTCGCACTGACCGAAAGGCCGACGATCACCACGTGCGGATAGGATGTCTTAATCCTCATTGTGGCATCAATGCCGTTGAGCCTCGGCATGTTGATGTCCATCACGACGACTGAAGGGGATAATTCCTTGACCAACCTGACCGCCTCTTCGCCATTAGACGCTTCACCGACGAGGGTGAGATTCGGATAACTCTCCAATAGGTCACGCAAGGCGGCACGCACGCGTGCATGATCATCCACGAGCAGTACGCGAATGGCAGATCTCACGATCGATCGGTCGTACGACTTGTCGCACAAAGTCAGCGGGGCCTTTCCATGAATCGTCTGAACATCAATCTCGGAGCATATAGAGGAATTCATGACTCCCACCACTGGGGTTCGCCCCGGCTTTGCCCACCGGTACGTTTTAGAGACTACCTCACAATCCTACAGACCTGTACGCCAATGCCGATTGACAGCGGTCGAGTGTTGCTATGCACATTAGCGATGAGGGGAGGAACTACTTAAGGGCGTGTGAACGGCTCATATCTTTGATGATGAGCAGGCAGCTTGACGAGCAATGAGGCTAAATGAAAAGCGCTAAGACTTTGGGCTCTCTTCCGCTGGTCCAGACGGACCCCAAAGATCGCCTAAACCTAAGGATTCCCATAAGTCTTTTTCAGACTGAGGAGGGGAGCCCTCAAGAAAGCTGGCTAGGATCTTCGATTTGTAGGCTGCAGCGTGGGGCCTGCATTTCTTTACCGCATCTGCATATTCTTGTTTCGATATACGCAAGCGTTGAAGCAGAACCCCCTGAGCCAGTAAAAGCGCGTGATGGACCGAAAGCGTATGGGCCAGCCTCTCAATGAGCTTCCGATTTGTCATGAATGCCCTCCTTCGGAAATGATGTTCTCAAATGCCCATGAATCAGACAGAAATTATCGGTCCAAAATTACAGCGCAACAGCAGCCGAAGCGAAAACTCCCCGGTCCAATACCTCCGTTCTCCTCTTGCACCTTAATCTACACCGGGCTTAGAATACACCCATCCGCAAATAAGTGCGTAGCATCGCTATTTTTGTAAGGATGATAAGGAGTCGTGGATTATGGCTTTACTAATTACTGCCGAATGTATCAACTGCGGAGCCTGCCTGCCAGAATGTCCGAACGAGGCAATCTTTGAAAAGCGCAGTGACGCGGAGGCAAAAGGAAACCACGTGGGCGACGGCCAGGGCGAGGGAGACGGTATTTACGTGATTACGCATGACCGGTGCACAGAATGTGTCGGACATTTTGACGAGCCTCAATGTACCGCTGTTTGCCCGGTCGATAATTGCTGCATCTCTGATCCAGCCTATCCGGAGCCGACCGATGTGTTGCTGGAGAAAGCAAAGAAGCTCAATCCTGACAAGACCATCGATCCGGCAAAAGTATGGAGCGGTGTACGGAACTAATCGTTCCCTTTTGAAGAACCGGGAAACAGCTTAACACGCCTACCTAAGTGTCCAATTTGTTAAGCTGCCGAAAAAAAGCATAGGTCGTCCTTCTATCCGCGTGCTGGCCCGGGACACTCGAGACACAACAAAATTATTCGGCTCGTCCTTCTCGTCCTTGTGGAGGTCCCTACCAACCTAACTTGCTACATAACCCTCTCCAGCAGCGGGTGGGACGGAATGCCAGCGAAAAGGGACCGCTTCGCCTTCTCGTGCAACGTGCTTACATTTGACGATCCCTATAGTTATTCATCGCTGTACAACGAGCTTGGGAGCTCGCAGCCCGCACCCTCTTCGCAATCATAGAAGGCTTTCAGTTGATATCCTGATTTGTCGAGCAGAGCACAATCAGCGAATTAGCAAACACGGTAGCGCATTTCCGAATGTATTGCACTGAGCATGACCGACGGGTGAGATGTGAAAACGTTCGTAGGACCAAGTAGCTGTCAAAAGTGACAGTTTTCAATTAGGTACATCTTTGCCATAGTGCGCCGACTCTTCTCATGCAGACACTCCGCCGGTGGTGGTGCGAAAGACGATCAGGACCTAACTCATGGATGGCACCGAGCGCAACTCACCGGAAGAAAGACGCACAGAACAAACCCGCCTGGAGGCGTTCAGCGCGCGGATCGGCACACATCTTATTGAGTGTGGTGACTTCGGCGAGATGCTGCGGCGCTGCACGCAGACGATGGTGGAGGATCTGGGGGCCGCCTTTGCCCGCATCTGGACCTTGGATGAACAGCACAATGTACTCGAGTTGCAGGCCAGTTCCGGCCTTTATACCAACCTGGACGGCCGCTACGCCCGCATCCCCGTGGGCAAGCTAAAAATCGGCCAGATTGCGGCAGAACAAAAGCCTCACCTGACTAATCACGTGATCGGGGATCCCCGCGTACCTGAACAGGCGTGGGCCAGACGGGAGGAGATGGTCGCATTTGCCGGCTATCCGCTCATCGTCGAGGAGCGCGTCATCGGCGTGATGGCGATGTTCTCCCGTGAGGCGCTGTCAGAGTCGACCCTACAGGCGATGTCGCTGGTCGCGGACCACATTGCGTTGGGGATTCAGCGCAAGCTGGCAGAACACTCATTGCGGCAGAAACAGGAACGCCTCACGCTGGCGCTTCAGGCGGGTCAGATGGGCGTCTATGACTGGGATATGGTGACGGACGCTCTCTGGTGGTCGCCGGAAACATATACCCTTTTCGGCGTCTCGGCGGACGAGTTTGTCCCGACTCCCAAAAACTTCGAGAAGCTTATCCATCCAGAAGACCGTGCACGAGTGTGGCAAGAGTTTGCCGAAGCGCTCCACAGCGGAGACCATTGTGCCCATGAGTTTGAGTTTCGCATTGTCCGCCCGGACGGGACCCTGTGCTGGATCACGAATCTGGGACGCAACCAATACAGTACCACGGGTAGACCGATCCGCCATTACGGCATAGCCAGTGACATCACCGAGCGCAAAGAGTGGGAGCAAGCCTTGCGTGACAGCGAGAATCGACTGCGGGCGTTCTCTGGCCAGTTGGAGCAGTTGGTGCAGGCACGTACGGAGGAACTGACGCAGTCCCACGATCGCTTGCGCGGGCTCGCTACCGAGCTGAACCTCGCCGAGCAACGGGAGCGCAAACGGCTGGCTGCGGAGCTTCACGACCATCTCCAACAGTTGCTGGTGCTGGGCCGCCTCAAACTCCGGCAGGGGAAAGAGCTCGTCGAGACCTTCCCGAAGTGTGCCACGCTTATCAGCGAAGCTGATGGCATTCTGGCCGAGGCATTGACCTACACTCGCACTTTGGTCGCGGAACTCAGCCCTCCCGTACTGCGTGATCATGGCCTGTCGGCGGGGCTCAAATGGCTCGGCGCGTACATGCACAAGCATGACATGGCGGTTACCGTGACGGTGCCCGAGGCGCATCTCCAGTTGCCTGAGGATCAGGCGCTGCTGGTGTTCCAATCGGTGCGCGAGTTGCTGATGAATGCCTGGAAACACGCGGCAACGAGCACGGCCGAGGTCACCATGGAGCTAGACGGCGATCGACTTCGATTACACGTACACGATAAGGGCCAAGGCTTTGACCTGGCTGCTGCTGATACCGCGCCTTCAACCAAGCTCGCGTCAAAATTCGGCCTCTTCAGTATTCGAGAGCGGATGAAAGCTCTGGGCGGCTCCTTTGAGATCGAATCGGTTCCTCATCAGGGAACCACGGCGACCCTGACGTTACCGTTAGGAGCCGCATCGGGCGGGACAGAAGCGGAACCCCCGCCATTTGAGGCTTCGCAGGAAGGGTCAGGAGAGCAGCCTGCTAGGCCGTTGGTATCAGGAGAAAAATCGCGGCCTGTCGGTGTGTTATTGGTCGATGATCATGCCATGGTGCGCCAAGGGCTGAAGACGATGCTGGAAAACTATGCCGACGTGGAAGTCGTGGGCGAGGCGTGCGACGGAGAAGAGGCGTTGGTGTGTACCGAACAATTGAATCCTGCTGTGGTGGTCATGGATATCAATATGCCGAAGATGAATGGCATCGAGGCGACGACTCGCCTGAAAGCCCGATATCCCGACCTCGCCATCATCGGCTTATCGGTCAACGCAGGAGAAGAGAACCAGAAGGCAATGAAGAAGGCCGGGGCCACGTCGCTGATCACGAAAGAGGCCGCCGTGGAACAGCTATATGCCGCCATTCAGGAAACTTCTTGCCGAGGTACGAATCCACCTTGAAGAAATGAGCATACAGCAGAACATGCATTTTCAATCGGGACTTCTCAGTGTGGATGCAAGCGGAGAGTTCTCGCTAGAAGATGCCAAACAGGCCTTTTTGGAATTACTCAAAGCCATTGCGCATTACCAGGCAGAGAAAATATTGCTCGATGGGCGGAACGTGAAAGGGAAGCCCGGGGACTTGGAGCGCTTCTACTACGGCGAATTCGCAGCGAGAGAAACTCACAAGTTGGTCGTTGAGCACAAAATTGTGCCGCGGTTTGCGTACGTTATCCATGAGCCTCTTCGGGATCCGACAAGATTGGGAGAAACTGTTGCCGTGAATCGCGGGATGAATGTCAAAACATTTGAGACTTCAGAAGATGCTATCGAATGGCTCACCGACGTGCACTGATTGCAGGGTCTCACACATAGCCGATGCCCTAGACGTCCGTGTGTGGCAGGAAACATGGCGGAGGGGGCGAGATTTGAACTCGCGGACCCCGTAAAGGGTCTCCGGTTTTCAAGACCGGCACGTTCGGCCGCTCCGTCACCCCTCCATGGTTTGATTCATACATGATGTCAATGCATTATGTCGATGCGTGGAAGAGATACGAATAGAGGTCCGCATGATGCCGATATTACCATGACCAAGCTGCTGTGGGATGTATTTTACATTGGTCTCTCGCTGAACGAGGGAGACTGGTGAATATAATTGAAAGAGA
>Ga0209969_1000082_pt1 | contig 11724 bp, 11 predicted proteins | sample InoplaM3PM_FD_187584 | JGI IMG/M metagenome (GOLD analysis project Ga0209969, IMG submission 187584) | Arabidopsis thaliana rhizosphere microbial communities from the Joint Genome Institute, USA, that affect carbon cycling - Inoculated... | ecosystem: Host-associated > Plants > Roots >... | reverse complement strand
ACTACATCATCCTGTCAAAATTAATAAAATCTATAAATGATAAATTATCAAAAGATATGAGGATAAACCTCAATGAAACATTGTACATTTATCTCAATTTCATAATCAAAGAATTGCGTTTGCACAGGAAGACAAACGAAATGATAACAAATGCTTCAACGCTCCTAACGCCAGATAAGGTAATGATCGGAGTACCAGAGAGCCTCCGAAAGATTATTTTCAATGTACTAATGCCAAATTCACAAAGGCTAAAAATCATAATAAAAGAACCTATTTCGACTTCAGGCTACATTCTAGCTCCTTGAAAGACCCAACGTGATGTATTAGAAATACCACTGATAGGTAGCCATAAAAATAATCTTATCACAAAAAGTGATAATATAAACCTCTTATTCTAATAAGAGGCTACATAGGGTTACAAATCTGCACCCACCAATATGGCTTAGTAATAATGATGCATTGGTCTTTGCTGTTTTCCTAGTTTATCAAAATGATCATGAGGATCACTTCCTCCTTTATGTGAATGTGTAGTGCCATCCATATGCGTATGAGTATGTCCATGCGTTTCAACTGGTTTTTTCATCAGTACGTCATCGACTCTCATAAGCAAAATAATGACTTCGGTTGCAGTTATAAGAATCTGTTCCTTTACAATTAAAGGTTCTATAACATGCATTTCCATCATGTTGTCTATTTTTCTTTCCAATGCGTTTATTCCATACCATTCACGATCATTATTGAAATTGTCTTTACTTTTTTTACTATTCTTTGGCTGTGATTGAGAGTAAACTCTTTGCCTGAGGTGGGCTCTTATATCAACTGTGTTCAACCCCGAGTTTCTGGCAATTGTTAGCGGGATCTCTTCAAGGGCTTCTGCAAACTTTTGGATCACAATCTGTTCCTTTCCTGGTAATTGATATGATCTCTCTTTTATTAGCATGGCAACAAATGCTTCTACGGCACCTCCTCCAGGTACAATTTTTGGATCCGTAATAAAATTTCTCAAAACATAAATAGAATCTAGTATCGTACGATGAAATTCATCAAGGATTTTTTTTGAATTAGCACGCAAAAGAAATGTTATTGACTTTGGATTCCTGCAGCCATTGACGAAGACCATTTTATCATCACCAACTGTTTTTTCATACACCTTTGCAGCGTACCCCAGATCACTGCCGTTTATGCTATCAAGATCTCTGACGACCTTGGCTCCGGTAGCCTTTGCCAGCCATAACAAATCGTTTTCTTTAACTCTTCTAACAGTTAACATTTTGTTCTTGGCAAAATGATTTAGTGCTAAAGAATCTATCCCACCACGGGAAAAAATAACATTTGCACCAGATTCTATTACATACTGAATCTTTTGAAGTAGGTTACTGTTTTTTTTCTTTATGAACGCGGTCATCTGGCTAGGATCTGAAATTCTAATTTCGGCTTCAGTCTTTGTGCGGTCATCCTGAATGTCGCTGTCAAGAAGCAAAATCTTTGCATTTTCGATAATTCGGGGCATTGACGAATCATCTATTGTTTTGTCTATTACAGTTCCATGAACGAGCTCGGTATCAGAGCTATTTCCTATTTTTTCCTCGATCTTAATATCATCCACTTCAAGATAGCGTCTTGAAAAATCAGCGATTTCACAAATTCCGTCAACAACAAGACTGGGAATAAATACTTCTTCTGTAAAGTGAGATACAGCCTTTGATCTCAAACAAGTCTCAATAAGATATCTCATTATCTTTTTATCATGATTAGTTGTTTCAATGGAAACTTTCCTGACAATTTCAAGTGCCATGTGTAATGCATTATGATAACCATCTGAAATTCTGCTTGGCGATACACCAATTTCTAATAGACCTTCTGCTTTTTCAACTAGGGCTCCTGCAAGCACAACAACTGATGTAGTACCATCTCCTACGGCATTATCGACCGCATTGGCGGCTTCAATAATAACCTTAGCGGCAGGATGCTCAACATCAATCTTTCTTAGAAATGTTGCCCCATCCTTAGTAACAGTCACCTCACCAAGAATGTCAATAAACATTTTTTCAAGTCCTCTGGGACCCAGAAAGCCTTTAACAAGGTCAGCAATCAATCTCGCAGCTAAAAGATTGTATCTCCTTGCTTCAGTTCCATACGTTCTTTTAAGACCATTACCAAATAACTGCATATTTTTATCATTCATGAAAAACTAATCTTTAATTGATTATTTGAGATCAATTATAAATATCTGACTTTACAATAAAATTTGATCTTAGATGTTTCTATCTCCAAGAGAAATTGATAAATTATATATTTCTATGAGTGCAGAGGTCGCACGAAAAAGAAAAACAAGGGGTTTAAAACTCAATTATCCTGAATCGGTGGCTCTAATCGCAGATTACATTTTAGAAGGAGCGCGAGATGGAAAATCGGTTTCTGAACTCATGAAATCAGGAAGACATGTGTTAAATAAAGACGACGTATTGCCCGGAGTTCCAGATCTAGTACAGAGCGTTCAAGTGGAGGCCACGTTTGACGATGGTACCAAACTGGTGACCGTTCATAATCCTATTGTATGAGGTGTGGTGAGAAATGATTCCTGGTGAATATTTTTTGTCCAAGGAACCAATAATCGCTAATGTAGGGAGAAAAACAATCAAAATTAAGGTAACAAACACAGGAGACAGACCGATTCAGGTAGGCTCGCATACACATTTCTTTGAAACTAATAAAGCCTTATCGTTCCAGAGAAGCAAGACATTTGGATTTCATCTAAACATTCCATCGGGAACCTCGCTGAGGTTCGAACCGGGGGATTCAAGAATTGTACAAGTAACAGAATTTGGAGGCAAAAAAACCGTTTTCGGTTTTAATAGTCTTGTTAATGGTAAACTAACAAAAAAACAAAAAGAAATATCTCTTTTGAAGATTAAGAAAAAAGGGTTTAAGGAGGAAAAATAGCCATGGTTCTAAATATTCCTAGGAAACAATATGTGGAGCTATATGGACCAACAAAGGGCGACAGAATTAGATTAGGAGATACTGATCTTATAGTAGAGATCGAAAAAGATCTATTAGTGTACGGAGATGAACTAGTTTTTGGAGGTGGCAAAAGTATTCGAGACGGAATGGGACAGGCGAGTGGAATAAAGAGCAAATATTCACTAGATCTTGTTATTACCAACACCATACTGATCGATCCTTTGATGGGTATTATCAAAACAGACGTAGGCATCAAAGATGGATTGGTTTTGGCCATAGGTAAGGCCGGAAATCCAAATGTGATGGATGGCGTTCATGATAATCTTATCGTATCGGCAAATACAGAAGTTATTTCAGGAGAGCACACCATCTGTACCCCCGGAACGATTGATACTCATATACATTTTATTTCACCCCAGCAAATAGTTGAAGCAATATGTAGTGGTACGACTACCATGATAGGTGGTGGTACCGGTCCTTCTGAAGGTACTAAGGCTACAACTTGTAGTCCAGGACCCTGGAATATTCATAGAATGCTGGAGTCGTTGGATGAATATCCATTAAATTTTGGATTATTGGCAAAAGGAAATGATTCATTAGAACCGGCGCTATTAGAGCAAATAAGTGAAGGGGCGTGTGGCCTAAAGCTTCACGAGGACTGGGGTACCACTCCAGCCACGATAGACGCAGCTCTAAGAGTTGCAGACAAAACAGATACACAGGTAGCAATACATACTGACACACTTAATGAATGTGGATATGTGGATGATACAATCGACGCAATATCAGGTAGAACTATACATACATATCATACAGAGGGAGCTGGCGGAGGGCATGCACCGGATATACTAAAAATTGCCGGCGAAATCAATGTTTTACCTTCATCAACGAATCCAACAAGACCATTTACTGTAAACACTCTTGAAGAGCATCTTGATATGATGATGGTCTGTCATCATCTTAATCCATCTATATCAGAAGATGTTGCATTTGCTGAATCAAGGATAAGGGCCGAAACAATAGCTGCAGAAGATGTATTACACGATATAGGCGCTATAAGCATGTATTCTTCTGATAGTCAGGCTATGGGTAGAGTGGGAGAAGTGACAACAAGGGCTTGGCAAACTGCTGACAAAATGAAAAAGATGTCAGGAAGACTAAAGCTAGAAAAAGGAAATAACGATAACCTGCGCGTCAAAAGATATCTAGCAAAACTCACCATTAATCCTGCAATAACACATGGAATTTCAGACTATGTAGGATCACTGCAACCGGGGAAAATAGCCGATATAGTAATTTGGACGCCACAATTTTTTGGGATAAAACCAAAACTCATTATTAAAGGTGGTTTTATTGCATATTCTCTAATGGGTGATGCAAATGCTTCTATTCCAACGCCAGAGCCTGTCTACTACAGGCCTATGTTTGGCGCCAAGGGAAAAGCTAGATATTCTACATCAGTAACATTTACCTCAAAAGCAGCGATAAGAAATGGTCTTCAAAAGAAATTGGATCTAAAGAAAAAACTCTTACCAGTGAAAAACTGTCGCAATATATCCAAGAAAAATATGGTGTACAATAATTTGATACCTAAAATAGAAATCGATCCGGAGACTTATGTTGTTAAAGTAGATGGAAAGTTGGCGACTGTCGAGGCCGCAAAAGAGCTTTCATTGTCGCGATTGTACAACTTGTTTTAGTTACTGTCATTGAAAATCGGAATAATAATGCTTATATATTTTGTAAATACAAATTGGTTCATGAATCCGGTTCGCAACGAAAAAGAAGTCGAATCAGTAGCAAAAAGAGCAACAGAGGTGCTATATGGTAGCAATGTTGAGAATTTGAAGGTTAGAACTCTTCTTCCATATCCAAATGAACAGAATAGAGAAGCCTGGGACGCTCAGGTAACTTTCTTGCTTGATGGTCTACAATATACAGTCGACCTGTTGATAAATGAAAAAGATGGACAAATTACAAATGCAAGGCTGATAGACACAATGGTTCCATTATAATATCGAGTCAAACAACACTGGAATTTTATCCTGAATTTAGCCAATACACCCCGATGGCATACTTTGAGTCAGCTAAAAACAAAACTGACCTAATGCCATCTTATTACTCAAGCTTATCTAATAAACATTCAAAATGAAATCCCAAACCCTGTTATTAGTAAAAAATAAACAAAGAGTGGGACTTTTTGTTCTTGCAATTGTAACAGTACTATTTTTAGTGATTCCAGATTTAGTTGGAATGGAGATTTCACTTTCTCTGAGGCTTACTTCATTAGTGCTTTTAGCAGTATATGTTCTACTCTCTTTTGAAATCGTTCACAGGACTACTGTAGCGATGGTAGGAGCAGCAGTTGTTATACTGATGGGTATCACAACCGGGCTATTTGATGCATCTATGAGTTTCGAATTTGCTATCGCCGCCATCGATTTCAATACAATTGGGCTACTGCTAGGAATGATGTTAATCGTAGCAATATTGGGTCAGACTGGAATTTTCGAGTACCTTGGTATAAGGATGAGCAAGGCATCGAAGGGAAATATGTGGAAGTTGTTGGTAATGTTTTGCTTATTCACTGCAATTATTTCCATGTTTATAGATAACGTTACCACTGTTCTGTTAATAGTTCCAATTACTATCTCAGTATTTAGGACGCTCAGGATATCTCCAGTTCCATTCATTATTGCTCAAGTACTTGCGTCAAATGTAGGGGGAACGGCGACACTGATTGGAGATCCACCCAATATATTAATCGGTTCTGCTGCGAATATAGACTTTACTCCATTTATTATTAACATGGGTCCTACAATTGCTGTTATTCTGTTGGTATCATTATTTATTTTAAAATTTATGTTTAGAAAAGAACTTTCGCAAAAGCCCCATAATTTTGAAGAATTGTTGTCGCAGGATGAGAAAGTCCTCATCAAGGATAGATCAGTTTTAAAAAAATCTTTAGTAGTGTTAACTGCAGTTATTGTTCTTTTCGTAATACACGGCAGTCTCAAGATAGAACCTTCAATCATAGCACTGAGTGGTGCGGGTATATTGATGGTTCTGGCAAAGTCGAGACCTGAGCAGATATTAAAATCTGTGGATTGGTCAACCTTAATCTTTTTCGCAGGGCTTTTCATTATTATTAGCGGTGCAGAAAAAGCAGGATTAATAGATCTATTGTCAAGCACCGTACTGCATATTAGTGGAGGAAATCCATGGATATTATTCTTTATGATTATTTGGATATCTGCAATAGCAAGTGCATTCATAGACAACATTCCCTTTGCTGCTACTATGGTCCCTCTCATATTTACCATCTACAATACCGAATCAGTCGCTGCAGTCTTTGGAAATCTGGATATCAGCCCATTGTGGTGGGCATTGTCACTTGGAGTTGGTTTGGGAGGAAACGGTACAATGGTTGGTTCGAGTGCAGGGATTGTTGCCACAGGATTGGCCGAAATAAATGGCCACAGAATCACCTTTAATCAATTTCTTAAAGTGGGGTTTCCTTTCATGATAGTCACTGTGGCGGTTGGTTCTATTGTATTACTCATTGACGTATTAATAAGGCTAAATTTTGCAGCTATGTTATAACTTTTCTTTTAAATCTTCAAAACAAACAAGCATCGTTCTAAATTTAAGTAACAACCTTGTCTCCAATACCCTTTATTCGCTTTGACAAAATTAATTAGTAAATCTGAGTTTAGTTTAAGAGGAGCTAGATTTATTCGATTCTGCTTCTTCTGCCTTGTCAGGGATAATTGTTTTCCTTCAGCTTCTTTCTTAGTATTTTCAGGATATACCACAGTCATTGCGAGATTTCCAAATCCCATTGAATTTAGGGTGCATAACGAGCCTTGAAATGATGTCCAAATGGTTCACCGTCGCCAAAGTCCATCTTATCTTATATGACTTGTTATTGTCCATGTACAAATGGCAATTGCAAACTAACCATTTTGCATAATAATTAATATTTTGTTGTCACAACGATTAGATGATTGTTAATTTTTGATAGACTAACTCGTAGTAATATCTCGATAGCGCCTACGAATAAGATTGTTAGAATTTTTGTATGTGGGCCCACTATTTATGACAATTGCCATATAGGTCATGCAAGAATTTTTGTGCTAGTCGATCTCATAAGCAGATTACTTCAATCGCGAAACTATATTCCACATGTGATATTAAATATTACTGATATAGATCCAAAGTTGTACGAGAATAACATCGATTCTGATTTCATATTTAGAAACCTAATTGATGATCTGAATAGACTTGATATAGGTAATTTGAATTATGCAAGAGCTACCGATTATGTACAGGAAGCAAAGTATTTGATTGGAAAACTAGTCAAGCGGAAATTAGCTTATTCTGCAAATGGTAACGTATATTTGGACATCTCTAAATTCAAATCTTACGGAGCTCTTTCACACTTATCCAAAAAGGAACTATGGAATCAGAGGTATGATATTGATATTAATAAACGAAACGTTATGGATATTTTTTTATGGAATACGAGTGACAACTACGGAACCCAATACCATGATAAGAATTTTGGAAACGGTACCCCTTGGTGGCACACCCAAGATACAGCTGTGGCAATGTTTCATTTTAATGGTAATTATGATATTCATGTCGGGGGTCTTGATTTATGCTTCCCACACCACGAAGTGCTGCGTACGATACTTATGGCACTTTCACACAAAAAGAATCCTGTAAAGTGCTGGATGCATGTCGGTATTCTAGACATCGAGAGTACAAAGATGTCAAAGTCTACTGGTAATGCAATTTATGTCAGAGATCTATTGAAAAAATTTGATGCAAATACTCTGAAACTCTATTTTTATTCACTTGATTATAAGAGAATAATAAATTTTAAAATTTCAGAGTTAATAAAGTTCGAAGGAATAAACACCATGATTAGAAACATAGTATCTACATCAGATCATGAAAACAAGAATTACGATACCAGGAACCATAATGTTGCTGACTCAAAAGAGTTAGAAGCGGATACATATACACTTAAACGATTCAACAATTATATTGATAATGATTTGGATACACCCAATGCACTCGCATTGTTCTTGCAAACTGTAGTGGATCCGAATAAGATGAATGAGGCCAGAAAGATGATGAAAATTTTTGGACTTGAATATTGAACATATTAACGACAATGAGTCATCATTTTGTTATCTTTGGAGTAGAGCATACCAAAAAAAAGATTGCCTAGAATTATTTTCAAACGATAAATTAGGAGATGATTATTTTTTTAATAGATTAAACATTAGATATCCATGTAATGACATTGCTGAAATCCTAAATTCTATAAAAGGTAAACGTACCAGTGACATTAATACTTATTACATACACTTGATTTGTGATACTAAGAATTCTTTCAATTTGAGTCTACCGAAATTCGGCACTATGAAAGTCTTGGGTTTTGATGTCAAGAATTATGTAATGAACACTATCAAAGATATTGAAATTGAAGAAGTTGACAAAAATGATTTAGAAGAGTGGATTGATATTTTTTGTGACTCTTTTGATTCATTAGGTATCAAAACCGAAGTAACAAGTATAATTTCTAAACACTACAGAAAATTAACATTATTTGTTGCACGTTACAATTTGAATCAGGGAACGTATCCTGCGGGTTGTTGCTTGTTATTTGAAAAAAATAATAACATAGGTCTTTACTGTTTGGGAACTATTCAGCACTTTAGGAGAAAAGGAGTAGCAAGGCAATTGATAGAAAATGCGATAAAAATAGCAAAGGATAATGACTACAATACACTGGTTATGCAAACTTTGACTGAAGAAAAATATGATGAATTCTACAAAAAGTTAGGTTTTAGAACTATTTATGAAAAGAAGTTGTATACTTTTAATCTAAATTGAGTAAGGTAACAAGATTTGAATTTACAATTTACATGCAAAATAATATGAATTTTAATTGCCGGATGAATCTTTATATTAACATACACATTCAAATTCCAAGGGCTCGTAGCGCAGGTCATTTCATGTTTTGAGATGAGCGCAAAATGGATAGCGCGGACGCCCCCTAAGCGTCAGGTCGAGGGTTCAAATCCCTCCGGGCCCGTATAAAATTTACATAATTTTAATATGTTCATTGTGAATATTATAAGGTAACAATTTAAAGTTTGTTACTAAATTAAGCGATAGTATTTAATCATGTAGATGGAATAACCTGAATTACATAAGGCAAATGAAATTAATTTTCTGTGGTACACTATACCAATCTTAATGACATTTTGCATCCGTATTTACAAAAATTAAGATAAAAGAATAATGTTTTCCTCACATTTTCTATCAAATGTTTACTCATGCAACCAATTTCGAGCATTTTCCGTCAATATAAGCCAAAAAGTGTACGGATTTAATGAATTATTGAATTGATATAATCTTCTCTTATCTGTCGATTAAACCCATCTAATTGTTGTCTGATCTATAAATATTAAGACAAAGTATATTATATATTCAGGATCATTCTAGTCTGTGGCAATTTTTGGGATAGAAGCGATCAGTAAATATGATAACCGAAGAAAAAATTATGCGGATGACACCTCGGTTATCACCGTCGGTGTTTATGCTCAAAATAACGCCCTAGTCAAAAAATTGCTGCATTCCAAGCCTAAACCAGATGTCAAGAGATATATCAAGGTCGAAACTGATTGTGAAGAATTAGATTTACATGACATGAATGATAATGGTGGACAAGATCTTAAGTGGGCCGAAAACGTAGATATTTTTTTTATTAGTACTCATGGCCATAACGATGGTACCAACGCAGTTTTGGCCTATGATAACAATAGAAATGAATGGGATGGAAATTCGAAAAACTGGAAGTTGGGAGATAGTAATTTACTAAAGTGGCTTCTCTTATTTAGTTGCACTACAGTGAATCTAAAAAATCCACTAGGATTTTGGCATGTATTCGAAAATCTACATGAACTTTGTGGATTCTATGAAGATTTATTCTTAAGCGATAAAATTGGAGACGATCTAGGTAGCGACCTAGGACAAAAACTTATTGACGGCGAAACAACAGTCGCCGATGCTTGGCTTGAAGCTACAACAGAAAGTGATTACAATACCGCTGCAGTAGTAATTTCAGCCGAAAATCAAAAAACCTGGAATAATGGGAAACCCATTTGGAACGATACTACCATGAATCTTGATCATCTCAAGGGTCATGGTTACACCTGTCCGAACGTTACCGCTCAAGATAAACATTGGTTAGGCGTGAAATGGGTAGAATGGTATATCGATAAACGAGTCAAAAAAACTACTGGAATCGTGCAACTTCCACCTAAGTTAATACAACTTGAAATAGAAATAAAGATACCTAGTGCTGAACCACGGAAAAAGAAACGTAGGAAACTCAAGAGATAGTATTTTATTATGTTGGCACGAAAACATTCGTGAATAAAAATGCAAGTCGATAGAAAACTAAAGCAAGAGTTGATGGAAAAGATATCAGATTTTTATGACTCGGTACCCGTATATTCAATAAAGAAACTATCTAACAATGAAATCATTGATAATGCGAAATATTATGCATCAAGATTTATGGGAGGAAATTCACCTGCAACTTTTAAGTCCATCGAGAAACACGATGATTTAATGCTGATTAATCTTCCATGGGATACGAAAATGTGGGTATATAATAATTCTAATGCTATTACGATAACGCGCAGAATGAAACCACTAGAACATTTAATAAATGAAAATATTGATGTAAGCAGGCTTGGGTTGATTGCAATCGAAAAAATGAAAAAGCTAAAAATGGATAAATGGAAATTGTCGTTTGAAGAATTAAAATTTGAGAGTTTAGGTCAAATTAAAGCTTTTGGTATTAACGTCCAGGAAACACGAAGTCCTTCTATATTGTGTAGAATTATAGGAGTGTTTCGAAGATATATAAATGAAATTCCGGTATATGGGAGAGCATCTATCTCTCTAAAAATAGCGGGAGGAGATATTTTGGAATCCATCGGAGTGGACTGGAGATTGATTGAGGAACATCCAGTTGAGTATACCAAAATAATTGACGTAGAAATTGCAGCTGAAAATATCATTAATGAACTTAATTCCACTTCACCAAGTAGAATATTGACTTTGGATGACTATTCCCCTATATTATTTACTCTAGCTTACATGTCAATGCCAAAGAGGCGACCTCAAAATTATATGCAACCCGTATATATTGCGATTTTTAAGCCCCTTCGAAATACTACTCTTGGTCATGTGATAACAATTCCAGCGGCTACCAAAAATTATGAGTCAATACAAATACCTCCTACAGAGACTAAATTTGGCGGTTAACTTGATAATTGATTGTTGTTTAAATGATTAAAATTAATTGCTATTTTTAATTAACACTCTTTCTACTGTTTAGTCGTGGAATTCTTATCGTTGTTTCATATTCAACTGACAAGATAAAAAAATTTTAACTATGACTTTACTTCTTTAAATTCTTTACTACTATCTTCTCCCAACCGGAAATGTACATGAATATATAGGAATTTACATGCGATACGCTGGCACCTGGACCCATTAAATTATGATTAAGAAAATTTTTTATATATTCATATGATACATGGGATTCAAAATTAGAAATATCGGTACGATGAGTTCAACTATATGATTGGGATCCACATGAAAAATCAGACTAGTCCCTTCGTGCTGACTAACGAAAAAAATGCTCAAGAAAATTTGCTTGCAGAACAA
>Ga0209969_1000073_pt1 | contig 12220 bp, 10 predicted proteins | sample InoplaM3PM_FD_187584 | JGI IMG/M metagenome (GOLD analysis project Ga0209969, IMG submission 187584) | Arabidopsis thaliana rhizosphere microbial communities from the Joint Genome Institute, USA, that affect carbon cycling - Inoculated... | ecosystem: Host-associated > Plants > Roots >... | reverse complement strand
CGTGCGGACCATTCCGCCGATCTACAGCCGCGCAGCTCGCACCATGGGTTCCACCGGACTGCACACCTGGACGCATGTGGTGATTCCGGCGGCGCTCCCCTTCCTGCTCAGCGGCATGAAACAAGGGTGGGCCTTCGCCTGGCGTTCGCTCATGGCGGCCGAAATTTACGTCACGATCCTCAGCGGCTTCGGACTTGGTCAACTCCTCCACTATGGCCGAGAACTCCATGCCATGGACCAGGTCATCGGTGTCATCCTGATCATCATTTTCATCGGCCTCGCGGTCGACAAATCACTCTTCGCCCCCACTGAACGCTTCATGCATCGACGATGGGGGACCGAACGCGCATAACTCTGAAGAGAATCGCCGTCACCATCGATACTTCTCCACTGGCGCACAATCTCTCTCCATGGTACCGTAGCGCCATGAACCGCTCTTTGACGGGGTGGTTTCGCCACCTTTCGATCGGCCAGAAGCTTCTCATTTCGTTCGGACTTATTTTCAGCCTCCTCGCCTTAAGCCTGACGGCGCTTCTCTTCTATCTCGCCAAAATCAACAGTTATGTCGACCGACACAAACGCATTACGGTACCGGCGATCGTCACGGCCGCTAACATGCGGCGCGAGGCGTATGACATCAAACTGGCGCTGCACTCATCGACGGAACGCATTTCGTCGGAGCCGAGTGAACTGAGATCCCGCCTCGAACGGCATACGTCGGAGCTCAGCCGGACGCTCAGTCTCTACAAAGGGACGCATGCGGCCCGAACCCATCCGGTCCTCTACGGCATGCTGACCGACCATGATCGGCTCGACCTGGCCGAGCAAGAAGATCGCGCGATCGAAGACATCGGCGAGGCCCTTCGTACATTGGCGACCCAACTAGACCAGCTGAAGACGGCGGATGCCGACCGTCTCACGACGCGGGTGACTCAAGGCCTCGATCAGCTCATGGATGCGCACACACAGATCGATATCGAGATGAAGCACGAGGGCGACCGGCTCGTCGGCCGCGCCCGGCTGACCGCCCTATCGCTCGCACTGTTGTTGGGGGTCGTCATCGCGGTCACGTATGCGCTCGCTGCCACTCGCATCGCTCGCCCCCTGAGAGCGTTGGCCGCCACCGCCGACCGCGTGGCCCATCACGATCTGTCAGCGCAGTTCCCGGCTTGGCCCAGTCGCGATGAGGTCGGCACGCTTGCAGGCTCGCTGACGACGATGCTCGAGAGCTTGCGCGAGCACAGCACCTCGCTGTTCCGCAAAACGAAGGAACTGGAAGCGTTTACCTATTCGATCGCCCACGACCTCAAGGGCCCACTTCGAGAGATCGAGGGATTTTCCTCGCTGCTCGAGAAGCAATTTTCAGAAACCGGCGATCACGAGGTGAGACATCATATCGGCGTCATCCGGCAGTCTGCATTGCGCCTCACCCACATGATCGACGCGCTTCTGAAATACTCGCGGCTGGAACAGCAAGCCCTGCCAAAACAGTGGTTCAACGTGCGAGAAATGATCACCAGCCTCCTCAACGACCGGATGAGTTCGACGCAACAGGCGGCGCCGGCCATTCACGTTGAGTTGACGTTCGACGATCTCTACGGCGAGCCGGTCAGCATCCGGCAGGCCGTCGCCAATCTGCTGGACAACGCCGTCAAGTTTTCCCGGAACCGGCCGAAACCGGACATCCGAATCGATGGGATGCGGAACAACGGGGAGTGCATCGTGCGGATTACCGATAACGGCATCGGATTCGACGTGGCGCAGACGGACAAGATCTTCGGGCTGTTCGAACGGTTGCACGGTCCGCACGAATATGAAGGCACCGGCGTCGGCTTGGCGATCGTGAGACTCGTAATGGACAAGCACGGAGGCCGAGTCACGGTCGAATCGGCGCCGGAGCGCGGCAGTACCTTTTCGCTGGTCTTCCCTCAAGGAGCCTCGTGATGCGGGCCCTGATCATCGACGACGAACACTATGTGCGACTCGTGCTCGAGCACACCCTGCGGGAGGAAGGCTGCGATGTCGTGGTCGCCTCGGATGGCAAAGCCGGTATTGCGGCGCTTCAAAGCGAGACGTTCGACTGCGTCATTACGGATCTGCGTATGCCGGGCATTGATGGTTTGAACGTGCTCGCATGGGTAACGAATCACCAGCCTGAAGTCGAGGTGGTGATGCTGACAGGGCATGGCGACGTGAAGGTGGCGGTCGAAGCGATGAAACAAGGCGCCTGGGATTTCCTGATCAAGGATACGCCCTTTGACGGCACGGCCGTGAGCGCGGCTCTGGCGAAACTCCGGACGGTCCGCGCCTTGCGACAGGAAAACCTTGCCGCACGCCGGGGCGGCTACACCCGCGATGTCATCATCGAGGGATCCAGTCCGACCTGGAAGACACTGAACACTCAGATTGGCAAAGCCGCAGGCTCGAAAGCCCCTGTGCTCATCCAGGGGGAAACCGGTTCGGGCAAGGAAGTCGTGGCGCGTCTCGTTCACGAATTGAGCGGCAGGGCCCAAGGGCCGTTTCTCGCAATCAACTGTGGCGCCATGAACCGCGAACTGCTGGAAAGCGAGTTGTTCGGTCATGACAAAGGCGCATTCACTGGTGCCGTTGGAGCAAAGACCGGGCTCGTCACGGCGGCGGGCGGCGGCACGCTCTTTCTCGATGAGCTGGCCGAAATGCCGGCTCCCATGCAGGTCAGTCTGCTGCGGTTCCTGGATCGGGGTGAGTATCGACCGGTTGGAAGTACGCGCACGTTTCACGCGGACGTTCGCATCGTCGGAGCCACCAATCAAGATCTTTCGACGCTCGTCGCGCAAGGCCGCTTTCGCGAAGACCTCTTCTACCGCATCAACGCCGTAACGCTTTCCGTCCCAGCGCTCAGAGAGCGCAAAGAAGACGTGCCAGGGCTGGCGGAGCATTTTCTCCACAGTCTTCGCGCCGCGGGATCTGTGACACGCACGTTGTCTCCCGAGGCAAAAGTCGCCCTCTGCGGCTACTCTTGGCCCGGCAACATCCGGGAGCTTCGCAATGTCATCGAACGGTTAATGCTGATGGGAACCGGAACGGCCGCCATCTCAGGCGAGGAAGTCAGAGCGATGCTGCCGGCGCCGCTTTCCGAGTCCGAGACCGGTCAGCGTGCCAAGCGCTCCCTCGAAGACATCGAGCGCTGGCATATCGAACGGGTCCTCGAGGCACACGACGGGAACAAGAGCCAGGCAGCCAAAACGCTCGAGATCGACTACAAAACACTCTTGAGCAAGCTCAAGAAGTACGGCCTCACGAGCGGAAGAGCGCATGATCAATGACAAGCATCACCAGCATTAGATGAAAGAAATTCACCCTGGCCTAGGAGGAGAGACATGATCCGCATGTGGGCATTCAGCCTTTTGATGGCGTCCTCGCTTCTTGTCCCTGCAATTGCGTCGGCTGGAGACAAACCCTCCCACAAAAGATCCACAGTCAAGGACGTCAAGGCGATGTCCGAAAAAGATCAGACGGCGTTGGCGCTCAGCGCGGCACCCTCCCGCATCTCGAAGGATGCCGTTGTCATGATCTATGGCGCTGACGGCAAACTGACGGAAGTGAAACAGGGGACAAATGGTTTTACCTGTATTCCCACGGTCATGAACCTGCCGGTTCCCGATCCCATTTGTATGGACGCCGCCAGCTACCAATGGATGACCGACGTCATGAACAATGCTCCCAAACCAACCAATACGGTGCCGGGCATTGCCTATATGGCACGGGGAGGATCTCACCTTGAAAAGAACGGCAAAGTCGTCATGGCAGGAGAAGGTGCAAAGGTGGTCAAGGAACCGCCGCACTGGATGGTTATGTGGCCGTTTGATCCCGCCGCCTCTCAATTGCCGACCGTTCCCAATCCGTCAGGCGTCTACATCATGTTCGAGGGCAGTCCGTATGCACATTTGATGATTTACCAGGACCCGAACCGGATGAAGTAATCACTTTCCCCCTGGGGATTTGACCAGTGTCAGCCCCCGCTCCGGGCGGCCTAGGCTGTCTGGATGAACGTTCGTGACAAGGAAGTGCAAGCGGAAGCCATCGCTCGAGTGCTCGACAATGCGATGGCCCTTCCCGGATTGCGTCCCAAAGTCGGCCTCGACCCGGTGATCGGCCTGTTTCCGATAGTGGGCGATACGATGGCGACGCTCGGCGGCGCGGCAATCCTGGTCATGGCGCGGCAGCTGCAGGTTCCCTGGGAGGTGCAGTTGCGCATGGCCTACAATCTCCTCAAAAACGGCCTGATCGGCGCCATTCCACTCCTCGGCGATTTTTATTCATTCGTGTTCAAAAGCCATCAACTCAATGCGGCCTTGCTGGTCCGGTCGATCAAACGCGGCGAAGACGGACACTGCGACTTATTGACGAGACCGTTGTCGTTCCGCGACATCACGGTGCTGGCGCTGCTTCTCCTCCCCACCATTCTGCTTGTCTCAGTTGCGGGAGCATGGTTTTGGAACCATGATATCTCGCTCTTGGACCTCCTCTATCCCACGCCCTATCAGAGCCGAGGGAATTGACGGCCGCTCCGGACTCTAGAAGCGCTGTCCTGCCCAACGGATTCCATAGTGCGGAGCCTCGAACCCTCGCTCGAGCACGCCAATGTCCGGCCCTTCACCGATAAAGTCGTCGTTGATGTTGGGAAGCCTCCGGCCGGCATCGACCGCATTACTCCCCGCATCGAGCATCGGCGTGGGCGGCGGCATAAAGGACTCGAACATCGGTGGAACGGCGATCGCTGTGACGAAGACGGGAACGGTCAGCAGCCGTCCATGTGCTTCATATGGAGACTCTCGGCTGAATGACGCAAAGTCGCTCCAGCTGTAATCGAACTTGAATTCCCCGTCAGGACTCCACCCGTTGTAATCGATGCCGGCCAACTGGAGATAGGGCGTCAGATAGACCGGTCTGTCCGTCCCGATCGTGAGATTGTTGTGAAAGGAAAAATTGGACACATACGCTCCGTATTGCAGCCAGGCCCATCCCCTACGAATGGACGTGTTGTGTAAGATGAAGAACCCACTGGGTTCCTGGTTGAGTTTGTAGGGCGCAATCGCGGTGTTATAGATGAGGTTACGGACGGCGTACACCGGGCCTCCCCACACCGGCTGGAAACTGATTCCCATAGCGACATTTCCAAAACGGTTGCGGAAGGCGCGAACGTTCCGTTCGCTGTAGTCCAATTCGATGCCGTCATCCCCGCCCCAGAGCACGTCGTTCCCGTAGAAATCAATCCCACGATTCGGGATCTCCACCGGCTGTGAAAGCCCAAGCGCGTCACCAAAGCCTGCCAGCGTATTGTGACAGATCACATGCCCGGCGCCAGTGACGACAATGCCCTCATAGTTCCACGTCCGGCCGCTCGTATCCGGCCAGTGGACACCCCTGCCTTCCAGAAAATTGTCGCAGATGTAGAGGTTTCGGTTGGCACCGCCTCTGCCATTGATGCCGTAATGGACGTTCGTGATAACCGTCCCTCTGATGACGACGTCGCTGGCGTTCGTGAGGGCAATTCCCCAGGTGCTCGAGCGAATCGTCATGTCTTCAAGATGAACGTGAGAGCCGGTGACGCGGACACCGTATTCTTCACCGGGAGAGTCAATGATGCTTGAATCGCGATCGCGGCCCTTGACGACAATAGGATTCGCTCCGGTCCCGCTCCGTTCAAGGCGGAACGGACCGTTGTAGCGACCCTTGGCGAGCGTGATGACATCGCCGGGTTTGGCTTGCGCGAGCGCGGAGGCCAAGGCGTCGCCCGATTCCACGTCTACAACATGCGGGGACTCAGGAGCATCAGGAGGGACTGCCCGCGTCGTCGCTCGAGCCGTTCTCATGAGAGTCCCGCCGTCCGGGTCTTCAATCGTCAGCCGGACCTCGTAGACGGAATTCGGGTCCAAATCGAAGATGCTGCCGGCAAATTGTTCGGCGATCGCAAACTGACTCGGAACCGCACGGGAAAGCGTGTCGGGGCGCACGCGCTGCAGCGGCAGCGCCTCCTTCCACGTCGGAGAGTTCACCTCGCGGTACGCGACCCGAACGGACGCATCGAAGTCCTCATCGCCATCGAGGACCGGCAGACTGAGGCCGACCGTGTGCAGCGTGGCAGGATCGATCTCGATTTCACCAATCGCGATGGGATGCACCACAAACGAAGGAAACCATGAACAGCCCGAAGCCACCAGGAGGAAGAGGAGCACCCATTGCCATTGCATGGAGGCGCAGCATGCCGCGGCCCTTCGTGCGCTCCCACTCGGAGAATCCCTTGTACCCGAGAAGAACTCGACTCCGTGAGATTCTTGAGATTCTTATGGTCGCCAGCCGGGCCAGCTCGTGAGGGGTCGTGTCTTCGCCGCTGTCACACATGGGAGGCCTTGCCCGCCCGAACGTGGGCCGTTATGATGGCCGGCCATGACTCGGGACGAGGCGCGTGCCCATTACAATTTTCTCTTGACGCTGTGCATCAGGAAGGCTGAGACCTTCGGCCCATTGGCCTTTGCGTTCATCAAAGACCACAACCTGAATACTTTGGGTCTTTTACCGGAAGAACAATTCAATTTACTCGTCGCCACCGCCGAGGTCTTTGCCGATGAGCCCAAGCGCTACACCCACAAGTTGGACTGCCTGCAGAAAGCCCTCGACATCCTCCCAGGGACCAGCTTTTTCGATCCAGCACTGGCTCGTCAGCTCCAGCAAGATATCCAGCGATTGAAGGCCGAGCTTGACGTGTATTCAGCGGCAATGAAGCCTGAACGTCAGGCGTCAGGCAGTCCGCCCCAACGGATCGTCGTCGAGACCGACATGCCGGATTATTACCTGTCCATCGCCCAGCAGCGAGCGTCCGCCTATTTTCAGGAAAAGTATCGGCTCTCCAAGGAATCGAAGATCGCCCAACATTTCACCTCCGCCGCCCGCAAGTTCGAGCCCGAGACCACGGCCGTTCAGAAGGAGTTTCCCGGCGCCTGCGCCCCTTTTGTCGCCGCCAGAACCGGGGCTTGGCATGTGATGCTTCCGTTTGATCTCAAAATTAGCCGTTCTCCAGAAGATCCATTGGACGCCGCCTTGCGCATCTGGTACGCGAAGATCGGATACTCGTTTCCACTTCGCTACGACATGGGACGCCTCTGCAGTTACTATGACGACCAGGTGCTTGATCTCGACATGAACGATCCGCATCTGCTGTTCGTTTCGGTCGGACCGCTGCGGGAAACCAATCTCGGCAAGGTAGATCGCCCAATGCCTGACGACGTTCCGTACGAGATCGGGCTGCCGCGCGCATTCCTTGACGGGACGAATTCGCTGGGCCCCTACGTCCAGATCGGCTGCAACATCAAAGTCTGGTTCGATGCCAATGCCGTCAGCTTGCTGGTTCAGGGCGCGCCGGATTTGCATGAATACGGGCTGGAGGGAGGAGCGGGGTTACTGACGCGGACCTACGCCTCGGAAAAAACCGCCGCCTATGCGGGAGCCGGCAGTCAACCTTGGCAGGATGGTCTGAGCTTCAACTATGTGAACATGCATCTTCAATTGCTGCCGAATGTGACCACGGCGGTCGTGCCGGCCCATACGCCGATCTTTTCTCTCTATCCCGTGACCGCACGAGGACAGTTCCAACTCACCGACGCGCGCGCGATCGGGTCTTGAAGCGCCATCGTCATTACACTGCGTTCCCGAAATCCAATTGCCGCCAGGCTTCATAGACGATCACCGCCACCGCGTTGGAAAGATTCAAACTGCGACTGTCCGCCAGCATAGGCAGGCGGATACGGCACTCAGGGGAAAACTGTGCGAGCAACTCTGCCGGTAATCCCCTGGTTTCTGGACCGAACAAAAAGGCGTCACCGGCGCCATAGCGATTGAGATCGTAACGCTGGGCACCTCTTGTTGAGACCGCGAACAGCCGTGTGGCCCGAAAGTGCGCGGCGCAGCTCGGCCAATCGTCATGAACTTCGATCGTCGCATACTCGTGATAATCCAAGCCAGCCCGTCGCATCTGCCGATCGTCTAAAGAGAATCCCAAGGGTTTCACGAGGTGGAGTCGCACCCCCGTGTTGGCACAGAGCCGTATGATGTTCCCCGTATTTGGTGGAATCTCCGGCTCATAGAGGATGACCTCAATCATGCTGCTGTCCCTCCGTTGGTGTCCCGGCTGCCTTTTCCCCACCTAGGGCGATCCCTAGTGCCTGCAGTTCCTACCGTAACGGATGCTGAATCGATGAACAAGCTGCTGTTTCCAGACCTGCACACCACCAATAAGCTCACACTTCCGGCACGTGTCGCCTTTCTGACAGCGGCCTTGATGTGTGTCCTGATTTCCCCGACGTATGCCGAGGAAGAAGAGACACCGACGCCGCTGGCGGGCGAGGAGTTCGATACCGAGGTCATGGGCGAGCCGGTCAAGGTGGCGGCCAGGGATCGTAAGAATGTCACTGCCGCAAGCTTCGGGGTGGAATACCTTCCCAACGGCCCGACGTTTTACCAGGTCTTGCCCTTCGGCGCCTTGTATGTATGGCGCAATTCGGATGATTTGAAACAGCGCTTTCGCGGAACCTTTTCCGGCCCGGTGAACGACTTGACGTACAACGTCGGGTCGCATTCATCCAGCGGCTGGGAGCTTCGGATGACGCTGAATACGATGATCATTCCGCTCGGCCGATCGGAATATGTCGAAGGGCAAATCATCCGCGAAGTCGAAGTGGAATGGAGTTACGTCTTCGGGGGGCTAGGGATTGCCTATCGGAGACTGTTGGATCCTGGCCATCAGGACAACGCGCTCGAGATGTCCCTCACCTATGAACCGGGCTATCGGTGGTTCAAGGGCACGAGCAAGTCGAGTCCGAACTTCATTGTGCCAGAGGATACCTATGAGGGGCGCGTGCACGCGCGCATCCGCCGGGACGCGTTGGAACGCAATCTCATGGAGCTCCCGCATCGGGGCTTTGCATTTGGCGGCGATTTTATGTACGGACACCGCGCCAAGTGGAGTGCCTGGGGAGGACCTCCCTTAGGGCTATCCGACGAGCACGAGTACTTGATGGGAAGCGTGTTTGCCGTCAGCGCAACCGGCGTGCCCTTCGTCAACAGTGAACGGCATCGGCTGGTGACCTCGGTCTATGCGGGCATCGGACAGCACCTTGACCGCTTTTCGACGTTCCGCCTGCCGGGACGGCCGACCGGCTATGAATGGGAAGCATTGGCCCTGCCCATGATGCCTAGCGTCGCCTTCAATGAATTATATCCACGAAAATATGCCATCGGCCATCTCGAATACCGCTATGAACCGATCTTTTTTATCTATCCCTACATTCGCGGATCGTGGGGCCTCGTGGAACAGGCGCGCTTTCAGCCTGACGGCTCGATCCAATTCAAGATGGACGCCATGCCCGCCGTGGGCGGCGGCGTCGTGACGGGAGCGCCGTGGCGCTCCCAAGTCGAAATTAACTACAGCTACAACTTTGGGATTTACAGCGATCATGGGGGTGGTCCACCCCTGCCAGGCCGCCACGGCTTCTTCGTGTTTTGGTCCAAAGAGCTCTAAGCGGCCCCTCCCGCACGGCCCACGAATCCTTTCGGTCCACTTGGTCTCTCAGCAAATAGGTCCACTTACGTTATAATGAGGTGATGATGTCCCGACGTTTCTTAGGCATCGTAGGAACACTCAGCCTGATTCAGCTCTTCGCTGGAATGATCGTCGTGCACGCCGATGATGCCCAGGGCCTTTCCGATGGCCAAATTATCGAACAGGCGAAATCCAACTGGGAGAGCGGTGCAATCACGCCGGCGCTTGAAGCGCTCGATCAAGGCATCGAGGCGAATCCCGATGCGGTGACGCTTCACAAGCTCCGCGGGGACATCCTGGCGACCTCTCGCGCTTCCCAGCAAGCTCTCCAAGCCTATGACACCGTGCTTGGGCGGCAGCCCACAGCCCTCGATGTGCGATGGGCCAAGTGGAGCCTGTTGGTTCGGTCCGGCTACGGAGACGAGTCGATTGAAGAACTGCGACGTATTGCGTCAATCGACATCCAGAATCCTCTCATTCATTTTCGCCTTGCACGCGAACTCCGCAAGCTTGATCGCCTCGAAGCCTCACTTGAATCATACAAGCAGGCGGTCACTCTCGCGCCGGAGATGCTGACATGGCGGTTGGCCCTGGCACGCGCCCGCTTCGATGTCTTGGATTACGAAGGCGCCGCGAACGATGTGCAATACGTCCTCGATCGCATCCCGCCGGGCTCGCCGCTGGAACTGCCGGCTCATACGCTCGTGACGGTCTTTCATGGACATTCGCAGGACCGGGGGCGGCGCTTCGATCCCGTCTTTACACCAAAGGACATCACCCCGGATCAACTGAAACAGTGGGCGCTCATGCGCGCGGACGCGTGGAGATTGTTTGTCGCCGGCCGCTACGGAGAAGCCGAGCCGATGTATCGGAAACTGCTGGAGTTGAATCCGCGCGATCCATCAGCGACCCATCAATTCGGCCTGACTCTGATGCAGCTGGGCAAATGCGAAGAGGCGCTCCCCGTCTTCGGCAAGGTCTCGGATCTCGATCCGACCGAAGACCAATACGCGGATATCGTCTTCCGGATGGGGCAGTGTCTCGTGGAATTGGGAAGGTGGGAAGAGGCGCACCTGCACTTCTACACGCTGTATGAGAAAGCCGTGCTGTTCGAGCTTCAGAACAAGGACAATGCGCTTCCGCCGGGCATCCGCGTGTTGGACAAGAACAAAATCCTGCGGTGGTTGGAGAAGGTCCGCCCGCACATTCCCGCCGAAATGGCCGCTCTGGAGCCCGGACAGAAACCGGAATCGCCTTCACCTCAGGCCCGCACGAATGCTGACGCAGGTCCGACGAAGCAGGAAGTGGAAGAAGTGCTGAATCGGCTCAAACCCGAGCGGCCGTTGGACACGGGCGGGACGTTGGTAGGACGCGACGCTGATTTCAGCTGGTTTCGGTTCGTCATTCCTGCGGCCAAAGTGATGCGCGATGATCTGCCCACCGGCCAGCACGACTTTATTCCCCTCAATCCCAGCGACAGTTTTCTCACCACGCAGCCGGAAATCTATCTGGTGTTCCGACTCGTGTCCGACTCCTATGACGCCGTGCCTCTGGCGACCCAATGTTTCCTGGAAACCGCGGAAGCGATAGGACATCCGCGAATGATCGCGCAAGACCACGTGCTCATGGCCATGAGTGACCAATCAGGCTATTTCCGATTAGCGGCTCCTGAACGGGGCTGGACGCCGGGCCTGTACCGCTGCGGCCTCTTCGCCGGCGAACGGACCTCCGCCTACACGCAAGCAGACGAAGTACGTTTCCGCATCATCCAGGCGAACACAACGTCGTAGCCGCCGGTTACTTCGCGCAACAAATGGCGGAATCGGCCTCGCCTTCAGTCCCTGTCTTCTCGAGGGTCTTCCTAGGGAATGTCCTAATCACGGTGCCCGCTCGGAGCCCCATACAATAGTGCTATCGATGGCGTTGTTGAGCCACGCGAAGGGAGGCTGGATGATGTTTCGGCTATCACCTTGGTTACTGCTTCTTCCGTTCCTCCTCTTGGAGGCAACTGGCTGCGCGACGAATCCCTACACCAAGCGCTGGCAGTTGCTGATGATCCCCAGGTCCTACGAGGCAAATCTAGGTACTCAGGCCTATCAAGATGTCTTAAGCGATCCGAAGGTGACGGTGTCGAAAAATCCAGCCGAAGTCGGGCCGGTCGAGAGAACTGCGGCGCGCATCATCGATGCGGCCAAACGATCACAATACGCCGAGGCGGCGAAGGACTTTAAATGGGAAGTTACCGTGATCAAAGACGACGGCACCAAGAACGCCTTTGCCTTGCCGGGTGGGAAGATTGCCGTCTACACCGGTATCTTCCCTGTCGCAGATAATGAGTCAGGACTTGCGGCCATCATCGGGCACGAAGTCGTTCATGCGCTCGCCCGCCACGGGTCCGAACGCATGAGCCAGGGCGTCCTGGCGCAGATCGGGCTGATAGGCGCCTCCATTGCCATGCAGACTCAAGGGTTCAGTCCCGCCACCAGTCAGTCTGCGATGTCCGCTCTGGGCGTCGGCACGCAGGTGGGCGTACTCTTGCCGTTCAGCCGAGCGCACGAATCGGAGGCCGATTACATCGGGCTCTTGCTTGCAGCGGACGCCGGCTATGATCCCCACGAGGCACTCCATGTCTGGGAGCGCATG
>Ga0209969_1000072_pt1 | contig 12262 bp, 12 predicted proteins | sample InoplaM3PM_FD_187584 | JGI IMG/M metagenome (GOLD analysis project Ga0209969, IMG submission 187584) | Arabidopsis thaliana rhizosphere microbial communities from the Joint Genome Institute, USA, that affect carbon cycling - Inoculated... | ecosystem: Host-associated > Plants > Roots >... | reverse complement strand
CCCGGTGGTGCAGTTCATGCTGCAGCAGCCGCTCGGTGCGGCCGGACTCGTGATCATCGTGCTGATGTGCGTGTGTGCCGCCTTCGCGCCGTGGGTCGCGCCGTACGATCCGCTCACCGTCGATTACGGCGCCATGCTTGCCGCGCCCTCGGCCGATCACTGGATGGGCACGGATTCCTTCGGGCGCGATGTCCTCTCGCGTGTCATTTACGGCGCGCGCACCGCGCTCGCCATCGGCTTCATCGCTTCTTTCCTGGGCTCCACCGTCGGCGCGATCATCGGTGTCGCCTCGGCCTACTTTGGCGGCAAGACCGATCTCATCATCCAGGGCATCATGGACGTGCTGCTGTCGTTCCCGATCATCGTGCTGGCGATCACGGTGGTGGCGGTGCTGGGCAACAACGTGGTGCTGGGTATGGACATCAATCTCATCATCGCGATCGCCATCCCCATGCTGCCGCGCGTGGAGCGCGTGGTGCGGGCTTCCGCGCTCGCAATCCGCGAGCTGCCGTACATCGATGCGGCGCGCGCGGCCGGTTACTCGCACACCCGCATCATTTTCCGCCACATCATCCCCAACGTGGTCGCACCCTATCTCATCATGCTGACCGCGTTCGTCGCGCAGGCGATCCTGTCGGAGGCGTCGCTTTCTTTTCTGGGGCTGGGCGTGACCGAACCGACCCCGTCGTGGGGCCTCATGCTGTCGGGATCGGCAGCGGACTTCTACCAGCAGGCGCCGTGGATGATCGTTTTTCCCGGTATCGCGATCAGCCTCGGCGTGTTCGCGTTCAACCTCTTCGGCGACAGTCTGCGCGACTGGCTCGACCCGAAGATCAAGATCTAACGTGCAGCGTCATATCTCCCGCGCGTAGCGACGCACCTTGGCTTCGTCGACCACGATTCCAAGGCCGGCACCGGACGGCACAGTGACGTGCCCGTTTCCGAATGCCAGCGGCGTTTTGAGGACATCGTCAACCAGATACTGACTGGAAAATCCCACGCCCCAGTCCACGGCTGGCAATGCGGCGGCGAGGTGCAGCAGCGCGGCGGAAGATATCCCGGTCTCGGCCATCTTCGAGGCGAGATTGACCTTCAACGACAACTTTTCGCATAGCAGGCCGGCGTCCATCACTGGCCGCATTCCGCCGAGCTTGATCGTTTTAAGGCTGAAGCCGCCTGCGGCGCCCGCCTGATGGTGGCGTTTCAGGTCCTCGAGCGAATGCAGCCCTTCATCGCAGCCGATCGGAATGCGGCTCGCGCGCGCAACCCGCGCCATGCCTTCGATGTCGTGCGCCGCGACCGGCTGCTCGAAGAAGTTGATGGCGGTATCCGCCACCCGCTGTACGTAAATCGTCGCCTGCTCCGGCGTCCAGCCCTGATTGGCGTCGGCGCAGATGAGCAGGCTCCCATTGCCGTCGAGCGCGTCACAAATCGCCCGCGTTCTGTCGGCATCGTCCTGCGGGTCACCCACTCCTACTTTTATCTTGAACGCGACATGGCCTTCCGCCTGCGCCATCTTCGCGTCCTCAACGTCGGCCGCCAGGCCTTTCCCGGTCCCGACCATGCGCAATATCGGCACGCGATCGCGCTTCTTCCTGTCGAGCAGGTCGTGCACCGGTTTCCCGCGCGCGCGGGCAAGCGCGTCGTGCAGGGCGATCTCGATCACCGATTTGGCGGACTGATTGCCGTAGAGATAGTTGCCCGCGCGCGCCATCACCGCCGCAATGTCGTCGAGCGGCATGCCTTCGAGTTTGGGCGCGAGGTAGCGGATCGCGGCGGCCATCCCCGCTACGGTTTCTCCGGTCATGGTGGGCGCCGCAGCGGCGCCGCCCCAGCCCACGACCCCGTCATCCGTTTCGAGGCGCACGAGGACATTCTCGGCGCGCGCCACTTCCTCAAACGCCATCTTGAGCGGCTTCACCATCGGCAGGCTGACCGCGATCGGCTCGATGCGCTGGATTCTCATGGTTCCTCTTCAGGTGCGGCGCGTAAGCGCTGCCGGCATCAAAGCTTGCCGATGCGCTTGATTGCCGCCGCCATGCGTTGGTGGTCGGCTTCGAAAAATTTCCTGAACTCCGGCGCATCGCGGTAATCTGGCACAACCTTGGCCGCTTCCAGCGCCTTTTTGAACTCGGGGTCGGCGGCCACTTTCGCAATGAGCTCACGCATCTGCTTGAAGAGCGGCTCCGGAATTCCGGTTCGCGCGAAGAGACCTACCCACAGATAGGCTTCCACGTCCTTGTAGCCGAGCGACGCGAACGTCGGCGTCTTGGGAAACGACGGGTGGGGCTTGGTGCCCCAGCTCGCGATCGCGCGCAGCTTGCCCGACTCGACCAGCGGGAACGTGGTCGCGGGTCCGCCGCCGCTCACCTGCGAATGGCCGCCGAGCGCCTGCATCAGCGCCGGACCGCCGCCGGTGGTGGGCAGATGCCGCATCTTGATGCCGGCGGCATGCAGGAACATCGCCGTTGGCGTATGAGTGATACCGTAGGGACCGGAAGACGAGAAGACGATCTCGTTCGGCTTCGACTTGGCGAGCGCAACCAGCTCCTTCACGCTCTTCACCGGCAGCGAGGGATGGATCACCATGATCAGCGGATCGGCGCTCATGAGCGCAAGGGGGGCGATCTGATCCAGCGTGAACGGCGACTTGATCCCGTAGAGCTTGTCTTTTTCGATCACGAGATGCAGGTTCGCGGTCGTGACCAGGATGTTGTAGCCGTCGGGCGGCTGATTGGCGACGTAGGCCGTGCCGACCGCTGCCGTGCCGCCGGAGCGGTTGATGATGGGGGCGGGTTGCTTGGTGATTCTTTCCAGCACCGCGGATAACGGCTGCGCATGGAGCTGGTTCATGCCGCCCGGCGGATTGGGAACCGTAATGTTGATGGCCCGCGCCGGATAATCCTGTGCCGAAACTCCGCCAGCAAAGGCAGCGAGCAGAACTGCATGAACAATTTTTCTCGTCATGGCTTTCCTCCTCGGTAAGGCGCGGCCCCACCGTGCGCGGGGTTGGCGCCGCAAAACCTTAGCCCACGCGCCAGGCGTTGGCAAGCAAACACGGAAAGGCGGTCGGCGTTCTAAGCCAGCGCGTCGGCGAGCGCTGCCAAGTTCGCGACGACGAGATCGGGCTGGTACGGCCACGCTCCGAACGGTCGCCTGCGGCGGTCGATGAACGCCGTGCGCATGCCGGCCGCCTTGGCCCCAATACAGTCGAAGGCATGGTTCGCCACGAACAGGATTGATTCCGGCGCCGCCTTCATGATTTCGGCCGCCTTGCGATAGGTGACCGCGTGAGGCTTGAAGCTGCCCGCCTCGGCCACCGAAATGATGCGGTCGAACGTGATGCCGAGGCCGGGCCGGATCGCCTCCAGCATGTCGGGATCGCCGTTGGAAAGGATGACGATGCGCCGGCTGCGCTTCAACCGCTCGAGCGCTTCCGTCGCATCCGGGAACGGCGGCAGGCGTTCGATGCAGGCTACCAGCCGCCGCACTTCATCGCGCGTATGCGGGATGCCGGCCCGCTCGAGCGTATACGCAAGCGAGATATGCCCGATCTCGCGATATGGTGTGTGCTCGCGGTGCAGCAGCGCGTCGATCATCGAATTCTCGAAATGGGTGCGGCGCCACCACGTGACGAGGCGCGAGGGATCGCCCGTCCAGCCTTTCTCCTTGAGGTACGGTGTCACCATGCGCGTCAGTTCGCCCTGCATGTCCACCACTGTGCCGTAGAGATCGAACATGCAGATGGTGGTGTCACGCTTGATGATGTCGAGGGTGGTCATGAACGCTCGTCTCCGGGAGCAGCACGAGCGCATTGTAGAATACCGCCTGCGTCGCGCAGATGGAGAAGATCACCCATGGAAGATAATCCGGCGATTCGCGTCGAGCGCGATGGCGAGATTGCGACCGTCTCGTTGTGCAATCCCGGCAAGCTCAATGCGCTGACAGTCGCCATGTGGCAGGCATTGCCGCGAGAGTTCCAGTCGCTTTCCGATGACGACAGTCTGCGTTGCGTCGTGCTCCGCGGCGCGGGCGAACAGGCTTTTGCTGCCGGCGCCGACATTGCAGAATTCGCCACCGTGCGCGATAACGTCGAGCAGGGAAAGCGCTACCACCGTGAACTCGTAGCAGGCGCGCTGGCGGCGGTCGACCGGTGCCGCCACCCCACGATCGCGATGATCCACGGTCCGTGCGCCGGCGGCGGGCTGGAGCTGGCATGTCAGTGCGATCTGCGAATTGCCGGAGAGTCGTCCCGCTTTGGCGTGCCGATCAACCGCCTCGGTTTTCCCATCGCCTACGACGAGCTGAACGCGGTGCTGCCGGTGGTGGGACGCGCCGTGGCGCTGGAGATTCTCGTCGAGGGCCGCGTGTGGGGCGCGCGGGAGGCGTTCGAGAAAGGGCTGGTCAACCGCGTGGTGCCGGATGCGCTCCTCGCAGAGGAAACGCGCGCGACAGCACAGCGTATCGCCGACGGCGCGCCGCTCGTCGCGCGCTGGCACAAGCGTTTCGTACGCCGGCTCGCTCCGCGCCCGGCACCGCTGACGGCAGCCGAGATCGACGCGAACTTCGCGTACTTCGATACCGAGGACTATCGCATCGGCTACGCCGCCTTCATCAACAAGCAGCGGCCGAAGTTCGTCGGTCGCTGAAGCCTCGGAAAAGGTGTTCGATGGCGGGACCGCTCTCCCATATCAAAGTGCTGGATTTATCACGCGTGCTCGCCGCGCCGTGGACGGGCCAGAATCTCGCCGACCTCGGCGCCGAGGTGATCAAGATCGAGCGCCCGAAAAAAGGCGACGACTCGCGCGCGTTCGGCCCGCCGTGGCTCAAGGACCGGAACGGCAAAGACACCACCGAGTCCGCATATTTCCTGGCCGCGAACCGCGGCAAGAAATCGATCACGATCGACCTGTCCGTGCCTGCTGGCCAGGAACTGGTGCGCCAGCTTGCCGCGCGCTGCGACGTGCTGCTGGAGAACTACAAGTTCGGGGATCTCGCCCGCTACGGTCTGGGATATGAGGATCTGAAGCGCCTTAATCCCGGGCTCGTGTACTGTTCCGTGACCGGCTTCGGCCAGACCGGTCCTTATCGCGAGCGGCCCGGCTACGATTTCATGATTCAGGGCATGGGCGGGCTGATGAGCATCACCGGCGAGCGCGACGGCCTGCCGGGCGGCGGCCCGCAACGGGTCGGTGTGCCCATCGTGGACATCATGACCGGCATGTACGCGTCGATCGCGGTATGTGCTGCGCTCGCGCACCGTGAGCGAACCGGCATGGGACAGCATCTCGATCTCGCGCTGCTCGATACGCAGGTCGCCTTTCTCGCCAACCAGGCCATGAACTATCTGGCGAGCGGCGAAGTGCCCGGCCGGCTGGGGAACGCGCATCCCAACATCGTTCCCTACCAGACGTTCGCGACGCGCGACGGCGCCATCATTCTCGCCTGTGGCAACGACAACCTGTTCAACAAGTTCTGCGACGTGGCAGGCTGCCAGCATTTGGCGAGCGACCCGCGTTTCGCGACCAACGGCAAGCGCGTGGAAAACCGCGCGACGCTCGTGCCGCTGCTCGACCAGGTTTTCGCGCAGCGCACGACGCGCGAATGGGTGGAAACCCTCGAAACGGCCGGCGTGCCGAACGGACCGATCAACGACATCCGGCAGGTGTTCGAGGAACCGCAGGTGGTCGCCCGCGGCATGAAGATCGAGATCGAGCATCCGCTGGCGGGCAAAGTGCCGCTGGTTGCGAGCCCGATGCGCTTTTCCGGGACGCCGCTCGAGTTCAATTCGGCGCCGCCGATGCTGGGGCAGCACACCGACGAAATCCTGCGCACCCTGCTGGCTATGGGCGACGCGGATATCGAGAAGCTGCGCGAAAACGGCGTGATCTAGGCCGGGTCTCGATCGCGCGCCTGGCGCGGGATGAGATAGTTCGCCGCGAAGTCCTGTACCAGCGGATCGTCGTTATTTTCAAGCGCGGCCTGGAGTTCCCGCAGCAGTCGGGCGGCCGCCGTTTCCTGCCAGAACCAGTCGCGTATCGCATCGCTCGCGTGTCCGCCCGGCTGCGCGGCGCGGGCTTCGAAATAGAACGACTTCAGATCTTCGCACGCGAGGCGCAGCGCGTCGCAGGCAGACAGGTCTACGCGATAGCGGGCCGCGTCACGCCCTTCGATTGTTGCGCCGAGGAACCGGACGAGTTCGGACAGAGGCGTGCCCGTAACGCCGACCGCCGTGCGGCCACGGCGTCGCACGGCGAGCTCGTGCCACATCTGCAGTTGCCCGATTTCGTCGATCACGGTCTCGGGTAACGTCGCGTCGGAACGCTGCACCGTGAAGCTGACCGGGCACGCAGCGGCATCATCCTCCACGACTTCGGTGCTCTGCGGGGCATCTTCGGGAAAGTCTTCGAGTACCGGCCCTTGGGCGCGCTCGAGCAGTTGCAGGGCGGCGAGCAGGACGCGCTTCTGGAAGGCGGGATCGTCCGGCGCACCCAGAGGGCGTCCCAGCATGAACGGCACCCACAGCGCGCGCGGCGGCTGCAACGCTGCGGTGTGTTCTCGAACGAGGCTGATCTGCACCGTCGGCACGCCGCAGTCTTCGAGGTAGATCGCCAGTGCGCCGACGACGCACGTGCAGTTGGGTCAGACCGGCGTGAGCAGCACTGCGTCCACGCCATCCTGCTTCAGCAGACCGGCCAGTTCGCGCGCCTTGGGCTCGTAGCGCGTGACCGCGGAACCGGCGCCCATGAAGGAGTAGTGGAAGTCGGCGACCGAACCGATAACGCTGGCTTGCGCAAGCTCTCTCAGGCGGTCTATCGGAAACACCACGTTGACGTCACACTGAAAGCCGCTGCGGTCGAAGTTCACCGAGAACTGGCTCATGGCGATGTCGGCCGCCTCGACGTCGCCCGGTATGACCCGGTAGTCATTTCTCGTATCCACCGTGAACGCACGGTCACTGCGCCGGTGAAGACCCGCGGTGGTGATGAGCGCGACGCGCCGCCGCGACAACGGGCCGCCCGCCACCCATGGACGGGTCGCGAACTTGGGCAGCGCGGGAATTTTTCCCAGCAGATGCTCGCGTTCCCATTCCGGCAGGTCGGCCAGTCGAACCATGGATGCCGCTATCGCCGATGCTGGCGATTCATTCCCAGCACATTGAGATACGCGTGGTGCGCGGTGCTGACGTAGCGCTCGCGGTACTCGACCGGCGTGCCGTCGTAGGTCTGCGCCACGCGTTCGATGGCGAGCACCGGCGCGCCGGTTTTGAGCCGCAGGTGTTTCGCCACCGCGGCCGGTGCCGCCTCCGCGCGTATCCATTCCTCGAGGCGCGTAACGGTGACGCCGCACCGCGCCTGATACAGGGCGAAAATCGTCATGTCGCGCTGGCGCAGCAGTTTTTCATCGAGTGCACGGCATAGTTCGCCGGATACGGCGATGCGATCGTAGATGACCGGCGCGCCCTGCAATCGCAGAAGATTGGCGAAGGCGATGACCGGCGCGCCGGATTCGAGGTCGAGGCGGCGCGCCGCGTTTTCGTCAGCGGCCGAGCGCTCGAACGAGAGCAGCTCGCTCGCCGGGAATTCCTTCACACCGCGCTCATCTACGATGTGGAAGAACGCTTCCAGCATCGAGTCGCGGTCGTGGCGGGCGGCAAAGGTGCCGCGGCCCGGCTGGCGCACCAGCACCCGCTCCGCTACCAGCTCGCCCAGCGCCTTGCGCACGGTGCCGACGCTGACTCCGTAGCGCTGCGCGAGCGCGCTTTCGGTGGGGATGGGCGCGCCTTGCGGCCACTCGCCGTTCATCAGCGCCTGCAGCACCCGGCGCTTGACCTCCGCATAGAGCGGTCCGCTGACTACCGCGCCCGGGTGCAGTCTCTCCGGGTGCGCCAGCCATCCCTGATCGGCTGTCGCATCAAGGTGTTGGCGCCGGGCAGCGGCCCGGGTGCCGCGGCTGGCGGGGCTATTCATATATATGATGTAGTTTCACTACAACAACAAAAAGTATAACATCTGCGCTCCGCGTACAGGCCCTGCTGCATGGCGTCGTTGGAAAGCATCGCCGCTTACCGGCTGCAAGTTCCCCTGACCAAGCCCTACCGGCTGGCGTTTGGCACGGTACGTCATTACGACGTCATCCTCGTGACCGCGACGGATGGCGCAGGTCGCTCAGGGTTCGGCGAGGCGACCATACTCACCGGCTATACCGATGAAACGATAGAGGACGCGTGGCCGGTCGCGCGTGAGTTCGCGGCGCGCCTCGTTGATGAGACACCGCAGGCGCGCGCGCCGGCGCTGCACAAGCCCAGTGCGAAATATCCTTTCACGGCGACGGCGTTCGGCACGGCGCTGGAAATGCTCGCTGCGCCGGAACGCTTCGAATCTCCTGCCGCGCGCGTGCCGCTGGTGGGGCTCGCGGATGCACAGGGACAGGAGGCCCTCGAAGCCCAGATCGAGATGCTGCTGGGGGCAGGCTACCGGACCATCAAGATCAAGGTCGGATTCGACGCCGACGCGGACGCGCGTTATGTGTCCGACGTCCAGCGGGCGGTGCGTGGCCGCGCACGCATCCGCGTCGATGCCAATCAGGGCTATACCGCGGAACAGGGCATCGCCTTCGTGCGGGCGCTCGATCCTCGGGACATCGAGCTGTTCGAACAGCCGTGCACCGCTGGAGATTGGGAAGCGCATCAGCGTGTTGCACGCGCGGCCGGCGTGCCGCTCATGCTCGACGAGTCGATCTACGGGCTCGAAGACATCGAAAAAGCGGCCACGCTTGATTGCGCGCAGTTCATAAAGGTGAAGCTGATGAAATTCGGAACGCGGGAGGCGCTCACCGCCGCGATTCGCCGCATTTGCGATCTGGGCATGCAGCCGGTGCTGGGCAACGGCGTCGCCTGCGATCCCGGGTGCTGGCTGGAGGCGTTGGTTGCAGCGGCGCATATCGACAATGCGGGCGAGATGAACGGTTTTCTGAAGACGGAGGTCGCGCTGCTCGACGATCCTCTTACATTCGAAAATGGTGCAATCACGCTGCGGCCCGGCTACCGGCCGGGGCTCGACATGGACAGCGTGTTGCGCTGTTGCACCGACAGCCTGACTTGCCGGGCGCAGGCGGTTCATAACCTTGATGCTCGTCAGCGGCGCGCGTGAAGGCGATCACCATAGCGCGTTTCGGCGGCCCGGAGGTGCTCGAGTTCACGGAACGGCCCGCACCCGCGCCCGGTCCAGGCGAAGTGCTGGTGAAACTGGAGCACGCGGGCATCAACTTCATCGACATCTACATGCGCAGCGGCCATTACGCCCGCTCGCATACGTACAAAACGCCCTTGCCCATGACGCTCGGCATGGAAGGGGCGGGAACGGTCGCTGCAACCGGAGACGGCGTGAGCAGGATCAAGCGCGGTGATCGCGTGGCCTACTGCATCGTCCGCGGCAGCTACGCCGAGTATGCGGTCGTGCCGGCTTCCAAGCTGGTGCGCGTGCCCGAGCAGGTGCCGCTGGAGGTTGCCACCGCGCTCATGCTGCAAGGCTGCACCGCGCACTACCTCAGTCATTCGGCTTTTGCGCTGGCACCGGGCCACGTCTGCCTCGTGCACGCCGGGGCGGGTGGTGTCGGCCAGCTGCTGATTCAGCTTGCGAAACAGCGCGGCGCGACGGTGATCGCGACGGTCGGAAGCGACGAGAAGGCGGCGATCGCGCGCGAGCGCGGCGCCGACCACGCGATCCTCTACCGCAGGGAGGACTTTCGCGAAGCCGTGATGCGGATCACCGGCGGGCGCGGCGTCGATGTGGTCTACGATGCGGTCGGACGCGACACCATTTCGGGCAGCATCCGCAGCCTGAAGCGGCGCGGCGTGTGCATTAACTACGGCGGCGCTTCCGGGCTGGTGGAATCGGTGCAGCCGCTGGAGCTGGCCGAAGCCGGGTCGGTATATTTCACCCGCCCGCATCTCGCGGACTATATCCACAGCGTCGAGGAACTCGAGGGCCGCGCAGCCGATCTCTTCGGTGCGTATGCCGCGGGAAAGCTCGCGGTCGTCATCGACCACGCCTTTCCGCTTGCTGCAGCGGCAGCCGCCCACCGTTACATCGAAAGCCGCAGCACCCGCGGAAAGCTCGTGCTCAACATACCGTCGTGACCAAGGAGAGAACCATAGTAACCGGCGTCATCGGTTCCGACACGCATATCGTGGGCAACCGCATACTGTCCATGGCGCTCGAGAAAGCCGGGTACAAAACCATCGCGCTCGGCGCGCTCACGCCGGCAGCGGATTTCATCAAGGCAGCGGTCGAGACCAATGCCGACGCCATTCTCGTGTCTTCGCTTTATGGCCAGGGTGAGCTCGATTGCCGCGGGTTTCGCGACCTGTGTGTCGAAGCGGGACTGGAAGACCTCCTGCTTTACGTCGGCGGCAATCTGGTAGTCGGCAAGCGCTCGTGGGAAGAGACGCAGAAGACCTATCTCGAGATGGGGTTCGACCGCGTCGCCCCGCCGGGCACGCGCGTGGAAACCGTGCTTGAGTGGCTGACGCTTGATTTCGCGGCCCGCGCCAGCGGTATGCGGCCGGCGACGGCATGACACCGCTTATCTGTCGGATGGGCGCGCGATGACGGCAGCGCTACTCATCGACTTTGGCAGCACTTACACCAAGTTGCGCGCGGTCGATATCGCGACGCGGCGCATCCTGGGCGCGGGCCAGGGGCCGTCCACCGTCACCACCGACATTACGCTCGGCATGCGCGCGGCGCTCATCGATCTCGAACGGCGTCTGGGCGGGCTGCCCCGCTTCAGGTATCGGCTTGCCTCCAGCAGCGCCGCCGGCGGCCTGCGCATGGTGACAGTGGGACTGGTGCGCGAACTGACGGCCGAAGCGGCGCGCCGCGCCGCGCTCGGCGCCGGCGCGAAACTCATCGGCGCATTCGCCTACCGGCTGACCGCGGCCGATCTGAGCGCGATACACGCGCTCGCGCCGGACATTCTGCTTCTCGCCGGCGGCACCGACGGCGGTAACAGCGAAGTCGTGCTCGCCAATGCGCGGCGCATCGGGGAAAGCGATCTCGCGTGTCCCATCGTGTATGCCGGCAACCGGGATGTCGCCGATGAAGCGCACGCCCTCCTGGACAAGAAGAATGTAATCGTGACCGGCAATGTCATGCCGCAGTTCAACGTGCTCGATATCGAGCCTGCGCGCGCGGCGATCCGCCAAATCTTCATCGATCGCATCGTTCACGCGAAGGGCATAGACCGTGCTGCCGCCGAATTCGACGCGGTGCTGATGCCGACCCCCGCAGCGGTGCTGGAAGGTGCGCGGCTGGTGGCGGATGGTGTGGCGGGTCGTGCTGGATTGGGCCCGCTCATGGTGATCGACCCGGGCGGCGCGACTACGGACGTGCACTCCGTTGCCGCGGGAACGCCTGCTGCCGGTGTGGTGCCGCAGGGATTGCCGGAACCGCGGGTCAAGCGCACGGTGGAAGGCGATTTGGGAATGCGGCACAACGCCGCCATCATCGTGGACGCGGCGGGCGTGGCGCGCATCGTCGAGGATAGCGCACTGCCCGAGGCGCGCATCGCTGAACTGGTGACGGAATGGACTCGAGATGTCCAGCGCCTGCCACGATCCCCGGAAGAGCTTGCGCTCGACGCAGCGCTCGCTCGCGCCGCGGTGCGGCTCGCAGTGACACGTCACTGCGGGAGCGTGGAAACGGTTTACACGGTAACTGGACCGGTCACCGTGCAGCACGGCAAGGATCTGTCGGAGGTGGCGGCGGTCATCGGCACCGGCGGCCCCATCGTCTCGAGCCCCGATCCGCGCAGCATACTCAAGGCGGCGCTCGCCGATGCGGCGGAGCCGCTGTCGCTCAAGCCCAGAAAGCCCCGCCTCCTGCTGGACCGGCATTATCTCTTGTATGCCTGTGGCCTCCTTTCTACGGTGGAACCGCAGGCTGCGCTGGAGCTGGCGCTCGACAATCTGGAATTGCTGGACGAGGAGACCCTACGTGAACGCGCCCACTGCGCCTGACTTCAAGCTGCCGCTGTCCGCAGCCCGCATCCCGGACGAGGTGTTCGCGCGGATGCGTCGCGACAATCTCGCGCGCTGGCCGACCGGCGCCGAAGTCGATTTCGACGCGGCGGTCGCGCGGCATCAGGCGCTGCCGCGACACAAGCAGCTCGCGTGGGTGATGCGCGAGGCGGACCGCGAACGGCGCTGTCTGACGCAGCCCCGAGGCGGATTCGGCACCTTCGAGATGCACCGCCACTT
>Ga0209969_1000065_pt1 | contig 12451 bp, 16 predicted proteins | sample InoplaM3PM_FD_187584 | JGI IMG/M metagenome (GOLD analysis project Ga0209969, IMG submission 187584) | Arabidopsis thaliana rhizosphere microbial communities from the Joint Genome Institute, USA, that affect carbon cycling - Inoculated... | ecosystem: Host-associated > Plants > Roots >... | reverse complement strand
ACTGTACCTCTAGAGCTTAACGGTAGGCTCAAGACTACTAAAGGTAGATTCGTATGGTACACTCGGTCTAGAAAACCTAAAGTAGTAGAGATGAACAAATTCTTTGTACAGAACAACACTGATGAGGTAGTGTTAGATGTATTAAAACATGAGCTAGTGCATTACGCACTATTCATGAAGGGTATCCCTCACCAAGATGGAGCACCAACGTTTGAACGTGAGCTGAGACGCTTAGGTGTTGTTAGCCAGAGTACAATAGATAAGTATGACATCATGCACAAGGTAACTAAGAATGTATATAGATGTAATGACTGCAAGAAAGAGCATAGCCTTTCTAGAAAACTCAAGTACGATGGCAGATACCACAAATGTAAATGCGGTGGTGGTCTTAGCTACTTAGGTCGTGTACAGAAGGTGGTGGCTACGTAATGCTAAATCACAAGCCTTTATTTTTCACACAACATCAACTGAAACGAATGGCAAAACGTGGAATGTCAAAGGCAATCATTAAGATAGTTGTAAGTAATGGGGAGTGGAGAGAAGGCAAAGAACTTCTCTCCTATGAGATTGAGTACAAAGGTATTATAGTAATCTTGTACGAACAGAGAACCCAATACAACGTGTCTACGTGCAAGCTTAATAGAGAGTATACCTGCAAAGCAGAGAAGCTTAAAGAGGATTCTGGTATTGATTTCTGGAAAGCGGTACACAAGGTTGTTAAGAGCATTGATTTCTCGGAGGACGTTGCGAATATAATTTGAAAATATTTGCAATTTTCCTCTTGACTTTCTTCAAAAATAATGGTATACTAGAAACATAGAAAGATAACATAACTCAAGGGAGAGATGCCAATGGCAAAGTTAGCTGATTTACTAGGAAATGCAAAGAGAACAGACTTGTATCGTGTTGCAAAGAATGAAAAAGTTCCATATCGTGGGAAGAAAAAGCATGGAGAGCAAATGAATCAGAAAGAGCTAGACTTCTTGTTTAATAGCTTAAAGTCGGTTGACAAATGGGGTTTACATCCACACGCACTTCAAAGACTACAGCAGAAAGGAATCGAAGCAACTTACGCAGATATCGTCTCAACAATACATAATGCAACGCTTATAGAATACCACTTAGCAAAGTTTAATGATAAACCAGACCCAAGGGTTATTTTAAGAGCCAAAGCAGTAGTCAATGGTCATTACAATCTTCATGTAGTTTACAGCTTAGATAGAAAGGTAGTCGTGTCTGTTTGGATGAATGATGTGAACGACAAACACGCAACTCTCGATTGGAGGGACTACGATAAGAATTTCAGAATTAGAGGTTTGAAATACTAGGGGTGAAATATCCCCTAAAAAATTTATCCTAAAAAGGATAAATAAATTAAACAAAAGGTATTGATTAATTAACCTAATCGTGATATACTATATATATAAGCAAGGAACACAAATTAAAAAAGAAAAGGATGATGTGTATGACAAACATTTTGACTAGAGAAGAACTTATCGCTTTGAACGAAAGAATGCTTGGTCGTGGTGCTCCTGTTCAAGAAGATGGCATTGGCTATAACAAAGCAGACTACGGTGCTTGTGCAACTTACTTCCACGCTTTATCAGACCTGCAATACGCAGACTTGGCAAAACGTTTGGTGAAATACAGCAAAACTCAACTGGAAATGGATAGAGAAGATATGATAGCTACCTACAAATACTACACAGAGATTGCAGGTGTGGCAGGTGACAGAGCAGATGGAATCAGCTTAAACATTACAGAAGATGGTACACTAATCAGCTTCCGCTACAATGAAGCATTCATAGATGTAATCAAGAAAGTGCCTGTAACGAAAAGAAGATACGACTCAGATAACAAAAACTGGATTGTATCAAACGAATTAGTGTACAGTGTACTTGAATCATTAGAGGAAGTTGGAGCGGACATCAAAAATGCTATCGCATACGCAATGACACACCCAATCATCTTAGACGCTATGAAGCCTAAAACTCCTGAGAAGGTGTTGGTGCTAACTAAAATTGAAGGAGATGTAACATACTTAAAGTTTGATTACAATAAAGATGTGGTGTCTGAAATCAAGCGTATTGCAAGTCACGCAAGAAAGTATAACCCTCAATACAAGTATTGGGCAATCAAATCAGAGCTTCTAGGAGAGCTTAGAGAGCATTTATGTGACTTAGCACAATTCAGATACGTAAACTAAAAGGAGCTACCCTTCGGGGTAGCTACCCACTAAGGAGGAAGATATTATGGCTAAACAAGAGTTGCCTTATAAAGTAAAAAACAACCTCGATAAGTATATCGTGCGTGAAGTTGGTCGCAAGACTCTGGAAAAAGGCACTAACTACACCAAGAAGAAGATAATGGAGGAAGTGGCAGAGTATTGTGAGGTGAGCTTTGTCAATATCAAGCGTATTAGTGTAAATTCTTCCCAACCGTCACTGGCAGTAGCAATTAAGATTGCAAATTATTTTGACACAAGAGTTGAAAATATTTTTGAAATCGATTGACAAATGATTCGGGATGTGATATACTAGGTATATAAAGAAGTGAAGGAGAGATGTTTATGAGCGAACAACGTGAAAAATTATTGGATGCAATCAGAGAGACACACTTTTACGATGTAGCCTACTTTGAAGATGGTGAAGATAGTCGTGAGGATTATTACTTCATCTTTGACGGTTGGGATAGCCATAACAAATTTGTTGACTTTGCAGGAGAAGTCTTAAACCTCTCAGATGATGAGCTAAATGGTCTTGAAGATGTTTTGGACGCACACCTTGTTTTCTCTGATGAATATACAACTTGTAGCGACTGCCATAAAGTAATAAGAACTTCGGCAGACAGCTATCACTGGCAACCAGATTTTTATGTAGGAGATGGGTTTATCGCTTGTAGCGAGTGCTTCCAAAGTGAGCCAGATTATCAAGAAGCATATCTGGAAGAAAAAATCAATGACCCCTCTACTGCAAACGAGGTGCTTACAGATGCACAACTTGAAGGGTTTGGATTCAAAAGATACAATGAGGAACTGTATGAAAATGGATATCATGAAGGTCAGACGGATGACCCTAAAAGGGTGTATCTGGAAATACAAGAAGTTTATGACGATGGTATGGATGTGGTATTCAGCATTGACGAAGCAAGTCAATTCTACATTACGTTTAGCGTGTGGGTGCGAGAGGTTGAATAACCTCTCTGGATTTTTCTTCTAAAATCGCTTGACAATAGACTTAATATGTGCTATAATATATAATATAAGGAGGATGATAATATGGTTGATTACTTAACGGTTGCACAATGGGATGCGATTGACCTGCTAACTAAGGAGTACACAAAGGTTTTCGTGGAGGATGTAGATGTTAAGAAATACGACAACAATGAAATACACAGGCAAATGGATTGCTATGAGCAAAGAGAATACCTCTGCAACTACTTCACTTTAGAAGCAGAAGTCAGCGACATCATAAAAGGCTACCTTCATGGAGCAGGGATTGTCGAGGAAGATGACCTTGAATACGTTGACGTAAGAATGATTGAAGGATTCCATGACTTCATGTTTGATATTAGCAACTGGTTGGGAGATGATTTACCTCAAGGTTGGTACTGTTACTTTGAAGATGGTGACGTTTGGATGGCAAGAAGTTGGGAAGATGTTGAAGAGATTCCAGAAGACCTGCAAGAATTAATAAATGACTAATTGGAGGATGATATTATGATGAGAGTATCCTTTAAATTTTACAAAAGCATTGCGTATTGGAGCTATGAGCAAGGGCAGGGAGTAAAGGTTGATGGCACGTTAGACCATAAACATTGGAGTGTAGATATGTCTCACGCAAATACAGTGGTAGATATTAACGATGTAAGCGAAGTTAAGGATGCCTTGATTGAAACTCTTAAAAAGAACTACCTACCACACGATTATCTTGCGGTTATGGACGATGGAAGAATTAGTCTTAACGCTATTGAAGATGATGTCGGTGATGTGCTTAACGATGATGAACAAAAGAGAGCAGAAGAGAATGGACAGCAATCATACATTTGCGACTACGATGTGATGATTGAGATTTATGAAGCGTATGAACCTTCTGCAAAAGAACTCATTGCGATATTTCCAGATGCAGAAGTAATGTGTTAAATCACTTGACAAATTATTCCAAACATGGTATATTTGGAGGTGATAAATAAAATATAAAGGGAGAGGGACATGATGATAAAGAAAGGGTTGTTTTCGGCAATACTTTTTCTGGCAACGATAGGAGTAGTAGATACATTCATACGGATAGTGACATTTTCGGTTGATAAGGTGGCAAATTTTCTACACAACTTTTTGACCCTATAAAAAGGGTGTCAATAGACATCCTTTGGTCACTCTTCTTAATTGCATAAAACCTGTCTTTTATCCATAAAAATGACTACCCTAAACACTGTCAATAGACACCATTTGAACAATGTCGAAAAAAATGATATAATTTTTTGTGGCAAGGGGAGAATAAAAATCATAATTATGGATATACTATTATTAATAAGATGGAGAATTAAGGAGAGTGGATAACATGATAGCTACAGCAAACATTAAAAATAATGTCATATTGTATGACCAACACAACTGGAAACAAGAGTTTCTAGATGAGATTAATGAAGCCACAGCTAAGAGTTACGCACGAATCTTTGGTATCACAGCAGGTAAAGAAGAAGACAAACGCAAAGATATAAACGCTTTTACATTAGAGGAATTAGAGGAAATCCTGTTTGATTTCCAAGCTAATAACCGAAACACAATCGAGAGCTACGCCAGAATCATTTCAAGCTATCTTAATTGGAGTGTACAGCGTGGATACTCTAAGAAGAATCCTTTAGCTGATTTGCGACCAGATGACTTTGAGAAGTATCTTACAAATGAGGAAGAATATCTGCCAGAGCGGAAGATACGCAGATATGAAGGAGATTGTGTGAACGCACAAGACGCAGTAATCCTACGACTCCTATTCATTGGTGTAGGTGGCAAGCAAATGTCTGAAATCAGAAACTTGAAAAAGAAAGACGTTGACAAGACAAACAAACGTTTGCGTCTGGTGAATAGCTTGAAAGAAGATGACATGGGAATGCCTATAAAGGAATCAATACGCTACCTAGATATCGATGACAGAACGTTAAATCTAATAGAGAAAGCTATCGGGCAAACAACTTACACTAAGAAGAATGGAGAAATGGAAGAGAATAAGCATATGAGAAGCTTCACAGATTTAGTAAGCAACGACTATGTAATCAGAGCTTCCATAACAAAGACAGACGAATGTAACGCACCTGTAGATAAATTTGTTATCTATAGAAGATTGCAGGTGTTAGCGGAAACTTTAGGTATTGATGGCTTAACTGCAAAGTATATACAGCGAAGTGGGATGATGTATTATGCAAACCAAATGATTGAAGGTGAGCAGGAACTAGCGTTGGATGATTTGAAAATAATTGCAGACCGCTTCAATATGAAGTCATACCACAACCTAAAAGGATTCCTTAACGTAGAAAACGTTAGACGCACATATCCAACAAACAATTAGAGGGGAAGATTTTTAGATGGAAAATACTACAGTGAGAACACCGACAATCCACAAGAAGGAAATAATTATCAATAGAGATAAGTTATCGGCAGTATTGGAACGTAGAGGTATGGGGCATAAGGAGCTTTGGACAAAAATACATGAAAAATACGGTCTTGATATCTCATACAAGGGATTCATGAGTCTTATTTGGAATAAGAATACATGGAAGCTCCTGTACGCCCATGCAATATCAGACGTACTTCTAGTCGACTACAGAGATATATTTGAGGTGGTGGATATAGATGTAGACAAAAAGAAAAAGGAAAAAGAAGAATGGAAGGCTAAGTACCAGAAGAAAAAGAGTTAAAGTTTTCCATTACTCTTTTTCTATTTTTTTTGAAATACATATAGACAAGAGCAACAAGTTTGTAATATAATAATACTTGTGTTAAGGAAATGTAACACTTATTACAAACAGAGGGAGATGGTTAACATGGAGGTTAATCTCATTAATATTGAATTACCAGAAGTGTCTAGGGTATTATTGAAAACGGAAGAGGATTACGATTCATTCTACATAGGTTTCTATGGTAAGAATCGATATGTAATTGATGACCTGTTTGATTATCGTGAAGAAAAACTATTAAACTCAAAAATAACACTTGACTCATTCATTGAGTTATGTTATACTAAAGGTAAGCAACAAGCCTTTGAAGAAACATTCTTACAGGTTGTCGATGCAGAATCGGTAGCACATATTGAAAAGGCTATTATCGAAAGCCGAATTACGCTTGAAGATATATATAACCAATTTCAAGAAGATACAGATGAAAATATTTTGAAATATGTGTTATAATTAGTTGACAAGCGTAAAGCTTTATGATATAATAGATAATGTTGATGAGGAAAAGAGTTAAACTCTTCTCCTTCACCATAAAAGCAAAATATAATCACATATTTAGGAGGAAACAAATAATGGCAGAATTACAACAAACTAAGAATCTATTCAAAGTAGTGGGCAAAGTAACTCGCATTGACAAGGACAACGCATTCAAAGAGGATGTTGTTGGCGAAGGTAAAAAACGTGAGGGTGACACTTATCGCAGTCTACGCTTTGCAGTAAAAACATCTGAATCAAATGAGATTACAGTTGAAATGTTTGATTATCAACCAGAGCAAGTTTTCATGTGGAGAAGTGACGAGCGTAAGAAAAATCCACAATACAAGGGTGATAGAATCCCATTTCAAGAATGGTATGACAACCAAGACGAGTATCGTGAGAAAGGTTACGCTATCATTGAGCCACGTGTAGGTCTAGAATACAAGGAAGATGGGAAGCTAGACAGCAAAGGATTACCTAGTTTTGAAGCTTCTAAGTATATCTACGACAACTTATCAAACGGTGATAGTGTAGTAGTTGAAGGTGAAATTCGCTACAGCAAGTACACTAATCGTGATGGTAAAGTAGTAGAACAAAAGACCCACACAATTAAAAAATTATTTAAGCTTAAAGATGTGAATTTTGAAGATGAGAAATTTGAAGAAGTTTCTTACTTCGAGCAAGAGTTTGTGTTTATTGACGCTATGGTGGAGAAAACAGAAGGCAAAGCATTCGTTACAGCACGACATATTAATTACAACAAAACATGGCACGACACTCAGTTAATCGTAGACTTCTCTGATGGCAACGGTGGCTATGACAAGAGCATGGTTAAGCTTGCAGAAGCCTTTGCTAAGAAAGTTAAGTTTGGCGATGTACTGAAAGTATACGGTGACACATTAAATCGTGTGATTGTAGAAGAAGTAGAGGACGAAGATAACGGTGTAGATGAGGATTTACTAGCATTGGGCGGTAAGGCAAAACCTAAACACGCACAAGCGTTTGTATCTCGTACATACATTACGGAAATGCAGATTCATGGTGTAGAAGCATGGGATAAGAAAATCTACAAAGAGGACGATTTCAAAGTAGATGAGCTTATCGAGAAAAATGAGTTTGAGGGCATGGGTAAGAGCAAGAAAGAAAATCCATTCGGTAACATCGATGAGGGTGGAGATGATATCTCAGAAGAAGATTTACCATTTTAATAAATTGGGGGTTGACAGCCCCCAAAAATAATGGTATAATATAAGAGTAAGAGACAAACACACAAACATGACAAACATAGGAGCAGAAAAACAGCAAGAGAAGAAGCTCCCTTCTCTCAGATTTTATTGAGAGAAAAGGGGAAACTAATTATGTCATTCTTAAAAACTTTGAAAAAGAACAAACCAACTGCAACTCTGGAAGGCTATTTCATTAGTATGCTTGCAAAATCTAAGTTTGGTAAGACAACATTCGCTATCGACCTTGCAAAAGAGTTTTACGGAGACTTAGAGAGTACACTATTACTAGCTACAGAGATTGGTTACAAAACGATGGCAGATGTTTACGCTATTAACGTTACAGGTTTTGAGTATGCGGAAGATGAGGACGATGAGACTCAAAAAGGATTCATCGAGGTTGTTGATGAGCTAATCGATAACAAAGCTGATGTGCCTTTCCGATTCATCGTTGTCGACACTATCACAGCTTTAGAGCGTTATGCTACAGCGTATGCAATCAAGAAAGCTAATCGTGAAGACCAACCAACAAAACGTTATACAGACATCTCAGATGTGCCTTGGGGCAAGGGTTATAACATGGTTGCAGAAGAGATTTACAATCAGATTGACCGCTTGAAGAAGGCAGGATTTGGAGTATTTATCATCGGTCACGAAAAGACAAAGAAAGTTAAGAATCGTGATGGATATGAGTACGACTTCACTACATTCAACGTATTGACTAAGACATCTGATATCATTGAGCGTGAAGCTGATATGATTATCTATGGTGATTTGCAAACGGTGAAAGGCGAGAATGGAGCACCAGAGGAAACACGTAAGCTTCGTTTCCGTAGTGATGGTAACATCTTGTGTGGTACACGTTTCCGTAACTTCCCTAAAGAGATTGATAATGATGTCACACTATTCATTGACACATTTAAAAATGCTATTTTAGGATTGTACAACGGTGACGAAAAAGCTGTCAAGGAAGCTGTAAAAGAGCAGACAGAAGCTACAGAAGCCAAGGCAGAAAAGGCAATCGAAAAAGAGAAAGAATCACCAGAGACTTTCCACAAAGATATTGACCGATTGGTAAAAGATTTGGATAACAGTGTTAAGGTTGGAATTGCAAAGCAATTCAAGGAAATTTTAGGGGATGCTAACTTCCGCAAGTGTGACGATATTGCGAAACTAGCAAAAGCGTTGGAATACGTTAAATCTCTAGCTTAATACATAAAAGAGAATATGTAGCCTAGTATCATGCTAGGCTACTTTCTCATAATAAGGCTAAACTAGGAGGAAACAAATATGAATAATAAACTATTATATGGAGTGATGACAGCACAACTACTCATTATGGGAGTTACACAATATCAAAATAATGAAGTGGTTGGCATAAAGGTTGCGGAAATCAATGAACAGAATAAGGTTATCGCAGGTTTTAAGGAAACAGATAGATTGCAGAAAAGTGTAATCGAAAAGATGAGTGTGGAGCTTGATGAAAAGACCGCAAGCATGAATGATGTGAATGCAAAACTAGCAGAAAGTGAGCGTCTTAGGAGTGAGCAGGACGCTAATGTAAAAAGCCAAGAAGGTAAAATCACTCAGCAACAAACTATAATTAATCAGTTGAAAGCTGAACTAGCAGAAGCACAGAAGCCAGAGCCACAGGCTCAACCGCAAGTGCAGGAGCAAGAATTAGCAAAGACTGATGGAAGGGTTTTACAAATGGTCGCTACTGCCTACACCAACGACCCTTCCGAAAATGGTACATACGGTGGAAAGGTAGTCACACGCACAGGCTATGACATATCTAACACCATTACTTATAATGGTATGGGTATAGTAGCCGCAGATACAAGTGTGATTCCGTTGAATAGCATTATTGACATTGAAGGTCTAGGCAGATATATTGTACTAGACACTGGAAGTGCAATCAATGGAAATAAATTGGATGTGTTAATGGGAAGCACTACACAGTCTGAAAATTGGGGTAGAAGAACCGTTAACGTTACTATAGTGAAAAGGGGTTGACAATATTGCATATTGTGATTTTAGAAGGTGCTAGAGGTACAGGGAAGAGTACGTTAGCTGTCAAGTTAAGACAAAGAATCTCTGAAACTACACTAATAAACTTCACAGGTTTCCATGATGATGGAGATGAAGGTTTGAAGAAAGTTGTCGAATATTACAATTCATGGATGTCCCTGTTTGAACAGTTAGGGAAGATTGGTCATGATTCAAGATATGTATTCGACAGATTTTTCTTTACTGAAACAGTATTCTCTGAATTATACAAAGAGTATAACTTTAAGAGCGTACATAGACAGCTTTGCAGTAAGTTGGATAATTTGGGGAAAGATGTTAAAATCGATGTCGTTTTCTTAACAGTCGAAGACCGAGAAGAATTACAGAATCGATTAACAAGAGATAAAGTCCCATTCGGCAAAGTAGAGGAATCAGTGGAGGAATCTATTAAGCAACAAAATATGTACTACAACCTTTTCTATGGGTTGAAGTTAAACTATAGTAACATTAATATACACGCAATCGAGACAGACGGAAAGACGAATGAAGACGTTTATGCTGAGATTGAGAACATAGTAAAGACTGCTCAATAGAGCGGTCTTTGTTCTTGAAAAAAGTTATTGACAAGTTTAAAAAATAATGGTATAATGTTATTCATAAGGGAGTTGATAACATGGCAAAGAAAACACGAAAATGTCAATGGTGTAACCTTGACGATACTTTAATGGAAGATATGAAGTTTGAAGTCGTTGGTGAAAAACGACCTATAAAGAAATTCTACCACAAACATTGCCACGAATTATTTTTGGAGCGTCAAGCGTTTCTCGACAAGGAAGCAAAAGAGCTTGACGAATTACGATTGGTTATTGAAGAGATTTACGGTGTGCAGAAGCAGGGATTATCCAAAGAAGCTTACAGCCTATTACAGAAGCTTCGCAATGGAGAGCCTGTATTCAAGAAGCAAAACACAGGTAAGAGGTATAAGCAAGGCTTCACTTATCCCCTTATTAAAGAGACTTTCGAGCATTGCTCTGATTCTATTGAGTATTATAATAGAGTCAAGAATTTCACTGGATTTATGAATGCTTTCAGATATGCGTTAACGGTTATCATAGACAAAATCTATGTAATCGAGTTACGTGCTATCGAGCGTGAGAAACAGAAAATCCAGATGGAGAAGCATATCGAGAAAATGGATGTCGAAGAACAGGTTTTTGAAACTAATTATAAAAAACCTAGCAAAGCAAAAGACATTACAGATTTCTTGGACGATTAATCATGAGGTGATAATTAATGGCAAAAGACACAACTAAAGAGACAGTCAAAAAAGAGGTAGAGAAGATTAATAAAGGTGCTTCTATTAATGAAGCATACTTTGTTGGTCTAATGTGGGCAGACCCATATAACAACTATAGCGAATATGGTGACACACTTTCGCAAGATGAGTTTATTCATGACGTTTGGGGTTTCTACTTTGATTTAGGTAGAAGAATGTTTGGAGAAGGTATCAAAGTCTTCGATGACATTACAGTTAAAACGAAAGTCAAGGAATATAACATCGTAGCAGACTTCGATGAATATGGTGGCATGACACCAATAGATGATGCAGTAGATATCGTAAAAGATAATGCAGACAACGTGGACTATTACTATGAAACAATAAAGAAAAACTATGTCATTAGACAGCTTTATATCCTGTTTGGGGATAAGGTTTTAATCAAGAAAGGTAAGTACGATTGGGAGAAAATGACAAGGGAGCATCTTACAATGTTTTGGACAGATAAGATGAATAAGATTTCCCTTGACAATGTAAACAGGTATGAAGCAGAAGACTTGTATATCGATGCAGATGAGTTTATCAGAAAGCTAGAAGAAGAGTCAGCAGAGATGCTTCCATACTATAAGAGTTACCTGTTAAATAGTATCTCTCAAGGCATACCTAGAGCACACGTAACAATGATAGGCGGTTTCGGGGGAACAGGTAAATCATCTATTACAGCAGAGAAGTTTGTCATGTCGTGTGTAGCCAACAATGAGAAGACAATCGTTATCCTAAACGAAGAAGACGCACAGGCATTCCGACAAAAGATTGTACTAACAATCCTATGGAATGAATATGGCAAAACTTTTGACCGCAAACGCATGGTCAATGGTAAACTTCAAGAGAAGGATAAAGAATTGATTCATCTAGCATTTGGAAAGATGAAAGAGCTTCTTGATGAGCAAAATGGAACAATCAAGCTAATCTTCATGGAAAAGTACATAATGAAAGATGTAGAGAAGATTGTACGATTTTGGGCAAATCGTGGATATGTGAACCTTCTTGTGGACACTCACAAAGTTTCTGATGAGTCTAAGCATGACAAGCGTTGGGAAACGTTTGTAGAAGACATGAAAACAATCTATCGCTTGACACGTAAGAATGCAGGTGGAATGAATTTGCGTACAGTTGTGACCTTCCAGTTGGCTGACTCAGCTTTGAAAAACAGATACCTAGACTATGAAGCTATCGGTGAAGGTAAAGCGTCAAAGAATGAAGCCAGTATCATGTATATGTTTAGAGCGGCATGGGCAGACGAGTATCAAGGAGAGAAGAAGCAATTAGATTGTTATAGACTGAAAAAGAAAGAGAGTGGTGGCTATGACAAGGAGTTTTTCACATTGGAAAAAGGGAAGACATACTATTTATGGTTTACACCTAAGAATCGCTTCGGGCAAGCAAATGACGGTGGACAGCCAGTTTTAGTTATCGAACCCAACTTTAATGCGAACCACTTTAAGGAAATTGGTTG
>Ga0209969_1000063_pt1 | contig 12628 bp, 9 predicted proteins | sample InoplaM3PM_FD_187584 | JGI IMG/M metagenome (GOLD analysis project Ga0209969, IMG submission 187584) | Arabidopsis thaliana rhizosphere microbial communities from the Joint Genome Institute, USA, that affect carbon cycling - Inoculated... | ecosystem: Host-associated > Plants > Roots >... | reverse complement strand
GACCTTCCGGATCTGGCCCGGATCGATGAACGAGTCGAGCCGGATGAGGATGTTCTGTTCCTTGAGCTTCTCCTCGATCTCGGAAAATTTGGCGCACCCCATGCCGAGCGCGGTACGGCGCTGGTTGCGAAAGATCCCCGAAATGACCGGCGTGTCGTAGCCGATCACGTTGTGGAAGAGCAGCGCCTTCTCGGACTGGTCCACCAGCGTCGCGATGTGGCGGATGTCCACCGCACGCTTGATGTCGGTTAGCTCATTTTCCTTCCGCAGCCGCTCCAGGAACGCGCGGAAGGTCTCGTTCTTGGTGTCCAGGGTCATGGGCGAAACGCCTTGAGTTGCGGGATGATCTTGCTGGCGATGATCCCGATCTGTGCCATCTCGTACTTGTACGGCACGAAGACGATCTTCTGCACGCCCGCCGCGAGATGCTCCTTCAGTTGTGCGACGCACTCGTCCACTGTGCCCATGATCGCGCTGTCCTTCGTCGAATCGCTCCACGACGCGTAGTCCCATTCCTTGCCGAGCCATTCCATCATCCGGCTTTCCACCTCGGCGCGGGATTTGCCGACGATGATCGGTAGCTGCGAGCCATTCATCAGCGTATCGGGATCTTTTCCCGCCTCTTTTGCGAAGTCGCGCACCTTGGCCCACGATTTGGCGAAGCTCTCCGGGCGGTAGAAGTAGGTAAGCCAGCCGTCACCCGCAGTCGCCGCGCGCTTCAGCACGCGATCGACGTAGCCGCCGATGAGGATCGGGGGTCGTGGCTGCTGCACCGGCTTCGGGAACATGACGCCGGCCGGAATCTTGTGGTGCGTCCACTCGCCCTTCACCATGTCCTCGGTCCAGAAGCGCTTCAGGATGTCGAGGTTCTCGTCCATGATCCTGCCGCGCTGTTCGAACGGCACGCCGACGGCGTCGAATTCGCGCTTGTACCAGCCCGCGGCCATCGCGAGCAGCAGGCGGCCGCCGGAGAGCTGATCCATGCTCGAGAGCTGCTTCGCGAGCACGACCGGATTGCGCAGCGGCAGAACGAGGATACCGGTCGAGAGCTTGATCTTCTTCGTGCGCGCTGCAATCGCGGTAAGCAGCGTCAGCGAATCGATGATGGGAAAGCTCGGCTCCACTCCGAGCAGGATGTGGTCCCACACCCACAGCGAGTCGAAGCCCATCTCCTCCATTCTTACGCCGTACTCCACGAGCGCGCCCGCATCGGGCATTTCCGGGTGGGCCGTGAAGTTGCGGGCGGCGATACCGAACGTGTTGTGCAAACCAGGCATGCAAACCTCTCCTTGGAAGTCGTCTCACCGGCGCAAGCCGGTGTCCATCAGTTCACGCTACGCGGTGTAGAGGCGCTCCGGGTCAAGCTTGCGCAGCGCTGCGAGTTCTGCAGCGGCCGGCGGCTCGGTGACGCCGACATCGCCGTTGACCGCCATCTCGAAGCCGGTGTTTTCCTGGACCTGCGCGACAGTGACGCCGGGATGGAGCGCAATCACCTTCATGCGCTTCGATTCGTCGTCGAAACCGAACAGCCCCAGGTCGGTCACGACGCGATACATGCCGCCGACGGTGAGGCCGCTGTCGCGGCGGCTCGTGACGCCATGCAGAAAGCCGGGGCTGGTAACGAAATCCACCTTTTCGACGAAGCGCCGCTTCTCGTGCTTCATGGCGACGATCATCTGCGCGAGGCTGGCGATGTCGTTGCCGCCGCCGGTGCCGGGAAGCCGGGTTTTCGGGCGCGCGGGATCGCCGATGAAAGAGGAATTGAGATTGCCGTACTGATCGATCTGCGCGCCGCCCATGAACCCGACATCGATGTAACCGCGCTGCAGCAGGAGCAGCACGTCGGTGCTGCTCAGCACCATGTTGGCGCGCACGGTGCAGCGCTGCTCGTTGGTGGAGGGCGGCAGTTTCCCCGGCTCGATCATCGGGCCGATGACGCCGCCTTCGAACAGGATCGTGAGTCCGGGGCAGTGCAGGCCCTGCGCCAGCGTCGCGGCAAGCAGCGGAATGCCGACGCCGGCGAACACAACCTGTCCGTCTTTCAGGAGCCGCGAACTCATGACAGTCAGCAGTTCGCTGGCGGTGTAGTTACGCTCAGGCATTGGAGACGCTCCTGCCGCCGCGCGCTGCCGTGAGCAGATGCTCGAGCCCCAGCAGGTTCAGGTACTCCGTCCACGACTTCGGGCCGTACACATAGCGATCCAGGTACTCGCTCATGCCTTTAACGGGGTCACCGTTCACCAGCCCGGTGTAGTAATCCATGTGCCTGAAGAACGGCTCATACGCATTGCTGCATTCGTGCGGCGCGCAGCCGAACGGGGCCTCGACCACGGCTTCCACAGCGAAGAACGGTATTTTGGTCTGATCCGGCATGCGCCGGATCTGGTCGTTGGAGACGATGCGCTCGGTCGTGAGAATCACGCGGTTGGCCGCCATCGCGAGATCGATGTCGAGAAACTGCAGGCCGTCGATCTGCGCGTTGCCGTAAGGGTCGCAGCGCTGCACGTGAATCAGGGCTACGTCGGGATTGAGCGCCGGCACCAGCAGCAGCCGGTCGCCGGTGAAAGGACAGTCGATTTCGCGCACCTCCGGACGCTGCCTGACCACGTCCGAGCCGAGCATCGAACGCAGCGGCAGGAACGGAATTCCCATGGCACCGGCGCGAAACCGCAGACCCATCGACATGTGGCTCCATTCGTCGAAGCGCGCGAGGCCGTTTTCGACGTGATGGCGCATCACCTTGGAGATGCCCCACACAATGCCCTGGCTGAACCAGCTCGTCACCACGTGACTGCAGGCACCGGAGCCGAGGAGCCAGTCGCCTTCGCTCGAGGTGATGCCGCGCGTGCATGTCAGATTCCGCCGCCGCGCGCGGATGAGCGCCCAGATCATCGCCATCGGCGTGCGCGAGAGCGTGCTGCCACCGATGCCGACCGTCTCGCCATCCTTGACCAGCGCGGCCGCATTCTCCAGCGACATCACTTTTTCGTGCAGGCTGCGATCGCGTTCGGCGAGCCGGCGGCGCAGGTCGAGATAGGAATCGCTCACCGTAACTCCCGCGCCTTAGCCGGCATGCTGCGCCCCGGTGTCGGCGTTGAACTGGTCGATTAGCCTGTCCCAAGCGGGAATGGATTCCTGCAGACCCCTCCAGAAAGCGGGATTTCTGCGCCGGTCGAAGTCCTCGACCGACACACCTTGCTGCTCCACCCACGTGTAATAGCCGAGATTGAAGACCCGCTTGCGATCGACGTGGGTCAGCTCGATCAGATGGTCGTCGGCGAGACCCTGCAAGTCGCGACCGAAGATCTCGCCCGCGTTCACCTCGTCGAACCCGCCCGCGTAATGACGCTTGAGATAGCCTGACCGCTCGCTGTGATAAAGCGCGGCGCTGTCTGTGGCGATGGTGATGACTGCGTCGGCTGCGGTGAGGTCAAGGTGCTGCGCGAGCTTGATCGCCGCGACGATATTGGCGTAGCCCGAGAGCCCGATGTGCGCGAATTGCTTCAGTATCGCGGGATCGATTTTCTGGCGCTTCTCGAGATAGTCCCGGCCCACGGCCTCACTGAACAGCACATTGAGCGCATCCGAGCTGCGGTCGGACACGCCGATCACGAAATCGGTATTCATGACGTTGTGGATCAGCGGAATGTGCTTGTCGCCGATGCCCTGGATGTTGTGCTCGCCATAGCCGTTGCACAGCATCGTCGGGCACTCGATCGCCTCCACCGCCGCGATGCGGGTGCCGTGCCTGGACTTGAGATAGTCCCCGGCGCCGATTGTCCCCGCGGAGCCGGTCGCCGAGACGAAGGCGGCAAGGCGCAACGCGGGATCGCGGTCGCACAGGTCCTCGTAAATTTTAGAGAGCGCGCGCCCGGTGCACAGGTAGTGCACCAGATAGTTTCCGAACTCGGAGAACTGGTTGACGATGACGTTCTGCGGGTCGCGTCGCAGTTCCGCGCATTTGTCGTAGATCTCCTTGACGTTGCTCTCGGTGCCCGGGGTGCGCACGATATCGGACGGGTCGCTCACCCAGCGCTCGAGCCATGCGAAGCGTTCCCTGCTCATGCCCGCAGGGAGCACGGCGACACCGCGACAGCCGACGGTGCGCGAGATCGCGACGCCGCCGCGACAGTAATTCCCGGTGGAGGGCCAGATCGCCTTGTCGCTGGCGGGATCGAAGCGTCCGGTCACGAGCCGCGGCACGAGGCAGCCGTAAGCGGCGAGCACCTTGTGCGCGCCGATCATCGGAAAGCGGTCGCCAAGCGCGACGACGATCTTCGCCTTGACGCCGGTAAGCGCCTCGGGCAGCACGACATGACCGGGAACGTTTGCATAACCGGTGCGCGCTTCGTCGTTGAACCAGTGCACGCGCCACAGATTGGCGGCGAGCGGCTCGTCGGGGTCGATACCGGAGAGCGTGACCTGCTGCGCGGCCGCGATGCGCGAGGGATCGGCGAGTTCGGAAAGCTTGGGCAGGGGGACCCGCAGCTCGCGCAGGCGCCGCACCGCGCTCGCGCGCACCTTCTTGTCGGCGATCTCGGGCTTGAGGCTCAATTCGTTCATTGATGCTTGCTTGTTTTTCGCTCGCGAAGGCGAGACGTATGGCGGAGTCGTCCTTTATGACTCCGGCCGTGGTGTGCGCATGATACTAACTATGATACCACCGGATAGCTCCACGGCGAGGCTTGGTCCGCGCTGCGCCCGAGCGGATCCCATTCTGCAAGGGTGTCCCATACCTGTTCACCTGCAGCCTGTGCCGCCTCGCGCAATTTATCGAAATCCACGCCGGGGATGACGCCGCCCTCCATGCAGATTTTTCCATCGACGATGACCGTGTCCACATCGTCGCCGACGCCGCATTCCACCACGCTCTTCACCGGATCGCGCACCGGCCCGTAGCGCAGCGTGCCGCGTCCGGTGAGGTCGATGAGAATGATGTCGGCGAGCGCGCCCGGCGCGAGGCGCCCGAGGTCATCCCGGCCGACCGACATCGCGCCGCCGAGCGTCGCCGCGCTGAACACGTCGCCCGCGCTCGCCGCGAAATACGAGTGGCTCATGAGCTTGCCCATGTACGACGCGGTGCGCATGTTCATCACCATGTCGCGCGGGTAGGTGTCCGAGCCGATCGTCATGTTGACCCCTGCATCCTGGTATTTCTTCCAGTTGTCGAGCGTGCGCGCGCGCCGCACGATATTGATCGGGCAATGGGAGACGGTCGCGCGGGCGCTGCCCATCAAACTCAGATCGTGCCCCCCGGAGTAATTGAGGTTGGGATTGTCGGAGATGAAGTTGCCGTGCCCGATATTGAGCGTCGGGCGCAGCATTCCGAGGTCGCGCAGCAGCTCGATCGGCGTCTTCATGTGCTCGCGCACGATGTCCTGGAACTCGAGCACGCTGTATGCGGCGTGGGTTGCCATCGGCAGGCTGCGCTCGTCTGCCGCGAGTCGCGTGCGCTCGAGCAGCTCGATGCTGGACGTTTCCACCTCGCGCGGGACGAGTATGCCCCGAACGCGGCCCTCCGCGTCGCCGTCGTGCTTCGCGATCCAGTCGAGCGCGGTCTGGAGTCCCTTGATCCCCAGCGCATCGTCGCGGACCCGCTTCAGGCGCCCCTGTTCGTCTCCGACCCAGCGCCCGCAGTCGTAGCCCGGCGCGAGATAGGCCCGCGTGCCGAGCCGCGTGACCTCCGCAAGGAGCGCATCCTGCACGCGAAGCTGGCTCCCGTACTCGACGAAAGTAGTGACGCCGTTGCGCAGCAGCTCGGCGACGGTGAAGGTCGCGTTCAGTTGAAACGCTGCCTCGGATCCCGCGTCGCCATGCTTGAGATAGCGCGGATCGCCTTTCACGATCTTGCCTTCCTTGGGCACGCTGATTTCGAGAAACGGCTGCCCGTAGTACATCGGCCGCCCGGTGTCGGTGATGAGGCGATGAGAGGCGCGGTGCCCGGAGTGGACGTGGGTGTCGATGAAGCCCGGCGCGGCAAGTTTGTTCCGCGCTTCGATCACTTTATCGACGTGCCCCTCGAAGCGCGTGCCAACGTGCACGATCCTCCTGTCTTCGTACACCACCACGCCGTTGCGGATGAGCTGATGCTGGCCGTTCGCATGGCCGACGACCCAGCTCGCGTTGATTCTGGTACGCATGTTCAAGACCTCGGAAAAGAAAGTGCGTTCAACCCGATGCGCCGGAAGGCTTGGGCGCCCTGAGCCTGTAACGCCATACCTGGTAGCCGACGATGAGTGCGACGCCGATACCGCCGATCACATCGGTAAAAGTGTCTGGATCGATCAGCAGCGGTGAAAGGCAGAAGAGCGCAATGCGCGCCGGCCAGTTGAGCGGCCCGAAAAGATAACCGCCCGTCGCAAGCGAAAGCCCCGCGATGCCGATCGACGCCGTCGTGACGACATGGAGGATGTGCAGAGGCTCGCCCTGCAGCAGGATGCCCTGATCGAGCACGAATGCGAACGGGATCAGGAAACCCGGTATGGCGATGACGAAGGCGATGAGGCCGGTGGTCCACAGGTTCGCGCCGCTGATTCCCGCGGCGGCGTAGGCGGCGAGCGCGACCGGCGGCGTCACCATGGAAAGCACCGCGAAATAGAAAATGAACAGATGAGCGGGCAGCGCCGGAATGCCAAGGCTTTGCAACGCCGGGCCTACCAGGACTGCCGCAACCAGATACGCGGCGGAAGTCGGCATGCCCATGCCGAAGATGAGCGTGAGGATCATCGCCCCGATCAGCGAGATCATGAGCGAGTTGTCCGCGAGATCGAGGAGCCAGCGCTCGAGATGGAGCGCCATGCCCGACTGGATCAGGACGCCGACGATGATGCCGGCCACGGCGGAGGGAATCGCCACCTCCGCGGCGCCACGCGCACCGTTGATGATCGCCTCGTAGATCGCGCGCAGGTTGAGCCGCGTCGAAGGGCGGGCCCAGCTCAGGATGACGATGACGACGAGGCTGACCGCGCCCACCATCATCAGCGAGTACTGCGCGGTCAGGAGATAGATCATCACCGCGAGGGGGACGAGAATATGCCAGCGCTCCCGCAGTCCGCGGAAGGATTCGGCCACCGGAAGGACGGGATTGGGGCCGAATCCCATGCGGCGGCTGTAGCTGTCCACCACTATGTACAGTGAAAGGTAATATAGAACCGCCGGAACCATTGCGGCGAACGCGACGCTGGCATAGCTCACGCCCACGATGTCCGCCAGTATGAATGCGGCCGCACCCATGACCGGAGGCGCGAGCTGTCCCCCCGTGGACGCCGTCGCTTCGATCGCGCCGGCGAATGTGCCCTTGAACCCGGTGCGCTTCATGAGCGGGATGGTGATGATGCCGTCCACCAGCACGTTGGCCACCGCGCTGCCCGACACCGTTCCGAACAGTCCCGACGAGACCACCGAGGCCTTCGCCGCGCCGCCCCAGGCGCGGCCGGTCACGCAGTAGGCGAGGCTCACGAAAAGCTGACCCGCCCCGGAGCGCTCGAGAAAGGCGCCGACGATGACAAAGTAGAACACCATGTGCGCCGACGCCGAGATCGGCGTGCCGAAGATCGCCTGAGTGGAGAGGACCTGCAGATCGATGAAGCGCATGTAGCTCATGCCGCGATGCGCGAGCGCGCCCGGGAGATACGGTCCGAGGAAAACGTAGGCGATGAAGAGCGCGGCGAGAATCATGAGCACGATGCCGGCCACCCGGCGGCACGCTTCGAGCAGGAGCAGAATCAGCAGCGTGCCGAACACCTGGTCCCAGAAGAAAACCTCGTCCACGCCTTCGATCCGCTCGGAGACGCGATAGCCCTGGAAGGCGAAATACACGGCACACGCCAGCGCCAGGATCGCCAGGATGACGTCGGCCAGCGGTACGGGATCGTTCTCCTTGCGCCGCGCCTTGAAGCCGATGATCAGGAACGCGATGGCGGTGGTGGCGCCGACGTGGATGCCGAGAAAGGTTATTTCGTAGAGCGAGCGGCCCAGCGCGAGCGGCGCGAACTCCACCGCCGTGAGCACGAGCGCGATGAAGCCGAGGAACAGGCGGGCGTACGCGGGCGATAACGCGATCACCAGCCTGTGCTCCCCGGATTCTCGCCGCGCGGCGTTACTTGAGGAGACGGGCTTCCTTGTAGTACTTGGCGGCGCCCGGATGCAGCGGGCAGTTGCCGTTCAGGGCCGGCTCGGCTGCTTTCTTGGGATCGAAGTCAGCGAGCGCGGCGTGAATCTTGGGCAGCTTGTCCGCATTCTCGATGATGGTTTTGGTGACGGTGTAGGCCACTGCATCGGGCACGTCAGCGTTCACCAGGATGTTGGAGACGGCCTTCACGGTCTTCACCGCGGTAGTCTGGCCCTTGAAGGTGTTCGCCGGGATTTCGGCTGGCGCCCAGCCGTATTTGTCCACCATGCCTTTGATCACCTTGTCGGGGAGCGGCAGCATCAGCATCTCGTTCACCGTCACGATCTGGGTCGCCGCAGGGTGGCCCTTGGTCACCACGTGCGCCCAGCCGTGCGCCTGTCCGTCGCGGATCGACTCCGCGGCGCCGGAACGCTCGGTGGCCTCGACCTCTCCGCCTTTCTTCGCGATATCCTCCTTGCTGGAGCCGAGGAGCGACAGCACCTGGCGCACGCCCTGTTCGCCGGTCCCGCCGGCGCGCGTGGTGAGCAGATGGAACTTGTTCTTCGCCGCCGCGATGTCTTCCCACGACGTGACGCCCGATTTCTTCGTGACGAACGTGCCGAAATAATAGATGTCGAGCCCGCCCACCAGCGCCCGCACCTTGTTCTGTTTTTCCTTGAAGGCGCCGAAGCCGCCGCAGCCTTCAGCGGAGGTTACGGCGAAGCTGATGCCCAGTTCCATTTCGTTGGATTGGATCAGCTTGATGTTGCCGACGCCCCCCGCCCGCGGCAGCACGTCGATCGAGGAGCCGGCGGGAAGCTGCGGCTTCACCATGTCGGCGATTCCGGCGCCATAGTTGTACCAGGCCGAGCCGAGCCCGACGGTTCCGAACCGCAGGCTGACCTTCTGCTGCGCGTAAGACGGCAGCGCGCTCAGCCCGATGCCGGCGGCGGCCATGATGGTGACGATGCGAGCGATTCTCATAGGATCCTCCTTGTCGTTCGCCATGCCGGCGAAAACCGGCATCCGCGGGATTCTGGATTCCGGCCTTCGCCGGAATGACGAGGTTTGACTGCGATTGACTACGGTACTGCGCTAGAGCTTCACTCCGGATGCTTCCAGTATGCCGCGAACGCGGGCGCGCTGTGCGTCGGAAATTGCCAGCCGCTCCGCGAAATCCTTGCCGATCGGGCGCGTCGCGTCGATGCCCATTTTTGTGACAGTGAAGGTTTCGGGGTCCGAGGTGGGATCCAGAATCGCGCCTTTGCATCCCGGAATGAACACGATGTCCTGCTCGGCACGCACCCGAGTCGAGATTGCCCACATGACATCGCTCATGTCGAAGATGTCGACGTCCTCGTCCACCACGATGACGTACTTGGTGTAGAACTCGGTGCCCAGAGCCGCCATGATGGCCTGCTGCGGCTCGCCCTGCGCCGTCTTCTTCATTTTAATGATGGCGAGGAAGGCGCCGCAGGTGCGGTGCGGCACGTACACCGCCTGAACGTTCGGAAGATTGCGGCGCAGCGTGTTCAGGATTTCGCCCTCGCGGGTCACGCACGACACCAGGATGTGGTCCTGCGACATGCCCGAGGCGATGGAGTGGAACATCGCGTCGCGGCGCATGCGGATGCGCTTCACGACGAATACATTCTCGGTGCTACGGTAGGACGCGTAGCCGGTGAACTCGCTGAACGGGCCTTCCGGCTCGTGCACGTCGGCGAGGATTTCGCCCTCGATCACGATCTCCGCGCCGAGCGGCACCTCGAGATCGTTGAAGCCGGTGCGGGCGAGCTGGTACGGCTCGCCGAAGAGCCCGCCGATGATTTCATACTTGCGCACCTGCGGCGGGTAGGCGTAGACCATCGCGCCCATATAGTGGAGCGGATGGATGCCGAGCGTGATCGCCGCCGGCAGGTTCTGCCCGCGCTCGGCAGCGCGGCGGTGAAATTCGTGCATGCGCCGGCGCGAATGCAGCGATACGCCGAGCCGGTTCTTGCCTTTGACCATCAGCCGGTGAAAGCCGGTAGTATCGACGCCGGTCACGGGATCGCGCGCCACGATCTGGCCCGCGGTAATGTATGGCGCTGCATCCACTGAGAAGTGGAGCGGGATCGGCAGCTTCGCGAGGTCGACGTCATCGCCCTCCAGGGTGACCGCCTGCCACGGCGCGTCCTTCACGACTTCGCATGGGATGTATTTCTGGCAGCGCTCGCGAAAAGCGGTGGGGAGATCGGCCGCGTTGACGCCGAGGCAGGCGGCAAGCAGCCTGCGGTTGCCGGCGATATTCGTGACCACGGGCATGGCGTGCCCCTCGACGTTTTCGTAGACCACGACCGGGCTGCGGCCGGCGTGCTCCAGCTCGAAAACCAGCGAGGTGATGTCCAGCTCGGTGCGGACCGGCGTCCGGATGCGCAGCAGCTCGTCAGGGAAATCGCGTTCCACCATCGCGAGGAAGCCGCGCAGGCTCTGGCGCGCGATGTCGCCGCGGTCTACATCCATCCGTCATGCACTCCTGCGGGGATTTATTGTTGGATTGATACTATTTACCATACAATAGCACGAGCATTTCGGGAGTCCAACCTTTCCGTCGCACCAACCAGGGGGTCGTCCATGAAACCGCGTTTGTGGAATCTGTTCGCCGCAACGATCGGCGCGGCTGCGCTGTTCCCGGTCCACGCCGTCGCTCAGGATGTGATCAAGATCGGTGTCACGCAGCCGCTCACCGGCGCGTTCGCCGCCTCCGGCAACTACGTGGCGCAGGGGGCGAAGATCGCTGAAGACCACGTCAACAAGGCGGGCGGCGTGCTCGGGAAGAAAATCCAGCTCATCGTCGAAGACAACAAGTCGAATCCCACCGAGGCCGTCGCGACTGCCGAGAAACTCATCGCCAAGGACAAGGTGCCGGTGCTGATGGGGGCGTGGAGCTCGACGCTCACCCTCGCCGTGATGCCGAAGCTGATGGAATACGGCGTGCCGATGGTGGTTGAGACCTCGTCTTCGGGCAAGATCACCATCTCCGGCAATCCCTGGATTTTCCGCATCAGCCCGACCTCCGCGATGGAAGCGAAGTCGTTCGCGCCCAATGTGAAGAAGATGGGCATCAAGAAAGCCGACTTCCTTTCGACCAACAACGACTTCGGCCTGGGCGCGGCGAAGGAATTCTCGGAAATGCTGAAGGGGCAGGGCGTGCAGGTCGGCGTCATGGAGACCATGGATCCGAAGGCGACCGACTTTTCGGCGCAGCTCGCGAAGATCAAGGCCTCCGGCAGCGATACGCTGTTCGTCACCACCGCGGTCGAGCAGATCACCCTCATCCTGCGGCAGGCCAAGGAGCAGCAGGTCAAGGCGCGCATCATCACCACCGGCGGCTCCAACTCGCCCGATCAGCTGATCCAGCAGGCCGGTGACGCGGCGAACGGTTCGCTGCATCTCGTGTTCTTCACGCCGTGGTTCCCGGAAGCGGTGAAGTATCCGAAACTCGCCACGACGTTCGTCAGCGAATGGAACACGCGCAAGCACCACGTTGGCGGCCTGACCGAGGGCTTCCGCGGCTACGACGGCATCATGACCATCGTCGCGGCGATCAAGGCTGCCGGCAAGGCGGAACCGGCGGCGATCCAGAAGGCGCTCTGGAACGTGAAAGTGCAGGGCATCAACGGCGACATCGCCTTCAACAAGGAAGGTCCGAAAGGCAAGGAAAGCGGGCAGAGTGTGCCGGCGGTGTACGTGGTCAAGATCGAGAAGGGCAAAGTCGCGAAAATGTAAGCACGCGGTCGTCGCGTGCCTGCGCTTTGACGAGCCCTGAAGTTGTTGTAGCCCATCGGTGGGCCAGGGCCCACCCTACGTGCCGCGGTGAGGTGGGTTGAGTTGTAGGGTGGGCGTTCATGCCCACCGCTCGCGACACCGTCCGCCACACCGGCAGGCAGAGTGTGTCGAAGCAGTACGGCAGAAGAATCGTCTTGTAGCGCAGCCGGAGTCTGTTTCTTGGACCAGCTTCTCCAGCACGGACTGAACGCGCTGATGCTGGGGGGTATCTACGCCCTCCTCGGCATCGGCCTCACCCTCATCTTCGGCATCATGCGCCTCGTGAACTTCACGCACGGGGAGCTCTACGCCTTCGGTGCGTACATGATGTACATGTTCGTCATGCTGCTGGGCGTGAATTTCTTCGTGGCGCTGATGCTCGCGATGGCGCTGGGCGTCGCGCTCGGCGCTTCCATCGAATTCACTCTGCTGCGCAAGCTGCGCGGCGCGGACATCGACACCACCATGCTGGTGCTGATCGGCGCGTGGATCGCGCTGCAGAATGCGGAGCAGTGGCTCTGGACCGGCGTCGCGAAGTCCATCGATAACCCGTTCCCGGCGGCGCCGCTCGTGATCGGGCCTGTTTCCGTGGCGTGGAACCGCGTGTTCGTGTTTGCCGTTGCTCTGGTGCTCATCGTTGCGACCTATGCGCTGATCAATCACACCAAGCTCGGCAAGGCGATGCGCGCCACCTTTCAGGACCGTGACACT
>Ga0209969_1000058_pt1 | contig 12821 bp, 24 predicted proteins | sample InoplaM3PM_FD_187584 | JGI IMG/M metagenome (GOLD analysis project Ga0209969, IMG submission 187584) | Arabidopsis thaliana rhizosphere microbial communities from the Joint Genome Institute, USA, that affect carbon cycling - Inoculated... | ecosystem: Host-associated > Plants > Roots >... | reverse complement strand
TAAGGGGCATATCTTCAAATTCAGATTTTGTTTTGAATTTTTGTTACTGTTTCTAAGAACAAGAACATTTCGTTACTAATAATTAGAAATAAAAATAAAAATAAATAAAAATAAATAATCAATCATATCATATCGTTACTATATACATACATACTATACTACATATAGTAATACTTGAATAAATAAGCAAGTGTTACTACTATATCATAACAGTAACAACAACAACAACTATTGTTACTACTATACAATATACATAGTATTATTACATATAGTAACGTTACTGACAATTAGTAAGTCGAGTCGCAGTACATTCATGCTTACCATACTACTAAACTATAGTAACAATTACTATAAATGTACATACATACATAAGTAATGTTATTAATATATGGTATCAATGTTAATAACCTATATATATCTAACTGTTACTAATACTACAGATTAGTAACGATTTGGTCGTACATGACCTAAGGCTTATAGTCTTATACAATTGTTACTAATATTGAATATGTTTGAATAAAGATAAATAAATAAAGATAAACAAATAAATAAATAAAATAAATAATAAAATAAAATAAATAAATAATAATAATATAATATTATATTGTTACTAGTATAGTATAGTAGTATATCCTTAATTATATATGTCCTATAACAATATTAGCTATTAGCAAAAAAAGGTATTAAGTAAAGTTATATTGAGTATTTCTGTTCCTGTGAATGAATATACTTCAACTACAATAGATAATGATATTATTACTGATATTAGTAATGATACCAATGCTATATAGAATAGTATAGTGTCCATTGATATATACATCGTTACCACTCTTAGGTATTAGCCTTATCTCCTATACCTTTTTCCATTGGTTTGAGTTGTTCCTTGACCTTGCCAATTTAATATTCCAAATCCTATTGTATCGATAGCTCTGTCTAATCTGGTTTTAGTGTTGCACTTATGACAATATTGCCATGTTTCACCTTCTCCATAATAGTATATTGTAGGCTTACAGAATACATTCTTATCTACCTTTGTACATTGAATGCAGTTACCTTTTCTGTCATTGTACTTTTGATGGTAACGATCTACCTTTACTCCATTGCTGAGTATTTTTATGGATTCTAAATCCATCATTGCTGTAGTTATTTCCATATGTTTAATTAAAATTCTTGAAAACATTCATCACATATTTCTATATATCCTTTTGGGAGATCAGTATGTTTTCCGCATATCTTACACATTATATACATATGTTTAGTTAAGATAGGAACAGTATTGCCATTGAGACCAATCCTATTAGTCCCATAACAAATAACGTTAGTCCTACCTGTTGATCTGTGTTCATATGTTTAATTAATTTGGTATAGCATCTTTTGGATATCTATCTTTCTTACCACCAGCTAGGCCACAAATCGTTACCAATACTCCCATAAGGATTATTAGAGGTACGAATACCTCATACATTAAGATCCCCTTTCTGGTAACTTTGCTATTTCTTTCTGTAGTAACTTATGAGCTTCTATAGTCCTTGTTACAGTATCCTTTACTTGCTGGTCAGTACAGCCTTCATAAACATGTACTGTTGTATTATATCCTTTACTGTTGGTCTCTATTTTCATACTACACTTCGATTCGAAGTTATTTTCTATATTTTCCATATGTTTAGAGAAAAAGAACGTTACTAAGGTAAGATATCTTCAATTTGTTCTATTAGCTCCTTGCATTCATCCTCATCAAATGAATCACAATTGTTCATGATATTTGAAAAGATATCATCGTTATAGAGTTCCTGTTCTAAGCAACAGTATGCTATTTGAGCTATTTGCATATCTATATCAGCTGTTCTATCAATCATTCCCTCATCAATATCATTCTCGTTTCCAGTATCATCTATGATTGATAGATTTTCATTTCTGTCGTTACTGCTTACGATATCGTCCACTTCTTGATGTATGAAATCATGTACATCTATTCGCCCACCTTCATGTTGTTCTCTCAGCTGGTAAAGTATATCTTCATATATCCTATCTTTCGCTTCGCTTACAAATTCATTCATATGTTTAGTTTATAGATATTGGTAACATTTATCACAGACATATATTATGTCATTCCATCCACTCGCATCAAATTTTATTCTCTTTGTTACCAATCTAAAGCATGTTTCACATTTTTTCATATGTTTAGTTACCACTTTGGAGATACTCTAAATACTATTTGATCTTCATCAATAGCAACGAGTATCAAATTGTGGTATTTAGTGAGCTTTTCCATCCTCTCATTTGTGATATGTTCTATTTCGAATTTAAGGAATGTTACCATATGTATAGTTACCACATTTGAGCATTATAATCTTCTATCTCTGCATGTAGTCGATTGGTCTCAGATATAAGATCATCTAATTGTTCCCAAACATCTTTACTAAATCGAGAATCAATCTGCTCTTCAAGATCATGCTGAGCTATCTCTAAATCGAGACCAATATTATCAACTGAATCTTTTATGTTTGCTAAGATTTCTTTTATATGCTCTAAATGTTTCCAACCATTAGGAAAGTCCCACATTCTATTTGTTGCCATATGTTTAGAAAGAATGTTATTCTTGATTGGTAATGATCTCTTCGACTTCTGCAACAGCACGATCAAAATCTATTTGATTGTTGCAATATGCTACATGCACATCATCAATTAGTGACCTTGTACTGTTACTTTCGTAGATATCAGTTAGGTCTCCAGTAATTTGTTCTGCTATTTCGTCAGTTAATGCACTGTCAGCATCCTCATAATTTACCTCAGGTTCAATGTCGTCAAATATTCCACGATCCAGTAACGAATTTATGACCATACTTATTTCTTTATTATTTAAGCCAATGTTCTCTAATTCTTTACGCTTATCTTCTATCGCATATTCCTGTTCCTGATCGTAAGCATCTTGCCATAAACGATCTTCAATTCCAGAACGAAAGTTATCAGGCTCATATTTGCATCCATTTACCAATTCTGCGACCATTCCATTAAAGCATACCATTCCATCATTTACGCACTTATAGACTGCTTCATGTACGATATCTCCTTCAGTAAGGTTCTTGATTCTATTCAAGATTATTGCTTTAAGTTCTTGTTTCATATGTTTAGAAATAATCGTTACCAATTTTCGTATTTTGTACCTAATTTACCTAAGATAAAAGTTATTGTATCATCCATAAATCCATATTCTATTTTTTCGCTTTTGAATAAGTCTATTATGTAGGCAAATTTAGTATTATCGTTACCTACATGAGTATAGTACAGGTTCTTTAATGGTGACTTATAGATAGTAAAGTTGTAGTCATTTAGGTACTGTAGTACTTGAGATTTTTTCATATGTTTAGTCTTAAAGACTAATGTTAATCATCACAGGTACATTTTACCCTGAGACAATAATTGCAGACTAGTTTTTTGTTTCCATAAGTAGTAAATGATTCCATATGTTTAGCTTTAATCTTCAATAAAAAAATGATAAGCTAAGTTCTCAGGCTCTACTAGCTGAGAACAATTTGGACATAACAATTTAGTCATATGTTTAGTCTTTACTCAATTTGATAACGTTATTATATTTTTTAATTTCAGCTGTGCATATTCCACTATGCACAGCATATACGATTTCTCGTACCAACATATGCTCCCAACTTAGGGAGTTCGATTTCTAACTATTCGAGCTTTTCTTTTTACTGTTAAACTACTAGCTCAATGTTACCTACCCTAGTAACATTCCTATTTCTAGGTCATCAGACATATGTTCATTTAACAGTTTTAGCAGTTACCTTTTTGTATATAGCTGTGGTTTTACTGACCTTATCGCAGATTTTTTAATTTCTGTGGGTCATAACAGCTTTTGAGTCTTAACCTTTTGGCTTTACATCATCCTCAATTAAGCATCGTTGGGAAATTCAAGCACATGTTAGCAAGATTAGTTAAAGTCTCAAGCTGAGTCGAGTCGTAAGCTTGACTTTTTGGCTTTTCTTGCCATCGTTTTTGTAACTCGAATTTTATTCGATAAGCTTAATACTGCACCAATATATATAAGGTTTTTAGAAGATTTATACGCTCTATATAAACCATTAGATTTTAGGTTAGCCTAATTTTTCTAATATTTAGAAATTCTTTTACCACTTTGGAGATCGCTTTTGTTACTAGAGTAACAAGGAACGTTACTAAATATCGTTATCTAAATTGGTATCAGATTTTGTGGGGATCTAAAATTTTCAGACTCTGTCAGGATCTCAATTTTGGTAACGTTCTATAGGCAGGTAACACTTTATTTTGATCAACTAAGCAAAACCAGCCCTTTATTTTGATCAACTAAGCAAAATTACTTTGTTTTGATCAACTAAGCAAATCCATATTGTTTTAATCAAGTAGGCAAAAATCGTTCTTGTTTTGATCAACTAAGTAAAAAATTTTTTTACTTTATTTTGATCAAGTGTTCAAAAAGTGGTTATTGTTTTGATCAACTAAGCAAAATTACTTTGTTTTGATCAACTATCAAAAATCATTATTGTTTTGATCAACTAAGCAAAAATTAGTTGAAATTATGATTGCAGTTTTTACAGAAATATCTTTGTACTTTGCCTCTTGCTGTGAAATTATGTCCATGTTTTACTACAAGATTTGAGCTACAATTCTTACATATAATATCAACTTGTGTATTTTCATATAACATATTATTTGATAATGCATACATACATATTTACCAACTATTGATTCTTAGCTCTTAGGCCATATGTTGCTAGTCTTAATGAATCGAGTGAGTCGTCATATGATGTTTTAGTCTTATCTAATTGATACTCTTTTGCTATAGCAGTTGACATAGCTGTTGTAATAAAGTTGTAACGTTCTGGTATAGCTACTAGTTCTTTATTTACCAATACATGTAGGTGAGATAATAGCTCTTTATGATGCGTGGCAAAATTTACTGGTATTACTTTTACAACATCTTCATCAATATCTTCCTTTTCCCAATCAAGATCCTCACCAAACCTGGTCTTTAATTCAGCAACGAATCCTCTATTAGCTCCATCTACATAATACCAGCAATTACCATACATCCTATTGAAAGAGAAGGCAAGGTCCGCTATTTTTTCAGGGTTGGCCCGATCAAATTCATTGTGGAATACCACCCTTAAGATTGCAAACTCAGGCATCCATTCCACCACTGTTACTGCTGACCTGGAACTCCCGAATCCAGGATCTATCCCAACGTAATGGTGCGTCATTCTATTGATAGGTATCCCTTTTGAAAGATTGACCTGTGGGTCTGGAAGATCGTATAGCCTCCCTAATTCTATTGCCCTCTTGATTTTAATCTCAGAGAATACATTACCTACCTCCCCTAAATATTTCAGGTTGTATTCACGCTCAAAGGTGAATGTATTCATCATGTTATCTATGATTTCTTTATTGAATATGTTACTCTTTGGAGGTAGCCCCCATTCAAAATTAAACTCTAATAATTGATACTGACTTTTATCTTGATCCTCATTGTCCATGATTTCGTATAAGAATCCTGGCCTATTAGGAGTTGATACCATTAATATGTAAGGATTGGATTTACCTATGTACCTCTCAGTTACATATCTTACTTCCCACATATCATCTTTCTTTTTCTCACCAAAGAAGTCAGCTTCATCTAGCAATATAAACTTTGGATTGGTAAGACTTCGATATGAGGAGAGATTACCAGCTGGATAGGCTTGTATCTCACACCCATTGAGTACTATTCTTGTTTCTTTACCATGTAAGTCTACATTATGATTGCGATTAAATACTGTTCTTATTCTGCGTATCAATTTGGTTGCTAGATCCAGGTTAGGTCCAGTAATAATACACATCTGTTTATTCTTGTAGATTTGTGGATAAGCTGTAGGTAACCAGCACATTAGATAGATACCAAATTCAGAGAACGCTAGTCCTGTTGCTTTCTTTACTCTTATATGTCTACGCTTCTTGGTATCTTTGAGCTTATCATCAAATAATTGATTATATGTTATTTTGTGATGTTCTACCCAGGGTTTTTCTAAATCATCTTCTCTACCTCTAGGTAGACCTACCATATGAGTAAAACAGCAGTTATGAATACCTGTTACCTTTTGATGTTCTTTGGTCCATATGTAGAAAGGTTTGCCTTCAAAGGGTTTAAAACTAAATTCTTGTGATTCATTTTCTACTACATCTCTATCATCAATCTTGAAATTGAAGTCCCAACTCATACATTTTTATCCTCCAGTTCTTTTACTGGTATTGTTTTATTGAATCTTAATGGTCCTTTCTCTAGCATGTTATAGATATTGTTCTCACATGCAATACTGAGCTTACCAGCTTCCATCCTATCTCTGGGTGATTTAGTCTTATCTGCTAGTATCTCATCACATTCTTTTGCTAGTTTTTGATACTTCTGTTTAATTAATAATGCTCTATTTTCTAAGGATTCATTTGCTTGATCCTTCCAGAGCTCTTTATCTTGCTCGTGTATTTTCTTTGTATATTCCCTTAACTGACGATCAGTTAGACCAGGTATTGATTCCATTATTTTTTCTCTTGATAAACCATCCTGAAGCATCTGACGAACTTGAGCTATTCTAGCTTCAATCTGATAATGTTCTGTCAATCTATATAATCCTCCTCAGGTTCGTATGGTTTGTGTATCTTTCTATAAGTTTCAATTTTATCCCTACATATATAACAATATAATGTCATTTACTTTTATCCTCTTCATAATAATAATCTGTTGTATTGATTTCGTTACCATCTATGAATAATTTAAGACTATCTGAACTTATTTCCCAACGCATATCTTTACCTATTCTCATACATTGAAAATCTCTTACAATATCCTCCCAATAATAATGGCGTTTCAGTTTCATTTAATATTCCTTTCTAGGGTATAGTTCAATGCAGCTCCTACTATGAATCCTGTTAATATAGCTGCTATTGTAGCTGTGAAAAAATCCATCATTTGAATTTCTTTAGATCCTCCCATTGTCGAGCTGCCTCATTCTCCTCTTCTATTGCCTGTTCTGTACTTTGATTAGCTGCAAATTCTAACATCTTATTTATTTTTTGTTCAACACATAATACATTAAATGGATATTGATTTGAATATAAACAATAATATTTTGGATCTATATCCTGACCATAAGCTGACGATATCCAATAATATAAACCAAAAATTAGGAGAATGCTACCAATAAGCATTACTATTAACGATAACTCGACCAAGTACTTTTTCTTTTCCTTGTTCTTTTCTTCTTTCTCATTCTTTCTGACTATCGATTTGATTTATCTTTGAATGTAATCTTTGTCTTTCGTTAGCTACCATATCTCTTAGGTCATTAGACATATTCATCATCTCTAGTCCTCTAGCATTCAAGTATTGTGATAATTGCATAACTACTGTTTCGTAATTTACTGCTTGTTGTTTTTCTACTATCTTAGCTCCTTTGGCCTTTAGTTTCTTTTGATTAATTTCTTCTACTTCTTTATCTACACTCATAGTCCTTTCATCTTCAATAATACTATTAAGCTGTTATTTATATATAAGAGTTTGGATTGTAGCTCTTCAGTAGTAACATCTGGTTCACCTAATACAACATTAAAATCAGTACCAATAGTCCAATATCCAGTAGGAGAATTTATTTTCATATTGATATTAACTCCACATTCTTGAACAAAATACTGCTATTTGATTGCTCAAATTTGAAGTCTAAATCTAATTGTGAATCTATATTTATTACCATGATGTATATCCTACCATGATCACTATTGTTTATTCTTAACCACATATAGCTATTTTTTGGTAGCAAGGAACTATCACCATAATTAGCACATGTTACTTTACCTATTAATTTACCATCTAATGTGAATGTTGTTTCGTTACCTTTCAGTGTGAACTTAGCATGATGCCATGTTTCAGCTATTGTTATACCACTATTGAAATCGTGACTGTTACTATGAACATTATGATAATCTTCTGTCTTAAAGCCTACGCCACCTAATTTATCTACAGCCCATCCATGTCCACCAAATCTCTTTGCTGGTTCTAATTTTACATTGTTACATTCTCCTTGATGTCTTGATCTTAATCTGATTGATACATTGTCTACGCCACCAGAACCAGCTTTAAGTCTAGCTGTTCCATCTCCAAGAACTTCTAATACTGGATTCCCACTTGCAGCAACAAAGATAGATTTGTCATTAGGTTTCTGTCCACCTTCTTGAACAGTTATGGTCCTCTTTACACCATTATTCCATTTACCATCAGTGTTACTACTCCATAGTGAACCTGTTGGAGTAGGAGTAGGAGTTGGAGTTGGAGTAGGAGTTGGAGCTACTGAACCTACTGTTACCTTTCCAGATGCTGAAGCTCTTTCATCATTAGCGTTCCATACTGTTACTGTAAATACATATTCTCCATCCTGTGAGGGAGTGAAATATACGAATCTCTGAGCCTGGTCTACTGTATAATTTACTTGCTGATTGCATAGCCATTCTATGTTCTTTATTGTAGTATCACTATTAATAGTAGCTGCTAATGTAGTTGGTACGTTAATTTGTCCAGTTGCACTGGTTACTGATACAGTTATCATTTCAACACTCTCCCATTATAGTCAATCCATTGCCATGTTGTTGTTCCATCTGGTTTAATTGTATATTGGAGGAATCCATAGTTAACGTTATTACACCAGGGAAAGTCTGTATTTGTTCCACAGGTATAGTGACTTCTGCCTCCACTACCTATCTGTTTATAGAGACCATCTTTACTTTGTGACATTACGTGATTGTGTGCTTGATCATAATATACCTTTACTGTTGCAGGTATCTTTGATTTTACTGCATCACAGAATGTTTTAATAGTTGGTTCTACTGGATGATGAGCATTTGGAGGTACTGCACATGGTTTGTGTGATACTATATGTAATGATGTAATTCCAGTCATAAATTGAGTGTTACTTGTAAGTACATTTGATGCTGCTGTTTGTTTGGCCAAATCACCATTTGTGTTAAAGAATAGGAACAACACATGATTCTGTTTAATGTAAAAGTTATTCTTACAGTATTGTAGAGCTTCTGCCTCAATGCTGGTTGAACCATCTTCTTTACTCGATTCATGGTTGCCTAATACACAATTAACTTTGTTACCAAATAATCCATATGTTTTCTTGAACCAGGACAAATTATCATCATACCCTAGGTCTCCTAGAACGAATACATTAGTTGGATTCTGAGCTTTTATCTGATTATATGTTGCAGTTCCAGCTGTAGTTGAATCTACATCTCCTACTATAGCTATTTTCATATCAGCTGGTGCTGGAGCTGGAGGAGGAGTAACTATTGGTTTAGGATCACATTTGTTTGTGGTTGCATTATATACTTGATCAGCATTACATGTTGGTTTAGGAGGAACTGGTACTGGTTTAGGATCACATTTGTTAGTTGTAGCGTTATATACCTGTTCACTTGTACAAGTTGGTTTAGGAGGAACTGGTATTGGTTCTGGAACTGGAGCAGATTGTACATTAATTAGATATCCTGTTTGAGTAATAGCATTATCGTTATCCTGAGCTTCTACAGTGAATAAGTATGAACCATTGAATAATGGAGTAAAGTAAATATCTTCACCTACTTGAGTGAAATTTGATTTAGGACCAGTCTTTTGATCCCAAATAGTAGTAGTTATAGTACCATCTGGATCTGATATTGTAGCATTAATTAATACAGTTTGATTAACTGTAACGTTACTAATAGGTTGAATTGATACAACTGGAGGTTTATTAACGCCACCAAATGTTATATCTTGTTGAAAAACAGTATATCCACCAATAACTGCTGCTGTTATAACTACTGATAGAACTGCGATTAGAACATTAGAGACCATTAAATCATGTATGTATGTTATTTATAAACGAACTAATGATGGATTGAAATATTGATACTTTTACCACATACACATCTTTCTGAACGTATGGTCTTATGTACACATTCATCATAATAGAAAAATTCTATATATTCGTGTTCATGTTCACTCATGGTAACTCCCACGTATCTATTATTGGTAAATTGTTATCTGGATTTAGAAACACATATTTTTTAATATAAAAATTGTAGAGTTTGAGATACTTTGGGTATCTCTTTGGGTCGTTAAGTCCTAGAAAGTCCTTACTCAATCTTTCTCTGAGCTATTCTTCGATTGACTTCTGAATCATCGTGGCCATCAAAGTATAGGTTCGTAGATAGACCTGTTTCTGCATTAATTTCTCTTAGCTCTTTGTTCTTGTTTATGTCTGTATTCGTTGCTGGAATAAAGACCACATCATATATGTTCTTGTTCTGTTCTTTCTTAATAAAGTCTACAATTGCTTTCTTTGATACATCTAGTTTTTGAACTGTAGCTGGTTGCTGCCCCTTTTCCTTTAGTTCTGCTAACATGAGCTTAGCTTTCTTGCTGTCGTCATTAATAGCTAATATCCTTGGACCTCCTCCTACTCTTGCTTGAGTGATTCGTTCTTTGGATTGTACTGAGGTAGCTGCTGTTACTGGTACGTTATCAACTGGTTCTGCTGGAACTGGAGTTTCTTCTGCGAATGCTTTGTCAAACTTCTCGTCTTTTATTTCATCTTCGTCTTTCTTGTTAACCATACATACATAGAGAGCTTTGATGATATTATAAAACTAAGTTAATATGTGAATTTACCATCACGTTTGTATTTTTCTTCTATAATTCTATAGCAATCGTCACAGTAGATATACATTCTTTCGTATATTTTAGTGGCATCGTTGGGATCTTCCATTAGCTCTGGTTTTATTTTACCACATTGAAAACATTGACCATCAGGCCTATATCTAACTATATTCCTGATTCTTTCATCTTTATATAGTCTTTGTATATCTTCAGCTGTTATCTTTCTTGTCATTACTACTAAACTTTTCCAGTTGTTTCTGTTTGTATTCTCTCATGAATTGTTCGTATTCGGGATTCCCCGATTTAATACTACCCATTGATGCTTCTGCAAAGTAGTCATGTAAGACTTCTTTTCTATATCTGCGATATCCTCCCTGGTCATTTTCTAACCAATCATGCAATTGGACCATACCAGCATTAGCTGTAATGATATCAGCAGCAGTATCGACTATTGGCCATTCGAAATCACCAACTCGTTCTCTTGAAATAGACTTCTTGATTAACTTACCTTTCTTGTTATAGACTGGTTTTCCAAATGGATCTGTGAGTGTATTTTCTGCCATTTTACCAGCTCCATGTTTGGACTGTTCTATTCTATTCTTAATGATACCAATCCAGTGATATATCGATGTTGAGTATTTTCTGTCAGCTTCTGCCCTTGTTTCTGTAATAAAGATTGGATTGAGTATCTTTTCAATTATTGTTCCATTTATACATGTATTCCAGTCATTAGCTTTCTGTTTTATGCGTTCTGGAGTTTGTGGTTTGTATGTTTCTATTTCATCTGCAATTTTATTATAATGTTTTGCGTATAAAGCGAACCATCTAGCAGTATCACGTACTGCTTCTGAGAACTCGTTTGGTCCTTGCATACCTTCTGGAGGTTCTGCTTGATGGATACCAAAATCTTCCTCTTTTATTGGTTCTTCCTCTGGTTCTTTCTTCATAAGATCCTTTAACTGTTCATTTAATTTCTTCTGTCTCGATTCTGGTAACACTTTGACCTTATCTTCGTAATAACTTAGAACATCTTCCTCTATACTATTTAAATCTTCCTCTTTGAAAACTTGCAAACCATATTGTTTAAATAGTTGTTTCGCATTTTGCTGTTTATGTTTATCAGGAATAACATTGTAAATGTTCCTTATTCCACCATCAGTTATTCCTAATTCTTTCAGCTTTTCAATAATATCTCCAGCTATATTTCTAACATCTTTACCCTGGAGAGTATATAATTCCTCCCAAGCTTCATCCCATTCTTTTACAATATCTGCCTTAGTATTGGACCAAATATTATATTGTTTTTGATGTTCTAATAATCGTAACTGACAATTTCGAACTGCATCTTCTAACCTACCTATACGTTCAGTAACGTTACCTCCCATGATAACAATAGGAAGGAAAAACTATTTAAATATTTGTTTTTATACTATAAACGAAGCTCTTTTTGCATACTCTATTATCACGTGCTAGATTAGATCTTGTTACCAGTTCCAGGTTCTTAGTAATCTCTCCTCTTTTATACATTGTTGCTAATAAACGATATATTGATTCCTTAGTTGAATACATACCATCCAGTCTCTCTAATACATCTGAAGATGTGGCCTTACCTAGCTCTGATATTACTGCCTTGATTTCTTCTTGTAATGTCATTTACTTATTCTCCTTTTCACAAATTAAATTACCAAAGTTTCTGCATAACCAAGATTCAATTCTTTCCAAAATAGTCATTTCTTATTCTTCCCCTCTAAGATTAATAGTCCTTCCAGTATTATCATAATGACAACTGCTGCACACAGCTATGTAGGGGTCATCCTTGTCGCCTTCATTCCAAACATGACATTTAAGACATTGCCACTCTTTGTACTTGGTCATTTACTTATTCTCTCCCCATCTTTCAACTAACCAATAATAACACTCTTGACACAATTCTAATATCCATTTTCCATCTAATGTTTCTTTATAATATCCATGTTGAATATTACAACTAGGACATAATTTAATTTTAGATATTATCATTTACTTATTCTCCTTTTCACTTGCTTCTTTCAACCATTGTAAAATCAAATCGTCTGGAATACTCATTATTTCCCTCATGTTATCAACT
>Ga0209969_1000044_pt1 | contig 14566 bp, 20 predicted proteins | sample InoplaM3PM_FD_187584 | JGI IMG/M metagenome (GOLD analysis project Ga0209969, IMG submission 187584) | Arabidopsis thaliana rhizosphere microbial communities from the Joint Genome Institute, USA, that affect carbon cycling - Inoculated... | ecosystem: Host-associated > Plants > Roots >... | reverse complement strand
ACCGAGACTTCGACGCAGTAGGCGTACAGGGAGTCCGAGCGTGCCGTTTGGACCAGGATCTGAATTGTTGGACGGCCTTGCGTCATGATGACCTCGTCTTTACTCAACAGACGAATGTCTGCGCTTCGCAGACGGGTTTCGGCAGTCGTCCGGACGAGGTCAGTTGTCAGCCCGTCCCGCTCCACCTCAGCATCGATCTTCTCGACGATCAGCCGTACACCAGGCAATCCTCGTAACGTCTCCTGGGCAAGCGGGTCCTTGGGAAGCTGCGCAAGTCCAACGATCGGCCACAAGCAGCACAGGGATAGCAGTGCCAGGTTCTTCAGCCACATCAGCGACCTCCTTGTCGGTGACCCGGACGATACCCCGGTCGCGAGAAGATGACAATTCCCTTGGTGGAGTTGCGAAGAAAAAGTCAAAATAATACCGGTTGACTAAGCTGCCCATTCACGCGCAGTGTGGACCCACGACGTTTCAGCCCCGTTGGCTGCCCCATCCCTCGCGTTTCGTGGTCCTTCCAAGCGCGACCGATTCTCCAGTCTCCGCCGCTCCAACGCCAGCATCCCTCTGAAGCTCGCTTCACGAGGCATCGCATGAGTTTAAGAATTTGTGCCGGGAGTCTGTCCGAGCGACTCAACAAGGAGCCGCTGATGAGACACCTAGTGCAGTTCCTTGACGGGAAGCAAAGGAGGCCAATCATGGTCAAGCCCCACGTCCTATTGATGAGTAGTCTGATCCTGAACACATGCATGGCAGTCGGTTGCGCGAGTGGCTTCATGAAGCCAGCGAGTACGCCCACTGCGGAAACGTACCAACACCTCAGTGACCAGGCGGTACTCTACCGTCAGGAGGCCGTGGACCTTCGGGCAGCCGCTCAATACTATGAAGGGAAAGCTCAACGGTCTGCCTGGGAGACGGGCCAGGACTCGGATCGGACGCAACGCTATCGAGACTTTGCCCAACAAGCTTCGGTGCAGGCCCTGGAGGCCGATCGGCATGCCGAAGAATACCAGCAGCAGTTGCTGTAAAGCCCTCAACCCGGCTGTCGCGAAGGCAGTCGGCGAAGTCGACTGAACGACGTCGAATCGAATTCAACACTCCGTTCAGGCTAGGAAAGTTCTCGTTGAATTTCTCTTGTCTGAATAGTCCTCTACATTCGCCTTGTTGCAAAAAGAATAAACTGGGGCATTAGCTAGTCGCGCGCGTGCGAGTGAACGTGCAGACTAAAAAGACCATCCGTTCCCGCCTCATTCCTATTCACTGACCAGTCGGATTGAGCCTCGTCGTTGAGACGGGTCGTTTGTAACATTGACACATTGTACGAAGGAGGGCATTCAAATGAAACACATCCGCTACGCAACAGCAACAACACTGTCATTGGGCGCATTGTTGATGACCGTCATTGTGTCTCCAGTCCGAGCCGATAACGGATTTGGCGCCGCACAAGAACGGTCTGACCGCCAGAAAGAGCAACGCGGTCCTTCAATTCGAGAAGAGGCCACGAGCGAGGCGACCGAGAACCGCCTACCCGGAGACCGGCGTGTCACCGGCCGCGTCAAAGACATTCGCGGCGATCAAATGGAGATTGCCATCGGCAATCTCCAGACGATGTCAGTGCCGTTGAAGATGGCCACGGACAGAGGAGAAACCTTCAAGCCGGGCGATTCGATTGTCGTCACGTTGAACGATCACAATGCGATCGTCGACTACCACCACCCCAATGAAGCCTCGCACCACCAGGTCATCCGGGGCAAATTGACCACGCCCCTCACCGTCGGATTGGATAAAGCGGTAATTGAAACGGATCAGGGGACCAAGACCTTTCTGGTGGCGGAACGTGCAAAAGGGAAATTGACGGCGATACCGGTCGGCGCGGAAGTCCTGTTCATGGCGGATGAATCCGGCCGCCTAGTCGACGCGCAGCTGGCCAGCGCGGACGCGGTCCACCAATCCGCGCTGAACAACAAAGCGCACATCAAGGGCGCCCATGCGCAGGTGCGGGCGGTGTATCAGGGCAAGGCCGGCAAAGACCGCCTGAAGATTACCGAAGATGGCAAGCCGCGCGAAGTCCCGTTTCGAGCACCTCTCAACAAACTGGACCGCCTGCACCCCGGGCAGGAAGTGGTGCTTCTGATGGACGACGCCGGCTATGTCATGGAGGTCTCAACGCCCGATGTCGTGCCGACTCGTTGATCAGGGAGGTTCATCGAGGGGAAATGACAAACAGTCTGGGGCAGCGGCGAGGCGTTCATGCGTCGCTGCCTCTTCCCTCTTCACGCAAACAGCTTGGAAGGATGATTGGAGTACGCTGGCAAAGCGAGAATGATGGACGGCTGTGGACCTAGCCGGATGGCTCAGCGTCCAGTCGCTCCAGACCCTCTCGGGCTTGCCCCACATAATAACGGTAGCGGGGTTGCGGAAAGTTTGTCACGATCATCTGAAACATCTCTCGTGCAAAGGACCGACGTCCCCTTTCCTGCGCGAGCTGACCGGCACGAAGGGCACAGGCCGCAGCCATCGCCGAGGGATCCGCCGAGAGGCGGACGTTCGGTCCCATGGACGCCGGCTCCTCACTCTCGGGGAAGATGGGATCCCCGGCGGAATTCGTCATGTTCCCGGCGAGGCTCAATCGTTGGGCGTCGACACGCATCGCATCAAGGTCTTCGCTTCGGGAGCAGTGGGTGTAGATCCCCCACGTATCCATAAAGCGGCCATTGTCAGTGAGCGATGGGGTTGAGGATGGCCTGCTTGTGTGGCATCCGCTGATTGCCAGCGACCCGATCAGTACGAAGATGAACCAGCAGCGATGCCTTTGACGTCGCACTCTTTCCTTCTTTCCTGTTGTTCGCCACTCCCGACCCCCTGTCCCATGCGCAGACTGAGCAGCAGGATTGGGCAGCAGAATGTCGTCAGGTGTCTGGAGACTGGTCAGAACGGGATGCGAAGACCCATCTGGAATTCACTCGGGGTGACCCCCTGCCCAAACAGGCTTCGAAGACCAGGATCAGTTGGACCGGAAGGGCTGCTATTCAACGACCGGTCTACATCTGAGGAGTAGCCGTGACCAAAACCTGCACCAATATAGGGCATGATCCTGGTCCCTTTCACCGAGTAGTCTCCGCTGATGGAGGGAATGTCTCGGAAAACGTTCGAGGCCCTCATTGATTCGAGAGATAGGGCAGCTTCCTGGCCGACCACCTGGTTCTTCAAACCGGCCGAATCGATTTTGCCAACAGGCCCTTCACCTGCCTCTCCCAAATTGGAGAATGACAATAGGCCCACCAACCCTATCACCGAGATGATCGCAGCAGGGCGCTTCATCTGCCAGGCTCCCTTTCCATGTTCAACATATAAAACACAATAGCCCGGAGTCAAGATCCGCCACGTCGATAGCATCAGTCGACTGCTGTCACGGCTTCTTTCGGTAGACGTTGAGCCCAACCTTTTCCAACCGATTCGGAATCGTGACATTTCCTTCCGTTGACGCAATGATGATGGTCTTTCCCGATGCAGAGGGTCCAAACTCCTTCGAGAGATCCACCCTGATTGTCAGCGTCGTTCCCTCGACCGTCATCTCAACGTTCTTCATGATGGCAATCCTCCCACCGGTTCGATTCGGTGAACCCCCTGTTCAGCCTTTTTTTTCTTCGATTCCCCAGGTTGTGACCAGCACCTCCGTGACTTTCATCGACCGCAGATGTTCCGCAACCCGCCAGCCCTTCAACACCTTCGCCAGCTTGTTCGACGGATGTTCCATCAGAAACTCAGTCGAGATCACTGCGTCGCGGAATCCTCCGAGGTCGCTCGCTTCGACTCGAAACACCTGCGCCAGTCTCCCGGCATCGTATGAATCCCGAATTTCCGCATTGGGAATCTGTTCGTAGAAATATTCACGCACCGCTGCGATTCTCTCCGCTTCGTCTCCTGAATTGACATTTTCTCCCCACGCCATGGCTGCACCCTCCCAACTTGAGTTGCTGCATTAGGCTAGGCTTTGGGGAACGTCCGAGTCAACGATGGCTCTAGCTGCACGTCGGAAAAGCGTTCGTTCTGCGCTTCCTATTCCTAAATGAAGGGATCGTCGGCTCGAGAGTTGAACGGTCTTCGTCGAGAACCAACGACACGCTGGTCGATATCTCAAGGAGATTGACGTATCCTACACGGAGGGTCCAAAAAGAAAACATGGGCTCGCAAGGAGTCGGTTGGATGGATGTCTGTTGGGAAGATGCCGTTCGGCGGGGCGACGCCGACATCGTGCGAGATCTCCTCTCTCGCGGCATCGATCCAAATACACGAGATCGGCATGGGCAAACGGCCTTGATGCTCGCTGCCCAAGCGGGCCATCTGGGCCTAGTGCAACTGTTGATCGACCATGGATGCCATCTCAACGTCACAGCCAAATTTGGGCTCAGTGCCGTGATGCTGGCCGTGATTGCCGGTCACAAGGAGATTGCACGGGCATTGGCGCACGCCGGGGCAGATCTGACGCTCCAGGGGACAGGCGCGCCCGGCTTCGCCGGAAAGACAGCGGCTGACTTGGCCGCCGCACTGTGCTGGAACGATCTCGCCATTGAACTGGCTCCTGATCAGCAGAGGATTCGGTGACCGTTCCTGTGCCGCCACGGATCTACTGCATTCCGGCTTTGGAGGTCCCTGTCGTCGCCGTCTTTCGCCGCGGGCCGACGCACTGGTCGCATGTCGGGCGATGGGATCTTGCGGGCTTGACGTACGAATCCGGCGCATGGCTCGGCGGCCGGATCTTTCCCCGCCGTTGCGACCTCTCACCCGACGGGCGCTTTCTTTCCTATTTCGCGCATAAACCGAGTGCGACGTGGGAATTGGGCGAGGCCTACGTGGCGGTCTCCAAGCTCCCCTGGCTGACGGCCCTGCATGCGTTTGCAACATGCGGCACCTGGACACGCGGCTATTTCTTCACACCGGACGCGAGTGCGACGCCTGCCCGAGAAGTCTTGGATCTGCCGATTCCTTACAGGCTGCAGTCCATCCCCGCGGTGCAGTTCGCGACCGAGCGACGGCGCGGATGGGAAGAAGCGCCGGACTGTCCTCCGCGCGATCCGCGAGATGCGTGGGATCAATATCGAAACGCCCGAATGCAGAAGCGCCAACCAGGCGGTCACCGACTCCTTTGTGTCGAGAGTACAGGACATGCAGGGGGTGAATTCGGGCCTGATCAGGCGGTCGATGGCCTGCGAGTCCAATATTCACTGGAAGCAGACGGCCAACTAACAGTCCTAGACGATCTTCAGTGGGCGGATTGGGATGAAAACGGCCGATTGCTCGTCGCGACACGAACCGGCAAGCTCCAGGTGCGGCAGGTGGGAGCGGGGACTGAACACACCGTCTTCGAAATGGATTTGGCTCCCCTCGATCCGAATCCCGTTCCTGCTCCCGCCTGGGCTCAACAGTGGTGAGCGCAGGATCTGCATGCACGGGACCGCCCTTAATCAGCCACGTTGAGCTTAACGGCTGCGCTGGCTGTCGCTCCAGAGGCATAGGTCGCGATCACGTTCAGCACATGCGTGCCTGCGACGTTGCCCCAGCATGAATTTGAGATGCACCAATCCCCTGTCAACGACTGGCCGTCCGGCGACAACGTAAAGAATGTTCCCGACGGCCACACGGCGAACGGAGGGTTGCCATCCCGTGAGAGCTCTACTTTCGTCGGCCTTGTGCCGGCCATGCCCACCGTCACGCGGGCGGTCGTGCCGTGCAACGGAAGATTCGGAGCTCCAGCGACCGCCAAAGACAAATCAGACACGTGGAGCATCACGGCATCGGAGGCCGTCGTTCCTGTCGCATAGGTCGCGGCGACGTTCAGCACGTGCGTGCCTGCGACATTCCCCCAGCACGAACTTGAGATGCACCAGTTCCCCGTCAAGGACTGGCCATCCGGCGACAACGTAAAAAAGGTGCCCGACGGCCAGACGGCGAACGGAGGGTTGCCGTCCCGTGAGAGCTCCACTTTCGTCGGCTTTGTGCCGGCCATTCCCACCCTCACCGCGGTGGTGGTCCCGTGAAACGGAAGACTCGGAGCATTCGGGACCGTGAGAGACAGGTCATCCACGTTGAGCGTCACGGCAGCGGAGGATGTCGCCCCGGTGGCATAGGTCGCGACGACCTTCAGCACGTGTTCGCCTGGGACATTGCCCCAGCACGAACTTGAAATGCACCAGTTCCCCGTCAACGACTGGCCGTCTGACGACAACGTAAAAAATGTGCCCGACGGCCACGCGGCGAACGGAGGGTTGCCATCCCGTGAGAGCTCCACTTTGGTGGGCCTCGTGCCGGCCATCCCCACCGTCACCCGGGCGGTCGTCCCATTGAATGGGAGATTCGGCGCACCAGCGACTCCCAGGCTCACCGCTGCAGCGGGTGTTGGCGAAGCACTCGGGGGGTAATAGGTGAGGACATTGCTCGGCCCGGATTCGTTCTGTGCAAAATCGTAGGCCGTCACCAGATAGTGCTGAACGACCGCGGGTGTTCCGATATTGAAACTCGTCACTTTCCCCAACGTCGCAAGCGGTGTCGCCGTCCCAAATGCTTTCGAACAGGGCAGTTGACTGCACTGGTAGACGCGGTACCCCGCGAGATCGGACGCGCTATTGTCATCCCATGTCAGCGAGGCTCCCCATACAGTCGTCGACCACAAAGCGAGAATCGCAGCGCCGGCGTGTAGCCAGTTCATATGGATACTCCTTAATATTCTGCTCATAGTGGAACACACCCATAGCCTGATGAAGACCATCAAGCGTCTCTCTGTTCGTTGTGGATGGTTGACGCAGTTACCGCTCTACGTCCAGGTGCATTGCGGGTTGGTGGTGGATGTCGACGCGAAACGAAGCAATCGCTGTGCCATTGCTCAGATGATGAGCCGGCACCTGTGGGAAGCGGTGAAACGCTATGTCTCGAAAAGAGCGAATGAACGATGCGTAAGCAATATGTAAAAGTTCACATCAGCGGTACACCGATTGTCCGGCACCTGCGGGAATGTCCAGTAGCACTGTATGAAATTGTCCTCATGCGAGGGTCCAAGAATGTTCCGCGACGGATGATCGTTGCAGACTTTTGTCGCGAGTCAGGAAGGCCGGTGTTCACTCGCACCGTCGCTTGCGCGAGCGGTTCAGCGGAGATGGGGATTACACATGACTCCAATACCGGAGCCTATCCCCTTGAATTGTTTTCCTGTCGACTTGGATCCTTGTCCGACCGATTCGCGAATGACCCGTTGAAGTTGTTCGACCGCGTCCTTTGAGATAACGGTCGTGGCCCCGGCCGCCTTCATGAGCTGGCAAGTGTCTTCGGTCGCAATGGCCGACACGCCCACGACTACCACATGAGGATACGTTCTTCGGATCCAGGCGGTCGCTTCAATCCCATTGAGCCGAGGCATGTTGATGTCCATCACCACGACGGCGGGCTTCAGTTGTGCTACCGCCAGCACGGCCTCTTCGCCATCGCACGCCTCGCCGACAATTTCGAAATGGGGAGAGGTGGCGAGGATCGCTCGGAGCGACTCCCGAATCTTCTCGACGTCATCGACGAGGAGGATTCGAATGACCTCACTTCCTTCGCGTTCCATGTATCTCCTCCATTTCTGCCGACATGAGAAACCGTGTGCTAGGGGGCCAGGGTCTGACGCGTGGGCCTGACCCGTTGCATGAAATCCGTATGACATCCTGAACAATAGGTGTGGGTCACGGGGTTCCCCACGAGCCTCATTCCATACATCTGTTCATAGGCTCGCTTCGTGACCCACCGGTCGGGGTCCCCAGCAAATGCCTTTCGTGCTCGCACCAGTCCGCACACACAACACATGGCGATGAGAGAGGTTCCAGGTACTCCCCCACCGTTGACGCCTTGTCGGAATGTAGCCATACGTGCTCCTCGAGGTTAGATGATTGCTCATTCTCCTATTGAAAGCGTACCTGGCAGGCGGACCCCCCTGGCCAGTACTTCCCCTAGTTTTAGCCTCATGGACACCCCAGTTCGCCCTGGAAAAGCACCTAGTTTCTCACTTTTTCATCGAAGAGACCGTTAGGACGGGCCGAAGCGGCCGGGGTGAGGATGCCCTCGTCGAGGTGCGCAGGAGCAGCTCACTCCTCCGCAACGCCGATCAATTCATCAATGACCTTTTGGAGATCAATCCCGACAGAACGGTCACGATCAACGATCGTACAAGCAGCTTGGAAGGCGCATCTCACGATGGTTGTCCTCGGATGGCTTTGAGGGTAGACTCGCGTTCGTTGGCTTAACGAAAAGGAAGCTCGTCATGAAGAGTCTCGCGTTCGTTGGGGTTGGCGTTCTTCTTTCAACGACAGTGTGTAGCCTCGTCGATTCGAGAGCGGAGGAGAAGAGGCCTCAAAACTCATTCTCTGCCGCGCATTGCCACGGCTCCATCGCCAAGACCGAATGGACACTGGCTGATGGCAACTCCCCGACCCCCGCCTGTGTGGAAGGAAAAGATCTCACGAAGGGCGTCCTTGCCTTCGATGCCGACGAGGCCCAAGGCGCTCTTGTTCCGTTCACCTTGCCTGGACACTTTACGGGGAAGCTCAATGTCAAACTGACGTGGCAACCGGCGTCCACGATCGGTTCAGTAGGATGGTGTGTCACACTCGTGACTGGGTCGAATCTGAAGCGCGGCGGTGGCGCACCGCTCACGCAAGCCGCCCGGAGCTGCGCCTCAGATCCGGCAAAGAAATCGCCTCAGCACCTCACGACTGCGCTCGTCATCAACGTACCCGCCACAGCGCCTGCCGCGGACAATGACGTCTGGCACATCAGAGTCAGTCGCGACGCCAATAGCAGCGTCGTGCTTGACGACATGCCCGGCGATGCTCGCTTGATCGGCGTGGTGATCGAAACTCAGGAAGCCCCTCGGCAGACGCTCTAACTGCAGCATCTCTTTTTTATCACTTATGAGGGGAAAACACGGTGTGTTCCCTGTCACGTGCGGTAGGCGTCGACGCGATGATGGCGGTCATCTCATGGCGAAAGCAACCGGGCGGGCCGATTGGAAATCCGCCTTGAAGACACCGTCTGTTCACCGGGACGGAAATGAAATGACGATCGCTCCCATGACGTCGTTGAGCTTCAGGTCTCGCTTGTTGCTCAACGAATGGCCATTGTGACACTCGACACAGGCTTTCGTGATCGCCCGATCGGCATAGATGGCCTTGAACATGCGCCGGTCCCCTTGGCTGACGATGCCGGCATACGGTTTTTGTGGCTCCTTGGCCACCCGCTCTAAGCCGAGCCGTTCAAATTCATCAGCAGGGCCATTCGCCTTGTTGATCGGCCAGAGACTCGTTAACCGGATACGCAAGCTCGTCCCTTGCCCTTGAACGGCTTCCCCCGTCATCAGCAGCATTTGTGCTGGCAGGGGCAACGTCCCTTGCTTCTTCCACTGCTCTGTCGCTGCGGTCACTCCGAGCTCCTGCATGCGTTCCACCACGTGGGTGGTATACAGCGTGCGATCCGCTTGAACGATCGCATAGACGTACTCGGCCACCACCTCTGGTGGAATTCCTGCTTGCCCTTCAGGGCGCGCCATTTCCCCCATGAATCCTGCAGAACAAAGCAGGCTGAGGCTGAGCACGATAAGGCCTCTTCGAGTGGCTGTACGCATGGCAACTCCCTTACCGACCGTGTGTCTCGCTCGCCGCGTGCGGCTGCTTCTCTTCAGTCATAATAATCAGGAGCTCTTGAAGCTCTGACCCGGGCTTACCATCATGGCCGCACCAGATCAGATCGTACATTCTGCGAAATCCACTGAAGGGTGCCGTAAACTGCAGCGTGAGGGTGTCGCCCGGATTCAAGCGAAACCCGGCGGCATCTTTCCGAAAAATCCCCGTCGCGCGCCCCAAAAAATGGATCTCCGTCTTGGTGAAGAGAGGAGAGATAAACTCACGAGGACCGTGATCTTCGTTCCGGAGCGCAAGGACGATCGGCTCGCCCGCGACTAACGTCAACACTTGTCCGTGGGTTTGTGGTCCCTTCAGGATGGGATGGCCGCCTTCTTGAACGACGATCTCGGTATCGGCGGTCGCTGGCTTGGCTGAGGAATGAGCGCCTTGGTGGTTATCGGACGCTCCATCATGTGCCAAGGTCCTGTCCTGGGGAACCAGGACGATAGCCCCAGCGATGACGGCCATCACTCGAGCGAACAACAGAATCGATAAAAAGGTGTCGGTCGGTTTCATGAAGGCTTCCCGTCCTCGTTATCCATGCTTGGGCTTCACGACAAATATTTCCCCTTGCAGGACATCCCCATGGAGCTTCCCATGGACGTTACACCAGAACTTGAACAGCTCCCCACTGAAGTCCTTCGGCAGGTCAAAGCGAAGACCGACCGTCTCCCCCGGATCGATGCGGAGACCGTTGGCCGTATAGGTATAGACCATTGTCGCTCTGCCCCAAAACTGGAATTCCACCTTGGCGAACAAGGGGGACACGAACTCGTGCGGCAGCGTATCCTCATTGCGTAACTCCAGCGTGATCTCTTCCCCCGACGACAAGGAGAAGGCCGGGTGCTCCGAGTGTTGCCCGGAGGTATTTCCCTTGACCATATGGAAGGCCTTCTCCTTGATGACGAGAATCACGTCGGGCTCATACTCACGCTCATCGGCTTGAGCAAAAACGCCGCGTGACCCACCCGTCAAGACCATAGCCAGGACCATGAGCGGCACAAGAGAAGAGTGCACCTCAACCTCCGCCAATCTCCCCTCGGTGATCGACGACCAGCACCTCACCGCGCATCTTGTCGCCGTACTGCTTTCCATGAACGTTGCACCAGAACACCTCATAGAGATTTTGGAACTCTTTGGTGTCCTGAGGCACATCGAACGTTAACCGGACCACTCGTCCCGGATCCACCCGCACCCCGGCCGCGTTCGGCAACTTCACAAACACGCCGTTGCCATCGAGCGCAAAGGGGACATTGAACAGCATGGGAGACACGAACTCATGGGCTACGGTATCTTCGTTCCTGAGCACGATATCGGCTCGCGTACCCGCCAACAGCATAAATCCTTTTGCCGTCTCTCCTCTGGCGATCTGAAACGTCTTCCCCGTCATCACCACTTCGGCATTCGGTTCCATATTCTGTGACCGCATCACTTGAGGACGACCGGTCTCGGTTGCCTCGTTCGTCGATGACTCCGCCGCAGCTGGGGCTGCAAAAGCAAGGAGCGCGATCACCGATGCGCTTATACCGCCTATGTACTTCATGGTTTCTCCCTTCGTGCTAGAGGATACACTGTTGTCGCTCACTGACGCGTTCCACCGCTGAACGTATCGAATCTCCCACCTCCTTGGTTGTAGGAAGCCAATGTTGCAATGAACGGACGTGCTGCGCCTGCTTCATAGACAGATACCTGCATTGCACATACCTAGGAAGCGAAGTTGAGAATCGCCTGCAAATGGAGAGAATCGCGCGAAGGGAGGTCAAATACGTGGGTTATTTTGAATCGGATCCGATCCGCTGTGCATCCGATCCGATCCGAATTTTCTTGAGGGAGCACTCAGAGTTTTTGAAATCGACGAAGCCGCGCTGATCTGCCCTCACGCCGAGTGGATCGAGAAAAGACTAGCCAACCACTTTGGTTTTACCTGCCTGAAGACCATTTTCGCTGGATATTAAGCCCGTTTCATTAATACTAGAAAAGACCACATTCGATGAGGAAGTGTGTCGCCTAAGGGTGAGACGATCGGCGTGGCGACTTCTGGAGAGATGGAGAGAACCATGCAGTTTCTTGGATGGACCGGCGGATCAAAGGACTCAACGGGAGCAATGTCAGGCGGCCTCGATCGCGTGACAACGCTGAGAGGAATAGCGGCGTTGATGGTCGCGGTCGGACATAGCCTCCTGGTGTTTTCCGTTGACAACCTCCCCACGCTACGGACTGTTCCTTTTGCCGAAGTCCCTGGGGTTGAATCCCTGGTCACCAAGGCATTGCTTGTGCTCTTCAATGGGAACTCGGCCGTCACACTCTTTTTCGTGATCAGCGGATTTGTGCTCGGCCTTTCCCTCGATCGTGGGAAAGGCGGGTTCATCTCAAACTATATGGGGTTTGTGCTTCGCCGCGTATTCAGGATTTATCCAGCGCTCATCGTGTCACTCCTTCTTGTCGGAGCATTGATGCCATGGATCGTGAGTCTAGACGAATCCGTCCTGGGGTCTGAATGGTTCAACTCACTCTATCGAACCCCGTTCGAGATCGCGGATCTTTGGAATAATGTCTTGCTGGTGAGCACGGACATGAATCCAATCAGTTGGACACTCAGAATTGAACTAGTGGCTGCATTGTTTTTGCCGCTGCTTCACGTATTTACGAGAAAAACAGGACCATGGTACGACGTGGTGATGCTTGTCGGACTTGTCTGGATTTCCAGTGAGTACACGCGTGCCGACAGCCTAAAATGGATCGTTGCCTTTTATTTTGGAATAATCTTGCCTCGTTGGGGCGGCTGGATTGAATGTCTCGCAAGGACATCTCCGATGGGAGGAAGTGCCAGCATTCTTGTAGCGATAGCCACCTTTCTCACGGCAACTCCATTTTGGGGGATCAATTTGAGGGATACGACAGGTATCGTGTATGAGGCAGCGAGTGCCAGTGTGGTGATCGCCTGTTTCGTCTACGGCAAAGAGTTGCAATGGTGTCACTGGATCGATCTGAGATGGTTGCGGCTGGTCGGGCGAGTGTCTTACAGCTTTTATCTCATTCATTTGGTCGTTTTGTATTGTTTGGCACGAGCGATCATTCAAATTCCTGGTACGTGGGTGGCCGGTATTCCTCCGCTGGTATTGAATGTATTGTTGGCTGGCCTATCCATCTCGGCGGCGATAGTGCTGGCGCGGTACTTGTTCCTGTGGGTTGAAACCCCCTTCATGCTCCTGGGAAAACAGATCTCATTGCGGCTAGTGCGATTAGGCTCTCTTGCGCGTCTCTGTCGTTCAGAGGATGATTGGTATCGGCACGCCAAAAACACTCCGAGTACCTAATCTCACCCCGTCTTGCAGTCACACATTCGTCTCCTCGGCCTGCTCCCGACCCCTTTTTTATTCCCGACCTAGGTGATCTCCTCGTCTCCATGAACGGATAATCCGCATATCATTGAGTGCGCAAAGGCCTCCCCTCTCAAGGAGTAAACAACATGACACAGACCATGCCATCCACCATGCGGGCTGCCGCCATCGACCGGTTCGGCGGTCCTGAGATGATCGTGTTGCATAAGCTGCCGCTGCCAGAGGTCGAGCCCGACGAGGTGCTGATCCGAATCGAATCGGCCGGCGTGGCCGAGTGGGACCCGTTCGAGCGCGAAGGCGGGTTCGTCAAGATGCTGGGCAAGACACCGACATTTCCGTACGTGCTCGGCACCGACGGGGCCGGTACCGTCGCCGCCGTCGGCAAGGAGGTCGCAGGATTCAAGGAAGGAGACAAGGTCTACAGCGCCTCTCTCGCAAATCCGAAGGGCGGGTTTTATGCCGAGTACGCCTCCGTGAAGGGTGAGATGGTGTCGCGCATTCCCGACCAGCTGTCGATCGACCAGGCGGGCGTGATGCTCTCCGACGCCGTCACCGGCCTGCGAGCGTTGGACGACATCCTCAGGGTGAAGCGCGGAGAGTCGGTGATGATTTTCGGCGCCAGCGGAGGCATCGGACATATGGCCATCCAACTGGCCAAGCGGATGGATGCCCGGGTGTTTGCAGTCGCCTCCGGCGACGACGGCGTGTCTCTGGCAAAGCATTTGGGCGCCGACGCCGTGGTGGACGGGCACCGGGAAGACGTCGCCGCCGCCGCTCGAACGTTCGCTCCCCGTGGCGTGGATGCCGCGCTGGTCACGGCCGGCGGTGAGGCCGCCGATCAGGCGCTCACGGCGGTCCGCGATGGCGGACGCGTCGCCCATCCCAACGGCGTGGAGCCCGAACCGAAGGCGCGGCCCGGTGTGAAGGTCATGGCCTACGACGGCGAACCGGACCGCGAGATCATCGACAAGCTCAATCGACTCATCGAGGCTGGTCCCTTCGAGGTTCATATCGCCCGCACGTTCCCGCTCGAGCAAGCGGCCGACGCGCACCGGGCCCTCGAGAAGCACCATCTGGGGAAGCTGGCACTACGACCACGACAACAGCAGCCCTAGAGGAAAGGAGACCCATGTTAGGCGATACGAACGCGGTCGCGAACCTCGCCGTGAAGAATTTGGAAACCGCCAAGACATTTTACGAAGACACGATCGGTCTCAAGCCGATCGACGGTGAAGGCGATGAGCTGATTGTCTTCAAAAGCGGCAACACCACCATCAATGTCTATCGGTCACAGTATGCCGGGACCAACAAGGCGACGGCGGTGACATGGGCGCTCGACGATCTGGAAGGCGCCGTGCGCATGCTGAAAGCCAAGGGAGTGAAGTTCGAGCATTACGATTTGCCCGGCATGAGCCGGCAGGGCGACGTCCACGTCTGCGGCGACATGAAGGTGGCCTGGTTCAAGGATCCAGATGGCAACATTCTCAATATCGTGAGCTCTTAGCGAGATCGGCGGGT
>Ga0209969_1000017_pt1 | contig 21205 bp, 30 predicted proteins | sample InoplaM3PM_FD_187584 | JGI IMG/M metagenome (GOLD analysis project Ga0209969, IMG submission 187584) | Arabidopsis thaliana rhizosphere microbial communities from the Joint Genome Institute, USA, that affect carbon cycling - Inoculated... | ecosystem: Host-associated > Plants > Roots >... | reverse complement strand
GTTTTATTTAACTTACGATACACTCCCCCGGCTGTATTGGATCGTAAAATGTTGTAACCTTCCAAACCTTCCGATTGACCAATGAGCCAAGAGATCCGGATCGCTGCAAGCTCTGGAGCTGCCACTACTGTAAGACCTTCCGCTGCTGTCGTATCGAGCACGAAACGAGCTTCCGACGTATAAGCCGACCATGTTCCGGAGGAGTCTTTCGCCCTCATCCGGACAGTGTACTGGACATCATAATGTAGAGCAGCGGAGTCCGGTATCTCATAATACCGATCGCTCCATAGGTTCATGAGTCCAGATTTCATCATCGACTTTCCGTCCATATCCTCGACGATCGAGATCGGTCCACTATCCCAGACTAGAGCATGAGCTGGATATGTGTAGACCTCGACCTGGACCTGAGTCTGGAGCTCGGAGTCTGAATCTGTATAGATCCAGCTGATGACTGGATTTTTTGAATTGAGAAATTTTGCCGGGGTACTTGCCCCCGGCATCGGATAAACTAGACTAACGACTGGCGATGCCATTTCCTCTCACCTCGTTCCTTATGTTGCTTTGAAAGCAGCGTCCAGACTAAAGTCTTTGATTTGCTTAACGAATTGATTGCCATCTTTGACCCCTGGTAAATTCACTTGCTCAAGTGTTACCTGGATGACCGTCTGTCCGGATCCGGATCGGCTGCTGTTGTTCGCTGCTGCTGCTTGATACTGTGCTGTTGCGGCTGCTGGAGAATATCTGATACTTTCCACTGGAGCAGCTGTCGCCTTTGCCATAGTTTGCGCTGATCGGACAGCCATCTTTGTCATGTCATTGATACCGACTGCCAGACCTTCCGGGAGAGCTCCCCCGATCGGTATCATGATTTTACTCGGACTGTTAACTTGAAAGAATCCTTTGACCGCACTCGCTACATTAGACGCAAGCGTCCGAGCTGTCTCGATCGCTGAGTCTGCCATCGATGAAATACCATTGATCAGACCCTCCACGATGCTCGATCCGATGCTCGTTAAATCGATCCCAGAGAAAAAGTCGATGATACTGTCTCCGATACTTGTGATCGCTGATATTACATCTGCTTCCATTTGATTTAATCCATCGACAAGAGCCTGGATCAATTCGATCCCAGCTTCCAGGAGTTGCGGTACAGCGTTGATCAATTCTGTTTGTAATGCCATCCAGATCTCGATCGCTGCCGATATAATTTCCGGGACCATCTGGATCAGACCGTCAACAATAGCCATACACAGATCATGTCCAGCTTGGATCAGCTGTGGCAAGGAAGCGATCAAAGCACCCAGGAGACCAATGATCAGCTGCATCGCTGCATCTAGGATCATAGGGAGAGCCTGGACCAATCCATCCACTAAAGCAAGGATGATCTGGATCCCAGCCTGGATCAGTAAAGGTAAATTTTGAATGATCATATTAGTGATTTGATTGATCAGATCGATGATCACAGGGATCAGAGTCGGGATCATCTGGACGATCCCCTGGATCAGAGCTGTGAGGATCTGGATCCCGGCTGCTATAAGCAAAGGTAAATATTGCACGATCGTAGTCAATAACATTTGCAGGATCTGGATCGCTGCATTAATGATCATAGGTAAATTTTGAACAATTCCATTTAACAAAGTGAGCAGGATCTGGATCCCAGCCTGTAGGAGCATAGGGATCAACTGAGCTATAGATGTGAGCAAAGTCTGGATAATCTGGAGCCCGACAGATATCAAAGTCGGCAAGACTTGGATAATCCCAGTTATTATCGTGATGATCACCTGGACCCCTTGCTGGAGTAAAGTCGGCAGGATCTGAGTAATCCCAGAGACTAGCGCTGTGATCACCTGGACTCCCATCTGGATAAGCTGTGGGAGAGCCTGGAGCAATCCCATAATAATTGTATTTCTGATCTGCATAACCGAGCCTATGATCTGAGGGAGAGCCTGGATCAGACCCATCAAAAATCCTCCGATCATCTGAGATCCACTCTGGATCATCTGTGGGAGATTTGAGCTCAAGAACGAAACAATTCCAGTTATCATCGATTGAAAACCAGCTAGGACAGCCGGGAGATTTGCCTGGATCGATGAGACCATCCCGGAGATAAATCCCTGGATCCCGGCAATAATTCCCGGCAGACTTGCCGAGATTTTTTGTCCGATCGAGGAAAAAATATTTCCGAGAGCCTGGACTCCAGACTGGACCTGAGAAAAGTCTCCAGAGACGATCCGAGTCAAAGCATTGACCCCGGCTGTGATCGCATTGATCACGACAGCCATCCCGTCTCCCATCTTTGCCCAAAACTCCGACATCGTTTTGACTCCAGTCATCGCTTGCAAGAAACCGACAACTGCTGATACTGCTTTCTGGATGATCGGACCGAATAGCTTGCCGAACGCTTCACCCAGTTTTGAAAATGCTTCTCCTAGTCCTCGGACCGCTTCCCGGAGCTGTGCGCTGTTTGCCATCATCTGTTTCCAGATAGCGATCAAGGCAACGATGGCAGCAGCTACAGCCATAATCGTCCCGATCACACTAAAAAAGGCGACGACGACGGGCTTGATCAAATTAAACACAGCCGCAAACATGACCCGGTAGTTTCGCCACAACGCCAGACCCAACGCCAGCGGAGCCAGGAGCAAAGTGAGCGGAGGGATCAAAGCAAGAAATCCCCACAGCATATTGCTAAGTAGAGGATGAGTCTGAGAGAAAGTCCTCGCCAGTCTCCCGACAGCGGTCCCGAAATTAAGGACAGCCAGGAAACAGTCCGTCACGACCCTGATGAAAGGTGTGAGAGCTTCCAGCCATACCGATTTAAACTCTTTAAAAGCTGGGATGAGTCGCCCGTCCACGATGTTCGAGAGCTTGACCAGGACGGCAACCTCGGCAGCTGTCACGATAGCGGCTCCGATCTGTAGCATCTGGACCCCTGGGATCATCCTGTTAATGTGAGTCATGAGTTTTAAAAGGTCCTTGTTACTTGCTGTTGGACCGAGCTCCTCCAGAGCAACCCTCGCCACGTTCCCGGACTTTGCGATGTTCTCCAGTCTGTTGCTGATCGATAAAAATCCCCGATCCATAAGCCTAAGAGCCCCAGCACTCCGCTGTATGCTTTTTGCGCTGTCCTGGCTCCAGTTTGTTGCGGCTTGCATCATGCCGATTGTCTGGAACATGGAGGACCTGAGATGATGATCATTGTTGATCATGTCGTCCATGATTCTCTTATGCTCTGCCCCCAGAGCATCGATGTCCCGGAGCAATCCCTTTGTATCTTTTCCGTAACTAGAGGAAGCGTCTGCAAGATCCTTCCATGATTGTTGCATCTGTCGAGACGCTGCCCTGTTGATGTTCGCCATCTGTCGGGCTGCTGTGCTCATCTGATTGGATGCTCTTGCCACTGATCCAGTATGCCGCTCGACATCATCGAGAGCTTTCTGGAGATCTTTCAGCGTCCGAGTCGCTTCATCCCTAGCACGAATAAGTAAATTCAATTCTCTTTCACTTGCCACTTTCCCGACCTCCTCTCATTTAGAAGGATGCCAGATCACCTTTTCCCTCTCTTTTTTCGTTTGTTCTCCATCTCTTGTTTCTGCTTGTCTTTTGCTTCTTTGTACTTTGAATACTCCCCCTCAGTATTCATACATAAAACAAAAGTCTCCAGTATGAGAGGATCTTGATCCAAGATACCACCCATACGAGGGAGACTTTTGAACTCTTTACATAGAAAATAATACTGGACCTCCCTCGGCAGCCGCTCCGGACTTTTTCCGTCACAGATTGCCCAGACAGCATCTCGGATTATTTTTTTTTACTATCGGATAGATTGCTCGGATTAAGCTCGTCGATCGCTTCATCGATCAATTCTGCCAGACCCGGAGGGAGGTTTCGTAAATTCTCGTCGTTCAATGGGACCTGAGCTCCATTTTCATCGACAAGATTCCACTCGACGATGGATGCCTTGCGTTGAAAGGCTTTCATCTTGCCGAGGTTCATTTTCGCCAGCTGCTTCTCGTCCTTGCCTACGATATCCATAGACGCAAGGATGTCCTGGATGTCATCTCGATCCCCCTGAGATAGTTGCTGGATCACGATATAAAACTTTTTATCATCGGACTCGATTCTTTTCGTTGGTCGTTTAGATTGAAAAACCCACATTGATCATCTCTCCCTTTTTCGTTTCTATAGCTAGTTTAGCATAGTTTTAGTTTAGTATGATGTCACTCCATTGATCAGGACCGCTTTGATCTCTCCACCGATGCCAGTATCGATCAGCGCTGTACCTTCCAGGGATGCAAGGACTTCCTCGTCCGGTCCACCCATAGGGACCTCAAAGCTATCATATAGGACTTTCGGGATCGTGATATCCAGCTTGTCCTTTGTTGTGCCTGTGAAAATATTACCCTCGAAAGAGATGACAAAAGAGTCTGTGGATCCATCGATAAAAGATTGATACTCCGCTTTATTTTTGAAAAGCATCTCGATCGACAAAGTGACCTCTCTCGCTCCCTCCTCGATGCTTGCCACGTTTCGGGATGTTCTCAAAGTGTATTGATCATCTTTGAGATTGTTTGCGATCTCGATCTCCAGGGACTTGATGTTTTCGTTTGTGCTGCCGCCTTTTGTCACTGTGACTTTGTGGAAAACGAACGGATCACGATCGGCATACGATGGGACGGATGCTGATGCTTTGTCGACCAATGACTGAGCGATCCAGTCCACACTTGCGACAAGGGATCCGTCTCCTCCTGCTTCCATAGACAGTGTTAATGTATCAGCTTTCGCTCCAGCGATTGTTTTCGTCATCACTGTGTCGTTACGCTCAAACGTAAAGGACGGGAGCGTATTTCCTGGGAGGAAAGTGTGAGTGTATGCCCCAGTTACTGGAGCGTTTGGAGCTGTCGACACAGATCCCAGCGCTGCAAGTAATAAATGCCCGATGCTTTGCGGCTCGGCATCCATCTCCAGGGACATCTCATTTTTAATACCCATACCGATGCCTTTTGCTTTTCCTCGTGTTCCTCGGATCACTTCTGGGTAGTAGTTTTGAGGATCCTGAGTCGCTTCCATACTTTTCACAGGGACGAAAGTATCCACTGTGGCAGCTGTCCCGAACGTTGTTTCTTTCTTTAAACCGACATATCCTGCCGCTACTGTCATATCACTTTACCTCCTCAAAATAGTTATGAATTTTTATAAGATTTTCAGCAATCACAATATTGACCGGATCCTGGAAAGTGATCGGCTCATCCTTGAGAAAACGAGATGTTTCTCCTGTGAAAGCTGGGACCTCGACCTCCGGGAACTCCCCGATATAACGGATCGTGATCTGTTTTCGTTCTTTCGCCATCTGGATCTCCTCCTTATACTCTGATCTTTAAATGGATTGTAAGATCAATCTGAGTAATGTTTATACGTTGTGACGCTCTCTGGCTCACCGAAAAAGTCGTGTTGTTATAGTTTAGGACTGTATCTCGGACCCTCCACTGGACTCCCCCGAAAGATCCGGATAGGCTGGCGAACTCGTCCAGCTTCTTGAGTCCGTTCAGCGCTGAGTATAGTCCGTTGGGCTGGGCTGGCTCCAGGAGCCCCTCTCCCATCATGTCGGACCACTGATCATCGGCAGCAGCCAGGAGATCCTCAGCTCGATCCATACTCTCCTCATAAGAGCGATCGATCGGGACCATGACCCAGAGCTTGATCAGATAATCTCCGTTATTCCACACGTTAGAGCTCGGAGATCTCCGGTCCGTTTTCGGCTCCAGGAGGATCGCTGGGATCCTCAAATCGATGTTTGGATAATCGCCCAGGTAGCCGCTTTGAATCGGCTCCACAGTGATCACTTTCGGGAGGTAGTCCTTTATATATTTGCATATCGCTCGATACATGACATCACCCCCCGTTTATTAAATCGTTTATATAATTGCTTGCGATTTCCTCGATCTTGTCTCGATCCTCGTCTTGAAAAAGTATGAAGGGACGCATCGGCATGGGATGTTTACGATTCTTATTCAATATGCCAAACTGAGCGCTCGGCTCCATCTCGACATACTGATGAAATAGTCCATGTGCTTCTCCTGCCCACAGCTCCAGGGAGTCCGGTCTCATCTCAGTATTCTGAGCGTTGATCGATGCCTTGAGCGCTCCTGTATCTTGCAAGATAGCGCTGGATCCCTTTGCCTGGATCGTCCAGTCTGCCAGCGGCTCCCAGGGAGTCGGTCGACCTTCACTCTCAAAGTTTTGGATCAGAGAGTCGATCATGTGCATCTCGATCGCTTGCCACATGGGACTCATATCCTGGAGACCGCTCTCGATATGCTGGAGCAGCTGCTCCAGCTTTGCGACATCTCCATGATCCAGCGTAATAGTTAAAGTTTGTCTTGCCATGATGCAGGATCCTCCATCGAGAAAAATTCCTCAGAGTCCAGACCCTGGAGGATCTCATCCAGCTCATCGGTATCGACTCCGACCCTCTCGATCCCTGGGAGTATGTATGACCCGGAGACGATCGAGTCCAGGATCTCCTTTGCATCTTTCCGGAGAGCTGAGATCGAGACGTTTTCCTCGTTCGAGATGTTGGTCCAGAATTGTCTCGCCAGCTTATAGGATGCAAGCCCGTTTACAATACTGTTTATCACATCCGGAGGATTAGACAAAGGGACTGAATACTGTCCAGAGATAGCAGCGTCGACTTGTGAGGAGAACTCAGTGAGAAAGCGCTCGACTGTGGTCTGTTTGATATCGAGATCGTTCGTGACCTCGGCATCCGGTCGGATGTATTTTGCAAATCTCGGCAAGTTGTCCTTTACTCCGTTTACTGATCCATACATGGGATCACTCTCCTCTTAAAAAGGTTTCAATACGTTCCTTGAGAGTAGCGGCTCCGATGTTTGCTGCAAACTGGATATCATGCTGGCTAGCAATATCTTTCAGCTGCTCCAGGTCATCCGGGAGATCTTTGATCAATAACTCTGGATCGTAGTCTGGAGGAGCTGGATCTTGTTTCTGATCCTCATCTGGAGCAGCTGGATCGATCCCGATCACTACAGCGATAGCAGCACCGATCCGGACCAACCTCTCAGCCGCTTCCTCTGGGAGATCCAGGATCTCACCTCTCGGAATGTTATGACCGTATTCTTTTGAAAGGTTCACATTGGATACATCACATAATAATTTATACATGGTTTTCCCTCCCTATCTAAAAAAAGGGACCCGGAAAAGAATCGGATCCCTTTTGTGTTTCATTATACACCGGACAATAAAGTCCCAGCCTTTGGATCTGTAAGCACATCCGTAAATTCTCGGAAAGCAGATACCACATAGTCCGCTTTCTTAGCTTGTGATGTACGGTATTGATCAGTCTCGATCCCGTTAGTGTTTTGGAATCGGCTGCCGACCATGTTCGTCTCACCAACCCAGATATTACCCTTAGTGATGTTTCGTGCTTCCACTAAGATCAAGCCAGCGATTTTCCCATGAATCAAGCCAGACTTGAGGATTTTCTCCTCTGGAGCCAGGTCTGTATCCACAGCTTGACGGAAAGAAGTAACAAGCATAGCGTTTGTTAAATCATCCGGATGTACCAGCGCCACGTTTGCAGCGTATTGGTTATCCTGGCTGTTTACTTTCGCCTTTGCCAGCATTAAGTCCTTGAAAGGATCAGCAGACCCAGAGGACCAAGCTGCTCCAGCCGCTTGCGTATTTACTTTCGTAGAGCTTGCGTTATAGTTATCAGTCAACGTTTTAAGACCAGCCTGATCCACAAAGCGTACTAGGGAGTTACCCAGTTTTGTGTATGCTCGGTTAATGGATGCAATTTGGTTCTTTGTTACTGCATTGTAAGAAAGCAAGATTTCCAGACCGTAGTCCTTGATCATCGCTGTCTTTTCAGCTGTTCCCATGCCGATACGAGGATATTGACCGAACTCGTTACGTTCTGCCACATCACTCTCAGCCGATGGGACCTGAGTCGCTGGATCCTCATAAGTGATTGCTAGAGCATCCGTATTTTCTGTTGCGAACACTGCATCTGTTACTTTGTAGCCCTCAGTCAACTCAAGAATACGAGCTTCAATAAAGGCTTTCTTGATCATAGAAGTACCTGTAAGTACACCACTTGCCATAGTTTTTCCCCTCCTGTTTGTTTAATTATTAGAGTACGATCACAAGGATCTCTTGATCTGCTGCTGTTGTCGTAGTCCAAGCAATACCGAATAAAGCTCCTGTGGATTGAGTCACAACTTTACCGGATGCACCGATCTCCAGCTTTGCTCCAGCTGTGACAGCAGCAGAACAAGTCATCGGGATCATATCGCCTTTTAAGCGAATAGTACCCTTGTTACCGTCTGTGATGTCCTGGGATGTGATGTCATGATGAGAGACACCGATGGCGATGTCTGATCCTGCCGCTGTAGGACCTACAGTCTTTACTCCTGTTACTTTCATAGCTGCTCCTTTTGATGCAGCTGCTGAGTACGTTGCTGTAAGACCTGTATGAGCTTCATGTCTTACGATCATTGGATTTCCTGCCATTTGTTTCTCCTCCTTTTAGTCTCTTAGACTCTTAGTATGTTTTAGTTTTGTAGCGCTCGTTAAATAAAGCTAGAGCTTGCTTTGCTTCCTCGTCCTCACTGTTGCCAGGAGTCTGAGATCCGTTTTCTCCGAAAGTCACGACTGGAGTACGTTTCTCAAGTGTGCCGATGAACTTAGTTAAAGTTTCACCTTCCAGACCTTCAGCGAAAGCAAGCACCTCAGCCTTTTCGCCAGGAGTCACTTTGCCAGCTGTTACAAGAGCGGAGACTTGTCGCTCGATCTTGTCCTTTTTGGACTCAGCTTTTAAAGATTGGACCTCAGCAAAAAGATCGATCTGTGACTTGTCCTTTTCGTTGATCTTTTGAGCCAGAGCGATGATGTCCTCCTGCTTCATAACAACGAATTGACCTTCTGAGAATTGAGCTGGAACCGCTGGAGCAGCCGCTGGAGCTTTGATCTCTGCAAACTTAGCGGTCAACGCTGATTCTAGTTGTTCGATCGTTAGAGCTTCCGCTTGCTCCTCGGAAAAATTAATGCCTAGCTTTGCTAACATAGCTAATAGTTGAGCTTTGTCCACGATATTACCTCCTTGATTGTTTTCTAGTATTTCACTGTTTAGAATAAGACCTTTCAAGCCCTTCACTTTCGGGACCGAAACGATCGCTACTCCTCGTAAAACATACCCATCGATGCCGAACTCCTCGACGGATAACTCTGGAGGATAGATCTCAGAGCTGAGATTCTTCCAGGTTCCCTCTCGGATCTTTTCCATCGAGTACCAGTCTGTTAAATGGATATCAGCAAGCAGGATCTCTCCCTCTCGTTTGACATCCAGGATCCAGCCGACTTGATCCTCGACCAATTCGCTGTGATTCTTTTTGAAAACTGGATCGAAAAGACCGTCACCTTTGAGCTTTTTGAAATTATCGACCATCTGCTGGAGGTCATCCTCTGAGTATGTGACTCCCCTATAAGTCCCAGCCTTAAACACTTCCACGTTTTTTATGATCCATCCCTGGAGCTTCTCGACATCGGATGTGCTTGAGTCTATGACCTCAGCGAAACGGTTAAAAAAATGTATAACGTTTTGTGATGCTTCCGAAAAACATAATGGTTTACGAACACTTAATACGGAGATGTTGTTCACCACCTTTCTCTCGTCTATTGCTGCCCGTCAAGGTTTTTAGAATATTTATAGATTGTACACGAAAAAAAGAGGACCGTCACGATCCCCTTTCCCTTTTTAGATATCCAGACCAGGATCTCCGATGCCGATGATCTCTGGCTTGTTGTACTCCACACGATAGCGGTCACAGTACGGAGCCAGGACCTCCGGGAGCACTTGCTCTTTATTAAGGAGCAGGACTCTCTCCTTGAAATCCTGGACCGGATCCTCCAGCTCCTCGATCTCCCAGGTCTCTGTCAATCCGAGCACGATGACATAATGATTTAAACCGATCCCGGACTCCAGGAGCTGCTTTGCTCGTTCTCTGTTAATCTCCACCCTTGATCATCCCTCTCTTGTATAGTCTCTCCATAAAGTCCAGTATTCCAGGATAAGTCCGGGAGACTTTGCTGATCTCATCCAGATTTCCCTCCAGGTAAACGGAGGATGTTTCTGCAAACATCTCTCTGTAAAAATTCGCTTTCGTTCCCTTGTCATAGTAATACTGAGCATTGATCGGATAATCGTATCGATCATACAGATCAGCCGGGAGCAGCTGAGATCCTTTTTTGGTGAACGATGTCTCCCAGAAAGAGTCTGTGATCTGCTCCCACTCTTTCCAGAGATCGTCCGACATCGCCAGATCCAGAGCAGCCAGCTCCTCCATGTATGCACTATTCACATTAGGATAGACCGCTTTTGTTCCATGTACTCGATGTCCGATCTCATGCCATAACGTGCCGAGATGACCTCCCTCGACCTGGGAACGCTTGATACTTTGTGATGCTTCCGGAGTATATCTCAGGATGTCGGTCCCTACGTTATAGGATCCATAAACTGTTTTGGACTTTATTAGATCTATCTTAACACCAGAAAACAGAGGATCCAGGGAGATCTCCTGGATCTCATCGAGCATCCGTCTTTTCTCCGCTGCTGTGATGTTGCTGGATTTCACTCGCCAGAAAATATTGTTCATCCTTGTATACTCATAGATCTCGTACTTTTTAGACCTGGAGTTATAATCCCCAGTGATCATCTTGCCATCATAGACACCGTTTTTAATGTTATCTATATGAGCAGCCGCCAGCTTTAGGACCGGATGATCCTTGCTGGCTCCGTTATTCTTGACATTATGATCGATGAATCCCTGGATTTCCCGGATCGTCTGCTCATGAGAAAAGCGGAGCAGCTGATCAGCGGCAGCTCTCGGATCGTCCGGTCCTTTTGCATCCAGGATCGGAGCAGGAGCTGGATCTTTCTTTTTCTTCTTAGGAGCAGGAGGAGCCGCTTGCTTTTTAGGAGCTGCCATCGTCGGAGTTTTCCCAGCCTTTACAGACTCCGCTTTCGGATAAAAAGACGAATCTCGGAAACGATCAAAGACCTCCCGATCCTTATCCGGTAGGTTTTTTTCCCATCCAGCAGCAGGAGCGCTCCAAGTGTGAGAAACATATTTACTAATTGGAACCAAGATAGACCTGCATTGATAATGGTTACAAGGTGTAACAGCATCAAGCTCCGGATCGTCGATCGTCCAAGAATGACCATGCAATGCCCGACAAATTTCCGTCGTTCTTTCGTCCAGAATGGCGCTGTATCTGTATCCAGCGATTGCTTGCGATTTATCAAATCGATACCTCCTCCCCCAGTTAAACGCTTTGTTGCTCTCGGTCCTCGCTATGATGGCAGCCCGTACCGGACCATACTGAGCAAAGCTGGCAGCTAGATCATCAGCAAGTCCAGTCCGGACCGTCCCAGCGTCGAGATGTTCCAAGATAAGCGGCTGCATATAGTGAAACACAGCGGTCTCTTGATGCTTGCCGAGCGCTTTGCTGTATAGCTGATACCACTCGAAAGCGTCATTATTAGTGAGATCCGGTCTCTCGGCAAATTGCTCGATCCTGGAGAGCTCCTGATCAGCGGTCCCTTGACCGTATGCCCACACATCCCGGATAAAATCCATAAATAAAGCAGAGAAAGCGGCAGCAAGACCGCTCTCCTCTCCTGTTTTCTTTTCGTTCTCCTGGAGATCTTTCGCATACTGGAGCAGGATCTCCAGCATCCGGACCGACAGCTTTTCAGCAAAGTCCTTTTCCAATCTATTAAGCTCCAGATCTATCTCGGCATAGTTGACGATCAGATCCTCCGGGAATACCTTGAGCCCATCCTGGGACGCTTTCATGATCAAAGACATATTATCCAGAGCTAGGAGCTGCTTTCTCGTTAACATGGCAGGATCACTCTCCGATCACGAAAAGACCTCGGACAGCTGCTCTCAGGTCCTCATAATAGTCGTCGCTATTTTTCACGACTTTTTTCTGTTGCTGCTGTCCTTCTTTCTTTACATCCTTATTGTCCTTTGCTTTCGGATCGGTCCCGACCTGTTTCGGATCCTCCTCCTGCTTCTGCTGCTGTAGAGCGCTATTCGCTTTCTGGATGTTCTCCATCCCAGACATCACGACCTCTTTCTTTTTGTCAAGATACTCCTGAGCATCATCATCCGGACTAGGGAAACCGAGTCTTTCTCGGATCCAGGACTCACTCGGAGCGATGACAGATCCGTCGATCATCTGCTTGATCACGTTCCCTAACATCGTCAAGTCCTCTTGTCCCACATTGGCAAACTTAAAAGCAGGATACTCTCGGACCTCTCCATAATTGTATTGGACCAGCTGCTTGATCAAGTATTTACTGTATAGATCCCCGACCTCCTGAGTGATCCCGTTTAGTCTCATTTCAAAGAATCCCTCGTGAGTCTTAGAAAGAGAATAGGCTCCGGTCCCACTGTTGGCGAAAACTAAGTCCGGGATGAGCATCGCCCTTGCGATCTGTACGTCCTGGTATTCAATAGCATCCTTAAAACTCATTCCCGTATTGGCAAGATTATGGATCTCCATCTCATATCCTTCCGGGAGAGGGATCCCAGACTTTGTTTTCACCATGTCCATTAGAGAGATCGCTTTCTTGAGTGATCCTCCCTGTGGTACGTTCATAGTCGATAACGGAGTCCCGAACCGCTCAAGAGCGATATTCCAGAAACGTTGTAAAAATTCCTTGATCATCCAGGGTTTATAAGCAGCCCGGAGAGCTGATTCCCCGTTATAATTCCCGAACTCTTTCTCATGAGAATAGATCATGAGCTTTTCTGCTGGGATCGGGACCTCTTTATTTTTCACGACCTGGACCGCTCCTGTGAGTTTGAGAGTCTCAGGATCTAGCTGGATCCGGATGTTTCTCGGATCGTAGGTCTTGAGCTTGAGAGGGATGATCCTCTCCTCTGTCTTGCTGCTCTCTGGATTATCCGGATCGACCGGGACCTCTTTCAGCTGCCAGACCTTCTCAGTGATGGATCGACCAAAATCGAGCGCTGTGAGGATCTCCCTCGTATAGTATTCGATCGAGTCGTCCATGTACTCGGACAGCATCGACTCACACCATGCAGCGATTTGTTTCCCCTCCTCGGTCTTTGCCTGGAGACTCCAATCCACTTGCAGGATCGGCAGCTTGAGCACTAACAAGCAAGCCTTGACTTGTGGATCAAATCTCATCTTTCTCAGTGTGTCCAGAGTGATCTCCGATGTGTCCTCCAGGATCCCGGAGCTGCCGATCTCCAGATCGTCTCCTCGTGATCCTAGCTCGGAAAAGTCCGGAGCCGCTACCTTTTTATTGTCCTGGACCTCAGCAAAGGTCTGGATCTCGTTCATGATGTACTGTGCTGCTCTTGCCATTGTTTCCCCTCTCCCTCTGTTTGTTTTTATCTGTTGTCGGTCATACTAAAACCAATGGAGCAGGATGACAGCCCCCAGGATCCCGACCATCCATGCCAGGATTGTATCCTCCTGCTCTCCTTTGTGTCTTGTTCTCATCATATCACCTCCTTGATCTATAACCCCATAAGAACGAAAAAACCGAAAGCACACAGCGATATAGCCACAACCGACTCAAAAAAAGCTCCCACCGTAACCTCGTCCACACTCGATCACCTCCTTTCTAAAATATAGAATCCAGATCAGTCGAGGATCTCATGATCTCAGAGAGCTCGTCATCTCCCTCAGCTGCTCTCCTGCTCCGTCTCTCTGTCCTCTGAGCGTTCCGCTGCTGTCCGTCAATATCCTCGTTCCAATCCAGTTTATCCATCCTGGTCTCAGTGATCTCCTCGACAGCTTCCAGCATCTCATCGATCGAGGTCATGACTCGACTCGCCATCCATGCCAGCATCATGAGCGTATCTGGATAGTCGTCTCTAGCTCCCTCGATCGCTGGATGATGCACAACCATGTATTTATCTTTAAACTCACGTTGCAAGTCGAGCATCTGCTGGCAGAAATCTCTCCAGATCTTTTCCTTTTGAGCTTCCTCGGATCCTGGGATCTCGATCAGGAGGTCGTATGTCCTGCCCTCTTTATAGGCTGTATAATGAGCGTTGACCATCGTCTGTAAATTCGTGTACCATTCACTTTTCCCCGGTCGTGTATAGGTGAAAGCGTCGACCCTCATCGATGTCTTTGCAAAGCGATCAGCTAGACCTCCCCTCCCTCCAGTATCATCGACCCCGATGGCAGCGATCCGATAGTTTTGATCCAGCCAGGACTTGATCTCCTCATACTGGGAGTCGTAGTCGATCCCTGGGAGAGTCTTGATATTAAGGATCCGGACCGGATGTCTCCCAGCGATGACCCTCGTCGGATCGATCTTGCCGACCATGACGACAGTCTCATCTCGACTTTTCGCCACATCGACAGCAGCAAACTGGAGCCCGGTCTTGTCATAGTGTACCCAGTTTAGGTCCTCCCTTTGCATACTGTCCCATTGTTCTTCCGTCATGAACATACCCAGCGACAGCAGCCACTCCAGGAATACAGACATACGGACCGTATCACTCCAGCGACCGTCCTCCTCGATCACGTTCTCGATGAACTCTCTCCACCATTCATTTGTGGCAGCACATACATCCGGATAGATAATAACTTGATGCCAGAAACGGGATCCTTTTTTCGTTGTGGACTCCCAAAAATGCCCCTTAACGGTATTGACGGTCCCGATCTTGATCATGCTCCCCTTCTTTGCCGCCATCATAAACTTGATGGACTTCCGGATCTTAAAGTCCGTCACATCCTGGGACTCGTCAATGATAGCCCAGTCCAGGGAATCCCCCTCGATGTTTGCTCCTGGAGATGCTGATCCAGCCACAAACGAGGAGCCGCTCGCCAGCGGAGCAGGAGAGAGAGTCATGTCCAGAGCATTGAGAGTCTTGAAACGACCCTTATAAAAAGGATTTTCCTCGATATAGTCTCTCGTCCGCTGGAAAATAAAGTCCTTTGCTTGATCCTCGGTCGGAGCAAAGACAGCCGAGTCGAAGTTATGAACCGTTGTGATAATATAGGCATTAACTCGGACCACGACCTCGGACTTTCCTGTTTGCCTGGGCTGTAAGATGGCAACCTGTCTATACTTATCGAGCTTTTTCCGCTCCTGCTCCCCGATCGTGATCCCCTCGGTCCAGTCTGTACGATCCAGGATCTTATATTTTTCTCTCCACTCCTCCAGGACGATCTCCTGCTCCGGAGTGATCCTCTCCTCTTTCCACTCAAAACGAGGGATACTCCAGCAGACGATCTCCTCCTCGGAGAAAGATCCCTCTTTCCTCATCCATGACTCGATCTCCCTCTGGAGCTTCTCTCTCTGGAGATAGATCAGAGGAGCGGCTCCTTTCAGCTGATAGATCCGGGAGACCTTCTCTCCCGTATGCCCCAGGATATAGCGGTCAAAGTATCTAAAATCCCTTTTGACCTGGAGCTTTTTGATCCTCGGCTCCAGCTGCTCCCAGTCCTGATCCGGATGCAGCTTATTGATCCAGTCGAGGTCGACCTTTTGCTTTCGTGTGACCTTCTTGCTTTTGATATTCGCCATAGTCTCTCCCCTTAGTCACTGATAATAGTATCCATGATAGATCCCTTTCCCTCCCTCTATTGTACAAAATAAAAAGAGCCCGGACTCCGGACTCCTCACTCGATATAGTAACTAATTATAGACACTTATGATCACTCATTATGATCACTCGGCTCCTCCAGCTGATACTTACTCACTGGGATCTCCGGAGCAGGAGTCACAGGTTTCAAGACAGCAGCGCTCCAGATCTCTAGGATGATGATCACAGCGGTCAAGACCCAGATCAGCACCGTACAAAGTATATATAACTTGAGTGACTTTCTCACTGGAGATCCTCCTCTTTGATCACATACTCTTTATTATGTCCCTGGACGATGCTCTCCTTTGTGACTTGCTTTCTGCATTTATGGCAAGCGTACTCCTCTGGATCGTCTCCCTCTGGGATGTATCCGACAGCGGAGCAGCTGCATATATACGTATCGTACCCGGTATAATGTTTCACAATCACTTGCCCCTCCCGGTTAAAAGTCCATTTACAAAACTAATTGTTGTTACGACTAGGATGCAAAGGAGGGAGACCCAGGTCCGGTCCCACATCTCCCAGATTGCCATACATCCCACAAAGAAGAATACTCCGAGCAAGATCCTCATCCATATCATTTTTTACCCCTCCAGCTCTTGTCGATAATAGCTCCCCTTCTGCATCTCGGACAGGTCCAGGATCCCATCGCTGAGATCCTCTGCTCGATCGTGTGCATCGCTTCCTCTCCGTCATAGAAAGATATCGCTGTACAATGCTCACAGCTCACTCCCATTGTCACTCCCTCGGTCTGATCGATGATCGGACCCTTGAGCTCCTTTGCTGTCGGATCCTCGACCAGCCCTCCGCACATCTCACACCAAAAGACCCCACTGGCTCCGATATACATCCCAGGAAAGGAGCAGCTGCAAAGCAGCCGATCCCGTATCTCTTTATTGATCCCCATCTCCGATCATCTCCCCTATAGTTTTTCTTTCAGCAGCTTTAGGAAACACTTGAGACAGTACCATGATCTTTTTCGATCCTTCTCGATCACATCTCCACACTCAAGACATCTTTTCACCATTCTCGATCAGCTCCCCTTTTAAGATCGGTCATGATGTAAGCTCCTGCTGTTTAGATATCGTTTCTGAGAAAGGTCCAGGATAGGATCAAGACCTCAAACTCTTGAGGGAATCCATGATCGTCCCGGACCGATTGCTCCATGTTCTGGATGTCTTTCATCGACTTAGGCTCCTTGTTTGTCCATATCTCACAGCAACCTTTCCCCAGACACTTTCCTTCTTTCCACATCTCATAGATCACATAATAAACGTGTTTCACAGATCATCACTCCTCTGATTTATTTCCCCACAGCCAGCCGACAGCATCGACCACAGTCTGAGCAGCGTTTTCTTTGCTCTTGTCCAGCCCCAGGATCTGCATATGTTTTGCAAAATGCCCCTCCCAGTTTGGAGCCTTTGCCCATCGGAGCCGCTCCTGGATCCCATACTTTTTCCGGACGATCTCCCCGTCCTCGTCATACTCATTGATCAAGCTCGGCTTGAGATCTCCAGACTCCGGATCCTTCTCCTCGCCAGCGATAACAAACTTTGTTTCCATCTCCCACTCGTCGAGCCTGAGCAATTTTATATAAGTGATGCAAGCTCTGTTTAATACTGCCATGTGGAGAGCGTTGTCCCGGTCCAGGTCAAACTTGCCGATCGTGTTCTCCCATAATAGATCATAGATCTCTTTCTCCTGATCATTCAGCAGCTTATCAGAATAGGCTCCATGCTTGAGTGAGTTTTCCGCTGCTTTCCGTTTTCCTTCCTCCGTCTTAGGTCCAGTCGATGCTCCTCCATGCAGCTTGCACCGTCCGGATCCAGGATGATCCGTTCCCCACCCGGCAGCCTGTCCGCATGGAGTCCCTTTCCTGCTCTTGGCTCCACATTTGGACCCGTCATGAGCTCCGTTTCCAGACATCGCCATCTCCTCCTTGTAGTGTGGCAGGAGAGAGGAAAGATCCCCGTCTCCTGCTTCCTGTTGTTATTTAGATATAGCTTTCAATATTTCTTTATTTCTTTCATGGCACTCTTTACAAATGACTCCCTCTTTTGTAAAGTAGTGACTTTCCGTAACGATACAAACATACTTATTACATCCGAGACATCTTTTCACTCCTGCTCCCCCTTTCAATCCACTGACCAACTGATGACCGCTGCCCCGACTAACGACATTTCTTTTCTCATGTATCCGGAGTCCTCTTTCGTAAACCGGACCGGACGATATTTCTCTTTTAAGATCGGATGTCTGTCATATCTCCGGTCCGATGTATAATGCCATATTGCATATCCCTCGATAGCTTCCTCCGACTGAAATCGCTCCAGACCGTTCGCTTGCTCCCTGGATCCGAGATACTCCGCTGCATCCATAGCATCCTCAAAGATCCAGAAAGTCCCTTCCTCCTCGACAAGAACTACCTCAGTGTGCTCCCCGTCCGCATACTTAGTACCATCAAGGAAAGTATACTCCGTCCGGACTTTTAACATTTTCTTGATCCTTCTCATCGCTTCCAGGATACTCTCAGTCATTAAAATACATTTGCAGCTCATCTCCTGCTCCCCCTCTTATTTCTTTTTGCAATCCGAGCAAATATCACGAATAGAGATTAACTTTTGATCAGCGATCCGAGCTCCGCACTTTTTACAAAAATAGTTTGCCATTAATACTCCCCCTTTTCTTTCTCCAGATCCTTCTCCAGCTCACACTCCTGGCATTTAAGATCGATAATACTCACATACCCTCCACAGCGGTCACAGATCATTCTTGATCATCCTTTCCGGTCCACTTATCCCACAGGTCCCAAAATGTATAATTATGATCGATCACCACTCTGATCAGAAACATCTCGGTCAAGAATGAGGTCCATGTCACCGGGACCCCGAACAATGACATGACGATCCAGGAGATCGGGATCCCGAACATGACAGCGATCGGGATCACCTGGAGGATCATCACAGCCCCTCTCCATGAATACGAACAAATTGAGCTTTTGATTTATCCAGCATGAGGATCTCCTGCTCCCCTCGTCTGAGGAAAAGCGCTAGTACATCCCTTTTCTTGATCTTGTACTCTCCTATGGTTTGTTTCCCTCGTTCCCTCGCAAAGCGGAGAGCGATCTCCTTGTCAAGTGTGAACGAGATCCAGTCCGTCTCTCCAGGATGATGTGCTCGATAAACTGTTATAAAATGCGGCAGCTGCTTAAACTTTGCCAGCTCGGACGGTTTCATGATCGAGGTCTGTCGCTTTGCTCGATCGCTGCTGAAAAGCTGTCTCCATTTCTCCAGGTCCGCTCCCTCTGTGTGACTTACCCACAGAGTAGAGAGCAGGAACCAATAGCCATAATGAGAGAGCCCGTCCTGGGACTCTGCAAAGAATCTGATTGCATCCGGAGTTTTGTCCAGCTCTGCCAGTCTCCGTCCGATCTTTGTATCATATGGATTCCAGACAAAATCCTTTGAAATATCATTAAGCATCCAGATCACTCTCCTCGACTTTAGGCTCCATGATCTCAAACACTTCCCAGGACTCGACTGTCTCCTTATTTCGGATGAGAGCCTTGATCCCGTTTAATTTGGTATTCTGCTCCCGGATCTGCTGCTGGAGCTCTGAGATCTGTTTCTGTTTGAGGACAGTGAGGATCTGCTGCTTTGTGTCGATGATCAGCTTGACCAGCTCTCCCAGGTTTTCAGCATCCCCGATCGAGATCTCCTTTCTCATAAGTCCGTTTGCAGCTGCTTCCACTGTTGGATAAAATCCGACCGCTTTGAAATCTGTTTCCCCGTTTTCCTTTGTGTAGCGCTGGTTTAAAATAACGTTCATAGAATCCGATGTGATTAAATAATTTTCCCCGATTTGAATGTTTAACATTGTTTATTCTCCCTTTTCTTTTGTATTTATTAGATTTAATGCTAGGAAATTGCCCCAGTCGTCAAAGATCCCAGCGACCTGATCCAGAGTGAGACCTCCCTCGATCAGTGTTGAACACAATAACCATTCTAATTGTTCTTTTGTGAATCCTTTCTCCCGGAGCTTATCGACAGCGATCTGTTTCTCCAGTATTCGATCACGACTCATCCAGATCATCTCTCCCTTTCTAGTTTAAAACTCCATGCCATTCGGACCGCTTGACGATCACGAATAGATTACCTGTTATATAGTGTGATGCTGTGACCTCCAGAGTCCCGTATCGAGTGTTAACCGCTCCGCTGTGTAGTGTTCCTTTTGGCACGATCAGCAGGAGCTCCGAGACCTTTTCTCCCTGATCGATCATCCGGTCCAGCTGCTGGAAGGTGAAAAACTGAGTGTTAAGTCCTTTGACCATGCTCGCCAGCTGTCCGACAGTCTTGATCTCCATGAAATCTCCCCTATCTCGGATTATATTTGTAAAACTTCTCTGTATCTGGGAACACATGACCCCACTTTCTCAGAAAGGTATACATACGATCCTTTTTGATCGAGAGCTCCTCTGATGCTTCCTGATGACTTTTCCCGTCTCTCCTATACTCCAGATACTTGCCGATGGCTGCGATCTGCTCCTGGTCCGCTAGATGCTTTCCTTGCCGCTTAAAGTATTTAGGAGTTAATTCAAACAAATCACCATGACGATCGACCCATCCATACACCGTTTCGCTGGCGACTTTGAGGATCCTCCGAGCTGCTGCATGAGAGAGCCCTTGCTCCCTTAACTCAAAGAATCTCCGTAACATCTCGATTTGTTCCTCTGATGACCGTTTCTGCTGTGTTTCTGCATTGAAATCCTTTTGTCTCTGGACTCCTCCATCCAGGATCAATCCCTTTGCTTTCAGCTGCTCCCCGATCTCGCACTTTGTCATGCAATAACGCTGATTATTTGCATATGTGCATTGTCTACAATGGTTATGGATCAGATCTCCTATCTGGATCAAGATCTCTCTCTTTGTTTTTCTATCTAGCTTCTCCACTTATGTCTCCTCCTTGTGATTGTATGATCCGATGCACTCTCTCCAGCTTTCTCCGCTTGATGATGACTGGATCCTCCGGTAAATAAAAACCGAGCTGCTGGATCTTTTGTCTGGCTCTCCGGACAGACTCAAAAGATGTATTGTTTTCAGTCGCTAGAGCAAACAGATCCCCGTATGTCCGGACCCCTTTGAACATCTCCAGCCAGAGACAGATCAGCAAGGTGTCATTCCCTCTTGTTTCTGGGAACTTCTCCAGGATAAAAAATACTTGAGAATTGATTCTTTCCAGCTGCTCCTTTACTTCCTGGAGGAGTCGGTCCCTTGCTTCATTGTCTATCATGTACACTCACTCCCTTTATCGTTTTGCTGGCTCGACTTTGTTGGCTGATACGAGATTATATTGATCGACTGGAGTCCCTTGACCTCTCCAGACTCTCTTTCTTTTCCGGAGTGTGGACATCCCGATCCCCCAGACCTTTGCGATCTCCTTGTCTCTGAGCCCGTTCTTTTTGTGTGTGATATAATTCTCAGGAGTTATATTTTCATTGATCACTTTCTCAGCGTTGATCCCCCAGATCAACTTTCTCTCTGTGAGTG
>Ga0209969_1000014_pt1 | contig 21852 bp, 19 predicted proteins | sample InoplaM3PM_FD_187584 | JGI IMG/M metagenome (GOLD analysis project Ga0209969, IMG submission 187584) | Arabidopsis thaliana rhizosphere microbial communities from the Joint Genome Institute, USA, that affect carbon cycling - Inoculated... | ecosystem: Host-associated > Plants > Roots >... | reverse complement strand
TTCAAGGAAGCCCGAGGCACGTCCGATGCTCAGTTCCGCGTTGAAACAGGTCGGTCAACGGGTGTCCCGCTTGGATCGAAGCCTGATCATGCTGGTTGTGCTCCTGACCAGTGTCTTTCCTGTCGAGTTGTTTCCGAATGCCCCTCCTCCGCCCAAAGGCATCGACGGACAATACAGTGGCCGGCAAGGACAGGTCGTGCTGGTGAAGGTCCCGGTCACCGAAGAGGCGACCGAAGTCAAAGGCACCTTCCTGGACCGGACCATTCCGTTTTTCCGAGAGATCAGGGCAGGAGAACCGTCCGGATATCTGGGCTTGGTCGGCATCGACATGCAGGATGTGCCAGGCACCTATGAACTCGCAGTGACCATCAAGAACGGTGAGCAGCAGGTCAGGCGGCTCAGCTATCACGTATTGGTCGCGAAGGAAAAATTCGCCGTCGAGCATTTGAAGCTCCCCAAGGACAAGGTCGATCTGGACGACAAAACCCTGGCCCGTTGGAAGATGGAACAGGAGCAGGTACGCCAGGCGCTGTCGGATAATTCCGCACTTCGGTTATGGCACAGCGGCTTCGTCGAGCCGGTGAGCGGCAAGCGCACGGGCATCTTCGGCAGCGTTCGTATCATGAACGGTCAGCCGCGCAATCCGCACAACGGTGAAGATATCGGCGCACCCTTGGGCGCCGAAGTCGCTGCCACCAACGACGGCGTCGTGCGGCTTACCGTCGATCATGTGTTCTCCGGCAAGGGCGTGTTCGTGGATCACGGGTTAGGTTTCTACAGCATGTACTTCCACCTCTCCGAAATCCTCGTCACGGATGGCGATCTCGTGAAAGCCGGGCAAATCCTCGGGAAAGTGGGGGCCACTGGCCGTGCGACGGGCCCGCATCTGCACTGGGGCGTGAAACTCAACGGCGCGCGCGTGAACCCCTACGCACTGCTCGACCTCCCGTTCAAGAACGGGTCAGGGTCGGTCCCTGCCGTCTCAAGTGCCGGCTCCCAGCCCACTTCGGAAGCGCTTCACATCACGCACTAACATCAGCCCAGCCCTCCGTTTCCCTACAGCGACGCGACATGAATTCGGCATTTCGCTTGGGTTTACGGGACCAGGTTCTTGCAACTGGGACGCGTTCGAGGAACGCTTTCCGCCAGAACGGCATGACATCGACGGGCCGTCGTTCACTCAACGGAAGCAGCTTCAACACCTGAAGTCGTTCCTGTGGGAGAGGCGGTCGTTGAAGGTGTCGACCTAATAATTCGATTCGAGGCTCGACGGCGTCTTGTTGAGCACCGTGGCCGCGGCGCGTGACAGCACCGCATCATGCTGGTGATCCAGCGAGTAGATGCGGAATTGAACCAGTCGTGTCGGCAACAGATCGAGAAATTCTTCCAACGGCTCAGTGGACACCGTCCTCGTCCCCGGATCGTAGACATAGAGCGGGATACCCCGTTGATCCTTGGGGTCCGGGCGGGGATCCAGCGGTGCCATGTCCACACGGAACTCGATCTGCTGCAGAGTTCGCGGCATTTCTTTACGAATCTGTTTTTCGAAATGGTGGTGGCTCGGAAAGTCCATCCCACGCTCCTGACCCTTCTCCTTGAGCACCGTGCTGTAGGCCATCTTCCACTTCACGTCCCGGCCCAGAATCCTTCCCCATTCCTCTCCCAGGCGCCGTTCGGCGGCGTGACGAGACGTCTTCCAGCCGCGCACTGCCTCGAGCAGGGACCAATCGGTGAATGTCAGATACTCTTCCATCCGTTTGCGCGGATCATGGGGAAACAGCAACTTCATCGTGTCGCCGAAAATGTCGCGGAGATGAATATCGATCGCACGCGTCGTTCGGTGGAAGTAGACGTTCGAATACAGATACATCCTTGTATTGAGAAACATCTGCAGCGCCGGAAGTCCGGTCTTATGAATGGTAAATCCCTTGTCCGTGATGATTGTGTAATGGATCAGCCGCGTCAGATCGACGGGCCCTACGGCAACGCCGCACATGTAGGAATCGCGCAGCACATAATCCAAGTTGTCGGCCGTATAGCTGCCAGAGATCACCGGCTGCAGCATGTTGAGCCAGCGCGGCAGCCGTGAGTTGTCCTTGCCTTTTTCCTTCAGGATCACATGCGCGATCTGGTCAGGATTCAGCTCTTCGCCTTTGGCAAACGCGCCCGACGGACTGCGCCGGATTTTTCGAATGAGCGGGCCCAGGTGGTCCCGGATGATGATCTGGCCGAGCTTCTCGTGGCTCGCGTGCAGCGCATGCAGGTAGTTGTCGTCGAAGAAATGGCAAAACGGTCCATGGCCGATGTCATGCACCAGGGCGGTCACCCGCAGGAATTCTTCGACGTAATTGGCCGAGGGCGCATCCGGAGCCGAATTGGCCAGGAACGGGTAGAGGTGACGCGCGAAGCGGCCAGCCACGTGCATGGTGCCGATGGAATGCACGAAGCGCGTATGTTCGGCCGAGGGATAAACCCAGCGGGCGCTTTGGAGCTGGTAGATCTGCCGGAGGCGCTGCACCCAGGGAGAGTCGATCAGATCCTTTTCCGTCCGCTCGTGCGGATCCGCCTGGCTCGAGGGCACCGTGAAGGAGACATACTTGTGAATGGGATCAGCGATGAGGGCCGAGCCCTCATAGGGAGCATCGGGCGGGCGAGTGGAGAGCTGCCGTGCCATAGGGCCGAAGCATCTTAACGTAGCGGCTTGGCAGGCGGCAATGGCTCCGCAGGCCGTGCGGCTGTCTGCCGATGCTTTGTGATCACATAGAGTGCCAGCGGATAGGACAGGATCCCCGCGATCAGGCTGAGCACGACTCCACCCAGTGCAAAAGGCACGGCATACGGGATGACCTGATCGTAGATCGCGCTGAAACCGAGTTCGCCCCAGTCGAATGTTGGAGTGTCTGAGCGTCCCAATAAGATGGCGCCCGTCCAGTAGGTGGCACCCAGGGTCGGGACGATGGTCCAGGGGTTGTTAATGAGAGCACCGGCGAGTAATGCCACGAAATTGAGCCTGAACGCCCACGTGCAGAATCCTACCAGCACCATGTGAAAGCCGTAAAAAGGGCAGAACGCGATTCCACAGCCCACCGCAAAGGCGAGCGCCGTGCGGTGTGGCGATTCCTGAAGATGGAGCACCTGCTTGAGCAGGGCCTGAAATGAGGCCATGGGCAGCTACGTTGACGACCTTGAGCGAAAATGTTCGTAACTGGAACAGGGCAGAGGGCGCTGGCGTCCGTCCGGCAGCGTCATGCGAAGCCCCTCCTTCGCAGCCGTCATCCTTCCCACCTTGGTCATCCGGAAATGCTGTTGCATCGACGCCCGTTCGAACCGAGCACGGTGTCGTGCAGACACCGTGAACAGGAGTTCATAGTCCTCTCCTCCGGCCAAGGCGAGGGCGGTAGGATCCTTCTTCACGGATACGGCGTACCGGCGGCACGCAGAAGAGACCGGCAGGGCGGCCAGTTCTATCAGGGCCCCGACTCCGCTTTCCGCGCAGAGATGGCGGAGGTCCCCGGAGAGTCCGTCCGACAGATCGATGGCCGAAGTCGCCCAGCGGGCTTTCGAGAGCCAGCGTCCTTCGCGAATGCGCGCGGTTGGCCGCAAGTGCCGCTGGGTCAAAAACCGCCGATGTGCGGCTTGCAGAGATGGCGCGGGCGCCATCCCTCGCCGCTGCAGCAACTGAAGTCCTGCTCGGGAATCGCCGAGCGTGCCTGTGACATAGAGATCGTCGCCCTCCTTCGCTCCGCTTCTGAAGAGCAGACGACCCCCTGCTGCCGATCCAACCAGCATAAGATTGACGAACCAGCCGCTCCTCGACGCGGACGTATCGCCACCGATCAGGTTGACCCGATGAGGGCGGCAGGCGGCCATCATGCCGTCATACAACTGCCTTACCTGTCGGCCTATTGCGTCACGAGGAATGGCCAGGGCAACCAGGAGATACTCGGGAGTTCCCCCCATGGCGGCGATGTCACTGAGATTGGCGGTTGCGGCCCGAAACCCGATGTCAGTGAACGCGGCGGTGCGGCGGTCGAAATGAATGCCCTCTGCAAGGAGATCGGTCGTCAATAAGTACCGGTTGCGGCCGGAGGCGATCACTGCGGCGTCGTCGCCGATTCCGCGGACAATTCGGGCACTCGTCGTTCCGTACCGTTTCTTGAGTGCCCGGATCAGATCGAATTCATGGATCGTTGGACTGGCCTGGGAGCGGACCGACAAGGTCATGCTAATGCGGCCGGTGCGAGGCCTGCGGGGGTGCGGCTGATCGTGCGTGTGCAGTTGGCTCGGCTCGCCTTGATTTCTCGATGCGGGGCACCGGCTTCGGCGGTTCCTGCGGGGACTGCGGCCGGCCCGCCTTCTTCTTCATCGAGGTTCTTCGCCGCAAGGCCACTTTCATCACATCGTCCATGGTATCGGCAAACACGAGCTGGATGCCTTTGAGAATGTGCTTCGGGATCTCGTCGAGATCCTTCTTGTTGCGCTTCGGCAGAATCACCGAGGTCAATCTGGCGCGTTTGGCGGCAAGGATTTTTTCCTTCAAGCCCCCGATCGGCAGCACGCGCCCCCGCAGTGTGATTTCACCCGTCATCGCCAGATCCCGGCGCGTCGGCACCTGCGCCATCGCGGACGCGATGGCGGTCGCCATCGTGATGCCGGCGGATGGGCCGTCTTTGGGAATGGCGCCGGCTGGCACATGGATGTGCAGATCTTGCTTGGTGAACATGTCTGGGTTGATGCCGAGAGTTTTTTCTCGGGAGCGGACGTAGCTCAAGGCGGCTTGCGCCGATTCCTTCATGACGTCGCCGAGATGACCGGTCAAGGTCAGCGCGCCTTTGCCCTTCATGACCGTCGCTTCAATATAGAGGACATCGCCACCGGCCTCTGTCCAGGCCAGACCCGTCGCGACGCCGATTTCGTCTTTCTCAAGCTCCGATTCAGGCACGAACTTCGGAACACCGAGATATTTGTGCAGATTACCGGCGTTCACCGGGAATCCCAACCCTTTGCCCTCAGCCACCTTCTTGGCGACTTTGCGCATCACATTGGCGATTTCCCGCTCGAGATTTCGGACCCCCGCTTCGCGCGTGTAATGGATGATGATCTGGCGGATCGCCGCTTCGACGATTTTGACGTGCTTCTCCGTGATGCCGTGCTCATTGAGCTGTCGCGGAATGAGATAGCGCTGCGCAATGCCGAGCTTCTCCTCTTCGGTGTAGCCGGGGATCTCAATGATCTCCATGCGGTCGCGAAGAGCGGGAAGAATCGGATCGATGAGGTTTGCCGTGGTGATGAACATCACTTCCGAGAGATCGAACGGCACGCCCAGATAATGGTCGGTAAAGGTGTTGTTTTGCTCGGGATCGAGCACCTCCAGCAGGGCGGCCGAGGGGTCGCCGCGAAAGTCCATCCCGACCTTGTCGATTTCGTCGAGCATGAAGACCGGGTTGCTGGTGCCGGCCTGTTTCATGCCCTGAATCATGCGGCCGGGCAAGGCTCCGACATACGTCCGACGGTGGCCGCGGATCTCGGCTTCGTCGCGTACGCCGCCCAGACTGATGCGCACGAACTCGCGACCAAGTGCGCGGGCGATCGACTTGCCCAGCGAAGTTTTGCCGACTCCAGGCGGGCCCACGAAACAGAGAATCGGGCCTTTCATCTTTTCTTTCAGCTTTCTGACGGCCAGGTACTCGAGGATGCGTTCCTTCACTTTTTCCAGATCGTAGTGGTCTTCATTGAGAACCTTGTTCGCAGCCCGGAGATCCAGGTTGTCTTTCGATTTTTTGGACCACGGCAGCTCGACCATCCACTCAAGATAGGTGCGGACCGTCGCCGATTCCGCGGTGTCCGGGTGCATCTTTTCCAGACGCTTGAGTTGTTTTTCCGTTTCCTTCAGCACCTTTTCGGGCATCTTGGCGTCTTTGACGCGCTTGCGGAACTCTGCGACTTCCTCGGCCCGTTCGTCCAGTTCGCCGAGTTCCTTTTGAATCGCCTTGAGCTGCTCGCGCAGAAAATATTCGCGCTGGGTCTTGTCCATCTCGCCCTTGGCCTGGGCCTGAATTTTCTGCTGCATCGAGAGGACTTCGATTTCCTTCGCCAGGATCTCGCTGATCTGCCGGAGACGCTTGAGCGGCTCCGTGATTTCCAGCACCGACTGGGTCACTTCGACTTTGAGGCCCAGATTGGAGGCGATCATGTCGGCCAAGCGGCCCGGATCCTCCAAATTTTCGATGACGACCATCACGTCCGGAATCAGCACCTTGCCGAGGCTGACAATCCGCTCGATTTGCTCCTTGACGGTTCGCATCACCGCTTCGCTCTCGAGGGTGGAGCTCGCGGCCTTAGTTTCGTTGATTTTCTCGATGCGCACCGAATAATACGGATCGGTTTGGATATAGCCGGAAATCTTGGCCTTCGAGAGGCCTTGAACGAGAATCTTGATCCGCTCGTCGGGCAGCTTCAGCATCCGCATGATGATGCCGACCGTGCCGATCGCATGGATGTCGTCAGGGGTGGGGTTCTCGACGTCGAGGGCCTTTTGCGTCGCCAAGAAGATCATCCGGTTGCCCGCCAGCGCGGCCTCGATCGCCTTGATCGACATTTCGCGGCCGACGAACAGCGGCAGCACCATGTACGGAAACACGACGATGTCGCGCACCGGCAGCAGGGGCAGCTGGTCGGGAATTTCCACGTTTTGAGGCGGCGTCAGGTCTTGTTCGATCGATTCGCTCATCGGCGTACGCTCACGATCTCCATTGAATCGTTCTTCGACACGGAACGGATACGATGGCTAGGCTCTGCTGGTGCGGCGATGTTCTTCGCCCGATTCCATGCGGTTTCGAAGGTAGTCGGCGAAGTCTGCGCCCAATGACGGGTTTTTCAACGCAAATTCGACGGTGGCAATAAGGAAGCCCAACTTATCGCCGGCGTCGTAGCGGTTGCCTTTGACTTCGAGTGCAAACATCGGGGAATGCTTGGCCAATTCCCTCAGTGCGTCGGTGAGCTGAATCTCTCCGTTCTTCCCCGGCTTCGTCTTGCGCAAAATCGGAAAAATTTCTGGAGGCAGCACGTACCGGCCAATGACGGCCAAATTCGATGGGGCGTCCGAGGGCGCCGGCTTCTCGATGAGATCCGTCACCTTATAGAGACCGTCCGACAGCCGCTCCGGCGAGATGATGCCGTAGCGGTTGACTTCCTGATGGGGCACTTCCTGAATGCCCAGAACCGCGCCGTGACGCTTCTTATAGGTATGCACCAGTTGCGCAAGCGCTGGCACGGGGGCGTCGATGATTTCATCGCCCAGCATGACGGCAAACGGCTCATCGCCGATCAAATGTTGCGCGCAGAGCACGGCATGCCCGAGGCCTAAGGCTTCGGACTGCCGCACGTAACAGAAATTGGCCAGATTCGAAATATGCCGAATCTGACTGAGCAGCTGGCCCTTCCCGTTGCCCTTGAGGTTTTCTTCCAACTCAACGGAGCGATCAAAATGGTCTTCGATGGCGCGCTTGCCACGGCCCGTGATGACGATGATGTCTTCGATGCCGGAGGCGACGGCCTCTTCCACCGCATATTGAATGAGCGGCTTGTCCACCAGGGGAAGCATTTCTTTGGGAGATGCCTTGGTCGCTGGAAGAAATCGCGTCCCGAGGCCGGCGGCGGGAAGAATGGCTTTGCGAACCTCAGTGCGCGGCATACGGCGATAGTATGTGATGGGGTAGGTGAAGTCAAGGAATCGCCCATGTCTCTGATGCTTTCAGTCGCCGGAGCCGATCCGGCCCAGTTCGGCTTTACATTGAAGCACTTGCCCCATATAATCCGGGAGTTTTTTACTCAGGTTCGTGGTTGATGCTGCAACGCTGCACGCGTAGGCATCTCACGTCAGTTGACCTTCATTGCCACTGTCATCCATGGCTCCCGGTCCGGCTCAACTGCGGGGCTCAGGTGAAGGGCGTTCTACCTCCCCTAATCGAGGCTTTTGGATGGGGTTGTTATACTCGGTGGACCGCTCGGGAGCCCGGTGCTAGTGACGGAGGGGTTTTCCGTACAACGCCTGCACTGGTTGCTGGTGATGCTAGTCCTGGTCTTCGTCGCGGCCGGCCCTGTGCGTGAGGCGCTGGCCCAGACCCCGACGGCCAAGGTGGCCTCCATCGAGATTCGCGGCAACAAGAAAATCGAGCTTCCCGCCATTCAAGGACGATTGACCTTGAAGCCGGGCGACCCGTATACCCCTGAAAACGTTCGGGGGCAAATCAAGATTCTCTATGAAACCGGCTATTTCGAAGACGTGCAGCTGGAAACAGAGACGACGCCAGAAGGGATCGCCCTGACGTTCGTCGTCCAAGAGAAACCGTTCATCACCGAAATCGTGTTTGACGGCAACGAGGAATTAAGCGACGACAAGCTCAAGGAAAAAATCACGATCAAAAGCCAGGCGTTTCTGGACCAGCAGCAGGCTAAAGAAAGCGCGGAAAAGATCCGCCTGGCCTATCAAGAGGACGGGTACTACAGCGCCCAGGTCATCCCCATTCTGCAGACACTCGACGAAGACCGGAAGCGGCTGACGTTCTTCATCAAGGAGGGGGAAAAGGCCAAGGTCAAAACGGTCAATTTCGAGGGCATGCGGTCGGCGTCCAAGAGCGAGATGTTCAAGGTCACGGCCACCCGCGAGTGGGTGCCGTGGTACGGGCTGTTTACGCAGATGAAGCTGCCGTCGTTTCTCTCAGATGCGGGCGTCCTCAAACGCGAAGAGATGAACAACGACGTCGAGCGGATCAGGGAAGTGCTGCTCAACAAAGGATATCTCAACGCTCAGGTCGGTCTGCCGACCGTCGAGCTCAGTGAAGATAAGAAATGGTTCAACGTCACGTATGCCGTGAACGAGGGGGAGCCGTTCACCGTCGCCGAGGTTGGGTTCCGCGGCAATACGGTCTTCGAAGAGCCCGAGCTGCGCGACAAGATGAAGATCAAGCCGGGCGAAATCTTCCAGCGCCAGAAGATCCGGGATGAGATTAGCCGTTTGACCGATCTGTACGGCAGCAAAGGATATGCGTTCGCGGACGTCGCACCGAATGTGAATCCGAACGCCGAGGAGCGCACGGCCACCATCATTCTCAACATCAAGGAAGGCGAGATGATGCGCATCCGGCAGATCAACATCCACGGCAACGACAAGACGAAAGACAACGTCATCCGCCGCGAGTTGCGCGTCGACGAGCAGGATGTCATCGACACCCCGTCGCTCAAGCGGAGCTTTCAGCGCCTGAATAACCTGAACTTCTTCGAGACTGTCGAGATTCTCCCGCAGCAGGTCGACGCCGACAAGGTCGACCTCAATGTCCGAGTCAAGGAAAAGCCGACAGGGCAGTTCAGCATCGGCGGCGGATTCAGCACGCTCGATAAACTGGTGGCCATTGCCGACATCACCGAGGGTAATCTCGGCGGCAACGGGTGGATGGGCCGCATTCGTGGGCAGCTGGGCCAACAGCGGACCCTCGGCCTGATCACCTTTCGGAATCCCTATCTGAATGATTCATTGACCTCGATGCAACTCGACGTCTACCGCAGCATGACGAACTACATTACGTACTTCGAAAAGAAGGCGGGCGCCAGTTTGACGTTCGGCCGATGGCTGTCCGAATACGTGACCGGGAGCGTCAGCTTCGTGGCGGAGCAATTGGAATTCAGCGATCCGACCCCCGATGCGCCCGAACTCGTCATTTCGCAATTGGGCAGTCAATCCACCACAGGCTTTCGGACGTCGCTGGCCCGGGATACGCGGGACTACTTCCTCGATCCGCGAACCGGTCTGCGAACGAGCGTGGGGTTCGACTTCGGGACGCCGTATCTGGGAGGGACGAATAATTTCTACAAATACTATCTCGATGCGATCAAATACACCCCCCTCCCGTTTGATACGAGATTCTCGATCCATGCGCGCTACGGCTCGGCAGAAGGACTCCATGGGAAACCTATTCCCTTGACGGAGCGGTTCTTCGTCGGCGGTATCAACACGATGCGCGGATTCGTCTTTGGTCGCGCGGGACCCGTCACGCCGAGCGGCTCCTTGCTCGGTGCCGCCAAGGAATTGATCTTCAACAACGATTTCATCTTCACGATCTCGTCTGAGGCGAAATTGAACGGCGTGCTCTTTTTCGATTGGGGAAATGGGTTTAACGACGGCGAGTCAGTCTCGTTCGGCGCTTTGAGGAAGGCGGCGGGATTTGAAGGCCGCTGGATCTCGCCCTTCGGTCCGCTTCGCGCGGCCTATGGGATCAATCTCGATCCACGCCCGGGAGAGCGTTCGGGCGTGTTCGAGTTTACAATCGGGTCGTTGTTCTAGGACGGTGACCATGTACACGGTTGCGTCGGGTCGAGGCGTGTGGGTGGTGGCATTGGCGGCGTGGATGGCCACCATGGCGGGATGCGCCACGGGGACCAAGATCGAAGGCAAGATCGGCCTCATGGATCCGGCCCGTGTGCTCAACGACTCCAACGCCGGGAAAAAGGCGAAAGACTCGCTGGCCGCCTTCTCCAAGAATCGTCAGGCATTGATCGAGATGGAGGAGAAGGAGCTGCGCCGCATGGAGGAAGATTTCATCAAACAGGCCAGCGTCCTCAGCCCGGCGGCGAAAAACGAACGCGAACAGGTGTTCAGGCGCCGTATGGCGGAATACCAACAGAAGGCGGCAGAGCTGAATCGAGAAGTGCAGGAAAAACAAAAGGACGTCCTCGAAGCGTTCCGTGATAAAGTGGAGGCCGTCGTCGCCAAGGTCGCCAAGCGAAACGGATTGCAAGTGGTCATCGACAAAGGGAAGGGCGGCCCCGCGATTTACGGCGACGACGAGCTCGATATCACGAGCCAGGTCATCGAAGAATTCAACAAAGAGTATCCGTGAACACCGGCTTGACCGGTGGCGAGGAGGGATCCGATGGGGAGGCACACATGTATCGCACTGGCGATGGTCGGCCCGCTCTGGTGGGCCATGTCGTCGATGACGCTGGGGGCGGAACCGGTGAAAGTCGCCGTCATGGACCAGCAGCTCGTCATTGAGCGGTCCAAGGCGGGAAAACGGGCGCTGGAGGACCTGAAAGCCTATCAGGCGACCAGACAGAAAATCATTAACTCAGACGATCAGGAGCTGAAGGAGCTGGAGCAGACGATTCAGGATGCCAAGCTCAGCGAGGCAGCCAAGCAGGAAAAGCAGAATCAGTTCCAGGGGAAACTGGAAGCCTATCAGCGCCGTCTAGCGGACTTCAATCGGGAGATCCAGCAGAAGCAGCGCGAAATGGTGGGTGAATACACGAAAAAAGTCCAGGAGGCCGCTCAGGTGGTTGCGCAAAGGGAAGGGTATATTGCGGTCATCGATCGCGGCAATGAAGCCCTGATCCGGATCGTGATTTATTACCAGCGCGGGCTGGACGTGACGGATCAGGTGGTGAAGGAATTCGACAAGCTGAATAAGTAGTCGCAGGCAAGACCCGCTATGTCTCCCATCGAAGGAGGAGAGAGAAGAGAGGTCAGAGCTTCAGGAGGTTCCCCGATGGCCGTGATGGAACAAGCCGAGATCCAGGCGCTCCTGCCGCATCGCTATCCGTTCTTGCTCGTTGATCGCGTGCTGGAACTCGAGCCGGACCGGCGAATCGTCGGCATCAAGAACGTGACGGTGAATGAACCGTTTTTCCAAGGCCATTTCCCCGGACGGCCTGTGATGCCGGGGGTCCTGATCCTGGAAGCGATGGCGCAGGTCGGCGGGCTGCTTGCCTTCAAGTCGTTGGGACCTGCCAACAAGCCGGTGGTGTATCTGACCGGGGTGGACGGAGCCAAGTTCCGGAAGCCTGTCGTGCCTGGGGATCGGCTTCGTTTTGAGATCGACGTGCTGAAAAAGCGGTCGCCCTTCTGGAAGATGGCCGGCAAGGCGTATGTCGAAGCAGAACTGGTGTGCGAAGCGGAGGTCACTGCCATGGTGACCGAAGAGAAAGCGTGACAGAGCCCACGCCTCACTGAGCACCGATCATCACCGGAGGTCTACGTGCACATTCATCCCAATGCCATTGTCCACCCGAAGGCGAAGGTAGCCGATGACGTCGTCGTCGGCCCGTTCTGCGTGGTGGGAGAGCATGTGACGCTTGGCAAAGGGACACGCCTGCTGTCGCATGTGACCGTGGAGGGATGGACCGAGATCGGTGAACGGTGCGAGCTCCATCCCTTCGTCTCAATCGGCGGACCGCCGCAGCATTTGGGCTATAAAGGCGAGCCCACGAAAGTCGTGATCGGAGATGACAACGTCTTCCGCGAGTATGTGACCGTCAATCGGGCGACGATGCAGGGCGGCGGGCTGACCTCCATCGGCCACAAAAATTTTCTCATGGCCTATACCCACGTGGCGCACGATTGTCGGCTGGGCAATTCATTGATCATGGCGAACGCAGCGAGCCTCGCCGGCCATATCACGATTGGCGACCACGCGATCATCGGCGGCTTGTCCGGCATCCATCAATACGTCCGAATCGGCGCCTATGCAATGGTCGGCGGCTGCTGCGCGCTGGGACAGGACCTCCCGCCCTTCATGCGGGCGGCCGGTGGCTATCGAGCACGAATGTACGGACTCAATTCGGTCGGTCTGCGACGCCACGGCTTCTCTTCGGACCGGGTGGCGGTTCTCAAGCGAGCCTACGACATTCTGTTTCGATCGGGCCATCGTATGGCCGAAGCCGCACGCTTGGCCAAAGCGGAGTTCGGCGACCAGCCGGACGTGATGGCCGTCCTCGCGTTTCTCGAAGGGACGAAACGAGGGATCTGCCGCTCGATGGGCAAGGACGAAGAAGACGAGGAATAGGCGTTCATGACGCAAGCGCCTCGCGTGGAAAGCGGCGAACGGCTGGGGCTGATTGCCGGCAACGGCCGGTTTCCGATCATCTTCGCGGATAACGCCAGAAAGCTCGGCTATCACGTGTCTGCCGTCGCCCACGAGGGGGAAACCGATCCGGAGTTGGCAAATCATGTGGATCGCATCCATTGGATCAAGATCGGCCAGCTCAATAAGCTGATCAAGGCGTTCAAGGACGACCAGGTGCATCAGGCGGTCATGCTAGGCGGGATCAAAAAGACGCACGTGTTCACCACCGTCCGTCCCGATTTCCGCACCTTGGCGCTGGCCGCGAGGCTTGCGCTCTGGAAGGACGACGACATCCTCCGCGAAATCGCCAAGGAGTTGGAAAAGGAAGGCATCGCGATCTGCGAATCGACCTTCGGCCTCGAAGGGATTCTGGCCGACGAAGGCCCATTGACGGCTCGCGTGCCCAGCGAGAAGGAATGGGAAGACATCCGGTACGGCTGGGAAGTGGCCCACGAGATCGGACGGCTCGACATCGGACAATGCGTCATCGTCAAGGACCGCGTGGTTGTGGCCGTGGAAGCGGTCGAAGGCACGGACGAAGCGATCAAGCGGGGCGGCCAGCTGGCGAAAGACGGCGCTGTCGTGGTCAAGCGAAGCAAACCGCAACAAGATTTACGCTTCGATCTGCCGGCCGTCGGGCCGCGGACCATCGAGGTCATGGCGTCCGTGAATGCGTCGGTTCTGGCCGTCGAGGCTGGTCGTACGATCATTCTTGACCGCGATCTCACATTACGACAGGCGAAGTCGGCCCGCATCGCCGTGGTCGGCATCGTGAAACCACCTCCTCAGAGCGGAGGATCATAGCCCGTGACACCCTTGCGGGCGGGTGTGATCGGGGTCGGCCATCTTGGGCAGCATCACACCCGGCTCTATGCGTCGCTTCCCGGTGCCCGACTGATCGGCGTCGTCGATCAATCAGCAGAACGCGCACGGATGATTGCCGAGCGGCATGGGGCGAACGTCTTTGGCTCACTGGAAGAGCTGTTGCCGCAGGTCGACGTCGTCAGCGTCGCGGTGCCGACGTCCTCACATTACCCGGTTGCAAAAGCCTGTTTGCAGGCCGGCAAACACGTCCTCGTCGAAAAGCCCATTGCAGTCACTGCCGGCGAGGCGAGCGAGTTGGTCCAGCTCGCGGCGCAACGCCGATGCCGGCTTCAAGTCGGACACAGTGAACGCTTCAATCCGATCATGCAGGTCATGCGTCCGCACATCGGTCGCCCGGTCTTCATCGAATGCCACCGCCTAAGCACCTTCAGCGATCGAGGCACCGACGTGGATGTCATACTCGATCTCATGATCCACGATCTCGATATGGTGCTGTCCTTCAATCCCGGCGAAGCCGAGGAGGTCCAGGCCGCTGGCGTCCCGGTCCTGTCATCGACCATCGATATCGCCAACGCACGGATTCAATTCACGAGCGGATGCGTGGCCAATCTTACCGCAAGCCGTGTCTCCACGAACAAGATGCGGCGCCTCCGGCTGTTTCAGCGGGACAACTATCTGTCGATCGACTTCCACACGAGGCAAGGCATGATCTGCCGTCGCGAGGCGGGCACCGGTGTGCGCCCGTCGATCGTCATCGAACAGCTGCGAGGCAGCGAAGAGGAGCCGTTGAAGCTTCAGCTCGAGTCGTTTCTTACTGCCGTCGCCACCGGCCACAGGCCGGTCGTTTCCGGTGAGGATGGCGCGGCGGCATTGAATCTCGCACATCGGGTGTTGGACGCCATCGAACAGTTTGTCAGGCGGAATCAAGACGCGCCTGCCCAATCCACCTCAACGTCACCTTGAGCCAGGTCGTCCCATGCCGCGAATTCTGATTATCGCCGGTGAAGCCTCAGGAGATCTCCACGGAGCTCATTTGGCTAAAGCGATGACTGCCCGCGACCCGAGCGTCCAGCTGGTCGGCATCGGCGGCACCGGGATGAGAGCCGCGGGCGTGACCATGATCTCCGGGATTCCACAGCTCGACGTGGTGGGACTCATCGGGCTGTCCGCCGTTCGGTTCCTGGTCCAGCGTGTGCTCGCCGTCCGACGGGTGTTGAAGGCTGAACCGTGGGATCTCGTCGTGTTAATTGACAATCCCGGGCTCAATTTTCATTTCGCCCGCGTCGCCAAGGCTGCTGGTCTCCGCGTGGTGTATTACATCGCGCCCCAAGTGTGGGCCTGGCGCCCGGGCCGGATGAAGTGGATTCAGCGAAACGTGGATCATGTGGTCGTCATTCTGCCCTTCGAGTCGGAACTCTACCGGCGAGCGGGTGTCCGATGTACGTTCGTCGGCCATCCGTTGCTGGATTCGGTGGCGCCGCGGTATGACCGGACTGCGCTGCGGGCGAGGTACAATCTCGACGCCTCGGCGCCGGTGGTAGGGTTGCTGCCGGGGAGCCGTGTGGCGGAGGTCACCATGCTGCTGCCGATGCTTCTGGAGGCGGCGCGGCGCCTGGTGGCGAGCGAACCGAAGACGCAATTTGTCCTGGCGCAGGCGTCGTCAATTGACGATAATCTGCTCCACAATCTACTGCGGCACAGCCCGGTGCCGGTCAGCGTGGCGAAGGATCAGGCGAGCGAAGTCATGGCGACCTCAGATGTGCTCCTGGTCGCCTCAGGAACTGCCACACTCCAGGCGGCCGTCGTTGGTACGCCGATGGTCTTGGTCTATAAAACGACGCTGCCCACCTATTGGATCGCGCGTTGTTTGATTCGAGTGAAGTGGATCGGCCTGGTGAATCTTGTGGCGGGCCGGACCATTGTCCCTGAGTTGATACAGGACGAGGCGACCGCCGAACGGCTGTGGCAGGAAGCGCGGCGTCTCTTGACCGATCGCCAGGCCTATCAGGATATGAAAGACGGATTGCGCCAGGTTCGGGAATCGCTCGGTGAACCAGGCGCCTCACATCGTGCTGCTCAGGTGATACTCGAAGCGTGTCGAGCCTAGACCGGTTCATACGACTGGTTCGATATCTCAAGCCCTACCGATTTCGATTGGGTGCGGCCTTTGTGTGTTCGGCGCTGGTCGCCGCACTGTCGGGAGCCTACGCCTGGCTGGTGAAGCCGGTCCTCGATGAAATTTTTATCAACAAAAATGAAACCCTGCTGCTCGTCCTTCCGCTGGCGCTCTTTACGGTGTCCGTGCTGAAGAGCGCATTCAGCTATGGCCAAAACTACTTGATGAATTATGTCGGCAACCAGGTGATCACCGACATCCGGCAGGAACTGTTCGGGAAATTGGTGCGGTTGCCGGTGCAGTATCATGACGCCAATACGTCCGGCCGATTGGTGTCTCGCGTGATCAACGATGTCACCTTAATGGCCAACGCGATTGCCGGCGTCCTGAAGGACGTCTTTCAACAGGGCCTGACGTTCCTGGCGATGCTGGGCGTCATTTTTTATCAGAATTGGAAGCTGGGCGGCATGTCGATTATCGTGATCCCGCTCGCCGTCGTCACCATGACGCGGATGGGCAAACGGCTGCGCGCCCTCGGGAAAAGCGGTCAGGAGCAGATGGGGGACATGGCCTCGACACTCCAAGAAACCCTCTCCGGCATCCGCATGGTGAAGGCGTATGGTCGGGAAGAGGCCGAAGCGGAGCGTTTCAAGGAGAGCAACAAGGCCTTCCTCAGCACCACGATGAAGGCGATTCAAGTGTCCTCGCTGGGTTCTTCGCATATCGAGGTCATCGGCGTCGTCGGCGTGGCGGTGATCATCTGGTACGGCGGCTCTCTTGTGATCAGCGGAGACATGACGCCGGGCGCGTTTTTTTCGTTCCTCGCGGCGATGTTCATGGTGTTTACGCCGCTTCGCCGGCTCTCCGGCTCGAACAATACCATTCAACAGGCCTTGGCAGCGGCCGAGCGGGTCTTCAGTGTGATCGATCTCGAAACCGAACAGGAAACGGATCGGGGGCAGGTCGTCATGCCGCCCATTGCGCGATCCGTCGTGTACCAGGACGTCACGTTTCTCTACGAAGGTCAGACGGTCCCCGCCTTGTCCGACGTCGATCTCGTGATTCAAGCGGGCGAGATGGTGGCGGTCGTCGGAAGCAGCGGAAGCGGAAAGACGACGCTGGCAAACCTGCTCCCCCGATTCTATACGCCGACGGCGGGGTCCGTCTTGATCGACGGGGTCGATATTCAATCCTTCACGCTGGCCTCGTTGCGGGCTCACATCGGCATCGTGTCTCAGGAGGTGGTCCTGTTCGACGACAGCGTCTTCAACAACATCGCCTTCGGACGGCAGCATGCGACGGAGGAGGACGTCGTGCAAGCGGCCAAACTGGCCTATGCGCACGAGTTCATCGAGCGACTGCCTCAGGGGTATGCCAGCATGGTTGGCGAAAAGGGCATCAAGTTGTCGGGCGGAGAGCGGCAACGGCTAGCAATCGCGCGGGCGATTCTTCGCGATCCTCCCTTGCTCATTTTGGATGAGGCGACCTCCGCGCTTGATACCGAGTCTGAACGCGTTGTGCAGCTGGCGTTGAGCAATCTCATGGCGCATCGGACAACGCTGGTCATCGCACATCGTTTGTCGACCGTTCAACGTGCCGACCGGATCGTCGTATTAGACCGCGGCACGATTGTCGAAATGGGAACCCATGACGAGCTCTTGCTGCGGGGCGGTCAATACAAGCGGCTCCATGCCCTCCAGTTCCAGGATATGCCGAATGACTAACCGGCTCTTGAAACCGCTGGAGCGCTGGGTGAAGCTCGCGGTGCTCCCGCCGGCCGGTGCCGCGATGATCCGCCTGCTGGGCCGCTCGATGCAGATCGACACACGTGGCCAGGAGCATGTGGACCGGCTGTACCAGGAGGGCAAACGTGTGATTATCGCCTTCTGGCATGCCCGTCAGTTCATGATGCCCCTGACCTATCGCGGCACGCTCGCGCATATCCTCATCAGCCAGCACCATGACGGCGAGATCATCGCGCGCATCGTCGAGCGGTTCGGATTTCGGGCGGTTCGCGGGTCGAGCACGAGAGGTGGCGTCGAGGCGCTGCGCGAATTGATCAGACTTGGCCGTTCCGGAGTAGATCTCGTCGTGACACCGGACGGGCCGAACGGACCGCGGCAGGTCGCCAAAATGGGCGTGATTCAGCTCGCGCGAGCCTCCAGGCTGCCGATCATCCCCCTGGCGTTCAGCTGCTCAAAAAAAAAGTCTTCGCGAGTTGGGACCGCTTCATCGTGCCGTATCCGTGGTCTCGCGGCCTCTTTCTGTGGGGACCGCCCTTGTGGGTCCTGCCGGAGGGCGATGCGGCGGAATTGGAAGCCAAACGCCTGGAACTCGAAGCGCTCTTAAATGCCCTGACGGCTCAGGCTGACGAGGCCGTGTCCCGTAGCTCGTCGCTCGGCTGATCAGTTCGGCTATTGTTCGATCGTCACGTCAAATGTGGAACGTCTTCTACAATGGGCTGTTGGTGATCGCGTCCCCAGCAATCCTTGTCTTGCTCTTGGCTAAACCGCGTTGCCGGCGGGGATTACCGCAACGGTTCGGATTCACCACGCCGCACATCTCGCCGGATCATCGACCGCTCATCTGGATGCATGCGGTCTCGCTGGGGGAAGTAGTGGCCATCACGCCGTTGGTTCGCGAACTCCATCGACGGCATCCCGACCATCGGTTTGCGGTCTCCACGGCCACCGAGACCGGACGTGAGGCCGTCGAGCAACTGCTGGCAGGCATTGCGGAGCATCTGTATGCTCCGCTGGATTTTCCCTGGGCGGTCTCGCGCACGATCGACCGGCTGCGGCCGGCGCTGTACGTGTTTATTGAAACCGAGCTGTGGCCAAATCTTCTTGGGCAACTGGCCCGTCGAGGCGTTCCGGCGGTCATGGTCAATGGCCGACTGTCGACGAAGTCTTACGCACGTCAGCGACGAGCGCCCGTCCGGTGGCTGTACGAGAGCATGCTGCGCTCGCTGCGGTTGTGCCTGATGCAGTCCGATCGCGACGCGGAACGGATCATTGCACTCGGGGCGGATCCGCGGTCGGTACATCGCACAGGCAACATCAAATTCGATCAACCTCTGCCGGCTCCTTCCGAGCGGAAGGTCACGAGGATGGAGCTGGGGCTGGCCCCGGAGGCTCCGCTGCTGGTCGCCGGCAGCACACATGGGGTCGAGGAAGAACTGCTGGTGGATGCCTATCGCGCACTCCTGGTCCGGCACCCGTCCGCGCAGTTGCTGCTTGCTCCACGCCACATCGAACGGGCGGATGCGGTGGAAGCGATGGTGCGCGGACGCGGCTTGGCGGTGCGGCGGCGAAGCCGAGTCCCTCAACCGGATGGGACTGGAGGGTCCAGACCACATGTCATCATTCTCGATTCGCGCGGAGAGTTGGCATCCGTGTATCGAGAAGCGACTGTCGCCTTCGTTGGAGGGACGCTTGTCCCCATCGGTGGTCACAATTTATTGGAGCCGGCCTTTTGGGCCAAACCGGTCCTCTTCGGCCCTTTTACCGACCATTGTGTGGAGATCGCCAATCTCCTGGTGCAGGCAGACGGCGGACGCCGGGTGGGCACGGCCGAGGAACTGTCTGCGCAGCTCGTGCGGCTGTTTGATCATCGTGAAGAACGCATCCGTATGGGGCAAGCGGCTCAGTCGATGGTGCAGCAGAACCAGGGAGCGCTTCAGGCGACGATCGACGCCATCGATCATCAATTGACCTCCGTCGACGCCGGCCGCTCCTCGTCATGTTCGCCCGGTTCGTTTCCGCTCATGGCAGGACGATAACGACACGGTGCTCACTCCCGGACAGAGACCGATGTGGTGGCTTTCCTGGGCGGCAGCGCCCTACGAGATGGCGACACGGTTGCGCGCCTACGGGTATGGGCACGGGTGGTTCGCGCGAAGACATCTTCCGGTGCCTGTGATCAGCATCGGCAATCTCACCGTCGGCGGAACAGGAAAGACGCCGTTGGTGATTCAGATCACCGAATGGTTGCTGGAGGCAGGAAGACGAGTGGCCGTACTCAGCCGCGGCTATCGACGAACCAGTCGCAAGCCGCTGCTGCTCGTGTCGGACGGCGCAAGGATCGTCGCGACAGCGGAGGAAGCCGGTGACGAGCCCTTCCTCATCGCGCAGCGGTGCCCTCGGGCCGTCGTGGCGGTCGGAGTGGACCGATACCGGCTCGGTCGGCACGTCCTCGAGACCTGTGGCGTCGACTGCATCGTCCTCGACGATGGCTTCCAGCACCTTGGTGTCCATCGGGACGTGAATCTCTTACTGGTGGATGCCACGGACGCCGAGGGGTTGAAGCGGCTGTTGCCGGCCGGGCGATTGCGGGAGCCGATCAGTGCCGCGAAACGCGCGACGGGGGTGATCGTCACGAGAGCCGAAAATCCGGCTCATGTCGATGGTATCCTGAAACAGCTGCGCTCCGCCGTTGATCCGTTGCCGACGACGGCCCAGGTGGTGTTCCGCGCGGCGCAGTTGGTTTCGGTGGCGACAGGAGGTCATCGGTCCAGCGAGTGGTGTAGGGGAACGCGAGCGCTCCTGGTGAGCGGCGTGGGACATGCCGCGTCGTTTCGGAACACGGCGGAACAGCTGGGCGTTAGCGTGCTCGACGAGGTGGCCTATCCGGACCATTACCCCTACAGTGTGGACGATGTCCGAACGCTCCGGGAACGCGCAATCGAGCGTCAGGCGGAAGTCGTGCTCACCACGGAAAAAGACGCCGCGAAGATACGACCGTATCTGGCGCCTGACGATCGCACCTGGTGGGCCGCGAGACTTCGCGTGGAGTGGCGCACGGGGGAACCTGCGATCCGCAAGATGATCCTGGACGTGCCGCTGACAACAGGCAGGAGAGTCGATGGCTAAGGGACGAGTGCAGCAGATCCTGGTTCGTGGACCGAACTGGCTCGGTGATGCGGTGATGTGCGAGCCCGCACTGCGAGGTCTGCGGCGATTGTTTCCGCAGGCCTCGATGACGTTCCTGGTGAAGCCCTCTGTTGCGGGATTGTTTGAGTCACACCCGGCCGTCGATCGGATCTTCCTCTATGACGACAAAGGCCGTCACGCAGGGCTGGCGGGGAAATGGCGATTGGCCGGTGATCTGCGGCAACAGAGGTTCGATTTGGCGGTCCTGTTCCAAAATGCGTTCGAAGCCGCGTTGCTGACCACGCTCGCGGGCATCCGCCGCCGGTATGGATACGCCACGGACGGCAGGAGCTTCCTCTTGTCGGAACCGGTGGCGACCCACGATCGTCGTAGGCCTATTCATCAGATCGAGTATTACTGGGACATGCTCAAGCCGCTGGGACTCACGGGACTTCCAGGCCAGCCAGAATTGTTCGTCTCGCTCGGCGAGGAGCGCTCGATGGCGGAACGATTGAATCGCGCGGGCATCACGACGTCCGATGTCGTGATCGGTATCAATCCGGGCTCGACCTATGGTGGGGCCAAACGATGGCTGCCTGACCGCTTCGCCGATTCAACCCAACGTTTGTGCCGTACGCTCAGCGACGCGGGCCGGAAGCCGGCCGTGGTGGTGATCGGCGCCAAAGGGGAAGAGGCGCTGGGGCGGGAGATCGCCTCGCGTCTGTCCGCGCCTTCTGCGGTGCTCTCGGGCGCGACCACCATCCGAGAGTTGATGGCGGTGATTAAGCGGTGTGCCGCGCTCATCACCAATGACACGGGGCCGATGCACATTGCCTCCGCCCTGGGGGTACCGGTTGTGGGGATTTTTGGTCCGACGGATTGGCGAACGACGTCACCGTCCGGTACCGAGCATGCGCTCCTCAGGCATCCTGTCGACTGTGCGCCCTGCATGCTGAGAGAATGCCCGATCGACCACCGCTGCATGACGAGCATCGATCCGTCGCGCGTGGCACAGGCGGTCGTGGAGCAGCTCTCGTGAGGCGCGCGGTGTTCCTGGATCGCGACGGGACGATGATCGAGGAGCGCGGTAGCGCGGTCGGCGCGATGCGATCGAGCACCTCCTTCGGGATGCTGACGCGGTCGA
>Ga0209969_1000003_pt1 | contig 34505 bp, 56 predicted proteins | sample InoplaM3PM_FD_187584 | JGI IMG/M metagenome (GOLD analysis project Ga0209969, IMG submission 187584) | Arabidopsis thaliana rhizosphere microbial communities from the Joint Genome Institute, USA, that affect carbon cycling - Inoculated... | ecosystem: Host-associated > Plants > Roots >... | reverse complement strand
AAACAAGCCGGCAAGCCCCGTGATTTGCTGGAGTCGAAGAACCTCATCGGGCTCCATGCCAAGCTCTTTAGAGATGCGATCATCTGTCCAGAAGCGGCGCTTCAGCTCAACCACGATGTCTGACATGCTTTCTACTTTGTGCGCCCCCCTTGCCCGGTTGTGGCGGATCGTAGAGGCCATTCGATCATTCTTGTCTTGCTGCGCAGAATTGATCGTGACGACAGGGAGATATCCGTGTATGCGGCTTCGAACGGCATCAGACTCTTTTCCTACGCGATGACGGTGGAACCCGTCAACGACCTCAATGCCATTGTTTGGCCAGGTAACGATAGGCTGGGTATACCCGTCGCTCAGGATTGAATGCTCTAGAAGCTTCATTTCAGGCGGTGCAACGCTGTTCGGGTTGTAGTCGTTGGCGTGAACTTCTTCGTTCTTCACCCATTCAACAAAATCAACTGGCTCAGATTTGAATGGGCTATAAGCGTGGATCTGTTTTCGAAGAGAGTTTATCTCTTTGATGCGATCCTCTACGTCCATCTGTTCTAGGTATGAAAAGTCCATGCAGCCTCCTATGTCGTGGGCACAATCGTACCCACGACATAGCGTTATGTAAAGGGGAGTTTTAAGCGCCTGGTAGGCTTGCTAAAGCGATCGGCTACCGTAAATAGACATCATCAAGTCATCAGGGTGTGGCAGAAGAAGCTGCAGGTGTTCCGCGCAGTACGCATCAAGCAGTTCAAGATAGGTCGTCATCTGAGGAATGGTGAAGCCTCGAGTCTTCGCGCGACCTACCTTGAACGCAGGCCCATCAGGAAGCTCGACGCGACGAACCTCCGAAGGCCATAGGCGCGACACAAGAATCTCATGCCACTCCTCTGAGCTTGCGATCTGCCCAAAGCTGTCGCGTAGGTGCGACTGGATCAGTCCGTTCCACATCCAAAGCATTTTGTTCTGGGCATCACTGCGGTTGCTCTTCACCTGAACAATCGAAACCTTGTATGGCTTCTTCAGATCCAGGCCGCTCACGTAGCCAAGCAGCCTGTTTCGGTCTGATTCCGTTCTTAACTGAAAATCCATGTCACTTGATCCGAATCGAGCTTTCGCCGCGCTCAAGGTGAGCCCATGCCGGATCTGGAATCAGTTCGGCTTCCGCATCTTCGCCGGCTTCCATGCGCGCACGGACGGCTTCATTGTGCGTGCGGATCTCCTTCAGCCTGGTGGCGATTGCCTTCTTGTCCGGATTGATCGAAGTCTTGACGATGGTGAAGTCATCCGGCAGATCGTCTTCTTTGTCGACTATCACGCTTTCAGAGCCCTTTGCCAGCGTGATGTTGAACAGCGGACGCTTGATGGAAGTTATGTTCGCCGCTTCCATGTTCTGGCGCAGATAATTGGTCAGCTGCGTGATGCTGTTGTTCTTGATGCGCTTCAGCTCGGCTAGTCGATCGATCTCGCTTTCGATGGCCAGGATGTCGCCCTCGATGTTCCGGCGCAGCATGACGATGTTATCGGCCTTCACCTCAAACTCGCCTTGAATGCCTGACATGGTGTCCTGAATCGCCTGCTTCAGACCTTCGTCGTCAGTGTCGAGCATCGCGGCCAGTTCGGTCATCTGCGCAGTCATTGCATAGAGTTGAGTCATTGTGCTTGCTCCACTTCGAATTTAGGTGAGAGGTCTTTCAGTTCTTGTGCGATGCGCTTGACGGCCTTGTCATCTTTGCGGGCTGTCAGGCGGCGAACCGCGTGGTCGTGGATCTTCTTCAGCTCATTCAGGGTTGCGGCGCCCTTCATGGTCTCGATAGTCGAGCGGAGGTATTCAAGGCGCTCTGCCTTCTGCTTCTCTTCCTCGGCCACCCGATCCTCTGCCAGTTCTACGGCTTGCTCTTCTTGAAGGTTCTGGACGTACTCTCGGTCATCAAACAGGCCAAGGAACACGTCAGCACTGAAGCCAAGCATGGATAGGGATTTTTTGATGGCATCCGTTAGTGACTTCTTTGGGGCCTCGCCATCGGTAGTGGTTCCGTACTTCGACTTGTACAGGTACGGTGTGCAGCCGTACTGCTCGAACTCGCCGCGCTCGCCATCCTGCTTGGTCCAGAACAGGATTTTAACGGTGTGGTTCAGCTCGAAACCGAGGCTGGCGCGCTTTTCGCCTTCGCCGACGAAGATCTCTGCACCCTTGTCGAAGCGCTCTTCCAGAACTTTCCAGCCAAAGCCAAACCCGGCAGGTCCAAACTGCTCGGTAGCCTTCATTATCATCGCTGTCCCGTTCAGGCTGGTGATCTGCTGGCCACCAACCTTTGCGTCTTTTGTATATCGGGTGTCCGTTTTCGAAACGGAATCCCATACCAGCATGTTCTTGTCGGTCATTGGTCTTTCCTCTGGTCAATAAAAAACCGCTCTGCACATCCTTGGTGAGACTGACTTCCAAGATCTGACCAAGCCGGGAAGCAAGGATCAAGGAGCCAACAAGGATGTGCACAACGGTTTCGGTTCCCGGCTATTGGTCTGGTTGTCTAGTCGTCTCACGGACATCAACACGGCAAACTGTAGTTCACTGAGACTCGCTAAGCAAGCTGTTCAGATCCACAGTGGTTTCCTTCTTGCTCCCGTCAGGCAGCGAGTGCACAAGAACCTCCAGGCAATATTTCGGCCCCTTCTTGCGCGACAGCCCGACCCGGTGAAGCTCGCCCTGCATGAGCTTGTGAACATCATCCGGGTAGCAGTATCCAATCTTGAAGGGGATGAACTCTTGGACCTTGGCCAGGGCGTCGGCTCGGGTAAGCAGCGACATCAGTTCGTCTACGTGAATGCTGCACATCTTCCGTCCGGTCTGCTGCGCCATCTGTACGTCAGCCTTCAGTGCGGTGAAATCGATATTGCTTGAAGCTCTCATGGTCTAGCCCTCTTCTGGATTCCATACCGCTTGGCCCGGTTAACTGCATCGCGCAATCCAGGCCGTAGCCGATGGTGAATCACAGACCACGCAACCCCTGACTGATTCAGCTCGTAAGCCTCGACCAGTAATTCGATTGGGTGAGTTCTGCTCATTGATTCAGCTCCTTGACCTTGTCGAGGCAGTCGTTCCAGCCTTGATTATGGGTGTTTGATTCAGAAAGAAGGCCGATCTGTACTGGCTTACGCTCAGGCAGAACAACCGCTGCCGGCGCTGGCGGCGAGGTGTAGAGCGCAATACCCTTCACGTAGTCATGTTCTTCTTTCGGAGTATATGGGCGGTAGAAGTGATCAAGCTTCTGAAGGGAAAGCTCATTTCCCATATTCGTATTTTTGTACAGCCACGCCATCGGCTCCGCCATCCCGATCGGTTCCTCGACATGGCCCGCTTCCTGAGCGAGAACGGCGCGGAGTTCATCGATTTCTGTCAGTAGTAACTGGACGGACTGCGCAGAAACTGATGCACCAAAGTCGGCTTGAGACTTGATGAATTTCAATTTGTTCGGATCAATGCTCATGACTTGGCCTCTTCGGGTTTGGTGAGGGCGGCGCTGATCTTTCCAGAAAGGTCTGATGAGGTCATGAGCCATAGGCGCGGATCGTCCTGAATCGAGCTACAGATATCGAGCAGATCAGGATTCCGCTGCTCGGCGTCCGCAAGGCTCTGCTGAAGATCTGCGGCAGTTTTCGCCCAGTTATGGCGGCTCGAAACAAAACAAGGAATGCACTCTCTGACGGTGCCGACTTCAAGAAATCGCCCAGGAACTCCAGCCTCTGGATGAGGATTGCGCGACATAGGGAGGCCGCAAAAGTGTGGTGGACCAACACGTTTCGCCGTAGCCAGCTCTTCCCGCAACGCAGCGAGCTCTGATTGGGCGGCGTCGTAATCCGAAGCTTTGACGTATACCGTCATGTCCGGGTATAGCTCGCACAGCGTTTCGCTGGCATTCACCAAGTAGCCAATATGGCCATATCGCTTAACTTCACTCACGGTCATTCTCCAATCTGCTGTGCCCGGTGGGGCGGTTATTGTTCAAGCGGTAAACACTGCGTTGTACGTTTCGCGCCGCTTCTGCCGGTACCGCATCAGGCTATAGCAGGCAGTCAGCGTGATGGCCAGTGCTAGCCAGCCGAGTAGGAAGGTGGTCATAGCGGATCTCCAAAATCCTGGTCAGGCGGATCAAAGTCATCGAAAGCCTTCTGCCTGCGCTCGGCGTCGGTAAGGACAAATTGGCCGGTTCCTTCGCAGTCAGGGCAATCACCGCTGAAATGTTCGTCGCCATCGATCCATCCCCAACCACCGCAGCGGTCGCACGTTTCTGGATCATCGCATTCAGGCGGGTCAAGCTCGCGATCACCGATGTATGGATTCACATCACACTCCCATCGTCACGATGATAACCAGACAAGCAAGGCTGAAGATCAGGTCGTACTTCGTTGGATTAACCATGGCGCACCTCCGCATGCCAGACACCATTGATTCGAATCGGCATCTGGTTCCAAGTAATGGAGCCCATCAGGTCATAGCCCATTCCCGTAAGCGCTTCGGCAATGCCAGATATGGTGCTGGCGATGATTGGGATGTTCATTGCGCCGACTCCATAAGATTTGCGTAATTGTTCATGGATTCTTCACGCGTATCGCCGAACGCATAGTTACTTGACGACTGAAGGTCTTCGAAGCCTTCGCCGACGACGAACCATGCGTTTCCGTCTTTCATTACGCGGATTGCCCACCAAGGCTTTTGGAAACCGTCGGTGTTGCAGCCGTTGCAGGCCCAAGTGCCGCCATAGACGAAACCGGTGAACTGGCATTTTCCGTGCGGGAATGGGTGAATGAAGTAGATTTTGCCGGCATCGATCATCTCGTCTGCATTCCACCAGCCCTGCATCCTTTCCGCCTTGTACGCACCATCGATAGCATCGGCAAACTTAACTCCCTGAACACGGGAGTTGAAACCGCCAGAAAAATGAGGATCGAATCCTCTCGTGAATATGTCTTGCGCATACAGGATCTTGCTTGCGTGCTTACTCATCACAAAACTCCTTCCAGATAAACCGCAATGACCGCAGCAACAACGTGCGCCGCGATCACCATGTAGGCCGTTAGGTTAAGTACGATCCTCATCACGCAGCCTTGCTTCTTGAAGTTGATCATCAAGTTGTTGTTGGAGCGCATCGTTGATCTTGTTCCGGCGCTGGGCTCGGATCAGCTTGATGATCGTCCACTCGTTCGAATGCTCTTGCGGTGTAAGGTCGCCGCGTGCAATGGCGTAACCCAGCATACCGGCTGCTGCGTCAAGGCTTGCGGTGGCCGAGGCTTCGATATCAGTTGTGCGCGCCGTGTCTAGGTACAGGTCGAGTAGGTCGCGGCATTCTTGCGGGATCATGGTCTTTCTCCTGGTCTACTTCGTTAAGCCTGGCGGGTGTAGCTAACTGGAACCTTTGGCGACTTCGCATCGCGGGTCATGAATACGGTGAAGATCAGTAGGGCGAGCATTTCGAATCTCCTGTGGTTGTACTGGCAAAGCCCGCACATGGCGGGCTAGCGTTCAGCTTGTGTGCCGATCTTTGGTCGGCGGACGCATGGTGAAATCCTCGGCTGGTTATTTGAACAATCCTCAGCGGTCTGCCTTGGTGAGACGAACTATAGGCATCACTTAAAACCTAGTCAATGGGTAAATGCAAATATATTTGTTTGACGTTAATGCCAGTGGCGTATACAGTTGCTTCAAATCGAACGCAGCCACAGGGGTAGAGTATGAACGTAGGCAAGAGCATCAAGGTTGCGCTAGCACAGCGCGACATCAACCAGACCCAGCTTGCAGCACAGATGAAGTGCACGCAGGTCTGGATCAACCGCCTGGCTAATTCGCGCAGCGCATCCATGGCAACCGTGGAAAGCCTGGCGAGCGCCTTCGACATGAAGGTCAGCGACTTCGTAAAGCTCGGGGAGGATTGAACAGTGGCTCGGGCTCGGAACATAAAACCGGCCTTCTTCACGAACGAGCTGCTTGGGACTGAAGACCCGATGGTGTCATTGACGTTTTTGGGTTTGTGGTGCCTGGCAGACAAGGATGGGATTCTTGAGGATCGACCGCTGCGCATAAAGGCTGAACTGTTCCCATACCGTGACTCTCTGGACGTTAACGGTTATCTCACCGTTCTATCACGACTAGGTTTCGTGACTCGCTACCAGAATGGAGATGTCAGGTACTTGGAGGTTCTTAATTTCACCAAACACCAGAGCCCTCACCATACCGAGAAGGCCAAGGGATACCCAAAGCACGACAACGCTAACTCATTGATTCTAGGGCATAACGGAAGTTTAACGGTTATCTCACCGTTAGAAGACGGTAAATGTGAGGTGCCAGAACGCTCTGATTTATTGATTCCTGATTTATTGATTCCTGATTTATTGATTCCTGATTCTCTGATTCCTGATTCATTGATTGAGGATTCACAGATTCAAAACCCCTTGCAGCTCGTTGTCACTCCTGCGCCGAAGAGGGCTCGGGTAGCTAAGACCAAAGGTCACGAAGCTGATGCAGCGAAGGAGGCGAACAGGAAAACATGGCAGGCATACGCTGATTCCTATTTCAATCGATACAGCGCGGAGCCAGTTAGGAACGCGAAGGCAAACAAGATGATCGCCGACATCGTGAAACGTCTAGGAGCCGAAGAGGCGCCACATGTCGCATTCTTCTACGTGACGCTCAACGATTCGTTTTACCTGCGAACGCTTCACGACCTTGGCAATCTTCTCGCAAAGTGTGAATCAGTCAGGACGCAGTGGGCCACGGGGCGGCACATGACAAGTGTGACCGCAAGACAGATCGAAAATACGCAATCCAATATGTCGGCAGCCGAAGAGGCCAAGCGGATGATCAGAGAAGGGGGGATTCAAAATGCTTTCCTCAAGCGATAGGGACAGCTTGATTGACGCTCTGTGCATGACGGCAGAGGCAATCGGCTCAACGATCAGCCCATCTACCGCCATGATGATGGCTGACGACCTGAGTGATTACGGGCTTGACGAACTGGCGCGAGCGTTGCGCGCTTGCCGGATGGAGGTACGTCACAAGCTTACAGTGGCCGACATCATCCAGCGATGCCAGGCCGAGGATGGTCGCCCTGGAAAGGATGAGGCTTGGTCGATTGGCCTTGAGTCGTCAGATGAATATGGGACTGCCGTTATGACATGGGAGATTCAGCAGGCCATGGCAGCGGCAACGCCGATCATGAACGAGGGCGATAACGTCGGGGCCCGCATGGCGTTCATGTCGGCATACGAACGACTGGTTCGCATATCACGTCAAGAAGCAAAACCAGTCGAATGGATTGTTTCTCTTGGCATAGCTCCAGAGCGCCGCGCTGAAGCCATTGAGAAAGCCGTACAGCTAAAGCGAATTCCTCAAGAGCATGGGGCGCGCTACCTAAAAGGTCTGTACTTGGAAGCGCCAAGCCAGACCGGACAAGCAATAGCAGGCCTCATCACCGGCAAGGTGGTTAAGCCGAAGGAAGAAGATAGGAATAAGTTCACCAGCTTGAAAGACATGGTCAAGCAGCGCGCCGAAGCTTTGGCGAATATGACGCCAGAAGAGCGCCAGGCCGATCATGACCGGATGCTTCACGAACACAACAAAATCGTAAAGGGGATCGAATAGTTATGGCTACCGCAAACCTTCCGGGTCAAATGGAACTCGCAACAGTGATAGCGCACCAGAAAGTAACGGCTATCGACTCGCACAAGCCGCAGGGGATTCGCTTGGCGACTCTGTTGCGGGATTACGAATCAAGGCCATCGTCTGAAACGTGGTCGCGCATTCAGCAGCTAGCAGCGGAGATTTTGAAATGAGTGAGAATCAGCGTTTACAGGCTCTGGAGAATGGCAGCTCAATAGATTTTTGGTGTAACGACAGTCCGAAATGCCCGCATTGTGGCGATGATTTCAATATCCAAGATGCCGAGGCATGGCATTTGTACTCCGATGACGACACGCATCAAGTAGAGTGCCCCTCATGCGATCTTGAGTTCAACGTAACGACAAACGTTAAGTACACGTTCACCACTGATGACCAGGAGTAAAGACCATGACCAACGCAATCGAACAGGCAAAGCGCGAGATGTACGAAGCACTGAGAATTGTGCGCGAATGTTTTGCATCTCTGCCGATCAGCAAGTTTGAGTCGGCGCTTGAGTCCTACCTTGAGCAAGTCCGCCAAGACCACGAAGCGCTGCACGAAACGGCGCGCAAGCGGTTTGAGGATGTTCAGGCGCTTGAGGCTGGCAACGAGAAGCTGAGCAAGGCGCTGCGATACACAAACGAGACGATCCAGCGTTGCGCGGCGCAGTCGATTGAAACTATCAGCGGTCTGGAATCGCAGCTTGCGAAAATGACTCGCATGCGTGAGGTTTATTACAAACTGGCCTGCGACTACACCACGAAGTCGGTCGATCTTGAATCGCGATTGGCGGCGATGACTGAAAACCGTGACGAACTAGCCCGATCCAATCTTGCTCGCGACACAGCTTATGCCGCGATGAAGAATGAGCGCGATGACATTCAGCTTCGCCTACACGCCGTAGATCACGCCTACAAGGTTCAGCAAGAGCGAATCGCTACACCGATGTCAGAACAAGGAGATCGTGGCGCCAGCGAGAAGACAGACGCCAACATGGCCGTAGTTATCGATGCATTGCGAAGCGCTCAGCAGGTTATGGTCGAATATCTAGTGCCGGACGGCATCCGGGCCAAGCGAGCCATGACCAAGCTTATCCCGCTGCTGGACAACGAAAAGCTCTACTCTGCTTTGTACGAGCTTGAGCATGCGGAGGTGAAGGTATGAATGGTTCGATGCGTGAAGAATTTGAAACAGCATTCAGAACGGCGGGGCAGTTCAAGGCAATGAGCAGTGCTGCACTCGACTCAATGCTTGAGCGCGGCAGTGATGGCGAATATCGATCTGTTCGTGTTCATGGCGCTTGGTGGGGGTGGCAAGCCTCCCGTGAATCGTTGGTGATCGAACTGCCATCCCCAGAGATTGATGTGAATCCGGACGAGGATGATTACGAGGAGATGGAGCGCATGGAGTCACTTTCAATGTGCGAGCACCGCATCCTCGGCAAGTGCCGCAAGGCGGTTTAGGCAGAAGGGATCAAAACCAAATGACCCACGCCGACCGACAGCGAGAAAGGAAAACCCAGATACTCCACCGCGTAGCCTGGTGCTTCGTAGGCTTTGCGCTGGGGAACTTCATCACAACGTTCGCTTTCATGGTGATCAAATGAGCACTAGACAAGACAACTTCGAGATCCTCTGGTCGCTGCGTCATGATGTGCCCGCCGAGTCACTGAAGCAGTACCGTTTCGAGACGAAAGAAGGCTACCGGCTGCCCGATATGGCATCGCACTTCAGAACGTATTGCGATACGCTGAACACTCTCACAAAGCAAAAGCCAAAGGTAACGCCGGCCATATCCGTTAGAGCCTGCATGGCTTGCGGAAGTGAATCTGGCCATGGTGGCTTGATGTGCCCGACAATGCTACCTACCTGCTAAAACAAAGATCAGGGGAAAGACCATGTACGAAGAATTGAAGAAGCTTGCAGAGAAAGCCGGTGGTGTGGAATGGATTATGATCGATGGTGACTGTGGCATTGAGGCTGATAGCCGGTTCATAACATCAGATCGACGCATCAGAGAGGACAAGATCCCATTTGCTGAGATCCATTACGGACATCCCGCTGCTGGGATGCTTGAACCATTTCAGGGAGAGCAAGTTGCTGCTGCTGAGTTCATCGCCGCCGCCAATCCATCGGCAGTGCTGGCGCTGATCGAGCAACTCGAAAAAATCGACGCAGATCGAAAGGCATGCTGGGCTGAGTTCAAGGTTCAGGGGCGCCATTTGGATGAGCTAAAGGCCGAGAACGCCCGCTCAACCGAGCGCGAGATCCTGCAACTGGCTGAGATTGAAAGTCTGCGCAAGGATGCGGAGCGCCTACGGTGGTTGCGTCAAAATGAGTTCGATATCGGCAGCTATCACCCAGCGCACGAACACAACGCATCCGCATGGTTCGAGCATATTTCTGATGAAAGTATCGATAAGTGCATTGCAGATGAATCGAATTTTGCCAAGGAGTCAGGGCAATGAGCCGTAAATGGATATTCGTAATGATGGTTGTGGGCTCTCTGATTGGATGCTTAATTTTCGATCCTCCTTCGAAGAATGGGCTTATAGGTAATTACATTGGCGCAGCGCTGGCGTTATGGCTCCACTGGGCTTGGGAGCCAAAGAAGTGAAACACCGTAAATGTGCCAACCCTGAATGCAGGAAAGAGTTCACCCCTGCATTCAGCACTACTCAGAAGGTCTGCAAGTGGCAATGCGGTCTAGCCATCAAGGACCAGAACCACGACAAGGCAAGGAAGGCTATTGCCAGTCAGGAGCGGGTAGAGCATCGGGAGAGGAAGGAAAAGGTCAAGACGCGCGGGCAGCATATGCAGGAATGCCAGATTGCCTTCAATGCCTACATCCGGATGCGGGACCAGATTGCCGGCCATTGCTGCATATCGAGTGGTCGACCGCTTGACTGGAGCGGGAACGCAACAGATGCGGGGCACTATCGGAGCGTAGGTTCTGCGCCGCATCTCCGTTTCGATGAGCGAAACTGCCATGCCCAGAGCAAGCAGGATAACCGGTTCCTTTCTGGGAATGCCGTGGATTATCGGATTGGCCTGATCGCCCGTATTGGCCTTGAGGCTGTCGAGGCACTGGAGGCGGATCAATCGACACGCAAGTACACGATCGAGGACCTGAAAGCGATCAAGGCCGAGTACAGGGCTAAGATAAGAGAAATGAAAAAATCACAGGAGGCATTATGACCGCTGAACAGTTTTGCTATTGGCTTCAAGGCTTCTCAGAGCTTGGCGCCGGAGAGCTCCCTACGGCAGTACAGTGGAAATCCATAAATGACCATCTCGCCACGGTTTTTGTGAAGGTGACGCCGAGCATTCCATATCAAGGCATCCGGACAATGGAGTTGCGTCCAGAGGACAAGCTGCGTGAAATCATGAACGAGCAGAACAAATGGAACCAGTTCGTCGCCCCGGTAATAACCTGCTGAAAAGACTGCTTGCTGATGGCTGGCAGCCCAATTAGAATCACAGGGCAGGCGGATTTACTGGTCTTTATCCGGGCTTCCCTGGTCGCCTTAACCTGCCGGCTGGCCCACGACACGGGCGTCATGAATTCGGCAGCGATGCCAAAAAGAGCAGGCCGGTTCGATTCCGGCTCGGTGGTCGAGATCTGGTGAAGGACAGGGTTCGATTCCCTGACGTGGAGAAATCCATAAGGCAGTGATCCAGCGGTGTGGATCGACCAAATTATTCGCGGGTAGCGTAGGCCGCTAGACAGCCTTCCAAGCTGACGATGAGAGTTCGATTCTCTCTATCCGCTCCAGTACGACCAACGCCAGAGAGTAGCCCGCACACGCGGAGCCCGGAAGCACATCGGGATAAGCTTCGCATAGCTTGCTTTGACTCCAGCACTTATCTGGATAGCGCAATGCGATGAATGTTGCTAGCCAGGGTTGAGATTCCCACTGTGCCAGTAGCCTTGCTGGTGGCGAAAGAAAGGCAAGACAAGTGGCCCGCCGATGCGGGCTTTTTCATGCGCAAAGGTTTAAGATATAACCATCCACACAAAGGGCAAAGACCATGACAGATAAGGCCAGAGAAGAGTTTGAACAATGGATTCAGGAAAGATCTGTGGACACCCCTGCCGGATTTTATCCTCAGCTAACTTACAGGAATTCGCTTGATCCAGATCGCTACATGATTAGCTGGGTCGATTCTGCGTGGGATGGATGGCAGGCTTCGCGTGCTGCGCTGGTGATTGAGCTTCCTCACTCATGGGAGACGTATTGTGGCACTACTGAAGAGTTCGTCATGTACGCGAACGACGTAGAGGACATGATCAAGGATTCGGGCCTGAAGGCTAAGCCTTACAAGGTGGCGCCATGAGCCTGTTCCAGTGCGAAGTCTGCGGTTGCTGCGAGAATACGGCCTTATCCTGCCAAGGCTTCAAGTTCATAACTGAGTGCTTCGATTGGTCCTATGCTCCTGAGCGCGAAGGATTGAAGCTGTGCAGCGCTTGCGGTCCAACTCAATACAAGTCCGAAGGGCCTACCGAGTACGGTAAGTGGCATGGACAGTTTGACCGGGTGTTTCTGCCTATGGGCGAGTTCCACACTAACCGAGTCGGGAACCTTGAGCATACGGCTGCAGGCAGCGAAGACTTTCGGTCGTTCTCCATCAAGCGAGATCACCCATGACTCCAGACCAGAAAACCCTATTCGACAAGCTCACTCAGTTACAGCAGAGGGTGGCTACAAACGTGCTTGCAGGGATGACGCAGAGGCAGGCTTATTATGCTGCCGGGGGTAAGGCGGAAGACGAGAAAGCAGCGGATGCGATTACATCGCGAATGCTAACCGACGTTAAGGTTTCTGCTTTCATGGACGCCATGAAGGAAGCTGCCGTAACTGAGGCCGTCATGGGTCGCCAGGAAGCGCTGGAGAAGCTTTCTCTGCTGGCACGTACCGACCTAAAGGATCTGATTGAGTTCGGCGACTACACGCTCGGAGCTGACGAAGAGACGGGCGAGCCTATCATTCAATCTAGCTGGAAGATCAAGCCAAGCGCCATGCAAGACCCGAGGCAGATGGCGGCAATCGCTGAACTGTCAGCTACCAAAGACGGGATCAAGATCAAGACGCACAGCCAGGCAGCGGCCATCAAGCAATTGGCGGACATGCAGGGCTGGAATGCTGCGCAGAAGATTGACAGCACTGTGCGCGTAGTAGACGACGGTTCGAATGAGTGGTAGACCTCGCGCAATTCAGAAAGCACGTCAAGGATAAGTCGCCGGCTTTCGTCCCGCTGTTCCAGAATACAAAGCGCTATGAGGTTGTTTGGGGCGGCGCCGGTTCCGGGAAGTCACACATCGTTGCCAGGCGCTACCTATATCGCCTACTGAAAGAGTCCAGCGTACTCCATAACATCCTCATCATTCGGAAAGTAGACCGGACCATTAAGCGCTCGGTCTTCACTCTGATGCGCAACCTGATTAATCGCTGGAAGCTGACCAGTGACTTCCATATCAACCTGACTGACAAGACCATCACCTACAAGCCGAACGGCTCTCAGTTCATGTTCAGCGGACTTGATGACGTTGAGAAGCTGAAGTCTATCGAGGGCGTTACATCCATCTGGGTGGAAGAAGCGACCGAGCTTAGCCAGGAAGACTTTGAACAGCTCGACCTTCGTCTACGTGGCGAGCATGGGTGCGTCAAGCAAATCACTCTCACGCTAAACCCGATCAGTGAAACGCATTGGGTCAAGAAGATATTCTTCGATGACCCGATGGACGGGGTATTCACCCTGCACACCACCTACCTTGACAACGCATTCATCGATGCCGAATACAAGATGGTGATGGAGAACAAGAAGAAGACCAACCCTCGCTATTACAACATCTATGCGTTGGGGAACTGGGGTACGGCTGAAGGCCTGATCTTCCCTAATGTGCATCACCGCCTGATTCGCCCGGAAGAGATCAAGGGGCTTGAGTGTGTCCAGGGTCTTGACTTCGGTTATACAAACGACCCTTCTGCCTTCAACCAATCCTACGTGGATATGACCGCCAAGCGGATCTATGTCTATGATGGGTTCTATGAGAAGGGAATGAGCAACGCCAAGATCGCTGACGAGATCAAGAAGCTTTCTGCCCACAGGCACAAGACCGTGGCCGACAGCTCTGAGCCTAAATCGATCGATTACATCGCGACCAAGGGTGTCAGGATCGAAGGGGCAGCCAAGGGCGCTGACTCGGTAGGCGCAGGAATTGACTTTCTTTCCGAGTTCGAAATAATCGTTAATGCCCACTTGGTCGAATTTATGACAGAATTCAACAACTACAGTTGGGCGCTGGACCGAGACGGGAAGCCGACCAACAAGCCGGTTGACGACTTCAACCACTTCATCGACTCCCTACGCTACGCGCTTGAGTCTGTCATGAAGCGAGCCAGGATCGACTACAGGAACCTCCTATGAGCCGTTTCACCGATGGCCTTACCAATATCGTCAACAAGCTGGCCAATCGGCGAAGCGCTGCGGCGGCGAACATCATCACGGCTACGCGGCTGGACGATAACCAACTGAGGGTTATCTACCGGACTGGTCTTGGTTCTAAGATCGTCCGTATCAAGGCCGGGTACGCGCTGAACGATACGCTTCAGTTCGATTGCAAGGCTGACGAGAAGGTCTACAAGAAGCGCCTAGAGCGATCAGTGAAGCTTGCTGCCAAGTTCATGCTTGGCTTCGGGCGCGGGATCATCCTCATCAACGAGCGAGGTGCCGACCATTCGACTCCGGCGACCGCTGGCTTCAAGCTGGAACTGGTGAAGCTGGATGTCTTCAGCGGCGACATGGTTCAGGCAATGGATGTCTCGCTTGACCTGAGCGACGTGCGATACCAGAAGCCGAAGTTCTACAACGTCAACGGGAAGCAGTTCCACTGGACGCGGGTTATCGACTTCACCTATTACATGCCGGCTGAGCTGGACGCGCCTACTTACAAGTACGGCGGGATCAGCGAATTCGAACTGATCCACCAGCAACTAATCAATGACGGCATTGTAGAGCGCGCCTCGGCTTCCATCGTCGAGAAGAACAGCACGCTATTCCACAAGGTAAAGGGGTTCAAGGATTCCGTCCGCTGTGGAGAGGATGACGCGCTCGTTCAGTACTACTCGAAACTGGCCGACCTTCGCAGCATCTACGGTGACGGCCTGATCGACGCCGAAGACGATGTGATCAGTATCGCCCAGGCGCTCACCAACCTGGCCGACGTGGACAACATCACGCTGCGCCGCCTGGCCATGGTCACGTCGATCCCGCTGCCTATCCTCGTAGGCGAAAGCGTTGGCGGCTTGAACAGTGCAGGCACGCAAGAGCGTCAGTCGTTCCAGGACATGACAGAGGCCCTTCAGTTCGATTACATGCTTGATCCGATCTGCCGCCTATGTGGCGTGTTCGGCATCGATGGCGTGACCTTCAAGGACAACCAGGGCGGCACGGCAAACGAACGCTTGGACTACGAGACGAAGGTTATTGCGAACGCTGAGAAGCTGTCCGGGCTAAGCGAGGATTACCGTGGATATCTGAAAGAGCATGGCGTGGTAAAAGATGACCCATGGAAGAAGATGTTCGAAGAGCCGGATGATGGTGATGATGACATTCCTGATGTGGTCGATCCTTTAACCGGCGCGCCAGCCAATGAAGCGTGAACTGACGGCTGAGAAGCCTACGCCGATCAAGGCGCCGAAGTCCCCAAGGGCTCAGGAGAACGAGCTAGGTGATGCCATCGAGTTCATGGTCGAAACCATGGCCAAGCGCTTCAAGAATCAAGTCCTGAATCAATTGCAGGTTGGGACTATCGATAAGTTCGCCGATGCCCAGTCAGGCAACTATGCCGCCGTCCTGCTTCGCCTGGCCAAGCAGGTCAAGAAGAAGCTGCTTAAGCAGTTTGATGACCAGCGGCTTGAGGCTGTGAGCAAGCAGGTGCTGGCCAAGCTCGACAAGAAGTCAAAGGAAGAGTTTTACGGGAAGGTCGCCAAGGTCGTCGGGATCGACGTTCAGGCCTTGATTGCAAAAGAGGGAATGAAGGCGACCACTAATGCGCTGGTCGCCGAAACCTCGCAGTGGATCAAAACCCTGCGTGACGACACCTTCCAGAAGTTCACGAACAACACGCTGTTCGCCATGAGTCAGGGCGAATCGCTCGACACCATCGTCAGCCAGTTTGACGACATCGTCAGCGAGCGGAAGAATCACGCCAAGTTCCTGGCCCGCAACCAGGTGCAGAATTACAACTCGATCACGACCAAGATCCGAGCGCAGAACCTCGGTATCACCAAAGCGATCTGGGAGACTGCTGGTGATGAGCGTGTACGTCCGTCACATGAGGATCGGGAAGGCAAGGAGTTCGATTTGGCAGAAGGCCTCTATTCGTCAGTCGACGGGCTGCACTTGCTGCCCGGTACAGACTACAACTGCTTCCCTGGCGACTCACAGCTCAATCACACTTCGCTTGTTCACAAGCTGTATCGGCGCCGGTACGCTGGCGAACTGTTGTCGTTCGTTTTTGACGATGGCGTAATCCTGAAGACGACACCCAATCACCCAATACTGACCGCCGAAGGATTCAAGTCGGCTCATCTCATCAACGCTGGCGATGATGTAATCCGCCGACTGGATGAGAGCGTCGACACTACTGAACTGTACGGCAATCGTGCGATACCCACATTTGAGCAGATTCACACAGCGCTGGATCTCCTTGGGGTTGAACATGGAGTAGCGCCCGCAGTCAGCGGTAAGTTCCACGGCGACGTTACCGATAGCGAAGTCGAGGTTATAGCTTTCGACAGCCTTCTGATGCGTGAAGCGGATGCCTCGATCCGTCAAAAGCTGAGCGAACTCGGTTTCACCCATTCCGATCAGATGGTCATACTTGCTAGCCTGACGTGCAACCGCGATGCGATTCCTGTGTTCGGCAGTCTGGGGCTTTCCCCTGACCGCATCATGAGCGCTCTCGACCTGTGCAGCACGCTGATCATTCGACATCTGAGCCCACTTGAGTGTTTCCGCTTCGCTCTGGGTTCGTGGGGTGATTCCCTGCTCGACAAGCCTGGATCGAATGACGTTACGACTAACACCAAAACATTTAGCGATTGCGTTTTCGCTTTCTCCGTTCTGGTACATGGCCGCGATCTGCTGATCAGGAAGCTGTATGCGTGCGACGTTGCGCGTATTGCGGACGGCAGTGATTCCGAGCTTTTCAAGATGACGACGGAGCTGGACGTAACCAACCCCCGCATCCTTGCAGGCATTGGTGATTCCTGCGCCTCCGGCTACCAGGTTTGCCGCGTGATCGAGAAGAGCAGTGCTAATTACCTTGGGCATATCTATAATCTCCAGACTGATACTGGCGATTATATCACGAATACAACGGCAGTATCGAATTGTCGCTGCACCTACACGATGATCATTCCAGAAACGGAAGAGGAAGGATAAGGATTATGACAACCATCAATCGACTTCAGGCCGTAAACGGGCCGCAAATCATACCTGTGATTGATGGTTCGATCATGAGCTATGCGGTGTTCCTGTCTTTCGATACCGCGCCGTCAGCCGGCACCGTGACTATTGAAAGCCAGGCTATTGGATCTTCCGCGTGGAGTTCGATCAACCTCGGAACGAGCGCTCCTATTACAAGCGGACAGTTTGCCTTGTCATTCGACGGCGCAATCCGGGCGATCAGAGTGACATTCTCGGGGCTTGTCGGGGGCGTCAGGCCTATCCTTTGGGTGACAAGCCAGGAAACCGCCAACCCTCCGCTGCGGCTTCTGACGGATAAAGGCACAGGCCCAAATGCTCGACTACGTGTTGACGTTGGGCAGACCGGGTTCTTCGCCGGGAAAGAGTTTCGGACCTTTCGCGAGTTCAACATCGCCGCTGGGCAGTCGCTGGTTCTTAAATTCGCCGTTCCGATAAATGTCATCCTTGAGCAGCAGGGCATTGAGCTGGACAGCGGGAGCCTGCGGATAACCAATAGCGTTGGCGGTACACCTGGCGGAACATTCAGCGAGACGCTTCCTGTGATAGGCAAGAACAATATGACCGAGCGTCCTACTCCTTTCTACATCCCGCAAGTGGTTGTGACGGCTGGCGGCACGATAACTGGCGCGACGGCCCTGGACATTCATCGAGTCGTTGCTGCTACAGCCACGGCACAGCAGAGCACGGTTGGTAATGTGGTTGGTGATGAGCGAGGCATCGCCGTTAACACCTATCACGTCGAGCACGCCAACTTCGGCAGCGGACCAGCGACAGGCACGCTCTGGTTTATCTGGGAGGAAAGGCCTTAATGCGGAAGATGATGCAATTTGCATTCCAATCTTGCCGGGTTTACAATTCGGCAAGATTTATGCCAAGGGCGAATCAATGAAGATTCTTAAGTTCAGCGATGTCGCGGTATACGACAGCCAGAGGAAGTCGGTTGTCAGTGTCCGCGACGGCGTGCTTGAGTACCTTGGCAGTGAGCTTGGTATGGAGCCGCCCGGTAAGATCTTCACGGTCTACCGTTCGCCGGCCACGATTGCTAGTGCTGCTTCGATGATGGCCGGGATTCCGATTCTCGCTGGCCACATTGAGCCAGGCACCGAAGGCGACGACTACCAAAGCCGCGTTGAGTCCGCATCCCTGATCGATTCCTTCGACCAAGTGTATGACTCGACCCTGGCCATTCGTAACAGCGTTGTCCTCGGCCCCGAGATCCAGGCTGAACTTGACAGCGGCAACTCCCAAGCATCCCTCGGCTATCACGGCAAGCTCGTACCTCATGACAAATATGATTTCGAGCAGCGTGATATCATCCCGACACATCTCGCTGTAGTAGAAAACGGACGCTGCGGCTCTGGCTGTCGCTTCCTAGATCGTAAACCAACCCAGGAGGCTACCATGCCTAAGCTTAACAAGGCGTTCTGTGACGCTGAGGGGGCGGCTAGCCTGTCCCAAATTGTTGAGATTGCTGCCGGATTGCCGGAAGCGATCAAGAACGTCCCGGTCGATAAGCTGCAAGAGCTGCTGCCAGCCTTGCAGGAGATCATGGCCATCGCGACTGATGCAGGCGTGAAGATGCCTGACGCTGAAAAAGATCCAGTCGTCGAAGAAGATGTGGTGGTTGATGAAAAACCGCAAGTTGTTGACGACAAGCCAAAGGACACCATCGCCGTGACCGACTCCGCTGCATTCAAAGACGCTATCAAGGTCGCCATCGGTTCCGCCGTGAAGACTCACGCAACCGTTATCGACAAGGCGCGCACCTTCGTAGACGAGGCTTACAACTTCGCCGACAAGTCCACCAATCAGATCATGCGTGATGCCCTGGCGGTTGAGCATGGTTCGACCCAGTTCACCGACGCCGAACTGGCGGTAGCCTTCAAGCTGCTGAAGAAGCCGTCGCAAGACTACCGTAACTTCGGTGATGGCAAGCCAGACGAAACCAGTCTGTCTGCTCGCCTGAAAAAACAAATGGGAGCTGAATAATCATGGCCTTTAACGATACCGTTTTGACCGCGATCCCTGATCTGGTCGCAGGCGAGTTCATCGCAGCATCGCCTTACAACTGCTCGGCGTTCGAAGTCTGGGAAGAAGGACTTGTGCCTGGCCGCTTCGTCAAGTATGACGCCGGCTCCATCGATCTGTTGGATACCTCGGCTACTCCGGTCATTGCCGGCGTTGTCCGCCGCAAGATCGCCAGCGCCCTGGAAAACGCCACCTACACCAAGCTGGGCATTGCCCCGGACCAAGTGGCCGAGATCGTCAACTTCGGTTTCGTGACCGTTGAAGTCCTGGCCGGTGATACCCCGACTCGCTTCCAGCAGGTCTACGCGGTGAACACTGCCGGCGCCAACTTGGGCAAGGCTACCGAAGTATCAACCAGCAACGCCATCGTTCCGGGTTGCGTGTTCTGGGAAGCCAAGGCAGCAAACACCTGGCTTGTCCTGATTCCCCAATACCTGACTGGAGTTTGATCCATGACTATCAAGAAAGATCCGTTCAAGCTCTATGACGTGAAGAGCTTCGAAGACAAGGCCGCATACGCCAAGAAGAACTTCACTGATGCCGGTGGCATCATCCTGGCCCGCAACCTGGAACACCTCAGCACCGAGATCTTCACTCAGGAATACCCTGATCTGACCTTCTTGATGCAGGGCATCACAGTCAACAACGAAGGCGGCTATGCGGACAGCATCAAAAAGCTGAAGTTGCAGATCAACGGTGACTTCCGCGAAAGCGGTACCAACACCAATACCACCGGCAAGATCACCTTGCAGGGCGAAGACGACAGCATCCCTGTGTTCAGCATCGATGCCGAGTCTGATTGGTCGGAAGTCGAGCTGAAGAAAGCCGAACTGCAAAACGTGAACCTGCCGTCGCGATTCCTGGAAGCGCACAACGAGGTTTACAACCGCAAGATCGACTACATCGGCTACATCGGCCAGCGCCGCACCAACGGCACGCTGAAGACTCAAGGCCTGCTGACCTACTCGGGCTGGGACACTGATACCGCTGCCGTCACCGCTGCTGCTGCAACCGGCGTTGAGCTGTACCAGGAGATCGCCGACCTGATCAACCGCCAGTGGACCAACGTGTTCAACGTTTCCAGCTTCAAGGCCGATCAGGTAACGATGCCGTACACCGTGTACAACATCGCCACTTCCAAGTTCCTGAACACTGCGGGCACCGACATGTCGGTATTGCGCGCTCTGCAAATGAACTTCCCGACCGTCACCTTCGGCACCACCGACAAGGCTGAAGCCGGCCAGGCTGCTGTTACTTCGGTAACTGTTGCGTTCTCGAAAAACCGTCGCGGTATGCAGTTCCGTATCCCGGTTCCACTGAACGTGTCGAGCATCGATCAGCGCGGCTTCAAGTACTACGTTGAATCGTATGCTTCGATTGCCGGCCTGGACGTGATCGAAGACGGCGCCGCTGCTACCCTGACCGGTCTGTAATTCCCTCGCGCAAGGATGCGCACCTATTCGGAGAATCGTCGTGGACGAACTCAAGAAGCAAGCGGAAGAGTTGGGCATTGAGGTCGATGGCCGCTGGAGCGAGAAACGCATTCAGTCAGAGATCGATAAGGCGCTTGGTGAAGATCCGAAGCCTGAAGTGTCGGCCATGACCCTGACCAACCTCACCGCCAACCCAATGAAGCGCTACGGCCTTGCTGCTGGCGGCTCTGTTGAACTGACAGAAGTGCAATTGGCTGACGAACAGCTCATGAAGCGAATCATGCGCGGCGTTGAAACCGGCGTGATGAGTCTCGGCTGATGAGCATCCAAACGGACTTTGAGGCGCGGTTCCCGACCATCACATGGGTGGAAGCCGTAGCCTCTACGTGGACGGCCTACACCTGCCTTGCGTACAGCGATAGCACCAAGGAAGCGATCCTTAACCTGATCGCCCACCTGCTGACGCTTGATGCGCTGCCAGGAACCGGATCGGCCCGTACAGCCGAAAGCAAGTCTGTAGGCAGCGTGTCTGTCTCCTACGGCACATCGACCACCACAAGCCAGTGGGCGAGCTTCTTCAACACGACCCGTTACGGTCAGACGTATTGGCTGCTGACTGGTCGTCAAGTTGGGGCTCGCTTCGTATGACTCCCAAGGAAACGCTCGCGTTGGTAGAGGCGCAGCTTTCCGCCATGGAGCAGGCTAAATCGATGTCGGCAAAAGTGGGCCTGCCTGCTGGCGAGTCTGCCACAAGCAAGGCCTACACTGACGACACGGCAACAGGTCCGGCGCCGACTGTTCTAGAGGTCGGCATCTGGCACGAATACGGGACGCAGTTCGTCGAGCAGCGTTCATTCCTTCGCGGGCCACTTGATGCAAAGTCCGGAGAGATGGAAAAGGTTCTTGAGTCTCAGTTCAATCTGGTACTTGAGAAAGGATTAGCAGTTGACGTGGCCCTAGGTCGTGTCGGTCTAGCGGCCAGGAACATCAGTGTAGGCGCGTTCCGCACTCGGGGTTATGGTGTGTGGGCCGACATCACAGCGGCCACCAAGGCGCGCAAGGGATCGTCAGGCGTGCTGATCGACACCGGGCTTCTTCGCAGTTCAATAACTTGGGTGGTGGAATAATGCTCCCTGACATGTCCGACGTTCTGACGGAGTGGTCGCAGCCTGTGAAGCTGAAGACCGTTAGCGTCACGACCATTGATTTCGTCGAGACTGAAACGATCGTGTCCGCTGACATCATGGCCGTTGTACAGCCTGCCGATCCTGAAAAGCTGAAGGTAGAGCAGATCGACTTCTCGCTTGAGTACATCCAGGTTCACAGCGTTAGCCCTATGGCGATCAACCAGTACATCGAATGGAATGGCCGTGACTTCAAGCTTGTTCCGTTCCGCAAGGGCTATGGCCAGTACGGCTATGTCGAAGTGGTAGGCGAGGAAACTAAACTCCCGCTGCTGGTGCCGACGCCATGAGCGATCCAGTACTGGTTAACTTGGCACGATTCGTGCGCGACCTTCTTCCGCACCCCGAGAATTACATCAAGCTCGGGCGCCAGAACTTCGACCGCCAGCACTTCGAGCAGCCTTACATCGTCGTTGACTCGCTGGCCGGCGACGTTCCGCTGTGCAGCTCTGAGCAATACGATGGCACCGCAGAAGAGATGACGTACAGCGAGCGTGTATCGCGCCTGTGTACCTTCGACTTCTACGGGCCTACCGCACACGCGCTGTGCCGTAACTTCAGGCTTCTAGCGCGCTCTCAGGCATCTCTTGAGCTGCAAGAGTCGCTAGGCATCACAGTCTGGCACCCTGGCGCAGCGACCGACGTTAAATCGCTCACCGGCCAACAATACGGCGAGCGTATGCAACTGGAATGCCAAGTCCATTACAGCCCTTCACTCGTTGTTGATATACTCCGTATCGACACCGCACAACTTCGCATAATCGGCGAACGAGGTTTGATCTATGAGCAATAACGCAAGCATCACAAACGTGGTCAACGTCGCGCTGATTCCTGAGAGTCAATTGGCGACTGCCGACAACATGAATCTCATTGCGGTGATGACGAGCGAACAGGGCGTGATTACCAGCGCTGAGCGTTTCCGTATCTATCGTGATGCGCCGGCTGTAGAGGCTGATTGGGGTACTGCATCGTCTGTTACTGCACACGCCAATGCTGTATTCGGCACCAAGCCAAACGCCATCAACTTCGGCGGCTCGCTGATTGTCGGCCTGCACCGGGCAACAACTGAAAACGTCGCCGCTTCTGCTGCCACTCTGCGCAGCACTCAGCTGGTAGAAGCAACCGTTATCTCGCAGCTTCAGACCATCACAGACGGCAGCTTCGATATCGATGTGGATGGCGTTACTGTCAACGCCTCGGCCTTGGACTTCAGCGCAGTAACTACGCTGGATGCTGTGGCGACCTTGCTGGATACCGCAATCGCTGGCGCAACTGTCGCTCACAGCAACGGATACCTGACGATCACCAGCGCAACAACCGGCGTGCTTAGCCTTCTGACCTACATGGAAGCAGGCGTAACCGGTACGTTCATCGGCGCGATTCTCACCATGTCGGCTGGCTCTGGCGCAACCTTGACTCAAGGCGCCGCCGCTTCCGTCCTGCCAATCGAAACCAAGGTCGAATCGCTGTCTGCCCTGAACGCCTTGATCAACTTCAAAGGCGCAGAGTTCATCGATCTGGTGCTTGACGCCGAGGTTGACGACATCGCAGCCTGGGCCCAGGCAAGCCAAAAGATCATTTACGCGGTATTCAGCGGTAGCACTTACCTCCTCGTCGGAACCTCCAACCCTGTGTGGGCCGTAAAGCTGGCAAGCCAAACGAACTTCCGCTGCCTGTACAGCAAGTCAGGCAATCGCCTGTTGGCTGCTTCCTACATGGCGCGCACGCACACGGTGAACTTCAGCGCTGAAAACTCGGCCATCACCATGAACCTGAAAACTCTTTCGGTTCCTGCTGAGTCGTACAGCCAGACTGAAATCGATGCGGCAAAGCGCGTAGGCCTGGATCTGTACACCACGATCAAAGATGTCCCTGTAGTGCTGACCAGTGGCGCGAACGACTTTGTGGACAACGTCTACAACATCATCGCTTACATCGACGCCATACAGACCGAGAACTTCAACACCCTGAAGCAGACCGGTACTAAGGTTCCGCAGACTACACGCGGCGTAAACCAGTTGGTTGCGGCAAACGAGCGTGCAACCCGTCGATTCGTCCGCGCCGGCGTGTTCGCGCCTGGCACTTGGTCTAGCCCTGACAGCTTCGGCAACATCAACACCTTCAACCGGAACATCGAGCAGTTCGGATTCTACGTGCTTGGTGGCTTGCTCAAGGATCAGCCGCAATCTGAGCGCCAGGCACGTAAGTCGCCTGTGATTCAGATTGCAGTCAAGAACGCTGGAAGTATTCACAGCGTAGACATCATCATCAATTTCAACCTCTGAGGGACTGACCCATGGGCGTTATTACCACCGCAGCGGACAGCACCACGCTGATCCTGAACGACCACGCCATGACGACCTTCGCAGAGGGTGACTATGTGACGCTGACCCCGGCAAACGCCGCGAGCGCGCATGTCAACTCGGCCACGGGCGGCGTGTCAATCAGTGAGCGATTTGATAAGGATGTCTATGACCTCCTGTTTCGCGTTCAGAAGTACGGCGCAGACGACATCTTCATGTTGGGCCTGATTAACGCCGAGACAACCGAAGTCGTGAACGGCTCGCTGAAAGAGTCGTACACTGCTGATGGCAGTGCTGGCGTCGAAAGCTGGGTTCTTGAATCTGGCAGCGTCACCACTCAGCCAACCCAAACCAAAAACAACCAGGACGGGAACGCGCTGATGGAATACACCCTGCGCTTCCGCACTGCGAAACGGAGCCTGTAACGTATGAGCCAACAAGACCAGCGCCAAAAAGCCCTTGAAGAGATCCGCAAGATTTTCGAGGAAGGCGAGGCGGAAATTAACGGGCGCACGTATCGTTTCCTGAAAATGCAACACGTCCAGCGTCGTCGGGTATATGCGTACTACTCGTCTATCCAGCGACAGCTTCAACTGGGCGACCATAGCTTTCTGGACAGCACGGGCTTTGCCCCGGTAGAAGAGGTTATGTGGAATAGCATTACCTTTGACGGCGCCCTGATCAGCAAGCTTCGCGATCACTGGGAAGAGGTTCCAGAGGATTACGTTACGTTGATCGCTGCCGCAATGGGGGTCATGTCGTACCCTTTTTTGCGCGCCGCAGGTATCGCCTCAGCATCCGTGGAAGAGACGCAAGCGAAGACTACATCCTCGAAACCAATGTAAGCGGCGAGCGGATGGCGATGTTCTCTCTGTCGAAGGCCGGGTATGGAAGCCTGGCCGAGATTGAGCAGTGGGATACGGACCAGTTTCTAGACGCCATTGAGTTCGAACAAATAACCGCCGACATACAGGCGCATAAGTCGAGGCCTGCCTAAATGGCGATCGTCAGCGAGTTAGTATCCAGGTTCAGCTTCGTTGGCTCCCTGGCGCCTCAGAAGGAATTCAACGAGAACCTAAAGCTGTCTGTTGCCCTTCTTGCAGGCGTAGGTACTGCGCTGATAGGGGCGGCAGGCGGCTTGTTTGCGTTTGTGGCATCGAACACAACGGCGGCAGATGCCCTTCTCGACATGAACGCTGAGACAGGCATAGCAGTAGAGCGAATTCAGGAGCTTGGCTTTGCGGCTGAGCTTTCAGGTTCAAGCTCTGAGGCTATGGCTGCCAGCCTGTCCGGCCTGTCTAAGGTGGCCGGTGATGCCGCTCGCGGGCTCGGGCGCGGGCGTAAGGCTTTCGAAGACCTTGGGATCAGCGTCAAGGATGCAGGCGGTAACGTTAAGACGGCAGACGTTCTGTTTGGCGAGCTTGGCGAGTCGTTCCGTAGACTTGGCACGGATTCTGCTACTCAGAAATCTATCATCGCATCGCTGGGCCTTGATCCGTCCACGCTTCAACTGTTGAACGCTAGCAGTGAAGAGGTCGAGCTATTGACCATGCGCGCACGTGAGCTTGGCATTGTCACCACCGAACAGGCAGAAGCGGCGGCAGAGTCCCAAGACGCCTTGGGTGTGTCGAAGTTCGCCGTCACTGCATTGAGTCAGCAGGTTGCAGTTGGCCTGGCGCCGACAATGACCGCCATCACCAACAAGTTCACTGACTTCCTTGTTGCGAATCAGGACGTTATCAAGAAAGGGATCAACGTATTCAGCGAGGCGATTCTTGCCGCGTCTGGCTTCGTCACGCGGATGGCGCCGGTCCTTGGCATCCTGGCTGCCGGGTTCGTCATTGCGAAGGTTGCCGCGCTCGGGTTCTCCGGCGTGATGAGTATAATCCTGTCGCCAGTTGTGCTGATCACCGCCGCTATCGTCGGCCTGCTGCTGATCATCGATGACCTGATCGTTGCCTTCAATGGCGGAAAGTCAGTCATTGCAGACTTCTTTCAGGAGTTCTTCGGCATCGACATTGTGCCGATCATGCAGGGGATCGTTGACGGCTTTAAGTGGATGGTCCAGTCGTCACTGGCGATCTTGCAGCCGTTCTTCGATGCCTTCTCAAGCCTGTTTGACGCGGTGATCATGGCGTTTACTGGCGACTGGGCTGGCGCGCTTTCTGCGCTTCTTGATGCTTTCAACTCGGTAGGCGCCGGTATCCGCGATATCTTCCTCGGGCTATTCGACTTCATTGGTACGGCGTTCAGCCAGATCCTCGGCGGCATCAAGTCTGCTGCAACATCGATCCTCCCTGACTGGGCAGTGGATCTGATCAGTTCGGGCGGTTCTCCGGAAGCTGGCGCGCCAGGCGGTGTCGGTTCGATTGGTAGCGGCGGCGGGCAAGATCCTTGGGATGTCCCAACCTTGACTCCAAACGACGCTATGGCCATCGGAAATACGAACAACAACACCAGCTCAAACACCAGCAACATCGAGCAGAAGAACGACATCAAGATTTATAGCAACGATCCTAAGCAGGCCGGCGCGGCAGTTGATGATGCGCTGCAAAGCCAGATGCGAAACGCCAAGACCCAAGCCAATCGAGGTGGAAGATGATCAAGGAATACATGGCTGGACAGAGCCAGGCGCTTGAATCGTCCTCGACTGAAGAGGTGGGGATTGGTGGCTTTATGCTGTTCGCTAGGGTGAGTGATTCGACGGCATACGAAACGCAGGCGCCGACGTCCGTGGTTGAGGATGGCAGTTTTGCCGGCGACCATCTGATCAATTCTCCGATCACCCTGAACATCAGTGGCGAAGTGTCGGACATCTTCCTGAATCCGCCAGCCAATACAGCCACAGCAAAAAGAGTGCCAACTGTAGGCAAAACCGAATCCTTCTTGCCTTCGCGCACGCCGTCGCAGATTCAAAGGGTCGCCAAGATAGTCAACACTGCACAGGATCGATTCAAGGCGATCGACGAGCGTATCAAGCTTGGCACCCCGGCAACTGAGTTCAGCGGTAACAAGTCGCTTGGTAAGCCGATTCGCGAGCAGTTCATTGACTTCATCGAGTCGATTCACTATGGCAAGCAGTTGATATCAATTTCCATGCCATACCGCACGCACGACAGCATGGCGATTACTGGTGTGACGATCACTCGGGATAACCAGCGTAACGCGCTGACCTTCTCGTTGACTGCGCAAAAGTTCCGCATTGCAAAGACTATCTTCGCCAACATATCGAGCTTCTATAAGGCTCCGGCGCCAGCGGTGAAGAGTCAGACGGCGGGCGTATCTGACAAGGGTGTTCAGTCGCCAACATCTGATTCGACGCCAGGCTCTAGCGCCGGCAAGAAGAAAGAGAAGTCCGTGCTGTCCTCAATATTCGGCAGGAGCTGACATGGCCTTTCAGATCGTAAACATCACCGACGAGCCACGGCAGCGGCATGTTCTGCTTGTGGGCGACGACGAGATCATCCTTGTCCTGAACTTCTACGAGGTCGCTCAGTTTTGGTCGTTCGACGTGACGTATCGGAACGAATCCTATTATGGGTTCATGCTGAGCTTGGGGGTTCTGCACATCCAGGCGCTTAACTGGCCTTTCGATTTCTTCGTGAGCAACACGGACACCAGCGGCATCGCGCCTTTCCGCTTGGGCGACTTCTCTGAAGGCCGGTCAGAGCTGTACTTTGTGAGCGCCGAAGAGATGCAGGAACTCCGAGGCCTTGAGGTTCCCACTTGACATTCCGTCAACACGGCCCGAACCTATGCCTGCGCACTGACGCGCATACAGGGAAAAGACCATGACCTACATCACCGATACCCTCGCCAAAGACGAAACCCTAATCGCTACCGGTTCCATTTCAAAATGGAGCCTGTTTCACGTTTACTTCGCGGCGCTGCTGTTCGCAATCTCAGTCGTACTCCTGCCGCTAACCGGCCTTCTCCTGCTTTACGCATGGCTGAAGATACGCAGCACCGAGATGGGAGTTACTTCGAAACGGGTTATCCGCAAGTCCGGCGTTATCATGCGCGACACTTCTGAAATCCGCCTGTCCAAGGTTGAATCCGTGAGCGTCAACCAAGGCATCCTTGGCCGCATGTTAGGCTATGGCACCGTGACTATCGTTGGTACTGGCGGGAATGGCGCGGTGATGAAAGGCGTGAAAGATCCGCTAGCGTTCCGCGCGCAGGCTCAAGAAGCATTCGAGCGCGCTCAGCGCATTAGTCAGAAGTTTGAAATTGATATGTCTTCAATCGACCTTGGCGCAGCGTCTGGCATGAGCATCGACGAGATTTCTGATTTAGTGGCTGCCGCAGTTCGCAAGCAAGGCGGTGCAGCATGAGCCGCCAATCCTTGGAAGTAGGAAAAGTATACTTTTGCGGAACGCATCAGCGAGACGTTGAGATCATTCATTTCTCAGGTGATCTAGTTGCATGCAGAGCCATAGACGATAGCGAACTTTTCTGGGGTGATGAATTTTCCGAGGCTTACACGCCAGAGCAGATTTCCGAGGAAAATGTTAGGCGAGAAGCCATTGATGAAATAGAAAGAATAATCAGGGTTGTCGGTCCAGCTAAAGGCGCTGAGCGACTTTATGATGACGGCTACCGAAAGCATCAAAAGGAATAACCAGTGACAGAAAGATTCCTGCGAGACTACAGACTCACAGTCGGACTCGGCTCGCAGGCCGTTACGGCCTTGCCACCTTTTCGAATCGCGTTCAGCGTTGATAAGAGTGACAAGTCCGATCTGAATAAAGCGACCATCAAGGTATACGGGCTCAACCCGGACAAGCGGAAACGTCTTGTTCGGGATGGTCTTCGCGATGGCCACTTCCCTATCCAGCTCGATGTTGGATATCAGGGCAAGCTAGAAACCATTTTCCGTGGCTCGGTTGATCTAGCCGGCAGTACCCGAGAGGGCGCCGACTTCATCACGACCATGGAATGCCTAGACGGCGGCTCAGACTTCCTGTTCAGCTTCGTCAGCGCTGCTGTGATCGGCAAGCAAGCTGCCTTCGACGCCATCCTTGAATCAATGCCAAACACCGCCAAGGGCAAGATCGGCGCCATGGGTGAAGTGACTCGCCCCAAGGTTCTGGTCGGTAACTCTATGGCTGTGGCCAACGAAATGCTCGATCCGGGCCAGCGGATGTTCATCGACAACGAGCGCCTGAACGTCCTCAAGGGTGATGAGGTCGTATCGTCGTTCGTTCCTGTTATCGTTTCAGAGTCAGGTCTTCTGAATACCCCGACCACTGAGAAGCGCGAAGACCCGAAGAAGAAAAAGGAAGAGGGCGAAAAGAAGGAATCCAAGAGCCCGAAGGAAGAGAAGACAAAGAACGACATAACCGTTTCGACCATGCTCAACCCTGCCGTAAAGGTCGGCGGTCTATTCAAGCTGGTATCCGTCACCGCTCCGCATACGAACGGGATCTACAAATGCACGCTGATCACCTACAGCGGCGACACTGACGGGAACGACTGGACCATGACGATTGCCGGCGTTATCGCTCAAAACTACACGGTGCCGCGATGACGCAGAAGAAAGAAGAGCTCACGGACGTGATGAATGATTCGCTGATCACTGCATTGGCGAACACTCACACGATCCTGATTGCGCGCATCGAGGTTGTAGGTGCCACCACAATCGACGTACAGCCGGTCATACAGCGCGTGGTTGACGGCAACAACATCAGCCTTCCGATATTCCCCCAGGTTCCTCCTGTGTTCCTCCAGGGCGGAACAAGCTACGACGCGCACCCTATTGCAGTTGGCGACTACTGCCTCCTGCTGGTCAGCGAGCGCTGCTTTGATCGCTGGTACATGGGCGAGGACGGACTACCCCCGCTTGAGATGCGCATGCACGACTACAGCGATTGCTTCGCGCTGGTCGGCGTCAACCCTGCATCCATGGCAAAAACCATACCAACTACGATTGAACGCTTTGGCGACTCAACTGTGACCGGCGCATGGATTCACACTGGCAGCTATGATCTGACCGGGCCGCTCACTGTAACCGGCGACACCACGACCATCGGTAACACGGATTCGACCACCTATTCAGCCAATGGCGACAGCGGCGCGACCGGTGTTTTCGTCAGTGCAGACGCAAAGACGATCACAGTTACTGCCGGACTGATCACAAACATCGCATAACGCGCTAGAATGTCGGCATAACTATTGCAGGTGACATCATGCGAGTATCTGGATTAGACACTGAAGGCGATTGGCGGTTTGGTCGTGGCCTTGCGGTCTACGTATCGAACGCTGAAGCCGTGCGCCAGAACGTTGTAACCCGCATCAAGTCCTTCGCCTCAGACTTCTTCCTTGACGTAGACGCCAACATTGATTGGGTCGATCTGTTAGGCCGTCGCGGCACCGAGGGCGAAGTACTTCGAGCCGTTGAGCGCACGACCCTGGCGACCGAAGGCGTCACCACCATCACACAACTCGAAATCGACGTTAACCGGGCAACGAGAAAAGCGACCATCATGCTTTCTTTTGGCACGATCTTTGATGAAGAGTTCTCAGAAGAGATTGTAATCTGATGCCAGGACCAACTATCGACGCGAGCGGCATCCAGATTCAGAGCTTTGAAGAGGTCTTCACAGAGCTTGCTGATGGATATCGCACGATCTACGGGCAAGACATCAACCTATCCCAGGAGAGCCCGGACGGCCAGCGTGTAGCCATTGAGGCTAAAGGCCGTAGCGACATGCAGGCTTTCGGTCTGTCAGTCGCCAACAACTTCGACCCTGACTTTGCTCGCGGCCTGTCACTGGCAAAGATCGCCAAGCTGTCGGCTGTATTCCCGCGCCCTGCCACGCGCTCGACGTGGGATCTGTCAGTAGTCACCACGCGAGATCTGACGCTACCTGTCGGCTACCAGATTTCCGATGACCTCGGGCAGCTTTGGGAGCTTCCTGCCGCCGTCGATCTGTTCACTGGTACAACTGCGATCACCTTCAACTCTTCAGACTTCGGATCTGTCACCGGACTGGCTGGCGCTGTGTTCACGCCGATCACTGTGGTGCTTGGCGTGTCCGGATTCACCGCTGCCGTAAACGCAGTCCCAGGCAAAGACGAAGAGACGGACGAAGAGTTCTATCAGAAGCGTAATCGAAGCCTTGAAAATCCTGCATTCTCAACAACTGGCATGCTTATTGCGAGATTGCTCAACACTGCCGGCGTAACTGATGCCTACGTATACGACAACGATACCGACGTTTACAGCGCGTTGTGGGATCTTGACGCGCATAGCATCTGGGCCATAGTCGAAGGCGGCACCATCGATGACATCATGGAAGTCCTGCTTAAGTTCAAGACGGGCGGCGCAGGCATCAAGGGTGCAATCGAGGCAGACATTCCAGAGACTCTTACGCGTCCCGATGGCAGCACTTTCATCGTCACGCAGAAGCGCAGGTTTGACCGCCCGGTTGATGTTCCAGTTTACGTCTCGCTGACTGCCACAAGGGATAACCCTCTTGAGCCGCTGGATCTTGATCTGATCAAGCAGAAGATCACGGCCTACAAGTTTTACATCGGCACGCCATTGCAGGCAGGATTCCTTTACGCGCCCGCGTACACAGCCGGCGACAACTTCGTTCTGACTGACATCTTGGTTAGCGACGATAACGTTCTGTTCACTGACGGCGAAATCGTGCCGGACGCTGGCGCCAAGTTCAGCCTGATCATGGCTAACATCGACATCACTGAGGTCGTCTAATGAGCCTCATCGACGAGACGACGCTACTCCTGATAAAACAGTATTGGGAGAAGGACAAGGCTAAGGCAGAGATCGCGCTTAAGGCCGCGTCGTGGGAGACGGTGCGCGCTTTCCTTGCGTCCCTGGACGATGCGTTCGATCTAGATCTAGCGGTTGGTGCGCAGCTCGACGTTCTTGGTCGTATCGTCGGGATTAGTCGTTCAGTACCCGAGGTTATTCCAAAGGTATATTTCGGCTTCAGCATCAACCCGACAAATGAAGGGTTCGCGGATCGGTTCGACTCTCTGCGGATCGGTGGCCCGTTCTTCGACAGGTTCTCGTCTCCGTTCACCGACCTACAGCTAAACGATAACGACTATCGGTTTTTCATCAGGGTCAAAGCATCGCTAAACTGGGCATCGGCTTACATGTCGAGCGACGACAGGATCAGCATTCAAGACGTTGTCATGGCCGCATTTGAAGGTCAGGCTTATGTCGTCGACAACCTTGATATGACCCTCACGCTTTACGTCTCTCCAATCGTTAGCTCTGACAGGTTAAGATTGATCCAGGCGCTTAACCTGCTACCAAAGCCCCAGGCAGTTAGATACAAGGTCGTAATTCAAGCTGCCCCGGACGAGTCGTTCGGCTTCTCTATTAACCCGTCAGCTCGCGGCTTCGCTGACAAATTCGATCCGTTGCGCCAGGGCGGTTATCTGGCCAGGAAGGTGATCTAATGGCAAAAATTGTTCGGTACAACGGGAACCTTGTTCCTTTCGCATCTGCATCGCTCGGGACGGAGCGAACGATTTTCGGCGAGGTTACACAGGCCGACGACATCACCAGTCAATACACGGTTGATTTCTTGCGCGGCTGGGGAATCGTTGGACCTTCTGATCAGCCGACTCTTCAGGACTTCAACGCCGTCTCATACACGCACGGGCAGATTCTTTCGTACCTGCACCAGATGGGCGTAGCTGAATATAATGCGGCTCAGGAATACCATATAGGCAGCTTGTGCAACGTTGCCGGTGTAGTTTACTCGTCACTTATAGACACAAACATAGGTAACACTCCCGCATCCTCTCCTGCTCAATGGCTAGAGCTTTATGCTCAGGCCACCACGACATTGAGAGGAACGTCGGAATTAGCAACAGACGCCGAAATGGCAACCGGGACAAGTACTACTCTTGTTCCTCCGGTGTCGGCAGTGATGTCGCTATTCAGTAAGCGCGTATTCGCCAGCAAGGATTACATTAGAATCCCTGATGTTCCTGGCGGTCTGATAATCCAATGGGGCTCTATAAGTAACGCTGCTTCAGCGGCAAAATCAGAGTCGCTGGCGATCCCATTCCCGGTGGCCCATCTTGCTGTTGTGGCCACTGGTCTGCAATCTACTGGAGCAACGCAGGCTTACGCTGTACTAAACTCAAAGACGCTGTCTACTTTTACCTGGACTGGGTTCGCCGCTGCAAGTGGTTCAGCGCCAGTCATAGGATCTTCTGTAGGGCAGATTCAAGGATTCTTCATCGCTATTGGGTATTGAGGGTTAACTATGTATTACTACAGCTTTAGTCGTGGTGGATTCATCCCGGCAGCGTGGAAGGATGACGGCACTTATACAGAGCTAACATGGCCATCAGACGCCGTGCTTTGCACTGAGGAAGAGCTTGCAACATATAAATTACAGGATCCGCCAGCTGGAATGATGTTAGGCGGCGATGAAAACGGCAGACCTATCTGGCTGGCTATACCGCCAGTTGTTGTACCTCTATCTGAAGCGCAAGATAAAAAACGCACAGAAATGCGGGATGCGTGCTCAAATGAAATTACCAGATCAAGCTATCAATCTGACGCGCTTGGCGCTGTTCACAATTATGACTGCCGTATAGTTGATCAGCTCAACCTAAAGATAAGGTATGACGTCGCTCTATCGACATCAGCGCCAGAGCCGATATGGGCATCCGATGGAACCCGCTACCAATGGTTAGATCATACGGCGGCAGAAATCATGGATGTCATGATCGACATGAACGAGCATGTCAAGGCAGCGCAAGTCCTTCTGGCCTCCAAGCTAGCCGCAGTTGACGCGGCCACCACGACAGAACAAGTAAATTTGATCGAGTGGTGATATGACGCGCGCAACCTGCTTCAGCATGCTTGCTCTGTCCGTCGCGATCTGGAATTTCGTCCAGCATCGCGACATTAGCGCGAACATGTACATTGCGGCCTTCATGGTGATTCAAGGGGTTCGCTATGTTCCCGACGAAACTCCGTCCAAACATTGGGACCGTGTGGCTTTGCTCTGTACAATACTGAGTGTGGCCATATGCCTGTTTTCGGTGTATGGGTTATCAGAAGGCTTCCAGTGGGGAAGGCCGAAATCATGGTAGGAGAGAATATGGCCGATGGACTGACTAGCGCGGGGGCTTCGTTGGCTGTCGGCGGGGCTGGTATCACGTTCGCGAGCATGTTGCCGGGGGTTGATCTTCAGGCAGTGATTGGATCGTTCGGCGGGGCGTTCTTCTTCATTTTGTTCGCGAAGGATATCAGCGCCTGGCAGCGTGCGGGCTATCTTATTGTGGGGTGGATCGGCGGTTATTTCGGTGCCGCCGAACTTTTATCACTGGCCTGGACGCAGACGGCGGGATTTTCTTCGTTCGTTGCGGGTCTATTCTGTGTGGCCATCGGTATTAGTTTGATCGAGGCATTCCAGACAGGTAAG